>Ga0182014_10005394_pt1 | contig 14211 bp, 11 predicted proteins | sample 612S2DmetaG_FD_120489 | JGI IMG/M metagenome (GOLD analysis project Ga0182014, IMG submission 120489) | Permafrost microbial communities from Stordalen Mire, Sweden - 612S2D metaG | ecosystem: Environmental > Terrestrial > Soil > Wetlands > Permafrost | place: Sweden: Stordalen | collected... | reverse complement strand
CGATGGCGTTGCCGTAGCCCCCGTTGGCCTCCACGCTCTGACGGTCGGCTTCCAGAATAGTCTGGTAAACCCAGGGATCGTGGCGCTCGAGCCAGTGCATCAGGGTGGGGCCGAAATTGAAGCTGAGATACCTGTAGTTGTTCATCAGATCCAGAATTCGATTCTGGTTATCGACAAGGCGCGACGCCGTGTTTGCCCGATAGCATTCCAGGTTGATGCGTTGGTTCCAGTCATGATAAGGGGCTGCGGAATCCTCACGCTCGATTTCCTCGGTCCAGGGGTTTTCGCGCGGAGGCTGATAAAAATGTGCATGAACACAAACGTATTTTGTTTCAGCCGAATTCTTCATCCAGTCCTGCTTCCCGGTTATAATGAATTCAGGTAAAGACCATCCGAAGCCCAAGACGCTGTTCCTTCGTAACGCAAGATTTAATTGTACCGCTTGCAGTTTCTCTTTGCCAGCGTCGTTTCCATATTTTATGACAGCAACGGCTTATTGGTCAATTTTGCGTCATCCCGCCTGTTTACAAAACAGGCCTTATTCACTAGATTCATGCGTCCGGAGGAGCGGGAAACTTTGCGGTCCCATAATGTTGGCAGCGTATCGTCATTGATTCGGCATCCCCGGCAACCCATCACCAATGGATCGTCAATGAACTGCAATCTCAATATTCGCGGAATCTTCTGCAATCGAACGCTCAATCTGAACGCAATCCGCGCAATCGGCTACGATATGGACTACACCCTCGTCCATTATCGTATGAGATCCTGGGAGCACCGCGCCTATAACTATATAAAAGAGGGCATCCGCCTGACGGGATGGAGTTTGGAAACCCTGGTGTTCGACTCAGAACTTGCGATGCGCGGACTTGTGATCGACACGCAACTGGGAAACGTCGTCAAGGCAAACCGGTTCGGTTACATAAAACGGGCATTCCACGGGACAAGACCGCTCGAATTCGAAGAGCTGCGCAGGGTCTATCAGCGCACACTCGTGGACCTTAGCGAACCCCGGTGGCATTTTCTGAACACCCTTTTCTCCATCTCTGAGGCAAGCATCTTCATGCAGCTTGTCGATTTGCTTGATTCCGGGGAACTGCATGGCTGCATCGGCTACGAGGAGATCTTCAGGAGAGTGCGCCGCTGCGCTGAGGAGGCTCACATGGAGGGACGGCTCAAGGCCGAAATCCTCGCCAACCCCGCTCAGTTCGTCGAACCTGACGAAGAAACGTCCCTGGCCCTTCTTGACCAAAAAAAATCCGGCAAGAAACTGCTTCTGATAACCAATTCCGAATGGTCTTATGTGGAACCGATACTTAGCTGTGCGTTCGACCCTTTCCTGCCAAAATCCCTTAAATGGCGCGACCTGTTTCATATAGTAATTATCGGGGCGAGAAAGCCCGATTTTTTCACCCTCTCAATGCCGGCTTTCGAGGTGATCAATGCCGAGGGGCTTCTTCGGGAGCACCGTGGGCTGCTGAGTCCGGGCCACATCTACCTGGGCGCCAACGCCGCACTCGTTGAAGAGAGCCTGGGCCTTTCCGGCGAAGAGCTTATGTATGTTGGAGACCACATATTTACGGACGTAAATATTTCGAAGAGCATTTCGAGGTGGCGAACCGCCCTGGTGCTTCGAGAGCTTGAGGACGAGATAGCGGCGGTCGACCAATTTCTGCCCAAACAGGCTGAACTGAGCACGCTGATGGAGACCAAGGAGCGCCTGGAGTCGCAATACTGCTCGCTCCGGCTGGCCGCCCAGCGCATTCAGCACGGATACGGGCCTCGTGAGAACGCCAAAATCATGGACCTCCAGCGGCAAATGTCCGAGCTGCACCGCAGGATACTGGAAATCGATTCCAGGATCGCCCCAATCGCACAGGCTTCCGGGCAGCTTCTCAACAAGAACTGGGGGTTGCTCATGCGAACCGGCATAGACAAGAGCCACCTGGCAAGGCAGATCGAGCGCTATGCCGATATCTACACCGCACGCGTTTCAAATTTCCTGTACGTGACCCCTACCGCCTTCCTTCGCTCCAACCGTGGCAGCCTTCCCCACGATCCCGAGTGCCTTCCGAAAGAGGCGAGCAAGAAAGAGAAATCCCACCGCAGAGGCGGGGCAAAGTCCCGTCAAGGAGAGAGGGCAGCGTTATGAGAACAATTGAGGAATTGGAGCATTGAGGAATCAGAGGCTAAATCCCTGAATCCCTTTGGGGTTATGTTTTGCAACCTTCATCTCCCCTGCGTCCCCTGCGCCTCCGCCGCAAGAGGTTCTTTCTTCCCGCGTCCTCGGGGTCTCCCCGTCATCGCTTCGTTTTCACCTTCCCTTGACATCGCTTTCCAGCATTTTATGTTTAAGAAGTGGTCCAGATAAGGAGGCTGCTTCATGGAAGACGACTATAAATTTGAAACGTTCAATGCGGATGCAAGTTCTTTTGACCGGGAATTCACAAAATTCCTCAACAGCAGGTCGAGCGAATCCTGGAAAGTGAAGTCCTGCTCCTACTGCCATGATGAGGGCGGCAAGAAGCTATATGCGTCCTGCATATTCAAGAAATAAGCGAGTCACGTTCATAAACCAAACGATTTTACACTTTCAACCACCGGGCGGGGACCAAAACCCGCCCTTATCTTTTTTCAGAGGGAAAACCCCGCTGGAGCGGCCCCAAAGTGGTTGAATCAGGCGACTTCGGAGCTTTTTTCACCGTTTTGCGGGCGGGTCCGGCAGAGCTTTTCGGCAGTTGGACCATAGCGAACCAGTATTCGCACAGAGACTGCATCGCATTGGCCATTTCGTCAAAGGACAAGGGCTTCAACATAAACGAGCTGGCTCCGACGTGGTATCCGCGCGAGACGCTCTTCTGGTCCCTGGAAGAGGTAAGTATTACGACGGGAATTTTTCGAAGGCCCCCGTGCGCTTTAAGGTCCATAAGCACCTCGAAGCCATCTTTTCCAGGCATATTCAAATCGAGCAGGATCAAATCCGGAGTTCGAGCATTCGCATATCCGCCCCGCCTGAACAGAAAATTCATTGCCTCATCGCCGTCTTTGGCCCAGTAGAGGTCTACGTTAAGCCCCTGCGATTCGAGGGCCTCTTTGACCAGAATAAAATCGTCCTCGTCATCGTCAATCATAAGAACGGCATAAGATTTGTCTTCTCGTTCTGATTCGGCCATCGGTCTTGTCCTCGAAACTGGAGAAAGACAAAAACAGACTGCGCCCAAGACGAATCAAGACCAATTTCTGACTGTGAATGCAAGCGGAAATAGTCTGTTGAGCGGGAACAACATCCGAATGCGCTGAATTCCGACGATTATTGTAAGACATAAGGGAAGGATCGGCAAGTCGGGGATTGTAGCCCGCAAATTAGCGATAATGAATTTTGAAGCTACGGCTGTGAATCTTTCTTCCCGGCCTTTTTCCCAGGGCTGAGGAACAGATCGAGCAAGGATTCCCAAGGCGTAGATGCAGGCAGGGTTTTCTGGGCGATCGTGGAAAAGTTCTTGCCAACATCGAGCCACCGCTTGAATTGCTCATCGAAGGCGGCTTTGTAAAACAGGTAGTTCTTGACGGTGAGTTCCAGATATTTTTCGAAAAACTCTCCCAACACATTTTCGCCGTGCTGGATCACCAGGTGGAGAAAAGGAACAGGCAGAAGGATGTTCTTGTTTTTCGCTTCCTCTACGATGATCTGCGAGAGAATCAAGGCCGTCACATCTTCCCCGGTCTTGGCGTCGATTACCGAAACCTGGCGGCCGCCTTTTATGAGTGCGCAGACCTGCTCAAGGGTTATATAGGCGCTTTTTTCGGTGTCGTAGATCCGCCTGTTCGGGTATTTCTTGAGCACAACTTTTTCAGCCATTGCCTGCTCCAGCCACGCCGGTTTTTGCTGCAAAACAGCAATATTACCTTGATATAATAATACATAACAAGGCATTGCGCCACTATAAAATATTTGTGCATTGCACAATACACCCCTTGACTCCCCAGCCTAAATTATTATAGTTTACTTCAACTTGTCGAGACGGGAATTATTGGTCCAACTTAATTGGCAAAACAATGGAGGCGGAAATGAACCAGTTTGCTTTCGCAAAACAATTGCTCGATTTCAACAGGACTACCTTTGCAAACACTTTTGGCGCCATGTGCATGTTTCAGGAGCAGTCGGAAAAAATGATGACCACGTTCGTTGAACAGGCGGACTGGATTCCCAGCGAGGGGAAAAAAGCCATTTCGGATATGACCGCCATGCTCAGGAAGAGCTGTTCGGAATTCAAGAAGGCTGTGGATGAGAACTTCGTCAGGGCGGAAGCTCTTTTCAAAGGCGCAGACCAGACACAGGCCCAATGAGAGGCGGGCGCCGGGCCCTTTCTCCCACGAAAGGGGGTGGGTCTGTCTAAGTTATTGGCCCTGCCGCACAAAGAGCAGTTTTGCATTTTTGCGTCAATTGAGAGATTCTTCGCTGTTGGGAGATTTTGGGGCGGGCCTTCGAACCGCCTCAGGAAAGCTTAAAGTCCACCCGTTGCATCCGGTCCGGAGGAATTATTCCCTCATCCCCTCAAATCCCTGACTCTTTCAGAGCAAGACCTGGAATGACGCCCTACAAGGTCACCCCGCTCGGCCATTCTTCCAATTTCATCGGAAGTTTAGGGGACCAGAAAAGCTTGCGAAAGTGATAACCCTGTATGGCCATGGCGACTACCTCACCAAAAGCGCCGTTGTAATTGGAGATTGTCTTCCTCATGATCTTCCAGTAATAATTTCTGAATTTATGGTCGACAATCCCCAGGTACCAAAGTGCGCGGACAAGAGTCAGCAGGTCATTGTTTTCGAAGTGAAACCTGGTCCTGGGACGGTAGGTCCTAAGAAACGCAAGTATCCGGTTATAATACATTTCCGGGGAATAAACGCTGTTCATAACCCAGCGGTAGCCCTCGATCACTTTTTCCCGGTCCATCCTGGTGATGAAGTTCAGACACCCGCTCGCATCCGTGTTATCGCCGGAAGATTTGAAGAGCATTCTTCCCTCGCTCTCCAGGCGCGCATAAAGCCGAGTTCCCGGAACAGCGGTAAGCAACCCGACCATGGCGGTCACGATTCCGTTTTTTTGGATAAAGTTCACCTGCCTCTGGAAAATGTCCGGTGGGTCGCTGTCGAAGCCGATTATGAACCCTCCCATGACCGCCAGGCCGTGTTTTTGTATCGTTGCGACCGATTCAGAGAGGTTGCGTCTGAGATTCTGCCCCTTGCCGCATTCCCTTAAACCTTCTTCGATGGGCGTCTCCAGGCCGAGAAACACCTTGTGGAACCCGGCCTGCACCATCAGGTTCATCAATTCCGAATCTTCCGCGAGATTTACGGAAGCTTCCGTCAAGAAGTTAAAGCGCCGCAGCTTGCCTTTCTGCCACGCTATAATGCTTCTAAGCACGCCCTTTACCTTCTCCTTGTTGCCGATAAAATTGTCATCGACAATAAAGACCGTCCCGCGCCAACCACGGGAGTAGAGCGCCTGCAGCTCGGCCAACACCTGTTCGTCCCGCTTAAGCCTGGGGACCCGCCCATTCATGACTATTACGTCACAGAATTCACAGTTGAATGGACATCCCCTGGAATACTGAATGGACATCGATGCATAGTCGTTCAGATTAATGAGGTCCCACAGGGGAACAGGGACATCGCCCAGAGACGGGAAGTCGGAGGCCCTGTAAAACCTCTTGGGCCGCCCCGTCTCCAGGTCTTTTATCACTTCGGAAATTATCGACTCGGCTTCTCCGATGACCATGTGGTCAATATCGGCGAAATCGTCCGGATATACCCGAAAAAGAGGGCCGCCCCCGACCACCCTGGCGCCAAGCGCGCGGCAACGGTCCACGACCTGCCGAGTTGAATTTTTCTGAGCGATCATGGCGCTGATGAAGACGTAATCCGCCCACAGCAAGTCCTGGTCCTCGATCGCCCTTACGTTTAGATCGACCAGCCTTTTTTCCCAGGAATGCGGGAGCATTGCGGCTACGGTCAAAGCCCCGAGAGGGGGAAACGCCGCTTTTCTTCGCACTACTCTAAGAGCGTGTTTAAAGCTCCAGAAGGTTTCGGAAACCTCTGGATACACGAGGAGAATCTTCATTTGAGCCCTTTATTCTGAAGAGAAACCGCAAGTGGATCACCTGGCATGAATGCCCGAAGTTTACAGCCTGCCTGCTCCCAGGTCAACAGAAGATCCGCAGCACTCACAGATTATACTGTCCCTTTATTGTTTTCTAGTGGACAACTCCGCACATTTTGGTTACTTGCCTAAAGTATTTTAGCATTCAGTTTCTTCAATATGGGGGAACTAAAATAAATGGCTCTTGTTGTGCAAAAGTACGGCGGAACCTCGGTTGCCGATGCGAAGCGAATCAATGCGGTGGCGGAACGGGTCCTCACCAGGAAGCAAGCGGGCGACCAGTTGGTTGTGGTCCTCTCGGCGCGTGCCGGTGAAACCGACCGGCTCATAAAGCTGGGGTGCGAGATTACCGACCATCCCGACCCGCGTGAGATGGACGTACTGCTTGCCACCGGCGAGCAGACCACGATAGCACTCTTCTGCATTGCCGTAAAAGCAATGGGGTCCGAGGCTGTTTCCATGACCGGATACCAGGCCGGGATCAAGACAGACGGCCATTTCGGCCATGCCCGCATAAGCTGGATACAGACCCAGCCCATCATCGAGAGTCTGCAGGAGGGCAAGATCGTAGTGGTGGCCGGGTTCCAGGGATATGACGACAATGGGAACATCACCACGCTGGGGCGTGGAGGCTCCGATACTACGGCGGTAGCGCTTGCTGCGGCGCTTCATGCCGGCGTATGCGAGATATACACGGACGTTGAAGGGGTGTTCACCGCAGACCCCAACGTATGCTCCAGGGCGCGCAAGCTGGATAAAATAAGCTACGAAGAAATGATGGAGCTGGCCAGCATGGGGGCCAAGGTCCTCCACCATCGTTCGGTGGAATTCGGCAAGAAGTACGATGTGCCCATCATGGTGCTATCCTCGTTCACAGATGCGCCGGGCACCCTGGTCACACGGGAGGATGAAACAATGGAAAAGATGGTGGTTTCCGGAATCACCTACAATAAAAACGAAGGCCGGGTAACGATCACCAACGTCCCCGATCAACCTGGAATCGCCGCCCAGGTTTTCCGGCCCATCGCGGCTGCAAGCATCAACGTAGACCTGATTGTCCAGGGCGCCAGCGGCATTCCGGGCAGGGCAAATATTTCCTTTACGGTTCCCAAGATCAATTACGATCAGACGCTTGGCATCCTGGGGTCACTTGCGCCCGATTTGGGCGACTGCCAGGTGATGGGCGATCCCGGCATTGCCAAGGTTTCCATCATCGGGCTTGGAATGAGGAGCAACAGCGGAGTGGCGACCAAGATGTTCGAAACGCTTGCCCGAGAAAACATTAATATCAAGATGATCGCCACCTCGGAGATAAAGATTTCCTGTATAATCGACGAAAAGTATACCGAATTGGCTGTGAGGGTCCTCCATGACGCCTTCGAACTGGACAGGAAATCGCCAGGGGGCGGAAACATTCAGATTCAGGAAGAAAAGCAATAGGCCGGAAATATGCCTGTTCGAAGCCCCTGTCGCATTCCCCGGTAGACGGCTCAACGTTTAGCGCAAACACTTCCCCTCGATCTCCGCCCCGGTTTTCAAACTTTTGCTGGGCCTCCAGCCTCACGACCGCAATGAATTGCGGGGATTGTAAAAATGAGCAAATTAGTCGGGAGAATCGGCGATGGAAGTGAAAATCTACGATAGCACGCTCCGTGACGGCACGCAGGCCGAAGATTTTTGTTTTTCGGCGGAAGATAAGGTCCGCATAGCTCTCAAGCTCGATGATATCGGCATACATTATATTGAGGGAGGCTGGCCGGGATCAAATCCTAAGGATGCGGAGTTTTTCCGGGAAATCCGGAACTATCAGCTAAAACAGGCCAGAATCGCAGCTTTCGGCTCAACTCACCATCCGGGTTCGACCGCAGCTTCCGATCCCAACCTCAAGGCCCTGCTCGAAGCAAATACCGAACTGGTTACGATATTCGGAAAGAGCTGGACGGTGCATGTAAAAGACGCGCTGCGCACGACCCTCGACCGCAACCTCGATCTCATTTCCGAGAGCATTAAATTTATGCGGCAGCAGGGGAAAACCGTCTTTTACGACGCGGAACATTTCTTTGATGGATTTAACGCCGACCCGCAATACGCGCTGGCCACTGTTGGCAAGGCGATGGAGGCCGGAGCTGAGTGCGCGATCCTGTGCGACACCAACGGAGGGTCTCTGCCCAGTCAAATCCAGAAGGGCATAAATGCCGTCAAGGAGAAATTTCCCGGTATTCCATTCGGTATTCACGCTCACAATGACTCGGACCTTGCCGTCGCAAACTCCCTGACAGCCGTCGAGATGGGCGCCATGCAGGTCCAGGGAACGATCAACGGGGTCGGAGAAAGGTGTGGGAACGCAGACCTTTGCTCCATAATGGCTAACCTTTGCCTGAAAATGGGATATGCCTGCCTTGGGCCGGAGAACCTTAAGAGATTGCGGCAGGTGAGCCGGTTCATTCTGGAGTTGGCGAACATCCCTTCAAACCCCTATCAGCCATTTGTCGGCCGAAGCGCCTTTGCGCACAAAGGGGGCATTCATATCAGCGCAGTCGAAAAAAACCCGAAGACATACGAGCACATCGACCCCGGACTGGTTGGCAACAAACGCAGGATCCTGGTCTCGGATCTTTCCGGGCGCACCGCCGTAAAGCGAAAAGCCGAGGAATTCGGCCTGAAGTTTTCAAAGAGCGACCCGGTGGCCATGCAGGTGCTCGAAGAGCTAAAGGACCTCGAAAACCAGGGATTTCAGTTCGAAGCGGCGGAAGCGAGTTTTGAGCTTCTTATCAACAGGACGATGGGTAAGAGCAAGAAATATTTCGAGCTTGTCAGCTTCCGCGTAATCGACCAGAAGCTTAGCGAAAATAAGGACCCTGTGGCCGAGGCGACCATCCAGATTCAGGTGGGGGGCCAGCTCGAACATACCGCCGCCCTTGGCAACGGCCCGGTGAACGCCCTGGACAAAGCTTTGCGAAAGTCTCTCGAAAAATTCTATCCCGAGCTGAAAAACATGGAGCTCATTGACTATAAAGTGCGCGTGCTGCCAAGCCTTGCCGGCACCGGGTCAAAGGTGCGCGTGCTCATCGAATCCACTGACGGACAAGACCAATGGGGTACGGTCGGCGTTTCCCACGACATCATCGAAGCAAGCTGGCAGGCCCTCGTGGACAGTATCAACTACAAGATGTACAAAGCAGAGAAAGACAACGGCGCCGAAAAGTCAGTAGAGAGAAGAAAAACGCGTTGAGGCGCCGGCGTCTTAGCCTCAGAACTCTACAGGGCCGGCATACCCGGTCAACTCGACGTAGCCTTCCGCCGTCACGGCCCGCCCCTGCGCCCCGGAGCCTTCAGCTCTCACACTTCCTTCCCAGTAGGTTACACGCGTGCTGCCGGGGGTTTGCATCTCCTGATCGGCCATATTGGGAACAATTCTTATCCGCAGGTCGAGCGTAATTACCTCCAGCAGCCATAAAGCCGGATAGCGTGCGCCCGAATGAGGACTTTTCCAGGCGCCGAGAACCCGCACCCGAAAGTCTTTGGAAGAAAGCCGGGTGGATTTTCCTTCGCTGTCCACGAATGTCCCGCTCGATACCGGGCTGTACTCGCCGTTTTTTTCGCGTATCAGATAGATCATTAGATCGCTTCCGTCCGATAATTGCAGGCTGAACCAGTCCCAACCGGCCAATCCTGGACCAAGAGGGTCGTTCATAAATTCGTGGTCCATCCACGCGGTCCCGTGCACCGGCTTTTTCCGCCCGGCAACGGTGACGGCACCGGTCGCTTCCAGGCGGGAAATCGAGTAATAACAACTGGCCTCCCCGTGCCCTTCCCCCTTTCGGCTCAAGCCCGACTCTCCGTGCACGACGGGGTCTTTGCGAGGAACAAGATCGAGGGTGAACGAAAAATCGGCCGCTTTTGCCGAAAGATGATGAAGTCCAGGCGCGATTACCGCCTCACAGCCGTTCACAAAAACTTCGAATCGACCCTCTCTTCCTCTGGCGCCGGCAAGTTGCAGAGCGGCCCTGGACATATTTTCAGAATGCAGGAATGCATTGGATGAAATATCCGAAAGGGCGGCGTGGACAGCAAACACCTGATCGGTGCGCCACGCTGACGGCTTTCGGGACCTCAGTTTCTCTGCTTGGACCGGGACTGAGCGAATCCGGAAAAAGGTGAGATCAAAGCCGTACCGGACGCCATCATCGGAGAGCAGATTGCCCGTGTAATACCACCACTCGACGCGGTAGTCCGGGTGCGAAGCATGATCCAACGGAAATCTAAGGTTGCAGGAGCTGGAGACAGGTGGGTAATCTGCGGCCGGAGAGAAAGTTTGGGGCAGGCAAAAGGCGATAGCGGCCAGAAAAGCCAGGGTGAGAAATAAACTGAAGTTTTCCCGCTCAGGCTTCATTCGCAAGGCTCTAAGGGGATTTTCCGGAGATTAGACTTTTCTCGCCGCGACCAGCCGGGCGAAATGATCGAACGAACGATCATAGGTTCTTTCAGCATCCGGGGGGAAGCAACATCCTGGGAGTTGCCTGCTCTTCAGGTGGTGCTCAATACACTCGCAGCACACACCCGACCTGGGGCATCCACTATAGGTGCACGCACATTTGCCGCTGTTTTGTTCTTTCCTGCATTCCATCAGTGAACCGCAACCTGATGATGGTTTGAGCCGGCTTTCCCGCCCTTTATGAGAACTGCAACCAGCAGACAAAAGAGGATGGCTTCCCAGACAATGACTGCAGTCCAGTTTCCCGTCAGTCCATAAGTAATTCCGCCGCCAATAATCCCAGGAACTCCCGAAAGAACTATCATTCCAAAGCACCATGCCCAGTTCATCAGCATCACTCCAAATATGTGGATGTGTAAAAGAGCGCTTTTTCGTTTGTAGCATAAGGCCTTTGAGGATTCAATATTTTTGTAGGGAGATCAATCACCCTCATGGCCGGCGCTCGAGCGCTTTCCGCAATCGATTCCGTACTTTTTGATCTTGTAGTGGATAGCCCTTCGGCTTATTCCCAGAAGATGAGCGGCTTCCTTCTGAACGTAGCCCGCCTGCTGCAAAGCCCGCAAAATCGCGTTTCGTTCGCTTTGGTCAAGAGACAGCGAGGAAGTATCGCCTGAAGCCGCCGGGGACTTCTGCGGAGCATCGGGGAGTCCGGAAAGGCTAAGGTCGCTTTTGTGCAGGGTCCCATCGCTACACAGGACCACTCCGCCCTCCAAGGCGTTTTTGAGTTCTCTCACATTTCCCGGCCAGGGATATTCGCAAAGCCATTTGATCGTTTCGGCAGGCAGCTTGACCAGCGGTAGGTTCTGGTTTTTGCAGAAGTTTTCCACAAACTGCTGCGCAAGGATGGGTATATCCTCGCGTCGTTCCCGCAGGGGCGGAATCTTCAGGGTCACTACGCGAAGCCGGTAGTAGAGGTCCTGGCGGAAATTCCCTGCGGCGACCTCCTCGGAGAGGATGACGTTGGTTGCCGAAATTACCCGACAATTTACCGGGATTTCTCTAATTTCTCCGATCCTCCTGATTTTCCTGTCTTCCAGGAACCTCAGGAGCCTCACCTGCATGTCATGGGAAATATTTCCAATCTCATCGAGAAAAAGAGTGCCTTTGTCAGCCGCCTCGATGAGTCCTTTTTTATCCTTGATCGCGTGGGTAAAGGCGCCACGAACGTGCCCGAAAAGCTCACTTTCCAGCAATCCGCTCGGAGTGGAGCCGCAGTCCACAACAATAAAGGGCTGCTCGCGGCGGTGGCCCCGCTGGTGCAGGAGGCGCGCGACTCGCTCCTTGCCCACCCCGCTCTCGCCAAGGAGCAATACGTTCACATCGCTTCTGGCAATGCGGTCAACCAGATCGTACAATTCGCGCATTGCCGGGCTTTTCCCGCCCCAGAGCGACTCGTTCAATGGAGGGAGCGCGTCGGGTGTTGGTTTTGGCGCGCTGTTCTTGAGCACTTCCTGGACTTTCGAGATCAGTTCGCGTCCATTGAAGGGTTTTGTCAGGTAATCAAAGGCCCCCGCTTTAAGGGCCTTCACCGCATCCGGGATTGTCCCATAGGCTGTCAGAAACATTACGGGAAGCCCCGGTCGAATCTCATGGGCGGCGGAAAAGAGGTCCATGCCTCCCATACCCGGCATCTTTACGTCAGTGATCATCAGGTCTACGGGCCTGTTTTTCAGCAGTTCAATGGCTTCCTCGGCCCCTGATGCGGTCAGGACCCGGTAGTCGATCGAGGAAAGCCTGGCTTCCAGAACAGCCAGGATATTCAGGTCATCATCAACTACAAGAATTATTGGTTTGGTGGACAACTTCATCTCCGGATACATGAGATCACTGGGTGGCTTCCTGCTTCTTCTCCTGATATTTGCGGTGTATCTCCTCGATAGATTCAAGCTGGTGGCGCAACCGCCGGATTTCACGCTCGCGCAGCTCCAGCCTGGCTCTGAGAGTCTGCATCTCCTTCTCCTTTGTCTGGAGAATCACTTTGGAATCTATGTTTTTGTCTTTAGCGGTTCTGCGGCTTTTGCCTGCCGATGGGCTTCCGCCAGCGCCCTTGATTGAGGACTGGAGCCGCAGCAGGAAGGGGGTAATCATTCTCGGGTCCTCACACCCCTGCGAGAAATTAACCTGCGAGCTCCATTTTTTCCAGCTTGATATCGCATCCTCATATTCCTCTGCGGTATTGGCTAGGACAAGATCGACTGATGAAAGCCCAAAGAGGGCCTGGCGGCTGATTTCGGGATATCGCGAACTTTCGTTCAGCACCTGGAACCCGATTTTCGCCCTCTTGAAGTCGCCCGCGTTGAAGGCGTTCATCGCGTCCGCCAAGGCTTCCTGCTCGACATCACGCCGAATAGACTCAGCGCCGGTCGATTTTTCTTCGGCAGCCAACGAGAATGCAGAAGACCCGGAAAGCAAAAGAAACATGACGAGCCAAAAAAATTTCCGCTGAATCCGCAACCTCAGAACCATCGTTCATTCTTTCCGATTTAAAGGAAGGGTGAAACTGAAGGTGCTGCCCTCGCCCGGTTTGCTGCGAATGCCAATTTCGCCTCCGTGCGCCTCGACGATGTACTTGGAAATGCTCAGCCCAAGGCCAACTCCGTCAACCTCGTCCCGAACACCGGATGCCCTGTAATACTTATGAAAGACAAGAGCTTGCTCAGCATCAGGAACCCCCGGCCCTGCGTCTGTGACCGAGAACGCCAGATGGGGGGCTTTTACCGAGTCGTCCTTCCTTACAAAAACCAGAATTGCGCTCCCGTGCGGCGAGAACTTTATAGCATTTCCGATCAGATTGAGCAAAACCTGCTGCAAATTATCCGGATCACAGTAAAATCCCGATATTCCGGATTCGATTTCCGAATGGATCGAGATATCCTTCGCCTCGGCGGCTGGAATCAATCGCGATATGGCGCCCTGGACGAATTCGCCAAGATCGATCTCATGCGGACGGATTTCGACCGCTCCTGCCTCCAAACGTGATATCTGCATGAGATGGTTGAGCAGCGTCGTAATGCGCTCCAATTCACGGCTGGCTATCAGCAGAAACCGCCTCTGCTTTTCATTTATGTCCCCCATGACCTCTTCGGCAATCAAATTCACCGATTCGCGGATGGAGGTCAGAGGCGTTCGGATTTCGTGGCTGAGCATCGATATGAAATCCGACCTCATGCGCTCTTCTTCCGTGAGCCGGGTGGCCATGTCGTTGAAAGCGCCCGCTAGCTCGCCGAATTCGTCGTTTGAATAAATTCGGATGGGGTCAGTAAGCCCTGAGCGAGACATGGACTTGATCCCCCTCCTCAACTCGCGGAGCGGGCGGATCATCCCGAAACTGAAACCAATGACCCCGAACAGTCCGACCAACAGAGAGGCCGAAACGCCGACAACCCCCCACTCCATCGCTGTTCGACCCTGCGCGTTGAGATTTTTGACCATCCTTTCGATCTGTTGTTCGTTGGCCGCCCTGGCCTTCTGTATCTTCTCGACCCATTCGTTTATCAGCTCTTCCTTGAGCCAGGGGACGTCCGAATGTTCCGCATCGGCCTGTTGCTTGCCGGAT
>Ga0182014_10005393_pt1 | contig 14212 bp, 12 predicted proteins | sample 612S2DmetaG_FD_120489 | JGI IMG/M metagenome (GOLD analysis project Ga0182014, IMG submission 120489) | Permafrost microbial communities from Stordalen Mire, Sweden - 612S2D metaG | ecosystem: Environmental > Terrestrial > Soil > Wetlands > Permafrost | place: Sweden: Stordalen | collected... | reverse complement strand
GAGCGCCGACGTGAAGTACATCTTCAAGCTCAACTACCGCAACCACCGCAAGATCGTCGTGATCGACGGCGTCATCGGCTACACCGGCGGCATGAACCTGGGCCAGGAGTACATCGACGGCGGCACGAGGTTCGCAAGCTGGCGCGACACCCATATCCGTATCACCGGACAGGCCGTCGCCGAGCTGCAGAAACTGTTCGCCCTGCGCTGGTTCGAAGACGAGCACGACGACCTGCTGGAGGACCGCTACCTGCCCCCGCGGGCCAGCGGCGACACAGACGGGCAGATCCTGACGCAGCTCGTCGCACACACCATCGAGGACCCCTGGGAGGCCGGACGGCGCGCCCACATGATCGCCATCTCGCGGGCCGAGCGCTCGTTGAAGATCCAGTCGCCGTACTTCGTGCCCGACCAGGGCATGTACGACGCCATGATCAACTCGGCCCTGTCGGGGGTCGACCTGCGCTTCATGATGACCGGTTTGATCGACAAGAAGCTGCCCTTCTGGGCGGCCCAGACCTACTACGAGCCGCTGCTGCGCGCCGGCGCGCACATCTACCTCTACGAGGCCGGTTTCTTTCACGCCAAGACGATCGCGGTCGACTCGATCGTCTGCGCCGTCGGCACCATGAACATGGACATCCGCAGCCTGCGCCTGCACAAGGAGCTCATGCTGTGGATCTTCGACCAGGAGCTCACCAGACAGCTCGAGGACATCTTCGAGCGCGACCTTGCGCTCTGCCGCGAGATGACGCTGACCGACGTGCGCTCGGTGGGCCGCTGGCAGCGCTTCCGCAACTCCTTCGCCAGGCTGTTCTCGGCCGAGATCTGACAGGACGCTCGTCCCCGGCGGTCACGGACCGCCGGAGCGTCCAGGCGTTCGCGGTTGTTGCAACACCAGGCCCGCGGGCAACGGTGAGATCGCCTGGGGAACGGGTACGGTGCCTGCCGAACGCGAGACCCCTCATCTGCCCGGCGGTCTCCTGCGACGAAAGGCAAGAGGCATGAGCGACGATCAGGAAAGGGCTTCCAGAGCCAGGAACGCCGTGCCGGCCGACCCGGCCTCCGGCGGCATGGCTTTCGGGCCGCGCACCCACCATGTCCTCATGCTCGAGTTCGGGGACCGCAAGGACTTCGACGATCCGCGCCGCGAGTGGCGGCGTCTCTTCTCGGAACTGCTCGGGACGTTCTTCCTTGTGCTGGCCGCCGCCGGCGGCGGTCTGCTGCACGGCGAGGGCCAGATCGGCCTTACCGCGGCAGTCGTGGCGCCGGGCCTCATGGTCATGGCCATCATCCTCTTCATGGGGGCGATCTCGGGCGCCCACCTGAACCCGGCCGTCTCGCTGGCCTTCGCCCTGCGCGGCGACTTTCCGTGGCGACGGGTCCCCGGCTACATCATCATCCAGCTCGTCGGCGCCACGTTGGCCTGCCTCTTTCTCTACGCCGTCTTCGGCAACGTCTCACACCTCGGCGCGACCCTCCCCGGTCCGGGTTACGTGAACTGGCAGGCGCTGCTCATGGAGATCGCCCTCACGTTCGGCCTCGTGAGCGTCATCCTGGGCACGGCGTCGGCGGCGCAGAACGTCGGCGCCATCGCCGCGCTGGGCGTCGGCGGGTACATCGCGCTCGCCGGGCTCTGGGCGGCGCCGGTCAGCGGCGTGTCGATGAACCCCGCGCGCTCGTTTGGCCCGGCCCTGGTCAGCGGCCATTTCGCGAGCTATTGGGTGTATGTCGTCGGCCCGCTCGCGGGGGCGCTGACCGCGGTCGGCTGCGCGTACGTGCTGCGCGGGCGTGGTGGCGACGTCATCGCCCGCGCCGCCGGCTCCGGCGTCCTCGATCCCGGCCAGTTCGACGAGACGAAGAAGGTCGCCTACGAGATCGACCATGGTGAGGTGACACCCGAGGGCATCGCCGACGGCCACGACCAGCGGCGCTGAAAGCGGGCGCGTACTCGAGCCGATCGACCGAGCCGCATCGCCTGCCGCCCACCCGGTCGCGCTGCGCGCGGGGCGATAGCCGATGGCGAGGCGACGGCCGAGGGCGGGGCGGGGCGGAGCCCCGCCCCGCCCGACTCTTGTAAGATGCCCCCATGATCGCCCTGGTCGTCGTCGCCGCGATACTGATCGTCTATGCGACCGTCTCCCGGCCGCTCGACCGGCGCGGCGTGACGTCGGCCCTGTTCCTCATGCTCGCCGGCCTGCTGGTCGGACCCTCCGTGCTGGGCTGGCTCGACGTGCCGCTCAAAGGCGCGACCGCGGAGCACATAGCCGAGCTCTCGCTCGCGCTGCTGCTGTTCAGCGACGCTGCCCGCATCGACCTCGTCTCGCTGCGCCGGCACCTCGCCTGGCCGGGGCGCCTGCTGTTGATCGGGCTGCCGCTCACCATGGCCGCCGGCGCCCTCGCCGGACTGGCCGTCTTTCCGGGCATGGCGTTTGCGTCGGTGGCGCTGCTTTCGATCATGGTGTCACCCACCGACGCGGCGCTCGGCCAGCGCGTCGTTTCCGACCCGTCCGTGCCGGCCCGCGTGCGCCAGGCGTTGAACGTCGAGAGTGGCTTGAACGACGGGCTCGCCGTGCCGTTCTTCTTGGTCTTCGTCGACCTCAGTCTGGCCGAGCTGCATTCCGGGCCTCTCTCCGCCGTGGTGCAGCGCGCGGCCGACCAGATAGGCTGGGGGCTCGCGGCCGGCCTCGGCGCAGCGCTGGCCGGCGGCTTGCTGGCAAGATGGGCCGAGCGGCGCGGCTGGCTGGAGAGCTCGTGGCGCCAGACCCTCACGCTGGCCACCGCGGTGCTGTCCTACTCCGCGGCCGTCGCGCTCGGCGGCAGCGGCTTCATCGCCGCCTTCGCCGGCGGCGCCGCGTTCCGGCAGATTGCCGGGGCGCCAGGCGCGCGGTCTCTGCTGTTCACCGAGGACGCCGGCGAGCTGCTCGCGGCCGTTACCTGGGCAGGGTTCGGCGCGCTGGCCCTCGGCAAGGCGCTGAGCCTCGTGACCTGGCAGATCGCCCTCTATGCGCTGCTGAGCCTCACCGTCGTACGCCTGGCGCCCGTCGCGCTGGCCATGCTCGGCAGCGGCGCCCGACGCCCCACGGTGGCGTTCATGGGCTGGTTTGGGCCGCGTGGCCTGGCGTCGATCGTCTTCGCCTTGATCGCCCTCGACGATCACGTACCCGACGCGCAACTGCTGTTCACGGTGGCGACCATCACCGTCGCGCTCAGCGTAGTCGCCCACGGGCTCACTTCGGCGCCACTGGTCGGCGTCTATCACCGCTGGTACGAGGCCCACAAAGCCGGCCGGCCAGAGGCGCAGGAAGCAGTGCCCACCAAGGCGCCGCGCTTTCGCCGCCAGCCGGCGACTGGCGAGAAGCGCCCGGCCTGACGGCGTGACGGCGTAGGCCGTCGGGATGGGCGGCAGCTAGGCCCAGACGCTCTGCCAGTCGTCCTTCATGCTGACGACGAGCCAGCCCTCTTTGGCGGCCAGCCCCAGCGCTCTCTCGGCGCCGCCGTCGTAGGCGTACTCGCGCTCGGCGTCGTCGTGATGCACGAGCAGGCTCAGCGTTGGGCCCGAGTGCCCGCCGGCGTATCTGAGCATATGGATGTCGCCGTCTGAGTTGCCCGCCGCCAGGATCGGCCGGCGCCCGGTGGCGCGATGGATGTGCAGCGGTTTGCCGGGGCCGTCGTCGACCGGCTGTTCGAGCTCTTTGGTGCGCATCACCTGGGCCACGCCATGGGCGTCCTCGGCGTAGCGGAACGTCACGCTACTGCCGATCGCCATGGCGCGCGGGACATCGTAGATCTCCTCACAGACGGCACGCATGAAGTCGCGCCCCCCGCCCGAGGTGAGAAACACCTGAAAGCCGTTGGCCTGCAGGTAGTGGACCAGTTCGAGCATCGGCTGGTAGATCAACTGCTTGTAGGGCTTCTTGAAGCGCGCGTCCTGAGCGGTCGTCAGGAACTCCAGGGCATCGGCTTCGAACTCCTCGACCGTCATCCCCTCAAAGGCTTCGGTGATGCCGGTCGCGAGAGTCAAGAGGCCGGTCGGATCGCCCCCGGAGTAGTCGGTCTGGACCTTGGCAAACCAGGCCATGTCCTTTTCGCAGACCGCCTTGAACGGCTGGCGCTCGCGCACCTGCGGCTGTTCGGCCGCCATCCTGGCGATCGCCCGTAGGCCGTGCTGGAGCTGAATGTACATGGGTTTCTCGAGCCACAGCGTGCCGTCGTTGTCGAAGGTGGCGATCCGCGCGGCGGGCGGCACGAAGGCCGGGCCGTCCGCCGCGGTCGCACTCGAGACGAAGTCGGCGATGGCGCGCTTGGCGGCACCGTCGTTCCACGAAGCCAGCGGATCCATCACGTCACTCCCGCGTGAGCATCGCCTGGGCCTCGCGCTCCAGGTCGACGTAGGGCTCACCGCTCACGTCGACGGCGACCCGATGAATGGTGCCGCCGGTAAAACGATGCGGTGAGACGCCCGGATAGTCGTCGGTGACCGCCTCGCCGCTGTCGCGCCCCACGCAGAGCCCCTCGCCGGCCAGCGAGAAGCTGCCGGGCTGGGTCTTGATACGACCCTCGCCCACCTTTCTCTCGCCGTAGTAGAGCGACAGGATACCGGTGGCCACACCGCGCGGCTCCTCGCCGTCCTTGTCGAACGACGCCGAGAGGATGAGGTTCTCGCCGGTCGGCAGGTCCTCGCTGGCGTCGATCTTCTGCTCGAACATGCCGATGAAGCTGTTCACGTAGTGCAGCCGGTTGTCCTTGACGTAGAGGGCATGTCCGCCGAATCGCGCCCCGTGGGCGAACAGGACACCTGCGGCGCCGGCAGCCGGAATGTCGACCAGCGCCCCGATCGCAAATGAGCGGTTGCGGATGTTGACGGCCTGCTGCTCCGGGACGTCGGCCGTGTCGGGAAAGTAGGCGTAGCGGTTGCGCGGCGGTGCGAGCAGCGGTCGCGGCGTCAGGATGATCTCGAGCGGCGAGCGGTCGTCGAGCGGGAAGGCGCCGTTGCGGCCGGCCTCGGCGAACCACAGGCTCTGGAGCTCGCGGAGCTTCTCGGGGTTCTCTTTGGACAGATCGTGGAGCTCGGAGCGATCGACGTCGGTGTGATACAGCTCCCAGGTGTCGTCGTTGAAGTTGCTCCAGCCGGCAACGGTGGGATGGGTGGTGACGGCCTTCCAGCCTTCGTGCCAGATGCCTCGCGAGCCCAGCATCGAGTAGAACTGGGTCTTGCGCGCACCGTCAGCTGAGGCGTCGCCGAAGCTGTAGCGCATGCTCACGCCGTCGAATTCGCTCTGCACGTGGCCTTTGATGGCCTGCGGAGCTTCGACGCCGAGACAGTCGAGGATCGTCGGCACCAGGTCGATGGCATGGTGGTACTGGTCCCTGATCTCGCCCTTGTGCTTCATGCCGGCCGGCCACGAGACGAGGCACGGGTCGGCGGTGCCGCCGTTGAACTCGTAGCGCTTCCACATCTTGAACGGCGTGTTGAAGGCCATAGCCCAGCCGTTGGCGTAGTGGTTGTAGGTCTTCGGGCCACCGAGCTCGTCGAGCATGGCGAGCGCCGAGTCGAGGTCGTCGGGCACGCCGTTGAACAGCCGGCACTCGTTGACCGAGCCGTTGGGGCCGCCCTCGCCGCTGGCGCCGTTGTCGGAGACCAGGATGACCAGCGTGTTGTCGCGCTCGCCGCTCTCCTCGAGGTAGTCGAGCAGGCGCCCGATGTGGTGGTCGGCGTGGGCCAGAAAGCCGGCGTAGACCTCGGCCATGCGGCTGAAGAGCTTCTTCTCGCCGTCGGACAGTGAGGCCCACGGCTTGGTCACGTCCATCACCGGGAACGGCTTGCCGTCCGGCCCCGTGCGCGTCTCGACCGTGCCGATCGGGTTGACCGGCGGCAGTTCCGTGCCGGGCGGCAGCAGGCCCATCGTCTTCTGGCGGGCCAGCGTCTGCTCGCGCATCGCCTCGTAACCCATGTCGAACCGGCCCTTGAACTTGGCGATCCACTCCTTGGGTGCGTGGTGCGGGGCATGGCAGGCGCCCGGCGCGTAGTAGAGAAAGAACGGCTTGTCGGGCGCGATCGCCTTGGCGTCGCGGATGAACTCGAGAGCCTTGTCGGTGATGTCGTCGGTGAGGTGGTAGCCCTGCTCCGGCGACCTGGGCGGGTCGACGGGGTGGTTGTCGTAGACCAGGTCGGGATACCACTGGTTGGTCTCGGCGCCCAGGAAGCCGTACCAGCGCTCGAAGCCGCGGCCGCTCGGCCAGTTGCGCCGCGGCGCGGCCAGGTTCATCTCGTCGGTCGGGCAGAGGTGCCATTTGCCCACCATGTAGGTGTTCCAGCCACGCTCGCCGAGGATCTCTGAGAGCATGCCGTTCTCGGGTGGGATGGTGCCGCTGGCGTTGGGAAAGCCGATTGCCGCCTCGGTGATGCAGGCCATCGAGTTGCGCGTGTGATTGCGCCCGGTGAGCAGGCACGAGCGTGTCGGCGAGCAGAGGGCCGTGGTGTGCCACTGCGTGTAGCGCAGGCCGTCGGCGGCGATACGGTCGATGTTGGGCGTGTCGATCGGGCCGCCGTAGCAGCTCATCGCGCTGAAGCCGACGTCGTCGAGCACGATGTAGACCACGTTGGGCGCGCCCTCCGGCGCCTTGGGCGGCTCGAACGGCGCCCAGTCGGGCGTCGAGTCGCGGATGTCGACGTTGACGACGCCCTTGAACGGCTGGCTCATGGCGACCCCCACTCGGGTTGGACGGCTGGCTCCTGCGGGCAGGACGCGGCCTTGCACGGCGCGCGCACCGCTGCCTGTGTGGCACGAGCATGATTACCCAGTCGCGAAGTACTCTATACGAAGTTGTCGCGGTCGCGGTCGCGGTCCCTGCGGACCGGCGCCGGCCTCAGGTCTTCGCACGGTCGTGGTGCGGCCTGCCCAGAAGCGCGCTCGTCCAGCCCGACTCGTCGTAGACCTCAATGAACAGGCGGCGCACGAGCAGGGTCATGGGCACGGCCAGCAGGCCCCCGAGCAGGCCCAGAACCCAGCCCCAAACGACGACCGAGAGCACGACCGCCAGCGGCGACAGATTCGTGTGGTGGGCCACCAGACGGCGCCCCACGATATTGCCGATGACGGTGTAGATCACCAGGATGCCCAGCACAACGGCGAGCGCCTGCCCCCAGCCCAGTTCGAGCAGAGCGAGAAACGCCGGCGGCGCCATGGCCAGGAACGCGCCCAGTGTCGGGATGAAGGCCATGAAGAAGGCCAGCAGGCCCCACAGCGGCGCGTAGTGAACGCCGAGCACCGAAAGGAACACCGTGACGACGGCGCCCTCGATCAGGCCGGTGATGGTCGTCGCCTGTACGAACCGTCGCATGTCGCGGGTGAAGTCCTCGAGCCGCGCCAGCGAACGGCTCACGCGCGGCGGCGTGCTCGCGAAACGCAGGCTGACGGTCGTCGCTTCACCCAGCATGAACAGGACGAGCAGCAGCGTGAGCAAGCCGAGCGACACGGCCCGCTTGACGGTGTGCAGCGCGGACACTGTCAGCGAGACGACGTGATGTGGATCGAGGGCGCTGCCCTGCCCCTGGGTCAGACCGGAAGCCTGGATGCCCAGGCGGCTGAGGGCATCTGTGGCATGCTGCCAGCGAGCGGCGAGCTGTGCCTGATAGCGGGGGACCTCGCCGATCAGGCGGGCGACGCCGATGAGGACCGCGGCTACCACGACGGCAACGGCGACCAGCGTCACTACGACGGTGATCAGCCAGGCGGCCCACAGCGGAACGCCTCTGCGCACGAGCGCGTGCAGCAGCGGCGAGACGGCCATCGTGACGACGACCGCCAGCAGCACGGGGTTGATGATCGTGGACGCTGTGCGCATGAAGACCAGTACGACGGCAACGGCGGCGAGGCCCAGCAACAGACGCAGGCTGGGCGTCAGTCCCAGCGCGCCCGGCGCGGCGTCGGCCCGGTCGGGGCCGCCGTCGCCGGCCGAGCCACGGTCCGGTTCGGGGAGTGTCTCGCCGGAGGCGGGCATCAGCGGGCCGTCCATGAGCGGAAGAGCTCCGGCGACCAGCGGCCTGACGGCAAGGGTCGCACAGACGTCAGGCGTCGCCACGGCGCACCGCGCGCCGGGCGACCCGGCGCCGGTGGCGGCGCAGCATCAGCATGATCTGGCCGGCGACCAGCGAGAGGCCGATCGTCACGACGAGCAGCAGCCAGAGCGGCCACGAAAAGCTCCAGAACAGCCAGGTCAGCTTGACCGGCACGCGGTTCTGAACGATGAAAGCCAGGACGGCGACGATGATCACGCCGGCGACGCCCGGCAGCACGAAGCGCGTGGCCGAGGCGGGCCGGCCGGGAACGGGCGCTGGCGTCATCTCCGTGACCTCCTTGGGGGACTCTTTGGAGCGCGACCGCCGTTCACGACAGCCCGCCGATACCCTTGCCGATGAGCACGGCGCCGAACACCAGGAAGAGCACGGTCATGACGGTGGCGTTGTTGGCCGCCAGCCACGTCTTCCACTCGTCGAGCATGGGCGCCGCCTTGTCGCCCATGGCAAAAAGGACGGCCACGGGGGCGATGATGCCCAGGCTGCCGAGCAGGACGAGGACGACGAGCACGACGGCCTGAGCGCCGCCGGACAGACCGGCCTGGGCGATGCTCGCGGTAGCCGCCGCGTTGAGCATGAGGTTCTTGGGGTTCACCCCGGAGAGCAGGGCGCCGATGGCCAGCGAGCGGACCGGGGTAAAGCTGTCCAGAGCGCGCATCCATTTCGGCAGAGGCGCCTCGCCGGCGCCCCTGGGGCGCTTGGCGAACTGACGCCAGGCCAGCAGCACCAGCAGCAGGCCCAGCACCAGCTTGATGGCGCTCACGGCCTTCGACGGCCCGCTCGAGGTCGACACGCCGGCCGTGTTGGCGACGATCAGCACGACCGTCCCCACCACGACCAGGCCCAGCACCCAGCCGCCCAGAAAGGCAAGTCCGTTGCTGCGCGCCCGCGGGGTGATCAGCATGAGGATGATGGCGATGATCGGCACCGGGCTGACGGCGATGCCGATGGCCAGCGGGAGGATATCGCCTATGGCCTGGCCCATGCACACTCCTGTCGCTCGAGCATTCTAGCGGCCGCCCGACTCGGCATCGCGCTCCTGGTAGCCGTCGAGCAGCTCCTCCTCTTCGTCCTTCCTGGGAAAGCAGAAGAAGACGACCACGATCCCGGCCACGACCGCGATGATCCCGGCCCCGTAAGCCCAGTTGGCGCCTTGCAGGAACGACGACTTCGCCGCGGCCGTGATCGCGCCGGCGTACTGCGGATACTCCTTGGCGACGTCGGCAGCACTGGAGAACGACTTCTCGAGCTGGCTCTGCACGCTGCTGGTGATCTGCGACTTGTCGGGCGCGCCGGCCACGGCCGAGGCCACCGCCGCCGCGTAGCCGGCGGTCAGCAGCGCCCCGAAGATCGACTGCATGATGGCGCCGCCCAGGTCGCGCTGCAGGTCGGCGGTGCCCGACGCCATGCCGACGCGCCGGACCGGCACCGAGCTCGTCAACGAGCGCGAGGCCGGCGTACCGAACAGACCGATGCCGACGCCGAGCAGCCCGTAGCCAAGGCCGACCTGCCAGTACGGGGTGCCCTGCTTCCAGAGCAGCAGCATCGTGAGAAAGCTCAGCAGGCAGAACAGATAGCCGGCCAGCAGCGTGAACCGCGAACCGCGGGCGTGCACGAGCCTGGCCGACGGCGCCGCGACCAGCACCATGAAGACGGCCGCCGGCAGAATGGCCAGGCCGGCGTCGAGGGTCGAGTAGCCCAGCACGTTCTGCATGAACTGCTGGCCGATGAACATGGCCCCCATGAGCGAGCCGAAGACGATGACGCCGCCCAGCGCCGCGACCCAGAAGATCCGCCGGCCGGCGATGTGAAGGTCGTACAGGGGGTTGGCGGCGCGCCGCTGGCGCACAACGAAGGCGATCGTCGCAACCACCGCGACCGCCGCCAGCACCAGGGTCAGAACGCCGGCGTTGGGGACGGGCGCGAAGTTGATGGCCAGGATCAGCGCCGCGACCAGGACGACCGACAGGATGCCGCCGAGATTGTCGACCGGATTGCTCGATTCGTTGACGTGGCTGGGTACGTAGAGCAGCGCCATGACCAGGGCGACGGCCGCCAGCGGCAAGGTGAACACGAAGACCGAGCCCCACCAGTGGTGCTGCAGCAGCGCCCCTGAGACAACTGGGCCGAGGGCGGCCATGGCGCTGCCGATGCCGGCCCAGAGCGCGATGGCGCGGGTCCGGGCTACGCCCGACCACAGCGCCGTGATCAGGGCGAGTGTCGTGGGATAGGCCATGCCGGCCGACAGACCGCCGAGGACCCGCGCGCCGACCAGGACGCCGGCCGACGGCGCGTAGGCGGCCAGCAGGCAGGCCGGCACCGACAGCGCCATGCCCACAACGAGCAGGAGCTTGCGCCCGTAGCGGTCGCCCAGGGCGCCCAGGTAGAGCACCGACGTCGCCAGGCCGAGCGAGTAACCGACCGCGACCAGGTCGAGCGCCGTCTGCGAAGCATTGAACGCCTTGCCGATGTCGGGCAGCGCGACGTTGGCGACGGCCAGATTGATGTTGGCGACACCGGCGGCCAGGATGAGCGTGAGCAGCACCAGACCGGCGCGCCCGGGAGCCGCCGACGGCGGGGCGACCCTCACCGTCGCAGCCCCGCGTGCCGCGGCGGCCGTGCTGCCCCTCGCGTCGCCGTCGGAGTCGAGGCTCAACGGCTTCCTCCTGTGGTTGCGGCGGGGCGGGGCGCACGCGCCCCGCCCCGCCCCCTTCAACCGGTGGCCGGGTGGCGCCTACTCGCCGGCGGCGGCCGCTTCAAGGCCGAGCGCCACGAGATCCTCGGGGTGCAGCCACTCGTCGGCCAGCGCCACGCCGCCCGCAGCGGTGACGGCCTCGCGCAGCGGAATGGCCCAGCGATGCTCCAGCACCGCGATCCCCGCCGACATACCAGCCGGGATGGCGTCGGCGATATACCAGACCTGCTCCTCGTCGAAGACGGAGCCCTCGTCGACGGCCTCGACCGCGCCGGCCACGGCGCCGACCTCGGCGCCTTCTTCGCCGGCCGCGCCGAAGCCGATCAGGGCGCCGGCGACGGCGCCCAGCTTGGCGAGCTCGTCGGTGTCGCTCAGCTCGATCTTCTCGATGGAGCCGTCGTCGTTTTTGTGCACGAACAGCAGGTCGATCAGACGCACGATGTCGTGATCGATCAGGCGCCTGAGCTCGTCGAGAGCCGCGCCCGTGAACTGCGCGTCCTTGCCGTAGCCGATCACCAGGATCTGTACCGGACCCAATGCCATTTGGCTTCCTCCTTGTAGCAGTCGGTGAGCGCCGGCTACATGCTCTGCAGGATCTTCTGTTTCTGGGCGTCGAACTCGGCTTGCGTGAGCACCCCGGTGTCGAGCAGCCCCTTGAGCTGCTTGAGCTGCGCCATCTTGTCTTCTTCGCTGGTGGCGGGAGCCGCCTGCGGTGCCTGCTGCTGTTGCTGCATGTCGGCGATCTGGGCGTTCTGGTCGGCCTCCTGCTGCCTGCCCTGCTGCACCTTCTTGCCCGCGTAGTAAGCGCCGCCGCCGATCACGGCGGCTCGCATCAGCGGTCGTCTCCTGAACATGTGCCGGCCTCCTTGACGTTGTCGAGTAGTTCACCTCACCCCAGGTGACACACAGGCCCACCTTACCATCGCACCCCAACCACCACACGTTGTCAGCCGACGACCCATCTTCATTGTGCCGATCATCGCGTCTCCTGTGGCGACCGAGTCGCGGCGCCCCTGGTTTGCCGGCCCGCACCCGCGCACACGAGATCGGCGTCCGGCCCCATCCTAGCCGCATCGTACCCACCCGGATCCCTCCGTAGCCGTCACAGACGGCTCCACCGCTGCGCAGTTCGTCCGCGGCACGGACCGCAGGGCAACGGCGGCGCGCGCTCGGCGCGCCGGTCGGGGCGGTACTATCGCGCCAGCGACACGCGCCTGCCGGTCCGCAGGCCGCGCGGGCGCGCGGAGATGCGCAACCTGGTCGACGAAAAGGAGATCCCGATGGCCGACAAACCCGTATTCCTCTTCCTCGGCGTCTACGGCAATCCGGTCGAGGCCCGAGCCGACCTGGAGCTGGTACGCCGCCTGCACGCCGACGGCGTGATCGGCACCTACGATGCCGGCGTCGCCGTCAAGGAGGTCGACGGCACTGTCATCGTCGACAAGTGGGAGAAGCCCACCCAGCACGGCGCCTGGACTGGCATCGCGGTCGGCGCGGTGGTGGGCATCCTCTTCCCGCCCTCGATCATCGGCGCCGCGGCCGTGGCCGGCCTGGGCGGCGGGCTGATCGGCCACTTCTGGAAGGGCATGTCGCGCAAAGACGTGCACGAGCTCGGCGAGGCGCTCGACGCGGGCGAGGCGCTGCTCATCGTGGTCGGCCGCGACAAGCTCGACGGGGCGCTGCGCAAGGCCGGCATCAGGGCCCAGAGGCAGGTCGAGAAGCAGATCGACATGGAGGGCAAGGACCTCGACGGGCAGCTCGCCGCGGCGCAGAAGCAGATCACGGCCACCTGAGTACGCGCGGCGCAGAAGCAGCTCACGGCCGCCTGGGTAGACGCGGCGCCCAGCCCGCCGGGCGGCGCGCCCAGGCGGCCAGCCAGGCCGGCAGCACGGCAAGCAGAGCGCTCATGACCTCGAGGCTGCGCCGCTCGAACTCGGCGTAGTCGTCGTAGAGCTCGCCCCCTGCCGGATCGACGAGATCGCTCACCGCCCGCAGAATGAGACACGGCACGCCGTTGCGGCCGGCCGTCCAGGCGATCGCGCCCGATTCCCAGTCGGCGGCGACGGCGCCGTACTTCTCGCGCAGGCGGCCGACCTGGGCCGGCACGATGTCGCTGTCGGCCGAGACCAGACGGACGCGGCGCACCGGCGTCGGGTAGGCCGCGGGGCGGTTGCCGTCCGCACCGTCCAGCCAGGACAGGTCGATCGTCGTGGCGCGCTCGGCGATGGCCTCGTCGGGGTCGGTCATCTGTTCGACGATGTCGTACACGAGCGTCTCGCCGGCGAGCAGCACTTCGCCGCGTGCGGCCTCGCCGGCAAAGCCGCCGCAGGTGCCGAGATTGACGAGCAACTGCGGCGCGAAGCGGTCGATCGCATACTGCGCCGAGGCGGCCGCCGCGATCTTGCCCCAGCCGCCGTGCACGACGGCGGTGACCAGGCCGGCGACGAGTTCGGGCATGACAAACCAGTCACCGAACGGCGAACGCCGCCGCGGGGCGGCGGGAACCAGTCGGTCGAGCGCCCGCCACTCGCTCGTGGCGGAGACCACGACCACGACCTGCGGGTCGGCGGCCGGCACCGCGGCGCGCCGCTGAGCGGCCGCCTGCGGCTGGTCGTCGCGCTCTGGGCTTTCGGGCACTCGTCACCCCGGTGGCCGGCCTCTGCGGGACCTCGCCGGGCATCATATCGCGCCGCCCGCCGGCTGAGTCGACTGGTCGCTGCGCCTTCGGGTCGCTGCGCCTTCGGCTCGCCGGCGGATCGACGGGCCCCGCAAGCGGGTATGATGCCCGTCGCCATGAGCGACGCGATCGACAATACGACGACCGGGCTCACAGCCCTGCCCGACGACCGCAGCGGCGTCGCCGGACAGGCCCGGCACGCCGCCGGCGGGCGCCACCGGGTGGTCGTGGTCGGCGGCGGCTTCGGCGGGCTGTACGCGGTCAAGGGCCTGGCCGACGCGCCGGTCGACGTCACGCTCATCGACCGCGTCAACCACCACCTCTTTCAGCCGCTGCTCTACCAGGTCGCCACCGGCATCATCGACGAAGGCTCGGTGGCGCCGGCGCTGCGCAGCGTGCTGCGCGGCCAGGCCAACGTCGAAGTGCTGCTTGCCGAGGTCACCGGCTTCGACCTCGCAGCCCGCACCGTGCAGGCGCTGGCCCCCGACGAGCGGCCGCTGGCGATCGGCTACGACACGCTGATCGTGGCGACAGGCGTGCAGACCGACTACTTCGGTCACGACGAATGGGCGGAAGCGGCCCCCGGTCTCAAGTCGCTCGAAGACGCGCGCTGGCTGCGCAGCCACATTCTCGGCGCCTTCGAGATGGCCGAGCTCGCCGACGACGCCGCCGAGCGCCGCGCCTGGCTCACGTTCGTCGTCGTCGGGGCCGGACCGACCGGAGTCGAGCTGACCGGCGAGATCGCGACCCTCGCCCACCG
>Ga0182014_10005392_pt1 | contig 14213 bp, 14 predicted proteins | sample 612S2DmetaG_FD_120489 | JGI IMG/M metagenome (GOLD analysis project Ga0182014, IMG submission 120489) | Permafrost microbial communities from Stordalen Mire, Sweden - 612S2D metaG | ecosystem: Environmental > Terrestrial > Soil > Wetlands > Permafrost | place: Sweden: Stordalen | collected... | reverse complement strand
GACGGGCTGTTCCCGCACATGACGCTGCGGCAGAACCTGGCGTTTGCGGCGCATCGCAGCCCGCGGGTGGAACGAACGCGGCGCGTGGCGGAAGCGCTGGAGCGGTTTCAGCTTGGCGGCGTGGCAGCGAAGCGTCCGCGAGAAATAGGGCCGCCCGAGAAGCTGCGCGGCGCGGTGGCGCGAGCCCTGCTGGCCTCCCCGAAACTGCTGCTGCTCGACGAGCGCGGCTGCGGCGAAGCCCTGCTGCGGACGGTCCGCGAGGCGTTTCCGGGGCCCATTTTGCTGGTGACGAACGACCTGGACCTGTGCTGCGCAGCGGCCGAGCGGCTGATTCTGCTGGATGCGGGGCGCATGGTTCAGAGCGGGCCGCCGAGGGGCATTCTGGACCGGCCCGAATCGGTGGATGCGGCGCGGGTGTTGGGCATCCCCAATGTTTTCGAGTGCAGCATTGCGGCGCTCGACCCGGGGCGGAACAGCAGCCGGCTGGAGTTTTCCGGTTTCGCCATTAACGGCCCCTATGCGCCGGGGCATTTCCGTGGGGACCGCGTCTGGGTGACGGTTTGGGCGGAGGACTTGCGGGTCCACGCGGGCGAAACGGAGCGGCGGAACAATGCGGTTCCGGTGGAACTGGTGCGCGTCTCGCGGGGCGTACGGACGGTACGGATGGAGTTTGCGGGCGGGATCTTCGTGGATGTTCCGAACGAGGAATACGAAGGGAAGAAGGACAGCAAGAGCTGGCAGGTGGAGTTTGTGGCGGAGAAGGTGCGGGTGCTGTGAGGCCCGCGCCAGCGATGTTGCGGTACTACATTACGGACCGGCGGGCGGCGGGCGGAGTGGAACGGCTGTTGGGGTTTGTGGCGCGGGCGCTGCTGGAGGGCGTGGAGAGGATTCAGGTACGCGAGAAGGATTTGACGGCGCGCGAGCTGTGCGAGTTGGTGCGGCGCGTATTGGCGCTGCCGAATCCGCTGGGGGCGCGGATCCTGGTGAATTCGCGCGCAGACATCGCCATGGCTTGCGGGGCGCACGGCGTTCACTTGCCGGCCCACGCGATTGCCCCGGCGGCGCTGCGGGCCATTACGCCACCGGGCTTCCTGATCGGCGTTTCGACGCATTCCGTGGGCGAAGTGCGCGCGGCGGAGGCCGAAGGAGCGGATTTCGCGGTGTTCGGCCCGGTGTTCCATACTGCGTCGAAGGCCGGTTACGGGGAGCCGATGGGGCTCGGCGGGCTGGCGGAAGCGGCGCAGGCGGCGACGATTCCGGTGCTGGCGCTGGGCGGGATCACAACGGAGAACACGCCGGCGTGCCTGGCGGCGGGAGCGGCGGGGGTGGCGGGGATTTCGATGTTTCAGCGCTGAGCGGCGCATCCACGATCTCGATTCCGAGATGGCGAACGATGTTCAGCGCGTTGGAGCGTTCGACCACGCCAGACCTGAGACGGTAGTCGAAGGAAAGGCCGCTCGGGTCCCCGGTATCGGCAAAGTGGAGATTCCGTCCGTCGAAACCGGGGGCGTCCACGATTTCGGAGAGCGCCAGGTCGTGAGTGGAAATTAATCCCACGGCGCCGCGGGCGGCCAGCGCGCGGATCACCCATTCGGTGGCGATGCGGCGGTCGCGGGAGTTGGTTCCGATCAGAATCTCGTCGACCACATACAGTAGCGGCGCACGGCCGGCGGCGTCGATCAACTGGCGCAGACGATCCAATTCGGCGAAGAAATGGGAGCGGCCGTCGGCCAGGGAATCGTGAACCAGGATGGAGGCGCCGACTTGCAGATTGGAGAGCTTCAGGCGGGCGCAGCACACGGGCGCTCCCATGCGAGCCAGCACGGCGTTGAGCGCCACGGCGCGCAGGAAGGTGCTCTTTCCGGACATATTCGAGCCGCTGACGACTACGAACCGGGGCGAGTTTCCCAATTGGAAATCGTTGCGGACGCAAACCGCCTCATCGAGGAGCGGGTGGCCGATTCCCTGCCCATCGAGGAGAGGTCCACCTTCGCAGAACTCCGGAAACGGATCGCGCGGGTGTTCGCAGGCATAGGTGGCGAGACACACAAGCGCTTCGAATTCCCCCACAGCTTCGAGCCAGGCAAGCAGGCGCGCGCCGTGGACGCGGCGCCAGCGGCAGATGGCCATGGCGAATTGCGTACCCCAAAGCAGGAAGTAGGAAGGCAGCATGAACATGGCGTTGTCGCGCGCGCCGAGCAGAGTGACCAGGCGCATGAGACGCCCCAATTCGCGGCTGGCGGAAGCATGCCCGAGCCTGAGACATTCGGAAAGCGAGACCAGTTTGGGCGCGGTGAAGCGGCGCTCTTCGAGGATGCGGACTACATCGCACGCCACGGGCAATTCGGCGGACGGAACCCTCAGCGACTTTAAAACGGCGCGGACGCGATGGAAGAACAAGAGCGAAAAGCCGGCTTCCAAGCCGAGGAGCGCCGCGACATACGGGTTGGCCAGCAGTTGCAGCGACCATTGGACCAAACATGCCCCGGCGACTAACAGAACAGCGGAGCCCAGAAGCAGCGCGGCCCAAGGAGCCCAGGCGGGGAAATCCGGGGGCGCCGACTGGACCCATTCGCGGAAGGTCTCCAGGCGGAAATCCGCGGACTTGGACGGGCCGGCGGCGGCGAGCGCGTCGCGGAGATCCACGCGGGACCACAACTCACGCACGGCCGCGGCGCGAGCGCGGGCTTCCTCGATGGAAGCGGGTTCCTTCATCCAGCGCGCCAGGGTGTCCCTGCCGGCGCGAGTGCGGGCGGAGGAGAGGAGCTGATAGAGCGAGCCGCGTCCGAACAGGTTCAGATCGGCGGCATACAAGTGGCGGGGTTCGAGATACTCTTCGCCGGGCGGAAGCGAATCCCAGTCGTAAGTGAGGCGCGCGATGCCAGTCTCATAGTAGCCGCGGAGCCGATAGAGTGCGGCGGACCTGGCGCTGGCATTTCGCAGGCCGAGCACTGCCAGCGAGGCAAGCGCGAGCACGGGAACAAGAGGCCACAACGGGATGGAGGGGTGAGTGCGAGTGAGAATTAAGCCGGCAAACAGGGCCGACCCCAGTATGACGAGGCAAACCTGGAACTGGCGGACTCGGCGAACGGCGGCGCCGAAGGCTGCGAGCAGGCCGGCGGCTTTCTCCCGGTAGTGGGCGAGCGGATCTTCGGGCTGGGCTGGATGCAATCTTCAGGGTAGGCCAAAGCGGACGCGTGCGCCAGCGAGGCGCGCGATCGGCGAGGATCCCGAAACGAACGACGCGCCGTCCAATGTGTTTATGAAATTATGTAAGTATGAGGACGACGGTGGACCTGCCCGACGATCGGTTCCGGCGCACCAAGGCGCTGGCAGCGTTGCGGGGGGATGGCATCAAAGATGCGGTAGTGCGCGCCATCGACGCCGGGACCGCCAGCCGGAACCCGGCCGAAGCCGGCCAAGCGGCGCGGCGCGTGAGGCTCCCCTTGATCCGGCTGCGCAGCCGCCGCAAATTCGATCTCACCGGATTCGACCTCGATGACCTGCTTGCCTGACGTCAATGTCTGGATAGCGCTGGCGGCGGGACACATCCATCAGCGAGCGGCCGGGCGCATGCTAGAATGACGGTTCCTTGCCACTGACGACCGCAGCCGAAGTCCAGCAACGCATCGCGGAGTTGGGTCCCTGGTTCTACGAATTCGATTTGGGCGCCTACGGACGCACCGTGTCCTCGCTGCCGGCGGAAGTCCAGGGGATCCACACCACGCGTCTGGAGATGGTGAATCGCGCGGTGGACGCGCATTTCGGCGCGGACCTGGGACGGGTGCGCTGCCTGGATGTGGGCTGCCACGAGGGTTACTACTCGGTGGCGATGGCGCGCAAGGGCGCGCGGGAAGTCCGCGGCGTGGACGTTCGCGAGGAGAACCTGCGGAAGGCGCGCTTCGTGGCCGAAACATTGGGGCTTGCCAATGTGGGCTACGAGCGTGCCAATTGCGAGGACCTTGGCAGGGAAACGCACGGTACATACGAACTGTGCTTGTTCCTTGGCCTGCTCTACCATTTGGAAAGCCCCATGGTGGCGCTGCGCAAGATGGCCGCGGTGACGACGGAGATGTGCGTGGTGGAAACGCAGGTGGTGGAGGAAGTCGAAGGCGTCAGCGAATGGGGATATCGCGACTGGGTGCGGCCGTACCAGGGAGTGTTGGCGCTGATCGACGAGTCCGGCGAGTTCTTCGCGCGGAACACGGAAACCGGCGCCTCGCCGATGGCAACCTGCCCCTCGCCTAAGGCGCTGGAGTTCATGCTGCGGCAGGCGGGCTTCAAGCGTACGGAGTTTATCGAGCCGCCGCCCGGCGCTTACGAACAGCACAGCCGCCGCAAGCGGGTGGTCTGCGCGGCATATATGCGACCCTAGCCGGATGCAGCCGATGGACGTGATCGAACTGTCGGGGGTCTCCAAGAAGTATCACCTGTACGACGCTCCGGGAGACCGGCTGCGGGAGTTTTTTTCGCCGCGCCGCCGGCAGCGCCACCGGGAACACTGGGCCATCCGCGACGTTTCGGTGAAGATCCGCAAGGGCGAGACATTCTGCATCGTGGGCGAGAACGGATCGGGCAAGAGCACGCTGCTGAAGCTGATGGTGGGGATTCTTCAGCCGACCGCGGGCGAGGTGGCGATTCGCGGCCGCGTGACGGCGCTGCTCGAATTGGGATCGGGCTTCAACCCGGAATTCACGGGCCGCCAGAACGCGTTTCTGAACGGCGCCATTTTGGGCCTGACGGCCCGCGAAGTGTCGGCCAGGCTGGACCAGATCCTGGAGTTCGCCGAGATCGGGGACTACATCGACCAGCCGGTCAAGACTTACTCGAGCGGCATGCTGGTGCGCCTGGCGTTCGCCGTGGCGGTGCATATGGACCCGGACATTCTGATCGTGGACGAAGCCCTGGCCGTGGGCGACATCTACTTCCGGCAACGGTGCATGCGCAAGATCCACGAATTGCGGGCCCGCGGCGTCACCATCGTTTACGTCACGCACGACGTATCCGACGTGAAGGCGCTGGGCGACCGGGCGCTGTGGCTGCGCGAGGGACGGGTGGTGGAAACCGGCGACGCGCGGGAAGTGGCGGTCCGGTACCTGGCGGCGCTGGTGAAGAAGGATTCCGATCAGCAACGCGCGGAAGCGCCTGCCCAGCGGGGGCCGGGCGCGGCTTACCAACCGGAGGAGGTGGTTGTGGGGATTCCGGCGCATTCCCTCCGTCATGGCGACGGCCGCGCGGAGATCCTGGGAGTGCGGGTGTGCGACGATCTCGGCCGCGCGGTGGGGACGGTGCGGACGCCGTGCCGTCTGATGGTGCGCGTCAGCGCCAAGGCCTCCGAGGAAGTGAGGTTTCCCATCGTTGGGGTGCAGCTTCGGATGGACCAGGGCGTGGATTTCGCGGGCACCAACACCACGCGGGAAGACGTGCGGTTGGCCGGGATGCGGCACGGCGACATCTGTACGGTGGACTTCCGATTCCACCTGCCGGAAATGGCCGCCTCGCGAATTACGGTGACCCCGGCGATCGCCGATGGGACGCTTTTGGAATTCCGGTTATGCGACATGGTGGAAGACGCCATTGAGGTTCGGCTTCTGCCCGGTGAGTTGCCGGTGTACGGGTGCATGCACATCCCCTGCATCTCCGTAACGGCGGACCGGCGGCCTTTCCAGGGCTAGCGGTAGCCATACCGACTTTGCGATCTGTCGATATTATGGCCAAACGGGAAACCCCTCGCGCAAGCGGGCGCCGCAAAACCGGGATGAGGGCGCCGAGGCCGGATCGAAATACGCGGTCTAAGCCACGTTTGAGGCGCCGGCGACCGGATTAGCGTCCGTGGTAGCGGCCGGCGCGTCCAGCGGCGACTTCACCAAGTAGGCGAGCATGGTTGAAAGCGCGCCGATGGCCGCTGTAATGGCCGTGTTCTGATTGAGCTGGCCGGCGCTAAGAGCGCTTGCCGCGCCACTTGCCGCGCCGCCGATCACCACTGCCGCCAGGCCCTTTAGCCAGAGTGTCCAATTCATCGTTTGATCTCCTTTCTAGTGTTCGGGAAACCGGCATGGGAGATTGTTCTCCCACCCCTCCTCCCGATTCCAAACTAGCAGGCCGGCGCCGGAGATCCCTTGGCACCGGGCTGATAAGCAGATGAAAACAAAGGCCAAAGATTCTTTAGGGAATCTGTGACCGGCTCACGGCGAGGTTCGAAACATGGGCAACCACCCCGTTCCACCCCACCGAAGAAGGCAGGCCACAAAAAACGATGGCCTGCCCCACTGTCTAGTTGTTTCCTGGACAGCGGGCTAGCGGCCTGGGGGCGCGGCGCCGGCGGGCGGGGACGTTAACGGCTGCTCCGCTCCGCGGTGACAGGTGTAGCACGTCACTTTCGGGCCGCCCTGAAAGTGCGTGTTGATCTGCTCGGTCATGGTGTACATCTCGCGGGCGGTCCCTTTGTGGGGATTCGCGTCGCTGGCCCGGTCGCCTTGCACATGGCAAAAATCGCAGCGGACGCCGAGGCCTTGGGTGAAAGTCTGCATGGCCGGCATGACTTCCGCCGCCGACTTCAAAACCTTCAGGTTGGTGGGCGCCTGCTGGGCGACCAGCGGCACGAGAAACAGCAAGGAAACGACTAAGCGCATTGAGATATGATACACAAACCAGGCGGGTTGCGGCACGCCGAAATCGGGAAAAACCGGGCCGGCTGCCGGACTAGCCGTCCGGGAGCGCGAGAAACGTTACGAATCGTACAGAACGGGCGTTTTCCGCTACCGGAGGCAGTCCTTTACCTTCTCCGCGATCCCCTTGGAGGTGTAGGGCTTTTGGATGAAGCCGGAAACCCGCTGGCCTTGGAACATGGTCAGGGTTTCGGCCTCGCTGTAGCCGCTCGACACCAGCGCCTTGACCGAAGGCCGGATCTTACGGAGCTCGGGAAGCGCCTCCTCGCCGCTCATGCGCGGCATGCTCAAATCGAGGACCACCAGCGCGATCTCGCCGGGGTATCGCTTGAGGATGTCGATGGCCTCCGGCCCGCTGTCCGCCAGCAGAACCGTGTAGCCGCGATGTTCGAGGGCTATCTTCGCCGTATTCAGCACGAGCGGTTCATCATCCACCACGAGGATCACTCCGGATCCCTGGAGCGCGGCATCGCGCACCGCGGCGGGCGGGGCCTCGGCCGCGCCGGCAGCGGCCGGGAACAGCACGGTGAAGCAGGCGCCCTTGCCCGGCTGGCTCGTTACCATGATTGCGGCCTGGTGACCTCGAACGATGCCGGCCACGGCCGCCAGCCCCAGCCCGCGCCCGGTGAATTTCGTCGAGAAGAAAGGGTCGAAGATCTTGGTCCTGGTGTCGTCGTCCATGCCGCAGCCGGTATCGCGCACCTCCAGGCAAACGTACTTCCCCGGCCGCAGCTCGGCTGCTTCGGGGCGCAGCCGCATGAACCTCGCATCCACATCCTCAACGCAGGTGCGGACGTCGATGCGGCCCTCGCGACTGCCAATGGCTTCGGCCGCATTGAGAGCCAGGTTCATGAACACCTGCTGCATCTGGCCCCGATCGGCTTCGATGGGCGGAAGATCCTCCGCCAGATCCAGGCACAAGGCGATCTTCTTCGAAATGGACCGGCGAACGAGGCCGCTCATCTCGGGAATGAGAGCCGAAAGATTCACTGGTTCCACCAGGAACTTGCCCTTGCCGGAGTAAGCCAGCATCTGCCTGGTCAGGTGAGCGGCCTGTTCGCCCGCGCGTACGATTCCCTCGATCAACTCGATGGCAGGGTGGCTGGGAGGGAGCATCTCCTGGGCCAAACTGGCGCCGCCGATCACGCCGACCAGCAGATTGTTGAAGTCGTGGGCCACGCCGCCCGCCAGCAATCCGAGGCTTTCGAGTTTCTGAGAGTCCCGAAGGCGCTGTTCGGCGCGCACGCGCTCGGTGGTTTCGATAGCCGTATTCAGGACGCCCCAACCCTGTTCGCCGGGCAATCGGGCGCGGACCAACGTCCAGGTGAAATAGCGAGGTTCGAGAGGGCCGCTGGGGGACCGCCGGATCTGAAACTGCTGGTCTACGGCCTGATGGGGCTCGCCGGTTTCGAGTACGCGCCGGTACAGATCCACAAGCTCGGGATAAATCTCCGGCCATGCTTCCTGGAGAGTATGACCCAACATCTCCTTGCCGAACGCGATGTTCTGATAAGCCGAATTGATCCACTCATAGGTCAGATCGCTGCCGCGCACCAGATTGATGCCAACCGGGGTGGTCTCCAGTACGGTATGCAGCAGTTCGCGCTCGCGGGCGAGTTGCGCGGCGAGACGCTCGCGGTCCCGCTCGGCGCGCTGGCGCTCGGTGAGATCGGACACGGTGTACGCGAAACGCGGGTTCCCGGAATGCCCGGTCCCCAGGTAACTGGCGCTCGCGAGCAGCCAGCGTTCGCGGCCTTCCGCATCGCGGCGGGCATACTCGCCCGAGACTGGCTTGCCGGTGCGCCGGCTCTGTTCATAGAAACCCTCCCAGATGCGCACGACCTCCGCCGAAGCGCCCGCGTCAGTTAAGGATTTGCCCGCGATCGACTCCCGGTCCACCCCATACATCTCCGCCGCGGCGGCATTGCAGGAGACGTGAACGATGCGGCCATCAATCTGTTCCACGAATCCGCGCATCGCTCCAGGGCTGTCGAAGAAGCTGCGCAGAACGGCTTCGCTTTCGCGCAAGGCTTCCTCGGCGCGCTTGGTTTCGGTGACATCGGCGCCGGCCACGACCGAGCCGCGCACGCGACCTTCGGCATCGAACAGAGGCATGGCGCCAAGGAGCATGTTGACGGTGCGGCCGCCAGGGAACACCATGTCGATCTCTTCCTGTTTCACAGGCCGGCCGGTGGCCGCGGCAACCTGGGCGGGCAATTCCGCGGGTGGCAACTCGACGCCGCCGCGAAAAACCTTGAAGACGACTATGGCATCGCCGGAAGGCGCGCTTTGCGAGCTGTTGCCGCCCGGCTCAGACTGGGTTACGACCCGATCCGCAAAGGCGTTGCCGGTAATCCGGAGGCACTGTGGATCGTGCGCGATCCAAATGGCGACCGGCGCGGCGTCCAGGATGGCCTGAAGCTCGCCGACGCGGTCGGCCAATTCGCCAGCCAGGCGGCGGCGTTCCTCATCCGCCCGCTTGCGTTCGGTGAGCGTGGGAGCGTCCATCTGGGATTCCCGGAGGGCCGATGAATTCGCCGGGGTGGAGCGGGTGCGGATTAGCGCCGCCGCCACGGCGATGAGGACCGGCGGATCGAGAGGCTCCTGCAACCAGGCATTGGCGCCGCTTTCCAAGGATTCCGGGTAGCCGCGATAGGGTTGGCCGGCGCGGGCGATATGGAGCACCGGAATGGGCGCGGTCCGGGGATCGGCCTTCAGCCGCCGGCAGACCTCCAAGCCGTCCATTCCGGGCAGTTCGATAGGAAGAACGATCAGCGCGGGCTGGTTTCGAAACGCCAGGTTCAGCGAATCGGGACCGTTGCCGGCTTCGACCACCTCAAAGCCCGCGTTATGAAGGATCTGGTTGCGGGCGAAGCGAAGGGCGGCATCACCGTCGACGGAGAGGATCGTGTGGGGCATGTAAACCGCCTGGAACGGGCATCCGAATCGAATGGCATCTCGACCTGGCGATCCACGCCGGCGCCCGCGGACCGATCATTATAGGTGATCTCGTCGCGGCGCGCGACGAAACGGACAGGGTTGTCGTACAACCGGCCGCAGTCTTACGGGGCGCCCTCGGGGCCCGGCAGCGAGGCGCGGGCGAAGGCCAGGTCTTCCACCACGCGGCCGGCTATCAGGTGCTCCTGGATGATGCGCTCCAGGGATTTGGGGGTCGCCGCGCGGTACCAGACGCCCTCGGGATAAACCAGGGCGATGGGACCCTGTTCGCAGATGCGCAGGCAGTTGGCCTTGGTGCGATAGACGCGGTCCGTGAGGCCCAACTCCGCCAGGCGGCGCTTGAGATAGTCCCACGATTCGAGACCGGCTTCCTTGGAACAGCACTGGGGCTTGGTCTGATCGCAGCAGAGGAAAATATGGCGGCGGATTCCGGGAATGGCGCGGCCGGCGGCAATCCGGGTGAGGCGTTCGGGGTCAGCCAAGGGCGCCGCCTATGGAAGAGGCAGACCACGGAATACGATGGTCTGCCCCACGGAGGCGAGCCGGGATTCGGTCGAAGAAGGCAGACGGACCCAGGAAAGCACTGGGTACCCCGGTCCGCCCCACTAGAACTGCACCTTGGGCGCGGTGCGGGCGCCGGGCTCGGTCTTGAAGTAGGCGTCGTTGCGGGTGAAACCGGACATGGACGCCACCACGTTGTTGGGGAACATCTCGATGTTGGCGTTGTAGGTCTGAAGGGCTTCGTTGTATTTGCGGCGTTCGATGGCAATGCGGTTTTCCGTCCCCGCGATTTCGTCCTGAAGCTGGAGGAAATTCTCGTTGGAACGTAGTTGCGGATAGTTTTCGGAAATCACCAGCAGGCGGGACAGGGCGCTCGAGAGCTGGTCGTTGGCCTGGATCTTCTCTTGCGGCGTACGGCCGCCGATGAGGGCGGCGCGCGCATCGGCGATATCCTTGAATACCTCGGTTTCGTGCGACGCGATGCCTTTCACGGTGGCGACGAGGTTGGGGATCAGGTCGGCCCGCCGTTGCAGTTGGGTTTCCACGTCCGCCCATTGCCCATCGATGGCATTGCGCTGCTGCACCAGGCTGTTCCGGATGCTCACATACTGGCCGCCGACGATCAACGCCAGCAAAACGACGGCCCCGATCACAATCCAAGCGATCTTCGCGGTCTTCACTTTTTCCATGCTATTTCTCCAGCCGGTCCACCGCGTCGATCACGGCGGCGATTCCTTGCAGATAGGGCGCCAGCAGGGCCGCCGGATCGGCCTCGCGCGGTTTGAGGCGCTCTTCGCGGACGTCCAGCAGTTTCTCGAAGGGAAGCGGGTCGAAGCCGAAGCGCTCCGCGGCGCGCACGATGATCTCGCGCTTGCGGGTGGGCGGCGGTTCGCCATGCAAAATCAATGCGTGCCGGAAAAGGACGCAGAAAGTGGACAACGAATCGAGCAGCAGGCGGCGCAGCAGACCGGCGTCGGAGAGCACGCCGCCGGCCTTCTGGCGGAGGCGGAGGAGCTTGGCGCGGAGGTCGTGCTCCACCTGGGCGCGGTAGAAGCGGTTGTCCACGACCAGGTCCGACACCACGTCCTTGCCATAGAGCAGCACGTGCTGGCGCTTGATGTCGTTGAACTCGATGGCGAAGCAGTCGGTGGAGGTTAGCAATTCGTGCTCGGTGAGCAGCAGCGGCGCGGGGCTGCCCTGCTCCCGCCACCAGCGGAAAATGTTTTCGCAGGCCGCGAGCTCGCGCGGCGTGATTTCGGTGAGCACGCAAAGCACGTTGAAGTCGGAGAACTTGGGATGGTGTTCGCCGGTGGCGGCCGAACCATAGAGCAGCACGGAAACCAGGCGCTCGCCATGGGCCGCCCGGAGCTTGTCCACCAGTTGCGTCAGCCTCTTGTCCATGAATGGGTCCTCACCAACCGCCGGAGGCGCCGCCGCCCCCGGAATCGCCGCCGCCGAATCCGCCAAAGCCTCCGCCCGAATCGAATCCGCCGAAGCCTCCGCCGCCGCGACCGCCCCCGCCGCCCATCATCGAACCGAGAAGGAGGCCGGTCAGCAAGCCGCCAAATCCCCCGCCCCCGCCGCCACGGCCGCGGGGTCCGCCGGCGACAGCGCGCAGCAGCCAGAACACGATGAAGATTCCGCCGAGGATCATCGGCCAGGGGATGGAATTGGAAGTGGTGGGGCGGATGGTGCGCGGCAGGGTAACCGTCAAGGATACATTCTTGGCATGGGCGATGGTTTCGCCGATGGTTTGCGCCGCGGCCATCATCGCTTCGCCGTACTGCTGCGCTTTCAACGCGGGCGCCATCTGGCGCAGGACGCCGCCGACCAGTCCATCGGGCAGGATCGGCTCCAACCCATAGCCGACTTCCAGGCGGCTGCGGCGATCCCCGACCGCAAGCAGCAGCATGATGCCCTCGTTGCTGCTCTTCTGGCCGACGCCCCAGGCGCGGAAGATGGTGTTGGCGACGTCCTCGATGGGCTCGCCTTCGAGCGAAGGGAGGGTGACGAGGGCCATCTGGGCGCCGGTAGATTGCTCGACGGCGGCGCAGTAGGCTTCCAACTGGCTTCTGGCGGCGGGGTCGACGACGTGGGCGAAGTCGCTGACGTATCCTTCCGGCTGGTAGGATTTCCAGTCCACCGCCCACGCAGAGCACGCGCAGACACCCAGCAGCAGGCCGAGCGGCAAGGACTTTTTCATTTTGAAGTTCCAGTGTACTACGCGGCGGAATGGGGCTTTGCGGAAGACGCCCAAGAACGCCGGCCAAAAGGTTGGCGGCAGCAGGCCCACAAACGACGTGGGCGCCCCAGGCTGGCCCCACAGTTGGATTTCCGAGGGCCTGGTCTGCTAAAATTCGGATGTAGCGATTGGGACGTCGTCTAACGGTAAGACTGCAGACTCTGGATCTGCGTATCGGGGTTCGAATCCCTGCGTCCCAGCCAACTCCTTCGCCAGCGACCGCTGGATTTTCCTCGGATTCCGAATCGGGGGCGCCGGGCCAGTGATTCTCGCGTATCCTGGAAACAGAACCGATGTCTTTGCTGTTCGAATGGGACCCTCGCAAAGCTCGATCCAACCTGCGAAAGCACCGCGTGACCTTTGCCGAAGCGGTCTCGGTATTCAGCGATCCATTGGCGCGGATTTTCCCGGACGAGGAGCATTCGGCGGAAGAATTACGCGAGATCGCCGTTGGACATTCTTCCGCGAAGCGGCTTCTGCTGGTTTGCTTCACGGAGCCGGAAACGGACAGGGTGCGCATCTTCAGCGCCCGCCGCGCTACTAAGGAAGAACAGTACGATTATGAAGAGTACGTCGCCGACTAAGCCCAAGGGGAAACGGGGCAACGGGCTGCGCGCCGAGTACCGTTTCGACTATACGCAGTCCAAGCCGAACCGATTCGCGCAGAGGGCCCAGCCTGGATCCGTTGGGATTCTGCTGGATCCGGACGTCGCGCGAGTGTTCAAGAACGCGGAAGCCGTCAACTCCGTTCTGCGTGCGCTGATAGCGTCGATGCCAACGCGCCGGGCGCCAACAAATGGCTAGTTCGACCAAATGATCTGGACGTTGCGTACCGCGCACTGCCTCGCGTTCATCGCGATCCTTCCGCTGGCGGCGGCGCCGCTTCGGCGGCCGTACACGGCGGAGCACTACGACGTACGCATCCAGGTGGACCTGGCGAATCAGCGTTTGAACGGAGAAGCGAGAATCCGGTTTCATAGCCAGGCGGACACGCCCATTTCGGCTTTGGAGCTGGATGCGGGCGGACTCGAAGTCGCGAGCGTGGTGGAAGGACAAGCGCCGCAGTACTTCGAGCGAAACGGCGGCGCGCTGGCGGTCGTCCTGACGAATCCGTTGCGGCCGGACGAACACCGCACCATTACCGTGCGATACGAAGCCGGACCGGCGCCGGGCTTGAAGTTCTTCGCCGATCAGATCTACACCACGGTTGCCAGCGATTGGATGCCGTGCAACGATCGGCCCGATGAGCGGGCGACGCTGCAACTGACGATCACCGCGCCGCCGGGCGCCGAGGCGGTGGGCAGCGGCCAGTGGAGCGGCAGCCAGGGACAGAACGTCACGGAATGGATGTTGGATTCGGCAAGCGCGCCCTCCTGGTTCGGATTCGCGGTGGGCCGGTTTGCCGAACGCACATCCCAAGCCGAAGGGGTGAAACTGCAGGCCCTGCTTGCGGGCAGGCAGGACTTTGACTTTGAGCCTACAGCGGCCGCGCTGCACTATCTGGACGAGCGCACCGGCAAGCGCTATCCGGGGCAAAGCTACACGCAGGTCTTCGTGCATGGCGACGCGATCCATTCGATGGCGGGAGGCTTGACGCTGCTGCCGGAAGAGTACGCGCAGGGGTTCGGGAAGCAGCCGGACACGCTGTGGCTTTTGACAAGCGAGCTGGCGCATCAGTGGTATGGAGTGGGGGTCGGTTTGAAGGATTGGTCGGACCTGTGGCTGAGCGAGGGAGTCTCCGCGTTTGTGGCGGACGGGCTTCTGCTACAGCGGCTCGGCAAGCAGAGCTACGACAAAGAGGTGGAACACTCGCGGCAGATCTACAACCGATTTCGCACGGAGGG
>Ga0182014_10005391_pt1 | contig 14216 bp, 16 predicted proteins | sample 612S2DmetaG_FD_120489 | JGI IMG/M metagenome (GOLD analysis project Ga0182014, IMG submission 120489) | Permafrost microbial communities from Stordalen Mire, Sweden - 612S2D metaG | ecosystem: Environmental > Terrestrial > Soil > Wetlands > Permafrost | place: Sweden: Stordalen | collected... | reverse complement strand
GAAATTAGTAGAGTGCTTAAGACTAGTGGTAAATTTTATGCAGCCACATTTGGATTAGATTACATGAAAGAATTAACTGAGCTTGTGTCCAATTATGATAATAATACTTCATTTTCGTTAAGACCTCTTGCACGTGTATTTGGTCTAGAAAATGGAGGTAAAATGTTAAGAAAATATTTTGAAGATGTTAAAATGATGAAATATAATGATAATTTAGAAGTTACAGAAGCTGAGCCACTCGTAAACTATATTTTGTCTACAAAAGTAAACAAAATCATTAAAGACTCTAATAAGGAAGATTTTAAGGAATATATTGTAAATATTCTCAAAATTAGAAGTAAAATAGAAATTACTAAAGAATCAGGCCTATTCATGGCCCAAAAGCCAAAATAAACGTTTAATTCCTTGAAATACCACATAATAATGTTTATATGAATAATTATTATAAAGTTTAAATCAACACATTATATGACAACCAAATCATATGTGAGATCACAATAAAATTTATTTAAGGTATGTATGCTTCATTTTTCTATTTTTTTATGAAAAATGGTGCAGTTTTGGTGCAAAAAATTAAAGTTTCGGGGATTATTTTGTTATAGATTTTTATTTATCTCATCAAGCATTTCGCATGCTTTACATATGCTTAACGAGGATGCTTCACCACATTTTTCGCATTCAAAAAGTTCGACAAATTTTTTATTGGGTTTAAAAGTTTTTTCAAAAGATTCTAGTAAGTTTAGTTTTGTGCCTGCATAATCTTCTTCTAATTTATTTAAATAAGTTTTTAATTTAGCTCTCAATGATTGTTGGGAATAGGGGCATTCTGCAAAATGTACTTCTACTTCATTGAGAATTGCCCAGATTCCCACATCCTTCTCAGGAATTCTCCATAAAGGTTTGATTCTGGGGATTAGCTGGGGGTGAATTCTATCTAATTTAGGTCCAAACTTGGAAAATCTTCGAAAATCAGCACGGGCAAAGCTCATAAGATATGATTGAACTTCATCATCTAGATTATGACCTGTAGCCAGTTTTTCTGCACCTAATTGATGAGCAGTTTTATTGAGAGCATGTCTCCTGAAAACTCCGCATGGTATGCATGCACTTTTGTATAGACTGTGAATCTGATCCAATTGTAATCCATATTCTTCTTTAAATGATTTTTCTACCAATTCAATTTCTAATGAATTAGCATATTTACGGGCAGTTTCTAAACCATTCTCCCGGTATCCTAAAATACCCTCATCTATGGAAATAGCAACTAATTGTAAATTAAATTCATTACGAAACTTATCTAGAAGGAACATGGTTAAGATACTATCTTTTCCACCAGAAAGTGCAATTGCTACTTTTTCACCTTTCTCTATTAATTTATATTCCTTAATTACCTTTCTAACCCTTTCCTCTAAATTATAATTGAATTTTTCTCTATTTAGGGGTTCCATAAAAAGTATATAGAAATTGAAACATATATATGAACCATGATATCTGCAGAACTTACTATAATACCTATAGGAACGTCCGGGACCAGCCTCAGCAAATATATAGCTGCTGCCGTTTCAGCTCTGGATAAAGTAGGTGTTAAGTATAATATAACTGGTATGGGAACTATTATAGAGGCCAATAACCCTGAAAACCTATTTAATTCCATAAAAATGGCTCATGAAGCTGTTTTTAATGAAGGAGCTCAGAGAGTAGCCACCAGCGTGAAAATAGATGATCGACGGGATAAAGAAGAGACTTTAGAAGAGAAAGTATTATCCGTAAAGAAAAAAATGTCTTAAACCCGCTATCTTCTTAAAATAATCCAACATAAACACTTAAAAGATTTTGGAATAGTTCACCAATTATACATTAAAAAATTAATTATAATACAAAAATATTATTTTAATTAAATTGTTCAGCTTAAAGCTTACATCATTTAATTAATAGTAAGAATTTAAAAAAAAATAGAATTTTATTTATTTATTCCAAATCAAAAAAAATTAGTTTTTATATTAAAATCTACTTTAAAATCTTTTCTGAAGCCTCTTTTAGAGCAGCTATTATTTCTTTTAAATCATCTGTGTTTAGACCCGGATGTACTGGTATAGAAAGCACTTCATTAGCTGCTTTATCTGCTTGAATACAATTTCCTTTAATCCCTAAGTTTTGGTAGAGTATTTGATTATAAATTGTTTTAGGATAATGAATTCCTGTTCCTATTTCCCTTTCAGTGAGATAATCTTTTAATTTATCTCTTTTACCATTCTCCACTTTGATAGTGTACTGATGAAATACATGTTTAACTTGATCTGCTACAAAAGGAGGCGTAATTCCACAAATCTCATTTATGTGAGTTGTAAGATACTTTGCATTTTTTATTCTGCTGTTATTGAAATTATTCAATCTTTTAAGTTGGACTAATCCAATAGCTGCGGCTATATCAGTCATACGAAAATTATAGCCCAGTATAGTGTGAGTGTAGCGTTCAGTTTCACCATGCGCTCTTAATATGCGTACTGTATCTGCTAATTTACTGTTATTAGTCGTTATCATTCCACCTTCACTAGTAGTCATATTTTTTGTTGGATAAAAACTGAAACACGCAATATCACCTAATGATCCAGCCATACGATCCTTGTAAATAGCACCATGAGCCTGTGCTGCATCTTCAATGATTTTTAAATCATATTTTTCTGCTATCTGGTTTATAGAGTCCATTTCTGCTGGTTGCCCATAGAGATGTACGGGCATGATGGCTTTGGTTTTCTCAGTTATGGCTTCTTCAATTTTATAAGGGTCTAAATTGTAGGTTTGAGGATTTATATCCACAAAAACTGGTTTAGCACCCGTATACAATATCGAATTCGCCGTTGCAGCAAAGCTGAAAGGTGTGGTTATTACTTCATCATGCTTTTTTAATCCAAGAGATAAGAGGGCTAAGTGTAAAGCCGTAGTTCCTGAACTGGTTGCCACTGCATATTCTGTACCAATATATTCAGCAAATTTCTCCTCAAACTCTGCTACTTTGGGTCCTTGTGCAATAAATCCTGATTTTAAAACTTTTACGACTTCTTCTATTTCTTGATCTGAGATTAATGGTTGTGCAATTGATATCAAAAATTATCACCTTATATTTGACATGGAATGTTTTTTTGTAATATAATATAATATAGTTCAGAAGACACCATAATATAATCTTAATTATGCTACTAACTAATTAGGTATTATTATTTGTTTATTTAAATTTAGTGACTAATTAAATATGTTAAAATTTTTGAACCAATTTCACCTTCAACTAAGAACACCCAAATTTTAAACTATTAAAAAAAGGTTAGAAGTTTCATGAATACTATTAAAAATGATAAAAGTCTGATCACTATGAATGAGGGAAAGGTGAGTATAACCGTTCCACACTTCGATAAAATTTCAGCAAAGGCTTTAGTTTTCTATAATCCCGTAATGGAACTTAACCGAGATCTTTCTGTAATAGCCCTCCAAACTTTCAGGGAAAGCCAGGATGAAGATATAAGTATATGCGATGCCTTTGGAGGTACTGGAATCAGAGGAATAAGATATAGCCGAGAGATAGAAGGAGTCCAAAATGTGGTTATAAATGACTTGAATCCTCTGGCTGTTCAATTTACAAAAGAAAATATCCTTAAAAATGGTTTAAATAATGTAAAGGTTTTTAGAGAAGATGCTAACATTTTAATGCGTAAATGCCGAGGTAAATTTCATGTGGTAGATATTGATCCGTTTGGTACACCATCTCCTTTTATTGAATCTGCCACCATCAGCGCGAAAGCAGGAGGAATGTTATGTGTAACCGCAACTGATACATCAGCCCTTTGCGGAACTTATAAAGAGCCTTGCATTAGAAAATATGGTTCTATGCCCCTTAAAACCGAGTATTGTCATGAAAACGGTTTAAGGATATTAGCAGGTTTCATAGCCCGAACCTCTGCCAAATACAAAAAATTCATAGAATTAAAATTCGCTCATAGCACAGAACATTACCTGCGACTCTACTTAACTTTAGGTAAAGGAGCTAAAAAGACTGATTTGTCCCTCAAAAACATAGGATACATTGTTCACTGCCCTAAATGCCTCTACCGCAGATTAATATATGGTATTACCCCTCAAATTCCATCAGAATGTCCACAATGCGGAGAAACATTCCAAGTTGGTGGTCCCTTATGGCTAGGAAAACTGTTTGATACTGATTTTATAGTAAAGATGATGGAAATATTACCTTCGATTCCTATTAAAAAAGATAAAGAAGCCATTAAACTCCTGACAAGATGTTATGAAGAATCTAAAGGCCCCGCTACTTTCTATGATCTACACAAGATCAGCAAAAAATTGAAGATAAGTGCTCCACCACTTAATGAAGTTTTGAATAAACTAAAAGAAGAAGAGTACTTCGCATCCCGCACCCATATCAAACCTACTGGAATAAAAACAGATGCTCCCCTAGAAACAGTTGAAGAAATTATTTACAACTTGTAGTCTTATTTAATAAAAAAATTAAAAATTTTTATCACTAATTATCTAGAGTTATTTAAGTGTATTATCTGTTCTATGCTTATTAAACTTTTTTTAAATGAATTTTGAATCATATAATTTTATATGAAATCAATTCCATAAATTAAATTTGTAATGTAATTATAGGGGGAGATTTAAAATGGATGTTGGAGAGATTATTTCAGATGCGATAAGGTATCCATCTTCTGATTGGAAAAAAATTATAATTTTAGGGGTAATATTAATCATTCCTATCGTAGACTTTATTGGTTTAGGTTATATTCTAAGAATAATTAAATCAACTTTGGCAGGTTACGATGATCTGCCGGAATTTGATGATTTAAGTGATTTGTTTATAGATGGCCTAAAAGTGCTGGTAGTAAGCATAGCATATTTCATAATTCCTTTGATCGTAATCTCAGTCGGTTTAGTTGGATCAACAGCATTAGTAAGTGGAGCTATCACAAATCCATTAGCCTTAGTAGGATTGGGTGTAACCAGTATAATCGGTGGAATACTGTTTATCATATTCGAATTATTTTGGATAATAGCAATAGCGAATATGGCTTTATATGATGAACTGGGAGCAGCCTTCAAATTCAGTGAAATAGTTGGAAGAATATCTAACATCGGATGGGGAAAATACATTATCTGGTACATAGTTATGATCATTATAGGAATCATATTTGGAATTATATCCGGCATTTTGCAGATAATCCCAGTCATAGGACTCATTATTACGGTTATATTAATCTACTCGTACTTTTCCATGTTTGGTGGAAGATCCGTGGCTTTGATATTCGCATCTAGCGAAGAATTTCAAAAAACACCAGCACCATCTCAAGAGTCTGTAGAAGAACCAAGTCAAACTGAAAAACCTGAGGAACCTGAATAAAACTCGCAGCAAATGAAAATAAAATCTTAAATTTCTCTTTTTTTATTTTATTAGATCCCTTTACATTTAGCTTATTTATAAAATAACTTATCTAACTGAATTTTATTTATTAATTGACGAAGTTCTAAAAATTGGTATTATTATAGATTTTAACATTGGTGAATCACTATGAATGTGGTAAGGATTACTTCAGAAGCATTTAAATATCCACTTTCTGATTTTAAAAAGATTTTAATATTGGGAATAATTGTTATTTTGTCTTCTTTGATCATCCCCGGATTTTTACTTCTAGGATATTTTTTTAAAATAATAAAATCTTCAATTAAAGATTCGTCTAGTCTTCCACTGTTTGATGATTGGATCCCAATGTTTGCGGATGGTTTGAAAGTATTTATAGTTCTTTTAATTTACTCACTGATTCCGTTGGTGCTCATATTATCAGCTATTAAGACTACTCTTATTCCTTTGCTGACAGTAGCTGGGTCTGGATACCTCCTTAATCCCTCCCTTTGGACGGGTTTAGTTAGTGACACGGCTTTTATAGGTGTTTTATTAGAGATCATGGTGGGCTTTATAATTGGCATTGCTCTGGCTAATATGGCTTATCATGATGAACTTAAGGCTGCATTCAGATTTAAAGAATTTTTTGGCGTGATAAAAGAAATAGGCTGGGCTGATTACTTTATTTGGTATGTCGTGATGTTAATAATAGCATTGGCTGCGGTTTTTATTTCATTCTTCTTAGTGTTTCCATTAATTATTGGGGTTATAATTGTACCTTTAATTATTTCATCATATTTCATCATATTTTTTGCTAGATCCATTGCATTGATGTTTATATATGGTGTGTGGAAGATTTTATCTCAATAAATCACCTAAAATCCAAATTTAAATAATTAAAAAATTTTATTCTTAATCTTCTCAGTGATGATATAAAATTATAAATAAAATTTTTTATAAGAAATATATTTGATCAATTTTAACAAATATTTATATAAAATGTTTACATTAAAGTAGTTAAAACAAAACATTGTTCACTAAAGAGGTTATACGAAATGTATTATAGTAATGATTATGAAAACCTAGAGTTTTCTGTAGATGAAATTGACCGAAAGATTATTAATTTATTCCAAGAAGATGGTAGAATGTCATATAGAAAAATTGCTAAAGAATTAGACATTTCTATTGGTACTGTTCATAACCGTATAGATAAACTAACTAAAAATGGTGTTATAAAAAAGTTTACCCCAGTTATTGACCATAGAAAACTAGGTTATGCTCTTACAACTGTAATCGGGGTGCGTGTTAAAGGCGGTGTATTGAAAAACTGGGAAGATCGAACTGCTTACCATAAAAATGTGCTATGCGTTTATGATGTAACCGGAGAATTTGATGCCATATTAATAGCCCGATTTAAAGATACAGAAGAATTGGATCAGTTCGTTAAAGGATTATTAAAAGAGCCTGATGTACAGAGAACCTATACTCAAACCGTTCTAAATATTGTTAAAGAAGATTTAAATTCGGGAGATATGTTTATATAAAAAATTTTTACATTGAAGAAATTTTATCCAATATCCTTTCACTTAGAAACTCATCGTTAATGAATTTAGGGTACACCGGTAACCTTTCTAGTAATTCAAAACCTAATTCTTCAGTAACACTTCTTAAATAATCTAATTCTGGCCAAGGAGCTTCAGGATTCACATAATCCTTTGTAAGAGGAGATACACCACCCAAGTCATCAACACCCGCTAATAAAAACATTGATACGTTTACCTTGTTCAAATTAGGAGGAATTTGCACTCCTACATCGGGAAATAAGAGCCGGGTGACAGTTATCATTTTAATCATTTCCGTTAATGAGGGTTCTTCCTGATGCTCAAGTGGTATTCCCGGTTTGGGTTTGAAGTTTTGGATAATTATTTCCTGAATATGCCCGTACTTGTTATGAAGTTTTCTTAATTCAATAAGTGATTCTGCTCTTTCTTCTAGAGTCTCCCCTATACCAATTAAGAGACCCGTTGTAAATGGTATTTTAAGTTTCCCAGCATTTTCTATTGTTTTAATCCTTAATTTAGGTTCTTTTCCAGGGCTTTTGGAATGTATAGCTGTTTGCATAAGTCTGGGACTTGAGTTTTCAAGCATCAATCCCATGGAAGCATTTACTTCTTTTAAGAATTTTAATTCCTTCTTTTTAAGGATTCCCGGGTTGCTGTGGGGTAAAAGATTAGTGTTAATTAATGTTTCGCTACAGAGAGAATAAAGGTATTCCACCATGCTTTCAAAGCCCTGGTTCTCCAGAGCACATTTAACTTCATAAAATTCATCTGCACCCTCTCCAAATGTGAAAAGCGCCTCGTGACAACCATAAGCATCCGCCATTTTAAGTATATGCTTAACTTCCGTGGTTTCCATTAGTATAGTAGTGTCAAAACTCTCTGGACCTTTGCGGAATGTGCAGTATCCACATTGATTCCTACATATCTCAGTGAGTGGTAAGAAAACATTTTTAGAATAAGTGATTTTATCATCATGCCGATGAGTATTTGCTTCCATCATCAAAGACAACATCTCAGAGTAATTTGTGTTAAGAAATGTGATTATATCATCTTTTGATAATTTAGCCATATTATTTTCTCTTCAAATTATTTATTTGAATTTTTATTATAAAATTTATTTTAGCACTCTAAATTAGCTAACACTAACTCCACGAATTTAGGGCCTAATCCACTTTTATCCATCCATAAAACCATAAAAATAGCTATACCATTTAACAATCCTAAAGCATATTCAACATGACAATTCATTGCCTCAAATGATTCTTTAAGCCTGTAAATCCCATAAACATCCGTATCTCCTTGAATTTCAACCTGAGCTCTAATGTATTCATCCATTACCCCTATCACATCTTTAGCTTCGTCTGAGAAAACATCTATTTTACGAGCGCCTATTTCGTTTAAAACATTGCAAACAACTAAATCTAATTCATCCGGCTCTATATTTTTCCTAGACATCCCTCGAACTATCAACATTTGACTTGTGTCCATGGATGGCCTTGATCCATGAAAAGCCTCCAGAGATGTCATTATATCACCAGCAACTTCATGAATCTTCATTAATTATTCCCCCAACAAATTTTAATTCTTTTTTGAGATCACCTAATGTAGCCACTTTCTCTGCGAATGCGTTGTGACGATGAATACTCTCTTCATTAACTTGTCTAACGGTTACCAAGGTATCATCTGGTAGATGTGAATATTCTGTTATAATTTTTTGTACCATGTTCCGCACGCAATCCTCTACAAACATGGGATTTTCATGTGCTTTAATTACCACTGCACTCTCATCAGATCTTTTTAAGAGTTCACAGACGGGGGCACTCATTGAATCTTCAATTATTCTCATCAAATCCTCCCCTCTGATAAGATGCTGTTCTGGAACTTCAATCATAATCATTCCCCTACCTCGCTGATTATGGGATGCGAAAGAAACTGTTTCCATAACCTTCTGAGTGGTTTCATCATCCAAAAATTTAAGTAATTCTTGTTTAGCTAATTCTTGTGTTGATTCCTTGGCACAGGGGCAGACAGTCATCCCCACTACTTCTGCTCCGATCATCTTCCTTATAACTACTTTATCACCATTCCGGTAACCTATGGCATCAGCCATGATATTAGTCATTTCCTGTGTTTTGCGATGGGTGACTGGGGATTTCTTCATGATCATGAAATCACTCTTCATACTTACTTCTGCTCTTTTAGCATATTTATGTTTTTTAAGAAGACATGTAACGATTTCAGCGCATAAAGATTCAATTTCTAATGAGGTTCCTTTTACAGCCTCCTCTAATACTGCACTAATAGCCTCCGGATTTCTGGACATGTGAATTCCCCTTTTGGTGCTGGGGAGATCAACAAATGCATCGAAGGTTGGAAGGAGAACTATCGGCCTTTTTCCTTCTCTTTCTATCTTTAAAAGTTTCTTAACACCTGTAACTCCTACTCTGGTTAGATGTACAGGTATGTTCGGTATATTGTCCTGGGTGTCAGGGAAACATGATAAATCCAACTTTTTTCAACCCCTATTGTAATTAATTTCCATTTTAAATGAATCTTCAATCGTTCTAAAATAATTAATTATTAAAAGAATTAGTTCTGTTCTAAAATTTTTCATTTGTTGAACAACTTTTATTTAAAAATTCTATCATTATGACTAATTAAATTTTAAAGTGATGTAATTTATATAATGAAATGTTATAACTGATGGACTTATTATTATATATATTATTTTCGATTTGAGATTTAATAAAAATGGAGATAAAATAATTCGTATCTAAAAAATTCTATTTGTTGAACGTGGTTATACAATTACATTAATCCATTAATAAAAAAAACATAATCAAGCTACGTGTTAATATGATTTTTCAGTTCAAATATATCTTCTTCTTTCATACTTATTTCCATAATATTTATAAAAAGTACGTATTCATTCTATTATTATGTTTATTCCCCGTATCATGATTATATCATTATTTACAGTGAATTAACGTCATTAAAAAGAATTGAATTAAGGAAAATTTAGACCATAGGGGATTAATAAGTTTTTTAAATTTCTTGGAAATATTCCCAGTTTATTACTTCCTCTAACTCCCGTCGTGGGAGTGGTAAAGGAGTTTCATCAGGATAACCTATAGGAATTATAGTAACTGGTTTTAAATAATCTGGAAGTTTTAGATTACTATATTAAGAATTCTTCATCGAAAGCACCCACCCAATCCTATGGCATGAGCTGTTAAAAGAATATTTTGGCCTGCGCAGGCTGCATCCTGGATACAGAAAAGTTTTTTTCCTCTTTCATGGTATATGGTGGCTGATCTGTGCATATTTGCACATAATATCATAACCACTGGAGCTTCACTAATAAAATCTCGCATATATGCTGCTTTAGTTAATATTCGTTTTTTTCAGAATTTTTTGTTAATATTACATCCCAACTTTGGAGATTACCTGCAGATGGTGCCCATAAACCTGCTTTCAATATTTTATAGATTAATTGATCGTCTATTTCTTTTTTTTTAAATTTCCTGACGCTTCTCCTTTCTGATATAGCCTTAAAAACATCCAAATTAATACCACCTTTACTTCACAAAGGCGTCCACCACTACGTGATAAACACCAGGCGAATATTTTTTAATAATCCTTTTATTTAATATCTCCACTTCACGATTCTTTGCAGCTTTCATTATTCTATGGATTGGTCTTCTAAATTTTAACTTTTCAGGGACTGATTCATGATAGTGAATTATTCCCCCTTCCTCCTTAAGTGATTGCAACGCAACATCTAAATAATGGTGAGTATTTCCAATATAACCCATTAACACCCGATCAGCCACTCTTTTAGGTGCTTTTTCACGGCAATCTCCCATTAATGGTTTAATTATTTGTGAAACTTTATTTAATTCTATATTTTGACATAAATAATCATAAGCCACTGGATTTATCTCTACAGAATAAATTTTTTCCACGGGGGAGTGTAAAGCCATGGGTATGGAGAAGTAGCCTATACCTGCGAAAAGATCCACTACGGTTTCGCCTTCATTAGCAATATTAGAGATTCTCCTTCGTTCTGTAGTATTACCTTTAGACCACATTATTCGGGAGACGTCTAATTTGAAGAGGCAGTGATTTTCTTTATGAATGGTTTCTGTACCTTCACCTAAAATTATATCTACTTCTGGTTCTCTTTTCGAACCTTTAATTCTACCTAATTTAACTATGCGTTTAACACCTGGTACTTTTAAAAGAGTTTCAGGATCCTCTACATCCTGCTTAAGGACTAATATATCCCCAATAATTTTACCTTTCATACGATATTTATTGAATTTTAAGAGTTGTTAAATATTATTATATAAATAAAAAATTATATTCTAAAAAAAAGTAAGCATAATATAGTAGTCCTAGAATAAAAATTAATTTGAATAATTTAAAATAATATAATCAAAAATCATGTTATTAGGAGAAATTTTTGGATGAATAAAGAGTTAAATGGAATTTTATTATCTTATCAAGGTGTAGAATCTGATTTAATACCTATACTTCAGGATATTCAATCTCATTTCGGATATTTACCAGGAAAATTGATGAAGGAAGTTTCAAGTTTTATTGGAATACCTGAAAGTGAACTTTATGGAGTGGCAACATTTTACCAACAATTTAGATTCACCCCTATAGGCCGCCAACACATCGTCGTATGTGAAGGAACAGCATGCCATGTTAAAGGTGCTAATAAGATTATAGAAAGTATTGAAAGGCATTTAAACATTAAAAAAGGCGAAGTCACTTTTGATCTTGAATACTCATTAGAGTCTGTAGGATGCTTAGGCTGCTGTGCTTTGGCACCTTGTGCTATGATTAATCATGAAATTAAATCTAACCTCACCTTGAAGGATATTAAAAAACTTTTTTCTAAAAATAAAGATAATATAATTGAAGATTCATGATACCATTAAAACTAAAAGATAAAATCATCAATTATAATAAAAGTCTAAGGAGAGTAATTCAAGATGGTAAAATTAAACAGACAAGAAATTCTTAACATTCTAGATGGATACGATAAAGAAAATCTAACCATAGCAACTTTAGGCAGTCACACTTCCCTACATATACTGAAAGGTGCTAAAGAGGAAGGGTTCAATACAGCCGTTGTTTGTGAAAAAGGAAGAGAAATCCCCTACCAAAGATTCAAAGTGGCTGACGAGTATATAATCGTTGATAAATTCAAAGATATAATTAACAGTGAAGTTCAACAAAAACTGCGGGATATGAATAGCATAGTAATTCCTCATGGTTCATTTGTAGCTTATGCCGGGTTGGATAGTATTGAAAATGATTTTCATGTACCTATGTTTGGTAATCGGGATATATTGCGTTGGGAGTCAGATCGGGATCTGGAAAGAAAGTTGATGAATGAGTCTGGGATCAGAATCCCTAACAAATATAAAAATCATTTGGATATTGATAGAACAGTTATGGTGAAATTCCCTGGTGCTAGAGGGGGTAAAGGATATTTTGTAGCCTCCTCAGCTAAAGAATTTGATGAAAAAATTAAAGTTATGCTGGAGAGAGAATGGATTGAACGTGAAGACATTGAAAAAGCTCATATAGAAGAATATGTTTCCGGCTGTAATTACTGTATACATTACTTTTATTCCGCGTTAAATGATGAAGTGGAAGTTTTGGGTATGGATAGTAGGTATGAATCTAATATTGATGGTTTAGTCCGAATTCCAGCTAAAGATCAGCTTGAGATTGGATTAAACCCTTCTTATGTTATAACTGGAAATCATCCCGTAGTTATGAGGGAGTCTTTGCTTCCGCAGGTATTTGATATTGGAGATAAATTAGTTGAATCTGCTAAGAAGTTCGTCCCACCAGGTATGAATGGACCCTTTTGTTTGCAGAGTCTATGTACTGATGATCTGGAGATAGTAGTGTTTGAAATGAGCGCCCGTACAGATGGAGGTAGTAATACTTTCATGCACGCCTCTGCTTACAGTTATCTTCTGTTCGGAGAATTTATGAGTATGGGACGTAGAATAGCCCGTGAAATTAAAAATGGAGTTCGTGAGGATCGTTTGAATTTAATCATCACTTAAAAAAAATTTTTAATTCAATATTTACTAAGCTTATAAAAATAAACTGACTTCAATAGAGCTGTAAATTTTATTTTCTGAAAAAAATAAATAATAAAGAAACATTTATAAGCATCTTCCGTGAAAGTAAGGTTATAAAAAGCTTATGTTCAAATGTAAACTCCATTAAAACTTAAACAGTAAATATTTATATAACATGAATTTTAAAATAAAAATTAGTAAAATATTTGTATTTGAAACTATTTTTTTTTATGATATAATTTTTTTAGAGGTGTAATCTATGAATAATAATCAACTAGAAGGCACTACAACTGTTGGCATAACTTGTAAAGACGGAATTGTTTTTGCCACAGAGAAAAGAGCTACCATGGGTAACTTAATAGCTCATAAAGTAGCACAAAAGATTTTCAAGATAGATGATCACATTGGATCTACCATTGCAGGGTCTGTTGCACACGCTCAAACACTCATGAAGTACATAACTGCTGAAGCAAACCTTTACAGGCTCAGAAATGGTGAAGAAATAGGTATAGAAGCAATAGCCACATTAACATCTAACATTTTACGCTCATCACCATTATATGTTCAAACACTCCTTGGAGGAGTTGACAATAAAGGACCTAGTTTGTATTCCCTAGATCCAGCAGGTGGCGTTATAAAAGATATGATGATTTCCACTGGTTCAGGATCACCAGTATGTTATGGAGTATTGGAAGATCGATATAACGAGGATATCTATGTGGAGGAAGGAATAAATTTAGCTATTAGAGCTATAAAGTCTGCAATGGAAAGGGATGCTTTTTCAGGTAATGGTATCGCATTGGCTACAATTACCAAAGATGAAGGGTTTAAATTCTTCTCTGAAGAAGAAGTAGAAAAGAAAATTAAGGATATATAACTGAAATTAATAACTATTTTATCCTAAAATTTTCATTTTTATCATTTAATTAATTATTTTTTTTAAATCAGCTAAGTAAAAACAAAGCAATATAACTTAGCATTTTTCGTTTTCTGTTTTTTAAAGACGTGATATTAATGGGTTCAGAGATTCAAGAAATTAAAAATATAATAGTACAAAGACTACCCAAAAGAGTACAAGTAGCCAAAGTAGAATTTGAAGGTCCGGAAGTAGTTATCTACACTAAAAATCCCGAG
>Ga0182014_10005389_pt1 | contig 14219 bp, 7 predicted proteins | sample 612S2DmetaG_FD_120489 | JGI IMG/M metagenome (GOLD analysis project Ga0182014, IMG submission 120489) | Permafrost microbial communities from Stordalen Mire, Sweden - 612S2D metaG | ecosystem: Environmental > Terrestrial > Soil > Wetlands > Permafrost | place: Sweden: Stordalen | collected... | reverse complement strand
GTGCGGAGCTTTGGTCGAAAGCGGAGTTGAGGAGAGTGTTTCGAATCGCACCGGGCTGGTGCTGGACCCGTATTTTTCCGCTACCAAGGTGGGTTGGATTCTGGACAACGTGGAGGGTGCGCGAGCGCGGGCGGAGCGGGGCGAACTGGCCTTTGGGACCGTGGACAGTTGGCTGATCTGGCACCTGACCAGCGGGCAGCGGCACGTGACGGACGTTACCAATGCATCAAGGACGCTGCTCTACAACATTGGGAAGGGCGAGTGGGACGCGGAGCTGCTGCGGATCTTCAATATTCCCGAGAGTCTGCTTCCGGAGGTGGGGTGGTCGAGCGAGCAGGTGGGCGCAGTGACGACGACGCTGGGGTTGGGCGGCGCGGTGATTGCGGGCATTGCCGGGGACCAGCAGGCGGCGCTGTTCGGGCAGTTGTGCTGGCAGGCGGGCGAGGCCAAGAACACTTACGGGACGGGCTGCTTCCTGCTGCAGAACATCGGCACGGAGTTTGTGCGCTCGAAGCACAGGCTGATTACGACGCTGGCGGCGAGCGCGCAGCATCGGCTGGAGTATGCGTTTGAGGGAAGCATCTTTATCGGTGGGGCTGTTGTTCAGTGGCTGCGCGACACCCTTAAGCTGATCGGGTCGTCGGCCGAGGTGGAGGCGCTGGCGGCCAGTGTGCCGGACTCGGGCGGGGTGGTGCTGGTGCCGGCGTTTGTGGGGCTGGGGGCGCCGCACTGGGATCCGCACGCCAGCGGCCTCTTGATCGGGCTGCGCAGGGACACCTCGCCGGGCCAGATTGCCAGGGCGGCGCTTGAAAGCATCGCCTTCCAGGTGGCCGACGTGCTGGAGGCGGTGGAGAGCGAGACGACTCCGCTGGCGGCGCTGCGGGTGGACGGCGGGGCGGCGGTGAACAACCTGATGATGCAATTCCAAGCCGATGTGCTGGGCGTGCCGGTGGTGCGTCCGCAGGTGACGGAGACTACAGCCTTGGGCGCTGCCTATCTGGCGGGGTTGGCGACGGGTTTCTGGGCGGGACCGGAAGAGTTGCGGGCGAAGCGGCAGAACGATGTGCGCTTTGAACCGAAGATGGCGCCCCAGGAACGAGCAGAGCGCCGGGGGCGCTGGCAGCGAGCCGTGGAACGAGCCAAGAACTGGAACGCGTAAGAATCTGGCTGGAAACTGTGAGCGTTGAAGGGGACTGGCTTCAGCCCGTCCGTCAAGAGCTGATTTTGGTCTGCGGCATTAGGCGCTGAGGGATTTCACTACTGCGTCACCGCATCCAGCCGCAGGTGGCTATAGGCGGCTGGGGGCACGTCGGTGAGGGGCAGAGCAGGGCCTTCCCAGAGCAGACGGGGGGAGCCCTGGCTGACGGAGTGCAGGCCTTCCAAATGAAACGTATGCTTGCCGGCGCGCAGGCCCAGCGAGCCGCGATCATAGCGGAGCGCATTGCCGGGAGAGCCGCAGACCTGGGCGAAGGGAGGGCCGGTTTTGGCCACTTCCACGCCGTCGATCACCAGCCGCGCGCCGTCGCGGGCGATCAGGTGGAAGGTGTAGCCGCCATCGGCGGGAATATCGATGAGGCCGTCCCAGGCGGCGGCATAGCGCGTAAAGCCCTGTGAGTCGGCGTGGAGGTTGGGCGACTCGCCGGTGAAGACCGGGTGCTCGGCGGCCAGGTCCGGCAGCTCGGTCCAGACGCCGGGGTAGATCTGCCAGGTGAGACCGGGCAGGGTGGGGCCGGGTACGCCAGCGGCGTCGTGCCAGCGGGCTACGGCGACCACTCCCTGGCCGGCCCAGTCCTCTTTGGCCGAGTCGGGGTGGCCCTGCGGATTCTCGACCTGAAGCAGAACCCTGAAACGGCCCGCGCCGTTTGTCGCTCCGTCGAGCTGAGTGCCCTCGGCGTCGGGGAAGCGATGCCGTACGCGGCGGCCATGGGCCCCAGTACTCTTGGTTCCGTCGCCAAAGAGCCAAGTGTAGTGCGCGCCGGGCGAGGGCTGCGCGGTAAAGGTGACTTTCTGCTTCGGTGCAAAGACCGGAGGATCGAATGTAAACGCAGCAAGCGGGTTGTGGCTGGCGGTAAAGTGAGCCGGCTCCGCGCCACCGGAAGCCGCCAGCGGCAGGTCTACGTCAGTGGCCGCGGGAGTCTGGCCGTACTTCACATTGTCAAAGACAACACCCGCAACCTGGCCGGTGAGGGTGGAACCGGCCAGCGGCGGCTGGTCGAGCGCCCAGATGTTGCGGAAGGTGAAGCCGTGCAAGGCGGGCTGCTCCTGATCCATCTGCACCAGAGAGTACCAGTTGTCGAGGAAGAGGTTCTCAAAGGCGTAGTTGGAGTGGTCGCCCTTGGCGCCGTTTGCTCCCCAGAAGCCGAACAGGCCGAAGGTCTGGCCGCAAGCGCCGATGCCGGCGTGGAGAATGTCGGAGTCGCGGAGGGTGAAGTTGCGGGAGTTGAAGCTCTTCCGGGGCCAGCCGGAGCGCACGATGTTGGAGATGCTGGTGGAAAGCACGCTGTGCTCGATGAGGATGTTCTGAACGTCGTGGCCGGGGCGCAGCATGTCCTCGTCGGCGTAGCCGTCCCAGTTGCCCTCCATGGCAAAGACGTCGTCCGAGGTGCGCAGGAAGGCGTCGCTGACGATGGTGTCGCCGCCGCCCAGCCAGTCCATGCCGTCCTGATTGGCGTTGCCGGGGTTGCCACCGATGATGCGCAGGTCGTCGAAGATAAATCCGGTGGAATCCTTCATCTGGATGGACCAGGTCCGCGAGCGGACGATGCAGGTGAGGCCGTCGATCTCCACCTTGCGGGCTTCGAGAGCGCCGATGCAGTGCCAGTCGGGCTTCTGCATCCAGCCTTCGTCGCTGTTGGGATCCTGGGAGCCTTCGTAGACAATGGTTCCGCGACCCATTACCTTGACGTCTTCCACCTTCCAAAGATTGAGGCTGCCGAAGACGTAGGCGCCTGGAGCAAGGTAGAGGGTATCGCCGCTTTTGGGATTCAGGCTCTCGCGGTGAATGCCCGCGGGCATAATGCGGACATTGGGGCCGGTGGGCGGCGGCGGGGGTGGTGTGCCTACGAAAAGAAAGAGCATGCGGGCGTGGTTCAGGAAGTGGCCGGGCCGGGAGATGGAGAGCTTGGCCGGCGATGAGAGGCGGAAACGGATGGTCTGGCCTTGCCGAGTGGGGCGCAGGCCGAGGCGCCAGGGCTGGATATCGACGCCGCGATCCCAAAAGCCCGGCTCGGCGGCGGTGATGGCTATGTCTGCGGGGCCGGTGATGTCGAAGCTGACAAACTCATAGCTGGCGGCGGCGTGAGCCACGTCCACGGGCTGGCCGTTCACAGTGACGGTGAAGGCGGTCGAGCGCAACTCTTCGGGTACGGGCGCGGCCTGCACGCGGGAAGCGGCATGGGCGGCGGCAGGAAGAGCGAGAATGGCCACGAGAAGCGGACGAAAACCCAGCAAGAAGCGAGACCCCGGCAAAAGAGTGGGAACGAAACCACTGTAGCACCGGCGACGAAAACCGCAGTTTCAGATGCCTTCGCCCATCGAGACATAGTGGCGCAGGCGGTCCAGTTCTTCGCGGTAGGCTTCGCGTTCGGCGGCTTCGGCGGCGAAGGGTTCGACTGGCTGCGCCTTGCCGCCGAGCCGGGTTTCAAGCTCTTCTACGCGGGCTGAGAGGGCGATAAGCGCGTCGGAGAGCGGATCCTTTACGTCGTGGGGATCGGTAATCAGCACGCGCTGGCCGTTGCGATAAACGATGTGGGCCGGAACCCCCACGACTGTGGAGTTGGGGGGCACGTCGGAGAGGACGACAGAGCCGGCGCCCACGCGCGAGTTCTCACCGATGGTGATGTTGCCCAGCAGGTTGGCGTTGTTGCCGATGAAGACGCCGTCGCAGACAGTGGGGTGACGCTTGCCGTGGCCTTTGCCGGTGCCTCCCAGGGTTACGCCCTGGTACATGGTCACATCGCTGCCAACGATCGCGGTTTCGCCGATCACCACGCCGGTTGCGTGATCGATGAACAGGCGCCGGCCGAGAAGCGCGCCGGGATGAATATCGACGCCGGTGAAAAAGCGGGCGACCTGGGAGAGCAGCCGCGCAGGCAGACGCAGCCTCGCGCCCCAAAGAGCGTGCGAGATGCGGTGAATCCAGACGGCCCAGAGGCCGGGATAACAGAGCAGAATCTCCAGCCGGGAGCGCGCAGCGGGGTCGCGCTCCAGCACGGAGTTGAGGTCATCGCGGATGCGGGCGAACAGAGACATAAAGGGCACTCGGAAAGCACGTGCTATTTGAAGGATCCGGGCTTCAGAGATTGCGGAAAAGGTTCGTCTGAGCGAGGAACTCCTTTGCTTTGAAAGGGCGCGGCTTCAGCCGCGCCGCAAGGTGGGCAAGAGGGGTGATTGGGCTTTAGCCTCTGACGGATTGTATTTTCAACAACTTGCATTCCCTCGGCGGCTAAAGCCGCTTCCGTATCTGGCCCTCCCACGGTACGGCTAAAGCCGTGCCTTTTCAAAGCAACGAGTTTTTCCGCAGCATATGAAGCCCTGGTTGATTGTACCGGGCTAATGCCGGGACTAAAGTCCCGGCCTACCAGCCCGTCCCCTTCAATACATGGTGACCTGAACCGACCGCTACACAGCAATCGCTTCGGTGGGCAGGGCCAGGGCCTGCTGGCGGAGCGACTCGAACAGGATGCTGGACAGATAGCGCTCGCCGAAGTCGGGCAGGACGACCACGATCAGCTTGCCGGCGTTCTCGGGCCGGGCAGCAACCTTGAGCGCGGCGGCCAGCGCCGCACCCGAGGAGATGCCCACAAACAAGCCTTCCTCAAGCGGCAGCTTTCGGGCCGCCGAGATGGACTCTTCGTTGGTCACCTGGATGACCTCGTCCACGAGGCTGGTGTCGAGCACGGCGGGGACAAAGCCGGCGCCGATGCCCTGGATCTTGTGCGGTCCGGGTTTGCCGCCGGAGAGCACGGGGCTGTCAGTGGGTTCGACGGCGATGGCCTTGAACCCGGGCTTGCGCTCCTTGATGTATTTGGCTACGCCGGTAATGGTGCCGCCGGTGCCCACGCCGGAGATGAGAATGTCCACCTTGCCGTCGGTATCGTCCCAGATCTCGGGGCCGGTGGTGGCGTAGTGGATGGCCGGGTTGGCGGGGTTGGTGAACTGCTGCAGGATGAAACCGTTGGGGGTTTTGGCCAGGATCTCCTCGGCCTTGGCGACGGCGCCCTTCATGCCGTTGGGTCCGGGGGTGAGCACCAGCTCGGCGCCAAAGGCCAGCAACACCGTGCGGCGCTCCAGGCTCATGGTTTCGGGCATGGTCAGGATGAGCCGGTAGCCCTTGGCGGCGGCGATGAAGGCCAGGGCGATCCCGGTGTTGCCGCTGGTGGGCTCGATGAGCACGGTCTCGCCGGGCTTGATCTGGCCGGCCTTCTCGGCGGCCTCAATGAGCGCCAGGCCGATGCGGTCCTTGACGCTGCTGAGGGGGTTCTGGCTCTCCAGCTTGGCTACAACGGTAGCCGGCAGGCCAGCCGCTATGCGATTGAGCCGCACCAGCGGGGTGCGGCCAATGATTTCAGTTACATCCGCGGCAATGCGCGCCATAATGTTCTCCTCTTTCTGGGACTTGCTCCCAGATGTTTCAATTCAAAAATTTGGGGTAATGGTGGAGCTGTAAAGCAGGAAATGCGCGCGCGACCGAGGGCGCACGCCAGCATCGGAACTCTCACCAGGGCGGTGTTAGCGACATCGACGCATGACAACAGCGTAGACCCACAACGGGGGATATGGCAAGGGGAACGTGCGAAAAGCCGGGGCAATCGCATTTGAATCGTTGAAGGGTACGGGCTTCAGCCCGTACATAAACGCCGCAAAATCAGCGCGGGCTTTAGCCCCTGAGGGGGGGCTAACGCGAGCCTGGAGAACCTTGGCTTGGATATAATTAGCCATATTTCTATTGGGGCGATAATGTGCGATTCAAGATTTCAGCTCAGCCGATTTCCAAATGCGCCTGTTTCGAGCGCCGAATTGTTGGCTGATGTTCGACGCGTTGCCGAAGCCGCTGGGACCAATTTCACTTCTCAAAAGCTGTATTTGGAATCTGGAAGGTACGACCCCCGCACAGTAACGCGGCGATTTGGCTCGTGGAACAGAGCTCTTGTCGCGGCTGGGCTAGGGACCTCATTTGAGACCAATTACTCCGACGAGCGACTATTCGAGAATGTCATGCTTTTATGGGAGCACTATGGCCGACAACCTCGGCAGGCAGAGGTGGAGCGCCAGCATTCATTGATTTCTATGGGGCCGTACAAAAGGCGCTACAAGACTTGGAGGAAGGCACTTGAAGAATTTGTCGAATTCGCAAACTCTCAAGATAAAACTCCCCCTAATCCAATTGAGGCGGCCAGTGGGCATCGTACAGGCCGCAACCCTTCCCTGCGGCTTCGATTCTTCATATTGAAGCGCGACAACTTCTCATGCCGAGCATGTGGGGCAAGTCCGGCTTTAACGCCAGGGCTCGAGTTGCACGTTGATCACATCATCGCTTGGAGCCTTGGCGGAGAAACCGTTGAGGAGAACCTCCAAACTCTTTGCGAGGCTTGCAACCTTGGTAAGAGCAACGTGCTTTAGCTCACCAAGACTCTAGCCGCTGCAAGTTGAAAATATTCCCTCAGGGGCTAAAGCTCACGAAGTTTTGCTGGGCTTATGTACGGGCTGAAGCCCGTACCCTTCATTCGCCGCAGCAATGGAGATCCATCTGCCCTGTTATCCGGTATTCCTCAGCCCCGCCGAAATCCCGCTGATCGTCGCGGCGATGGCGCGGTTGACTTCGGGGGTGTCTTCGCCCAGGCGCTTGCGGCGGAGCATGTCAACCTGAATCAAGTGCATGGGATCGACGTAGGGGTTGCGCAGCTTGATGGAGTGGGCCAGGACCTGGTTGTCCTCAAGCAGTTCGGCCTGCCGCGTGACGGCCAGAACGGCGCGCACGGTGCGATGAAACTCGGCTTCAAACAGGTCGTAGATGCGCTCGCGGAGCTTGGAGTCCTGGACCAATGAGGAGTAGAGGCGCGCGGTGGCCAGGTCCACTTTGCCCAACGCCAATTCCACGTTGCGCAGCAGGTCGATGAAGAGCGGAAACTCGACCGCCATGCCCTGGAGGAGGTCGAGGCCACCGGACTGCTCGCAATACCGCTCGATCGCGAAGCCCACACCGAACCATGCGGGGACCAGCAGGCGGGACTGCGTCCAGCCGAAGACCCAGGGAATGGCGCGCAGGTCGGCGAGCGAGGATGGGGTACCCAACGACGGGTCCTTGCCGTTGGGGTGACTGGGAGAGGCTTTGCGCCGCGAAGGCCGCGAACCGATCTTGGCGTTCTCCAACTCGCCCACCGGGGTGGACTGCTCGAAGTAGGTGACCACGCCGGGGTCATCGAGAATGTGCTTGCGGTAGAAGCCGTAAGAAATGACCGAAAGCTCGTTGAGGGCGGCCTCCCACTCGGGCTTGAGCACGCCGGTGAAGTGGCCCTCGGGGTCGCGGGCGTTGGGACGGGCGAGGGCGTCGAGGGAGGCAGCGATCATGAGTTCGAGGTTGCGTTCGGCCAGCACCTCGTCGGCGTATTTGAAGTTGAGCACCTCGCCCTGTTCGGTGATGCGCAACTGGCCGTCAAAGGAGTCCATGGGCTGGGCAAAGATAGCGCGATGCGTGGGTCCGCCGCCACGGCCCACCGTGCCGCCGCGGCCGTGAAAGAGGCGCAGCTTGACGCCGGCTTCGCGGGCCACGACGTGCAGGTCGCGATGGGCGCGGAATATCTCCCAGGTGCTGGTCAACATGCCGCCGTCCTTGTTGGAGTCGGAGTAGCCGAGCATGACCTCCTGCCAGTTGTCCCAGGTAGCCATGAGCTTGCGATAGTCGGGCCGGCTCCACAGCTCGCGGCAGACGGCCGGGGCCTGGCGCAGGTCTTCAATAGACTCGAAGAGCGGCACCGGCATAAGACCCGGATCGCGGCCTGAGCCTTCGACCTGCACGCCGCCCAGGCGGGCAAGGCGGACCACGGCAAGCACATCTTCCACGGTTGCGGCGCCACTGATGACGTACTGGCGAATCGCTTCGGGCGAGCAGCCGTTCTTGATCTCGGCCACCACGCGGAAGGTTTCAAGCACGCTGGAGGTTTCAGCCGAGAGGCCGCTGGGCAGCGACGGCGCGATGGTGTCGGCGATGGCCTCCTGCAACGCGGTCGCATGCACACGGGCGTGCTGGCGGATATCGAGGGTGTGCAGATGGAGCCCGAAGGTGCGCACCTGCAAAATGAGCGGGTCGATCAGCGTGCGCGCGATGCGCAGGCCGCGATTGGCTGCCAGCGAGGCGCGCAGCGTTTCGAGGTCGTCGAGGAACTCCTCGACGGAAGCGTAGGCGGGCAGTACCTGGGCCAGCTTTTCCTGTCCCTGGGCCAGCGTGTAGGACGTGACCGGCAAGGAGATGCTCGTGGGCCCCGGATGCTCCATAGTGCGCTGCACTCGGGCCTTGAGGCAGATGACGAAACGGCGATAGTACTCGAACTCGTACTGCTCGCCGAAGACCTGCGCCTCGGGCGTATGCACCTGCGCCACGTAGGCCTCAAGCCGCGCCAGCAACGCATCGCTGACCGGCCTCTGCTGGGCGCTGGTAGTGAGCAGTTCGATGATCTCCTGCAATTGCCGCTGGTAGTAAAGCAGCAAGTGGCCGCGCGCCAGGCGGATGGAGTCGCGCGTTACCTGCGGCGTGACAAAAGGATTGCCGTCGCGGTCGCCGCCGATCCAGGAGCCGAAGCGGAGCACCTGGGGCAGCGCGAGGGCTTCAATTTCGAGGCCATAGGAGGCACGCAGCGCCTCGGAGATTTCAAGGTAAAGACTGGGCAGGGTCTCGAAGATGGAGACGTCGTAGTAGTCGAGCCCCATCTTGATCTCGTCGTAGACGGTGGGCCGGCGGGAGCGGACTTCGTCGGTCTGCCACAGGCTGGTGATCTCGGCCAGCACCAGTTGCTCCAGGCGAGCCAGGTCCTGCTCGGGGATGGGAATGCGATCGAGCGTGGCCAGAAAATCGCCGATGCGGCGGCGCTTGAACATCACCGATCGGCGCGCTACCTCAGTGGGGTGCGCGGTAAAGACGGGGACAATGAGCACGCACTTGAGCCAGTCCAGAGCCTCGTCCGCGCCGATGCCCACGCGGTGCATCTCCGAGAGCGTGCCGGCCAGCGAGCCGCGTTGACGGCCGGCCCCACCGCTGAGGCGGAGGGCGATGCGGCGGCGCTTGCGATGGTTGGTTTCAGCCAGGTTGATGAGCTCGAAGTAGAAGGCGAAGGCGCGGGTGAGCAGGATGGCGCGCTCGACGGGAAGCGAGTGCACCAGCTCCAGCGCGCTGGCGGCGTCGCGTGCGGCATCTTCATAGCTGCCGCGGGCCTCCGCGTCGCGCCGCCGGATGGTGCCCTGCCGCAGCGCCTCGACGTGGGCAAACAAGTCTTCGCCGGCCTGTTCGCGCAGCACGTCGCCGAGCAAGGTGCCCAGCGAACGCACATCGCGCCGCAGGGGAGCTTCTTTCAGGTCGCCGGATTGCGCTTCCAACTCGGCCAGCCGCTGCGGCGAGCTCTCGGGATTCCACAACAGGGCCATCGTCTTTTGATTATGCACGACGGGCTGCGAGGTAAGGACAGCAGGAGCGGGTTGGGAGGGTACGATTGGCTCTTGCCCGGCGGCGAATTGAATTTCACCCCGCTATTCCACAAATCAAGGCTCTTCCATTCTTCCTGCCATGCGCGATAATGACGCCATGATGCGTTCCCATCCGCGCGAGAAAACAGGCCGAAACGATCCTTGCCCATGTGGCAGCGGCAGGAAGTACAAACATTGCTGTCTGAGAAGTGAGCCTGCTCCGGACGAAGGCCCCTGGAGCCGGCAGCGCGATGCCTCGGACCGGCTTACCGACGAGATGATGAAATTCACCGCCCGGAGATTCGGCGAGCAGATCCACGAGGCATGGATGGCCTTCAACCAGGCCCTGCTTCCGGACTCAATCGACAAGCACCCCGGAGAACACCAGATATTCTTCCCTTACTTTCTCTTCGATTGGGATCCAGACCGGCCCCCTCCGCGGCGCGGGCAGCGGCCGAAGCCCGGCGTTGTGGTGCAAGCCTACCTGCTGGAGAAGGCCAGCCGGTTGCCTGAACTGGAACGCCTGATTCTGGACGAGAGCATCGCCCAGCCGATCAGTTTCCATGAGGTTCTCCGCTGCGACCCTGGGCACGGCATGGTGCTGCGGGATGTTCTGATCGGAGGCGAAGCGGAGGTTGAGGAACACGCAGGATCAAGAAGCTTGCGTCCGGGAGACTTGATTTATGCGCAACTATGCCGGCTGCCGGAGGTGACAACCTTGAGCAGAATGGCGCCGATCTCCATCCCACCTGACAAGAAGGCGGAGATTGTTGGATTGCGCGCGAAATTGCGGCGAAAGATCGCGAAACAGAACCGGGAACTGTCCGCTGCCGATCTTCTTCGGTACACGGAGGAGATTCGCACCGTCTATCTGGACATTCGGGACGCCCTTCGCAGGCCGCCGCAGTTGCGCAATACCGACGGCGACCCGTTTGTTTTCCATACGCTGACCTTTCGAATCGGCTCGGCGCAGGTGGCCTTCGATGCGCTTGCTCCCTTGGCCTGGGGAAGGACAAAGGAGGACCTCCTCGACGGCGCGGAGCGGAACGGCGACGGCTCGCTCCAGAGCGTGGAAATCGATTGGAGCGTGAAGGGCAACCCGATGCATAAGACCTGGGAAAATACCGTCCTCGGTCACCTGAAGATTTCCGGACGAACCTTGATTGCGGAAGTGAACTCGGCAAACCGCGCCAAGAGAATTCGCCAGGAGATTGAGCAACGGCTTGGCGTTTACGCTATTTATCTGAGCACAAGCTCGCAAACGCCCGAGGAGATGCTCAAGAAGTCGAAGCATGAAAGGCGCAGCCGCACGGCACACGAGGATGTGGAGGCGGACGATCCGCCTCTCGATCCGGAAGTGAAGAGGGACTTTGAGGCGCTGATGCAGAAGGAAACCGAGGGATGGGTCCACCAGAAGATTCCGGCCCTGGGCGGACGCACACCGCTGCAAGCTGTTCAGGATCCGGACGGCAGAGAGATAGTAGAAGCTCTGCTGCTGGGCTGGGAACGCCATTACGAAGAGCCTGGAGCGCCGGGAATGTTCCGTCCCGATATCGATGCAGTGCGCCGGTTGCTGAATCTCCCCGCCAGAATCGGAACAGTCATTCACTGAGAGGGGAGATCCGGTCAGTTTCCGCGTCGAAGTGGAATCAGGACAGGGCCGCTTGCCCGTCCAACTGCATCATCAGGTCTTCCCACTCGGAGGTGAGAGCGGCTAACTGGTCGCGGAGATCCTCGGCCAGGGCGGTGAGCCGCGCGGTCTCCGAGGCAGAGACGTAGACGCCCAACTGCTCCTCGGTATGCGCAATGGCGGCTTCGATGCGCGGGGTCTCTTCTTCTAGAAAGGCACAGCGCTCTTCCATCTGCTTCTGCTTGATGGGATTCAGGCGGCGGGGACGGTCCTTGGCGGCAGCATCGGCCTCGGCGTCGCCGGCATTGGCCGCTGCCGCGCTCTCTTTGAGGGAGGGCGAGGCAGATTCCGGTTGACGAGGCTTTAATGCGGGCTCGGGTGCGGCTGCTACCACGGCCAGCGCCTCCTTGCGGCGCAGATAGTCCTCGTAGTTGCCCTCGTGACTGGTGACTGCGCCGCCTTCCACTTCGAGTACGCGCGTGGCCAGCCGGTCAATGAAGTAGCGGTCGTGGGAGACAAAGACCACGGTGCCGCTGAAGGCCGCCAGCGCCTCCAGCAGCACGTCTTTGGCGCGCATGTCCAGGTGATTGGTGGGCTCGTCCAATAGAAGGAAATTTGACGGCGAGACCAGAATGCGCGCCAGGGCGTAGCGGTTGCGCTCGCCGCCGGAGAGAATGCCGAGCGGTTTGAAGACATCGTCGCCGCTGAAGAGAAAGCAGCCCAGCAGCGACCGCAACGCCTGTTCCGGCACCTTGATCGCGGCGCGGCTTATGTCGTCCAACATGCGCGATTCGCCGTTGAGCACCTTGTACTGGTCCTGCGCGAAGTACTCGCTGACGACGTTGTGGCCCAGGCGGACCGAGCCCGCCGTGGGCGCTTCGTCGCCGGTCAGGAGCTTGATCAGCGTGGATTTGCCCGCGCCGTTGACGCCGACGAGGGCTACGCGGTCGCCGCGCTCGATGGTGAACTTGACGCCGCTGAACACTTGCTTGGCGCCGTAACTCTTGGAGAGGTTTTCAGCTTCAGCAACCGACCGGCCCGAGGGCGCCGGCTGGGGAAACTTGAAGTGGATTGCGGGCTCCTCTTCGGGAATCTCGATGCGCTCGATCTTTTCCAGTTCCTTGATGCGCGACTGCACCTGTTTGGCCTTGGTGGCCTGGGCGCGGAAGCGGTTGATAAACGCTTCAAGGTGCTCGATCTGCTCACGCTGGTTGCGGTAAGCCGCCTCCAACTGCGCCCGCCGCTCGTCTTTCTGCTTGAGATACTTTGTGTAGTTACCCTGATAGATGTTGAGCCGCTTGTTCCATATCTCCACGGTGCGGTCGATGGTTACATCGAGAAAGTAACGGTCGTGGGAGATAAGAATGTAGCCGAAGGGGTAAGTCCTGAGATAGTCTTCGAGCCAGTTGCGGGTTTCAAGGTCGAGGTGGTTGGTGGGCTCGTCGAGCAGCAGCAGATTGGGCTTGGCCAGCAGCAGCTTGGCCAGCGCGATGCGCATCTGCCAGCCGCCACTGAATTCATCGGTCTGCCGCGCCCAATCCTCCTTGCCGAAGCCGAGCCCGGTGAGCACGCCGCCGACCTGCGCGTCCAGCGCATAGCCGTCGAGCGCGTGAAAGCGCTCCTGCAGCATGGAGAAGCGCTCCGCCGCGGCCTCGTACTCGGGCCCGGCGTGATCCAGCACGGCCAGTTGGCCGGCCAGCCTCTCGATTTCCCGCTCCATATCGCGGAGTTCGTCGAAGACCGTCAGGCACTCTTCAAAGACGCTGCGTCCGGCCAGGCGCAGTCCCTCCTGCGGCAGGTAGCCGATGCTCATGCCGCGGGTCTGCTGCACGGCGCCGTAATCCAGCGATTCGAGGCCGGCCAGCACCTTCATCAACGTGGATTTGCCGGCGCCGTTGGCGCCGACGAGCGCAGTCTTCTCCCGCGCCCGGACGAGCCAGTTGGCCTCAAGGAACAGCACCCGCGGCCCGAAGCGCTTGCCGGCATTTTGCAGGGAGAGCATTCCTCTTTATTCTCGCAGAGGAGCGGGCGAGGGCCAGGAGCGCGGCGATCCAGGGACGGATCTCGACAGGCGTGCGCAACTGGATTCAGCAGTCCAGGTCCCCCATTCCTCATGGTTCATACTTCAGGTATGCGGCGGTTGTGGGGACGAGCGGGGTTGGGAATCTTGCTGGCTTGGCTGGCAAGCGCCGGAACGGCCGGTTGGGCGCAATCAAGCCGTGCGCCGCAGGGCTGGACGCACGCCACAGCGAACTGGCAGAACGCGATTGGCCGGGCCGCCGGCCTAGCGCCCGATGCACGGGTGCTGGTGCTGGAGATCGGCTCGGGGCACGTGCTGGCTTCGGCCCATCTTGCGGAGGCTGGCCGGACGCTGGCGACTCCGGGCTCCACACTGAAGCCGCTGATCCTCTACTTCGCTCTTTCAACCGGGCATTGGAACGCGGAGCAGAGGGTTGCGTGCAGCCGCCAATTGCATCTTGGCAGCCACCAGCTCAACTGTTCCCACCCGGCGGCGGACCCCATGGACGCAGAGCAGGCCCTCACCTGGTCCTGCAACTCGTATTTTTCCGAGCTGGCAGGAAGGCTTGCACCAGAGGAACTGCGCAGGGCGTTCAGCGTGCGGGGTTTACTGGCCGCCACCGGCCTGGCGCCGCAGGAGAGCGTGGCTGCCTTTCGCGAGCCTCGCAGTCGGGAACAGGTTCAGCTAGCCGCGCTGGGCGTGGAAGGGATTCGAGTGACCTTGCCGGAGCTGGCGGAAGCCTACAGGTCGCTCGCAATCGAACTCGCGGCGCACCCGGAGACTACGGCGGCGCGGACCGTACGTGTGGGGTTGACGGACTCCGCCAGCTTTGGCATGGCGGGCGCGGCGGCGCTGGGCGGCGTACCTATCGCCGGCAAGACCGGAACCGCCAGC
>Ga0182014_10005384_pt1 | contig 14230 bp, 16 predicted proteins | sample 612S2DmetaG_FD_120489 | JGI IMG/M metagenome (GOLD analysis project Ga0182014, IMG submission 120489) | Permafrost microbial communities from Stordalen Mire, Sweden - 612S2D metaG | ecosystem: Environmental > Terrestrial > Soil > Wetlands > Permafrost | place: Sweden: Stordalen | collected... | reverse complement strand
TACGATGTCCGCGCCCCACTCGATGGGCCGCACCAGCGCCGGCGACGCCGAAGTGTTGTCGATCACCAGCGGCAGCTTGTGCCCATGAGCAATGGCGGCGATCTTCTCGATATCCACCACATCGAGCTTGGGGTTGCCCAGTGATTCAGTGTAGATAGCCCGCGTCTTGTCGTTGATGGCCGCGCGCAGCCCGTCGAAGTCGTCTGCGTCCACAAACCGCACCGTGATGCCCAGCCGCGGGAATGTGTAGTGGAAGAGGTTGTAGGTGCCGCCATAGAGCGAGGTGGTGGAGACGATCTCGTCTCCCGCCGAAGCCAGCGTGGTCAAGGTCAGGGTCTCCGCCGCCTGGCCTGAGGCCGTGGCCAGCCCTGCCACGCCGCCTTCAAGCGCCGCGACTCTCTTTTCAAAGACGTCGGTGGTGGGGTTCATGATGCGCGTGTAGATGTTGCCGAACTCCTTGAGCGCAAACAGCCGCCCGGCGTGGTCGGCATCCTGGAACTCGTACGAGGTGGTCTGATAGATGGGCACGGCTCTGGCGCCAGTCGCCGGGTCGGGCGATTGGCCGGCATGCACGGCAAGGGTGGCAAACTGGCGCTGATTCGATTCGGGCATGATGGACTCCTTGGGGTTGGTGGGTTTTGGGCTTGTTGGTGCGGACGGGGCGGGTTGCGGGTCGCGCCAAAAATCAAAACGGCCCGAATCCTCTTGGGACCCGGGCCGCCTGGCTTCAAGATCGGTTGCGTCTAGCGCATTCGCGTCTCAAGAACCGCACGGAGGGGTCCGCATGTCCGACACATGCACATGGCCATGACCGCAATTCCGTGTTTCCTTGAGTTCCGCATTGTTGAAAGTATTCACGGAAGCCGGGGTGAATGTCAAATTCTTCCGCCAACTTGCTAACCCGCTATCCCCGCAAAGCGGGGGCTGACTTGCTGTCTTTTCTATTCAAGCCAGATCGAGCGAGTCGATGTTGAAGAAAGCCGCCTGGAACGAACTGATCCCTACTCCTCCGCCTTCCACACATAAGCCCCAGGCTGGGGTAGTCCGATATGCGCCAGCACGCGATAGACGAACTGCCGCGCCATCTCGGTCGAGTCGACGGGGTGATTGTAGAAGGCGGGAATGCAGGGAAAAATCACCGCGCCGGCCTCGGCGGCCAGCGTCATGTTCCGCAGATGAATGCGGTTGAACGGCGTCTCCCGCACGCACAGCACGAGCGGCCGCCGCTCCTTGAGCGCGACGTCGGCGGCGCGCGCGATGAGCGAGTTGGCCAGCCCCTGCGCAATCGCCGCCAGCGTCCCCATCGAGCAGGGCAGGACAATCATTCCGTTCGAGGGATGGCTGCCGCTGGCGATGGCCGCGCCAATGTCCGCATCGGAGTGCTGTATGGTCTTGGTGGGCAACGCGCCAAGCAGCTTTTCGAGTAGATCGTTGCGTCCGCTCACGCCCAGTTCCTCGGCCAGCACGCGCAAGGAGTTTTCCGAAGCCACAAAGTGGACGCGGCCCACACGCTCGTCCGCCTCCAGCGCGCGCAGTAACTCACGGCCAAAGATCGCGCCGGATGCGCCGGTGAGTGCAAGGGTGAGGTTCATTGCTTCCACATTGCGGCCTCCAATTCAACTAGCTAATTGCGATTCCCGCTTCTTCGGCGGCCTTGATCAGGAGAGATATTTCACCATCGATGGAATTCGGTAGAGACTTGTATGGGTCTTCCCTTTTCTTTGCATTTAGGTCGTGTGCTGAAGGGTGAGTGATTGCGGTACACACAATTGACTCACCTTCGAAATCGACGAAATCCATTGGCTTACGATCCATCGAGGCAATAGTACAGCCGCCCCATTCTTCAAACCTGTGCGGCCACACTTTACTTATGAAAGCCGACGCGCCAGTCCCCAACACCACGATTAGCTTGGGCTTGACCGTGGAAATTGTCGTCGTGAAAAACTCCGTGCATTCTTTCATTAGATTTTTATCGCTCAACCATGGCTTGATTAGTTTGCTGGCATCGTTGCTGCCTCCCTCATGGAGAAAAGGCCAAGCGTTTGTAAAGAAACATTCCTCCAATCTTATTGGGGTACGAGGAAGCATCCCTTTCAAGCCAAACCCTGGCTTTCGACCTACCCAGGTTTTGCTGCAAACTGTTTCATCCTTTTTCCTTGGATCGAAGTCTTTCACGCAGCCAAAGTTGGATCCAAGAATCAGTGTCTTTCCGATTGTGATGTTAGCCGAACTCCCCAGATACAGCCCATTGCCGCCAGGGAAAAAAGCTTTTTCCATCACGGGGAGACCCTTGAATGGAACAACATTCTTCCCTTTCAAGTCCAGTGCATCCAATTTCTTTCGAAGTTCGTCGATTCCTGCCGGTGGCATATCCCCTCATTCGAGTGAGTCACTTTTCAATACACGATCAAAAATCGCGTCCACATTACCTAACTGGCGCGTGTAGTCGAAGGTCTTCTCCAGCTTCTCCGGGCTCAGCAGCGCGGTGATTGCCGAATCCTCCGCAACCTCATCGCGGAAGACCAGATCCTCTTTCCACGCCTTCATCGCGTGCGACTGCACCAGCCGGTAAGCGTCCTCGCGCAACATGCCGGCCTCGGCCAGATCGAGCAGCAACTGGCCGCTGAAGATAAGTCCGCCGGTGCTTTCGAGGTTCTTCTTCATCCGTTCCGGATAGACCAGCAGCCGGTCGATCAGATCGGTGGTTTTGGCCAGCAGGTAATCCGCCAGAATGGTCGAGTCCGGGAAGATCACCCGCTCCACCGAGGAGTGCGAGATGTCCCGCTCGTGCCATAGCGGAATGTTCTCAAAAGCCGCCTGCGCATTGCCGCGCAACACCCGCGCCAGGCCGCTGATCTGTTCCGCGGTTATCGGGTTCTTCTTGTGCGGCATTGCCGAGGAGCCCTTCTGCTTTTCGCTGAAGTACTCCTGCGCCTCGCGCACCTCGGTCCTCTGCAAGTGCCGCACCTCGACCGCGATCTTATCCAGCGTGCTGCCAAGTATCGCCAGCGTTGAAATATACGCCGCGTGCCGGTCGCGCTGGATCACCTGCGTCGCCACCGGCGCCGGCTTCAGCCCCAGCCGCGCGCAGATGCGCTCCTCGTGCTCCGGCTTCAAATGACCAAACGTCCCCACCGCGCCGGACAGCTTGCCCACCCGCATATCCTCAGCCGCCGCGTCGAAGCGGACCAGGTTACGTTCCATCTCGGCGTACCAGTTCAGCAGCTTCAGGCCAAACGTAGTCGGCTCCGCATGAATGCCGTGCGTGCGGCCAATGGTGGGCGTGTGCTTGAACTCCAGGGCGCGCCGCTTGAGCACGCCGAGCAGGGCAACCAACCCAGCGCGGATGAGCCCCGAAGCCTCACCAACTTGCAGCGCCTGCGCCGTGTCCACCACATCGTTCGAGGTAAGCCCGTAGTGCAGCCAGCGCGACTCGGCCCCCAGCCCCTGCGCGTCCAGGCTCTCGGCCACCGCGGTGGTAAAGGCGATTACGTCGTGCTTTACCTCCGCCTCAATCTCCTGGATGCGGGCGACGGAAAAGCCCGCCTTCGCGGCAATGGCCTCGGCTGCCGAGGCGGGAATCACTCCGTCCTCAGCCAGCACGGCGCTCGCCGCCGACTCCACCTCGAGCCAGCAGCGGTATTTGTTCTCTTCCGTCCAGATGCGGCCCATCGCCGGGCGAGTATAGCGGTCGATCAACGGAAACTCCTTTGGAGCAAAGACTGGTAGGCCAGGGCTTCATCCCTGGCATTGAACCGGCCACGAGTTGCGGCTTTAGCCACCGAGGCGTGCTTTCAGTGGCATTGGCTAAAAACTCTGCCGCATTCCGCGGCCTCTGCCAACTCTTGATTGTACGAGGAGAGCGCCCTCAGTTGCGAGGAATGCCCAAACGCAGGTGAAGCTCATCCAAAAGCAGCCCGCGGCCCAGCTTGTACGGCTGAAACCACTTGCCGTCGATTACCAGTTGCGGAACGGCCCGTTTGCCCACGCGGCGCACCACCTCGGCCGAGGCTGCCGGGTCGGCATCCACATTGATCTCGGTGTACGCAATGCCGTGGGAGTCGAGAAACTGTTTGGCCGCCCGGCAGTCCCGGCACCATGAGGTGCTGTAAATCTGCACTTCCATGCTGCCATTGTACTGTTCTCACGCTGCTAACATCTGTGATAATGACCGCTGACGAAATCAAGGCACTGCTGAATCTCAAACCGCACCCCGTCGAGGGCGGTTCCTTCCGCCGCACCTACGCCTCCGAAGGCAAAGTGGACCTGCCGCGCGGTGTGCGCCCCCAGGGCACGGCGATCTACTACCTGCTGGAGCCGGGAACCTTCTCCGAGATGCACGTCCTTGAGTCCGACGAAATCTTCCACTTCTATCTTGGCGACCCGGTGGAGATGCTTCAACTCCACCCCGACGGGCGCTCCGCGCTTTTCACTCTCGGACCGGACTTGGAGGCCGGGCAGCACGTGCAACTGGTCGTCCCCGCCGGAGTCTGGCAGGGCACGCGGTTGGTTGGCGGCGGTAAAGTGGCCCTGCTGGGCTGCACCGTAACCCCCGGCTTCGACTTTGCCGATTACCGGAGCGCGACTTATGAGGAATTAGAGCGGAACCAGAGTGACTGTATCCTGAACCGCAACCCTCGAGTCGACGGGACCACCAGGGAGCGGAGACCCGGCACCGACTTCATCAGGTCACACCAACTCTGGTTTCGCTCTAGCCGGAAAATGGCCGGCGGAAGCGGAACGGATCAGGAAGTTGACCAGAAGCTAAGAGGTTCTGCGCTCCCGAAAGAAACTCCGCAATAACTCCCCAGTCTCTTCGGCAAGAATCCCCTGCTCCACCTGCATCTGGTGGTTGAGCTGAGGGTGGTTGAGCACGGAAAGCACCGACCCAGCCGCACCTGCCTTGGGGTCGGCGGCGGCGTAGACCAGCCGGTCAAGCCGCGCATGAATCATGGCCCCAGCGCACATCGCGCACGGCTCCAGCGTCACATACAGCGTGCAGCCCGGCAACCGGTAGTTGCCCAGCGCCCCAGCCGCTGCGCGCAAGGCCACAATTTCCGCGTGCGCCGTCGGGTCCAGGTCGCGCAGCACCCGATTCTGCCCACGGGCGACGACAGCCTCCTCGCGCACCACCACCGCCCCAATCGGCACCTCGCCAGCCTCCGCAGCCAGGCGGGCTTCAGCGAGCGCGGCTTGCATGAAATCAAGGTCGGTCATTCAAATCGGCTCTCACGCAGATGCGTGAAATTTACGACATTCAATTTTTTCGACTCCAAGAAATTGCTCAAAGGGAAATCGATGGTCAGAATCACGTGGGTTGAAGCCAGCGCACAAAGAGCAGCATCGGTTAAGCCAAGAAAGATCGCTGGTGTCTGCACGATCGCCTGTGCTGAAACCCATTTTTCTTCAACCACATCGACTTGCCGCGCAAAATGGTTGGCCCAATCTTCTTTTCTCCACTGTGGAAGGGCGTTGGCTAAATTCGAGACCTCTGTGAGCACATGCGGAGTTGTACTTATAGTCGGAAAGAACTTAAGTGTTCGATGAAGTAATTCAATGTCTTTGCCGGAAAAACTATTGAGGCGTTTAAACGTGCTGACCAGTCCGGAATCAAAACTGGAGCACCAATAAAGCAACAAGACATTTGCATCGAGAATGACCGGTTTTCCACGAAATCGTCTGAGCAGCGGATTTCCCGCCCTTTTCATGCCGCCCGCTCCCGAAGCGCAATAAGTTTTCCTTCTTCTCCATCAATCACAATCACTTTGGCAATACGGGCCAAGTTCCGTGCGCTGCGAAAACCCTCTAGCAGAGCGCCCGAATTGTAGTCTGGATTCGGAACGCTCAAAGTAACGGCCCAGTTACTACCCTCTTTCTCCAACTCTTCAAGACGGACATCACTTCGCTGTGTGCGCGGAGGCGGAGGCAATCCTTTTTTCGGAGCTGGAGGAACTGGAAGATGCCTTGAATCTAGCGCAAGGTCGGGGAGCAACTCCTTAAATTGCTCACGCGCAATCTCAATCACTTGTTTAACTTCAAGGCTCATCCTAACCACCTCCCGCATTTCAGCGCTATTATACCGCAAAATTTGCCGCCGGCTGCTGCTGCGTCATGCAGTGCAGCGTGCCCAGGCCCCAGACCAGCTCCACAGAGTGCATGCCGATAACCTCGCGGCCCGGAAAGACCTCGGCTAGAATGTTCAGCGCCACCCGGTCGCTCGGATCGTGGAAGGTGGGCACCAGAACCAGCTCATTCGCAATGTAGAAGTTGGCGTAGCTTGCCGGCAGGCGTTGGCCGTTGAAAACGACAGGGCGCGGCAGCGGCAACTCCACCAGCGTGAACTGTTTGCCGTCGAGGGTGCGGGCGGCCTTGAGGCGTTCGAGGTTTTCGGCCAGAGGTTCGTGGTTGGGGTCGCTCGTATCTGGCTCGACGGCAGTCACGATGGTCGTTGGCGCAGCGAAGCGGGCAATGTCGTCGATGTGGCCGTGGGTGTCGTCGCCAGCCACTCCCTGACCGAGCCAAATCACCTCATCGATCCCGAGAAAATCGTGAAAGGCCTGCTCCAGTTGCGCGCGGTTGACGCCGGGATTGCGCTCCTGCACCTCGCTGAGCAGGCACTCCTCTGTCGTGAGCAGAATCCCCTCACCGTTGGTATCGATGGAGCCGCCTTCCAGCACCAGCCTCCGCACAGAACCGTCCGTCAATTCGACGGACGGTTGCCACTCCGGCAAGCCGAGCAGTTCAGTCACACGCCCCGGCGCCTGGTCGTCAAGCTGCCAGTCGGAATATTTGGCCCAGGCATTGAAGCGCCAGTTAGTCACACCCACTTGGCCTTTGGCGTTGCGCACAAAGATAGGCCCCGAGTCGCGTGTCCATGCGCGGTTGGTGGGCCAGAGGTGAAAGCTGACCCGGTTGAGATTCGCCCCGGCCCGCTCCAGTATCCCGCTTGCGCGCCGTTCCGCCTTGGCGTCCTCGACCAGAATATGCACCCACTCCCGCGCCGAGAGCAGCCGCACAACCTCTGCATAAACCCAGGGGATGGCCTGAAACTTGCCCGGCCAGTCCTCCGGATTGTGGGGCCACGCAAGCCAGGTAGCTTCGTGGAGCTCCCACTCGGCGGGCAGGATGTAACCCAGTTCTCGCGGCGTTGCTGCGGCCATAGCTAATTGGAATCCCCATCCGCCGGCCACGCGTTCACCGGATCGAGAAAGCGCCTGGCAATGGGCGCATAGGCATCGATGCGGCGGTCGCGCAGGAACGGCCAGTTGCGGCGCGTGTCTTCAATCAACTTAAGGTCGATTTCGCCGAGCAGAATCTCCTCGGCATCGTGCGAGGCCTTGGCGATGATGCGGCCAAAGGGATCGGCCAAAAAGCTGCCGCCCCAGAACTCCAGGCCCGGCCCGGCGGCGCGATTGCCCAGCACGTCGCCGTGCTCGACGCCAACCCGGTTCACGCCGGCCACATAGACCCCGTTGGCGATGGCGTGGGAGCGCTGGATGGTCTGCCACGCCTCATATTGCGCCGTGCCAAACTCATCCTTCTCCGCCGGGTGCCAGCCGATGGCGGTTGGATAGAACAGCACCTCGGCGCCCTGCAACGCGGTAAGCCGCGCGGCCTCGGGATACCACTGATCCCAGCAGACCAGAGTACCCACGCGCCCAAAAGCAGTGTCCACGGCCTGAAAACCCAGATCGCCGGGCGTGAAGTAATACTTTTCATGGAAGAGCGGATCGTCCGGAATGTGCATCTTGCGGTAGACGCCGGCGATGGCGCCATCGGCATTCAGCGTGACCGCCGTGTTGTGATAAAGCCCTGGCGCACGGCGCTCGAACAGCGAGGCGACGATCGCGACGCGTGCCCCGCGAGCCACTTCAGCCAGCCTTTCTGTCGACGGCCCGGGAATCGGCTCGGCCAGATCGAACAGTCGAATATCCTCGCGCTGGCAAAAGTACTGCGCGCGGAAAAGCTCCGGCAGGCAAACGATATTTGCGCCCAGCCGCGCCGCCTTCTCGATGTGCCGCACCGCCGACGCGAAGTTGGCCTCCGGGTCCGCTCCCATGCGCATCTGCACGAGTCCCACGATGTATTTGCGCGTATTCACCATAATTCGCCGGGCAATCCTCCGAAGCGGGCCTCTTGAACCATGCAGCAAGGCCAACCCCGTCCGGCGGAATTGGCCTCGTTACCTGTCCTATAACTCGGTACAAGTGAAGGGTACGGGCTTCAGCCCCTCCCCTTCAACGCACATCGTTTCCGGACAGCTTCCTATAAGTCCGTCGAAAAATGCGATCGCTACTCTTCAAGAATCAGCACGGCGGCAGCAATCGTCGTGGTCCACAATCCGCGCTTGTCGCCCACGGCCGACTGCGTTATGTTGCTGGTGCGCACAATCTTGTTGGAGATGCGGTAGATCTCCTTCTTCTCGTCCCAACTCTTGTCCGGATCGAATTCCACGTCCAGGGTCGTCGCCAGCATCTCCGCGGCCAGCTCCTCGGCGTACTCGCCGGCCTGCTCCTCGGTCTCGCCGAAGCTGTGATGCTCGCTCAGGTAGCCGTAAGTGTCGCGGTCGGCGGGGATGGCCACGCCGATGCTCGAAACGATGAGCCGGTGCGGCTCGCGCGTCGAGTTCTCCGCGATCACCGAAAAAACCACCTCGCCGTCATGCAGATATTTGAGCCCTTCCTTGCGCGGAATCACCTTGCACTGCGGCGGAAAAATGGAAGAGACGCGCACCAGATTCTGCGAGGCGATCCCCGCATCCCGAAGGGCCAGCTCAAAGGAGGTAAGGCGCTCCTTGTGTTTGCCTACGCCCTTGGTGAAGAAAAGCTTCTTCGGGACCATGCTCTTTCCCAATTTCTATGTACCCTCCGTGAGTTTGAAGATCGTGATTTCCGTTGAACGTTCCCGCATGAGTCTATCGCATCCGGGCGGGTGAAAACAGCATTTGCGGCGATTTCGTCTCAACTTTGCGCGGCGCAATTCCGCCCGCCGCCGCGGAGCTGTCTGGCCATGGACACTTCGGAGCGCCAGATTGAGGGGCGGATCTCAGGGTTCCAGCAGCGGATTGACCAATCGAAGCCCAGGAAACCGGGCAAAATTGCGGTCGGTGCTATACAGAACTCCGCCGTATTCGATGGTTAAAGCCGCCAGTTGCGCATCGGTAACCATTGGACCTCTGGCCTGTCCTTCGAGAAGCATCCTGCGCAGTAAGCTCCAGTGGCGCTCTCCGGCCGTCAAAACACGAACATTGGGCAGATTCATCCATTGCTCCACCAAAGCGAGCGAACTCTCCATCGGCACTTGATTGCCGGAAATTCGCGTGTCCGTGGAGATGCGCAGAAAGCCGTGAATCGTCTGCCAGGGCAAACCAATCAGTTCCGGCCCGGAGATCACCGATTGCCACCATAGCCGCGCCTGGTCGTGCGCAGTTGCTCTGCCGTCATAGGCGTATAAAAGCAGATTGACATCGAGAACGATCATCTGTGGTGAGGCCCGTCCAACTCCTCAAGCAGCGCCTCGATGTTGTCGTAATTCTGTCCGGGACGCACTCCCATAAAAAGAGGCGTCACTACGAGCGGTGCTCGTTCGGCGTTTTTGTCTTTGACCGTCAGTCCACGGCGCAGCAGCCGGTTGACCGTCCCCTTGAAGGAGTCGCCCGAGCGCCGCACCTCCTGCTCCACGAGCCGGGCAATGTCGTCGTCAATAGTAAGAGTGGTTCGCACATCATGATGCTACGTAATAAGGCATCATGATGTCAATCGACCGCGGATGCGACCCAAGATCGAGGCATCCAAATCTCTGAAGGGTACGGGCTGAAGCCCGTACCCTTCATTCGTTGCGGAGTTTCTTATGCGTCGGCTCTGAGGCTGAGCAACCCGCCGTTGCCACTCCCAATTTGCAGGTGTTAGCCTCATCCTTGACCACGCACGGAAAGGGTTCCCCAAAAAGCCATGCAAACCACATACAACGGTTTGGCGCTCCCCCAAGACGGCCAGCCCATCGACTACAAGAACGGGCAGTTTGAAGTGCCCGACAATCCCATCATTCCTTTCATCGAGGGCGACGGCACCGGCCGCGACATCTGGAAGGCCTCGCAGCGGGTCTTCGACGCGGCAGTCGAAAAGGCCTACGGCGGCCGGCGCGCCATCCGCTGGTTTGAGATCTTCGCCGGCGAAAAGGCATTCCGCCAGTTCAACACCTGGCTGCCCGACGACTCGGTGGCCGCGGCCCGCGACCTGCGCGTCTCCATCAAGGGTCCGCTCACTACGCCTGTGGGCGGCGGCATCCGCTCCCTCAACGTGGCCCTCCGCCAGCTTCTCGACCTCTACGCCTGCGTCCGCCCGGTCAAGTATTACCAGGGCGTGCCCAGCCCGGTGAAGCACCCCGAAAAGCTCGACATCGTCATCTACCGCGAAAACACAGAGGACGTCTACGCGGGCATCGAGTTCAAGCAAGGCAGCGCAGACGCCGCCCGCCTCATCGACTTCATCAACAACGACCTGCTTAAAGGCGGCAAAAAGAAGGTCCGCTCTGACTCCGGCGTTGGCATCAAGCCCATCTCCATCTTCGGCGCCAAGCGGCTGGTTCGGTACGCCATCCGCGCGGCCATCGAGGCGGGCCGCAAGACCGTCACTCTCGTCCACAAGGGCAACATCCAGAAGTTTACCGAGGGCGCCTTCCGCGAGTGGGGTTACGAGGTCGCCCAAGAGGAGTTCCGCGCTGCTACCGTCACCGAGCGCGAAAGCTGGATTCTGGGCAACGTCGAAGCCAATCCCGGCCTCACCGTGGAGGAGAACGCCGCCCTCATCGAACCCGGCCTGGAATTTGCTTCGCAGAGCTTTCGCGACTCCGTTTACGCAGAGGTCAAGGCAGTGCTGGACTCCATCGGCCAAACCCACGGCAACGGCGCCTGGAAGAGCAAGGTGCTCATCAACGATCGCATCGCCGACTCCATCTTCCAGCAGATCGTCATCCGCCCCGCCGACTACAGCGTCCTCGCCACCACCAACCTCAACGGAGACTACATCTCCGACGCAGCCGCCGCGCAGGTGGGCGGCCTCGGCATCGCCCCCGGCGCCAACATCGGCGATGGGTTCGCGGTCTTTGAAGCCACGCACGGCACCGCGCCCAAGTACGCCGACAAGGACATGATCAATCCCGGCTCGGTGATCCTGTCGGGCGTCATGCTGCTCGACTTCATCGGGTGGAAGGAAGCGGCCAAGCTGATCGAGACCGCAATGGAGAAGACGATTCAGCAGAAGTTTGTCACGTACGACTTCGAGCGGCAGACGGCGGGGGCCACGAAGGTGGGGACAAGCGAGTTTGCCACGAGGATCATTGGGAATATGTAGACAGGGGTCAGGGACCAGGGGTCAGTCTTGAAAGGGCACGGCTTTAGCCGTGCCGCTGGATGGACAAGTGGAGTTTGGCTTTAGCCCCTGAGGGAAGGTTTCTCGGGATTCCCAAACTGGAAGAGGGAATGCAAATATGAATCTCAGGGAAGGAACGCGGCGGCTGGCCCTGCTCGTTGGAGTAGTTGGGGCGATTCTTGGCGGATTTGCCTCATACACAGAATTGCAAAATGTCCTGAATCAGAGCGAGCAACACAGTAAATTTGAGCATCTGGCGAGTACGGAGGTCGTCAAGCGGGAACGCGAGCAGACGAAAGTTGATCTTTCTCACCTCACGAACCCGACAGTCACGGATTCGAATGGATGGGAATCCGGTGTCTACCCTATCAAAAGCGGAATCAAGACTATCCACTGGGGCCACGATTACGGCGTTAAATCAATCGAGACAGAAGACGGCCAGACGCTTTATCCGACGCCAGCACCATCCGCACGGATGTTTCTCTTGATTGCGCTCTTTCCCGTCCTTGGTTTTTTTATACCCTGGGGCGCAGTTCGGGCAATCGGCTGGGTGGGAGCAGGTTTCGTCAGACCGATGAATTAGTCTATGGGCTTTAGCCTCCGGGGTCGGTTTTTCGGGCGTATCATTCACGATGTGCGGGGTGATGGGCGATGTCAACGAAGCCAATGGATCATGCAGAAAAAGTTGCAACACTCATCCTAGAAGCTGCCATTCCAGGCGCGGCCATGACGTTTCGTTGCAAGCAGTCCAACAAGGAGTACGATTTTAATCTGCGCTACCCAAATGGCGACGTTGCAGCAGTGGAGGCAACGTCGTCTAGGGATCAAATCCAAACGCAAACAAACGCAGAGGTTTATAAAAAGAAAAAGGGCGGCCCGGTTATCGATGCAGTCAAATGCAAGAAGAGCTGGATTATCTTTTTATCGACGAACCCCCAAGTCAAACAAATCAGGAAGGACGCAGATAAATACCTCGCCGAATTAGAGGCTGCGGGGCTGGAGAGTTTCAGCTGCTATCGCGATTCGTCCAATCCTCTGGAGTGCGTTCGAAACATCATTGATGGACTCAAGCTGACAAGCGGGAAGGTAATCAGTTCCACCGAAGCGCCCGCCAAAATATACATGGTGGGTTCCGGAGGAGCTGGAGCATTTAATGCGACTGATGCGACCAAGGCAGGAGAAAAAGAGGCCGAAGCAAATAAGGAGAAGCTCGGTAAGGCAGGAACAAACGAGCGTCATCTTGTTGTTTACATAGATCTAATGAGTTTGCCTCATATTGCGCTCACGGATTGTGACCCTCCGTTGGTTCTTCCAAACCTTCCGGATGAGATTACGCACATTTGGCTGGTCACGGAATACGAAAAGGCAGATCGATTCGTCGTTTGGTATGGAAGTAGAAATGAAACTTGGAGGAAGACTATCCTTCCAACGGAGAGAATATGAGAAAGAAAGTAAGCATTGTCGGCGCCGGCAACGTAGGCGCAACGGCCGCCCACTGGATTGCGGCCAAGGAACTGGCCGATGTGGTTCTGATCGACGTGGTCGAAGGCATCCCGCAAGGTAAGGCGCTCGACCTGCTCGAAGCCATGCCCATTGAGAAGCGCGACGTCAGCGTCACCGGCTCCAACGACTACGCAGCCACCGCCAACTCCGACATCGTGGTCATCACCGCGGGCATCCCGCGCAAGCCGGGCATGAGCCGTGACGACCTGCTGCACACCAACTTCAAAATCATGTCCGACGTGGTGCAGAAGGTGGTCGCGCAATCCCCCGAGTCCATCCTCATCATCGTCTCCAACCCGCTCGACGCCATGGCCCAGACTGCCTATCGCCAGGCCGGCTTCAACCGCGAGCGCGTCATCGGCATGGCCGGCGTCCTCGACTCCGCCCGCTTCCGCGCCTTCATCGCCGCCGAGCTCAACGTCAGCGTCGAGAACGTCAACGCCTTCGTCCTCGGCGGCCACGGCGACACCATGGTCCCGCTGCCGCGCTACTCCACCGTCGCCGGCATTCCCATCACCGAACTCATCGCCCCCGACCGCCTGGAAGCCATCGTCCAGCGCACCCGCGACGGCGGCGCAGAGATCGTCAAGCACCTCAAGACCGGCAGCGCCTACTACGCTCCTTCTGCCGCGGCCACTGAAATGGTCGAGGCCATCCTCAAGGACAAGAAGAAAATCCTTCCCTGCGCCGCGTACCTGCAGGGCGAATACGGCATCGAGGGCTACTTCATCGGCGTTCCCTGCAAGCTCGGCGCCGCCGGCCTCGAAAAGATCATCGAGATCAAGCTGACTCCAGAAGAAGACGCCGCCCTCAAGAAGAGCGCCGAAGCCGTCAGGGAGCTCTGCGCCGTCATCGGCGTCTAACCCTCCCCGCTTCATCACTTGAATATGGGTTTCCCAGATCTCGGTTTTGAGACCTGGGAAACTGCCAATGCCTTTTTCCCCCATCCGCAATGCCTCGGCGCCTCCATCCCTCATGCGATTCAGCAGAGCCGCCAAGAATTCATTAGACCGATGAACAGCTTTGGGGGTAGACTGTTTCGCGTTCCAACGATGAGCTGTTTCTCCGACGCCAAGAAGGAGCTACGTTCATCCGATTGGGACATCTCCCCGGCTACTCTGCCTAGGGATGGAGGTCGCATGAATACTCATGCGGGGCCGGTACCCAAGAACGGAAATCCCGGTTTCCACGGAAATTGAAAGAGGAGAGAACGATGAAAACAATCCAATACCTGCTTTCAGTAGTGTCCGGCTAAAATCGTAACACCTGGCATAATCATCACATAACAAAAACCTTAACTGGTAACTCTGTTTTTTCGATTTGAATTCGCCGCAACGAATCCGCGGGCCAGCGCCGAG
>Ga0182014_10005382_pt1 | contig 14232 bp, 15 predicted proteins | sample 612S2DmetaG_FD_120489 | JGI IMG/M metagenome (GOLD analysis project Ga0182014, IMG submission 120489) | Permafrost microbial communities from Stordalen Mire, Sweden - 612S2D metaG | ecosystem: Environmental > Terrestrial > Soil > Wetlands > Permafrost | place: Sweden: Stordalen | collected... | reverse complement strand
TCGCTGGTGGACCGTGCTCTCCAACAAAGTGGCCATCGATGAAGCCGCCATAGCCGCCACCCGCGCCGGTTTCGCCGTCGAAGTCGATAACTCCTGCGACGACTGGCCCTACGACAAAGCCGCCGCCTATTTGCTCAACCGCCTCGACGAACTACGCCGCACCGTATCGCGCGTCTGTTTGATCTCCGGAGGCGAGGTCACCGTGACCGTCCGCAACGGCGGCATCGGCGGACGTAATCAGCAGTTCGCCCTCGCCTGCGCCGAACCAATATCGGGACACGACATCACCGTGCTGAGCGCCGGCACCGACGGCATCGACGGCAACAGTCCGGCCGCCGGCGCCGTGGTCGATGGCAGCACCGTAAGTCGTACCGCCAGTGCCGGAGCCGTGCGCCACGCGCTTTCCACCTTCAATGCTCATCCTTTTTTCGACGCGCTAGGCGACGCCATCATCACTGGCCCCACCGGAAATAATCTTCGCGACCTGCGCATCCTGCTGGCGTACTGATCCGCCCGCAAACTCTCGATATAAAGACCATTCGCCCAACATTCGCTCCTATATGTAGGCGCCATTTTGCGACTCTAACTTATCGTTCCAATAACACCCGGCTGTTCATGGTCTTCCGGGATACTGTAAATTCTCGTAAATCGCCTTCCCACCCGGCAGCATCGCACCTCCAGCCTGCATCTAAGTCTTTAAACCAACTATTCCATCGGAGGTTTCGATTGAAACAGACATTGCGTATTGCCGTCCTCTTGGCTTTTGCCTGCGCTGTCCTGGCGGCGTTCTCGAACTTCGCGCACGCGCAGAAAGTCGACTTGGCTTTCGGCGTGAGCACGCTGTCAGCGCCCTCGGCCAACTTGACGGGCCCGTCGCTCACCGGCGCCGCCTATCCCGGTTTTAGCGGCGACGTGCTCTTCTGGCACCATGTGGGTATCGGGGGCGAGGTCTTCTGGAGAGCATCCCAAGCCGACAATTACCTCGGCTCCGGTTTCAATTATCGTCCGCTTTTTTATGACTTCAATGCCGTTTACTCGCCCAAACTCGCGAGCCACACCTATCTGGAGCTTGTTGGCGGCATCGGCGCGCTCAGCACCCGCTTCTACACAGGAACCAGTTGCGGGCCCTACAGTTGCACCAATTACCAGTCCAGTAACCACTTCGACGCAGACTTCGGCGGCGGCATCAAGTTTTATCCCAAGGGCGGCTTCTTCGTCCGCCCCGAGGCGCGTGTTTATCTGATCAACAACAACACGGACTTCAGTTCCTGGTATGTTACCCGCTTCGGCGCCTCCATCGGCTACACCTTCGGAGGAAGATAGCCACCTAGTTGGATTTGTCATCCTGTCTAAATTTGTCATCCTGAGCGAAGCGAAGGACCTGCTGTTTGCCGGTCGCGGCAAGCCGCAGGTCCTTCATACACGCGCTTCCGCCTTGTAGATTTTTCGCCCCGTCCCAACGGCGCGAGTTTCCCGTTTCCCCCCTCCCGCATTATGATAGAGCTATGAATTTTGGCTTCTCGGGCGAGATGATCTTCCTTTTTCTTCTGGTGCTGATCCTTTTCGGCCCCAAGAAAATGCCGGAGATCGGCCGCCAGGTCGCGCGCTTCCTCAACGAGTTCCGGCGCGCTTCCAACGAATTCCGCTCCCAGATCGAGTCCGAAATCAACTCGCTGGATGCGAGCGGCAACGCCAGCAATGGCCGCCCCCGGCAGCAGATCCTGCCGCCACTTCAGGCCCCGCTCGGATCGCTAGCCACCCGCATCTTCAATCCCCCGCCCGCCGAAAAACTCGACGCTGCGGAACATGCCGCTGTAGAAAATACTGCTGTAGAGACGAGGCTCGCCCCGTCTCCCGAGCCTGCTTCCGCTCCGAGATCTGACGCTCCAAAGGTCGCGCCCGATGCCTGAAGCGGCCGCCTCCTCGCCCGTCAAAGAATCCGCCAACGATAAGGATAAGGAGCAAATGCCCACCATGGGCTTCCTCGATCATCTCGAGGAACTCCGCAAGCGGCTCGTCTATTCCATCATCGCCATCGTCGTCGGCTTCTTCGCCTGTTGGGGCTATGCCGGGAATATCTACGCCATTATGCAGCGCCCGATCATGGAGGCGCTCCAGCGCAACGGCCTCTCGGCAAAGCTCGTTTACGTCAATCCCATCGAGCCTTTCAACCTGTATCTGAAAGTCGGAGGCATGGCCGGTTTGTTCGTTGCCTCGCCCTTCGTGCTCTACCAGATCTGGTGCTTCATTTCGCCCGGTCTTTACCGCAACGAAAAACGTTACGTCATGCCGTTCATGGCATCGACCATAGCTCTGTTCCTCTCCGGCGGCTACTTCGGCTACAAAGTAGTTCTCCCGCAGGCGCTCGTGTTCCTGATCGGCTACGGCAAAGACTTTCAGCCGATGATTACGCTCACCGAATACAGTTCTCTGTTTCTGACCATCATCGTTGGCCTGGGCGTGATTTTCGAAATGCCGATCCTGGTATTTTTCCTGGCGCTCATGGGCATCGTCAGCGCCGGCTGGATGTGGCGCAATATCCGCTATTCCATCCTGGGCATCTTCGTAGTCGCGGCTATCATTACGCCCACGCCGGATATCCTGAATATGTGCATCTTCGCCGCGCCCATGGTGGCCTTATACATCCTGAGCACCGGCATCGCCTGGCTCGTGCATCCCAACCAGCGCAAGAAACGCGCGGAGAAGAAAAAGTCCGGCTAATCCATAAGAAAAGTCAGCCCCGGAGGGACGACCCAGTTCTGACGTACGAAGGATCACAGGGAACAATAATGAAACGACAGACAAACACACTCGAAGTCTTCCCCTGTGTCCCCCTGTGCCCCCTGTGGTTAAAGATTTGCTTGGCGTTGCCACTGGCCATCGCCCTGGCAGGAACCCTAGCCTGCACGAAAGGAACCGCCGCCGGCGCCACCGCCAGCGCCGCCCCAAAGTCCGAATCAGCCGCGGCGACGCCAGTTGCGTCCGAAACCGCGCCGAGCGACAACGCCCCGTTCCCGCGCATTGATGCCAAACGCGCCTTTCAGTACACCCGCGAAGTTACCGCCTTCGGCCCGCGCTACATGGGCAGCGAGAATCACAGGAAACTCGAGCGTTACATCGTCGACCATCTCCAAGGCGACCAGGTTGAAGACGATGCCTTTACCACCGACACCGTGGAGGGAAAATTTCCCGTCCGCAACATCATCGCGAAATTTCCCGGCGCCAAAGACGGCATCATCGTCATCCTCGGCCACTACGACACCGTCTATCCACTGCGCAACTCCGGGTTCGTCGGCGCCAACGACGGCGGCTCTTCCACCGCCATCCTGCTGGAATTCGCCAACCAACTGCGCGGAAAAAGACGCGATGGCTACAGCGTCTGGCTCGTGTGGACCGACGGCGAGGAAGCCGTGCAGAAGTGGACCGACACCGACAGTCTTTACGGCGCCCGCCATCTCGCCGAAAGATGGGAGAAGGACGGCACGCTAAAGAAGATCAAAGCGCTAATGGTAATGGACATGATCGGCGATGCCGACCTCAACATCGACCGCAACACCAACGGCGCTCCCTGGCTGCTCGATCTCATCTACACCGCCGCCGAGCGCGGAGGCTACCAGTCCCACTTTTACGCCCGCGAGGGCTCCATCGAAGACGATCACATTCCCTTTGTCAAACGCGGCGTCCCCAGTGCCGACGTCATCGACCTCGATTACGGCTACAACAACGTCTTCTGGCATTCTCCGCAAGACACCATGGACAAGCTAAGCCCCAAGAGCCTCGAAATCGTGGGCGATACCATCCTCGAAACCATCCACCTGCTCGACCAACGTTAGGGAACCTCTGATTAAGTCCTTTCACGGAGAGCTTTGAAAGGGCATGGCTTCAGCCATGCCGTCAGAACCCGCTGCACAAGCGGCTTTAGCCGCTGAGGGTCCGCACCATGCACCATCACGAAAAGCACTCAGTAAATCGTGTACCCCGGCGCCGGATTCCGCACATCGGGCTTTGACGCCATCAGCAGCAGCGCGCCGATGCGCTTGAAGGCGCGCATATCGTCCAGAGTGTGGAACCAAGCCGTCTGATAGTTTTCCGGCGTGGGCGTGTCGTCCGGAATCTGCGCATACTCCACGTTTTCGAAGGCGTGCTTTTTCAGCAATTCGACATACTCCGCCGCCGAACGAACCTGCACCGGCACTTTCAGCTTGGGCACCCATTGCAGCGAATACGGATTGTCTTTATAGAGATTAATGAGAATGAACAGCCGTCCGTGCGGCGCCATGACGCGAAAAAGTTCGGCCAGCGCGCGTTCCTGATCCGGATAGTAATAAAACGACTCGACCGAAAGCACCTTGTCAAAAAAGTTTTCTTCCCAAGGAATCTGCGCGGCGGATCCGACGACGAACATCAAGTTATCGAATTCCCTCGAAGCGGCTCGCGCCTGCCGCACCATCTCGTCGGAAATATCGACGCCGACCACCTGCCCGAAACCCTGCGGCCCCTCGCCAACCATCCGCGCCAGCAGACGCGTAGCCCACCCCGATCCGCAGCCGAGATCGAGAACCCGCTCACCCGGGCGCAGATCCATGCGGCGCATCGTTTTCTCGGTGATGTCGAGATGATGGCGCTCCATCTTCGCGCCCTCACCGTCGTCGGCCCAGCGGTTAAATTCATGCTGCAGCCGATCTTCTGGAGATGGTGGTTTGTCATTCGACACAGGATTCCTCCGGATAAGAGTCGTTGGTCGCTAGTCGCTAGTCATTGGCAAACAAAACCGCGAACGACCAACGACTATCGGCCAACGACCGTTTCCAATTCTTCAAAGAACGCCGGATACGACACTCCCGCCGCATCCGCGCCAACAATCGTCGTCTCGCCTTCCGCTCGCAACGCGGCCACGGCGAACGCCATCGCAATTCGGTGATCGCCGAACGAATCCAGCCCCGCGCCGTGCAAATGCTGGCCGCCGGGAATCCGCATACCATCGGGCCGCTCTTCCACTTCCGCGCCCATCTTCCGCAGATTGGCAGCGACCGCCGCGATGCGGTCCGATTCTTTCACGCGCAACTCTTTGGCGTCGCGCACTTCGAGCCCGCCATCGGAGTACGGCGCAACCGCCGCCAGTACCGGAATCTCGTCAATCAACGCAGCCGTATCGGCGCCGGCGATTACCGCTCCCTTCCACGCCGCTCCACGCGCCTCAATCGTCCCGGCCAGTTCGCCCTGCTGTTCTTCGAGATGCATGACCGACATCTTCAACCCCATCTCTACCAGAATGTCGAGCAGTCGCGCTCGCGTCGGATTCATCAGAATTCCGGGCAAGGTGATCTGCGATCCAGGAAACAGCGCCGCCGCGCAAAGAAAGAACGCGGCACTCGAAAGATCGCCGGGCACATGTGCCTCAATCGCGCGCAACCGCTGTCCTCCGGCAACCCCCACTGCATTGCCCGTCCGCTCGACTTCCGCCCCAAAAGCCCGGAGCGCAATTTCGCCGTGATCGCGCGTGCGAATCGGCTCCTCGACCACCGTCTCGCCCTCGGCAAACAGCCCCGCAAACAACACACACGTTTTCACCTGCGCGCTCGCCACTTCCGGCCGGTAGTGAATTGCCTTCAGAGGACCACCGTGAATCCTCAGTGGAGGGCGTCCACCTTCCGCCGCCTCGATCCTCGCTCCCATCTCGGAAAGCGGCGTCATAATGCGCGCCATCGGCCGCCGCGAGAGCGACTCGTCCCCGCATAACTCGCTGGTAAAAGGCTGGCCGGCAAGAATTCCGCTCAGCATACGCATGGTCGAGCCTGAGTTCCCGCAATCCAGCGCCTCAGCCGGAGCGTTCAGCCGCGGCCCCACGCCACAGACTTCAATCGCTCCGCCTTCGTCGTGGTCTTCGTCTCTCAGGCGCTTCCACGCGCAGCCGAGCTTCGCCACGCAATCGAGCGTGCTGGCGCAATCGCTCGCCGCTGAAAAATTATGGAACCGGCTCGTGCCCTCCGCAATCGCCGCCAGCATGGCGTAACGGTGCGAAATGGACTTGTCGCCAGGGATACGGACGACCCCGCGCACCCCGCGCGCAGGACGGACGATGACATTCGAACCATCGGGCATGAACTTAATATAACGGAGATTTTGTGGGAGGACAGAGGTGAGAGGTCAGAGGTGAGAGGTCAGAGGTCAGAAGTGAGAGGTCAGATTGCAGAGGTAAGAGTGCAGAGGCAGGACTGCCGATTTTCACCTCTGCAATCCGACCTCTTACCTCTGAAATTTCTACGCCCCGCGCGTCCGCCCGGCGGCTTCCGCGAGGATCTCCTGCGGAACCTCCCGCAGCGTCACGTGGAATTCGAACATGGGCGTTTCCGTCCCGCGCCCCCACCGGCCCACTTCCCAATAGGCGCGGACAAACTTGACCTCTGGCCGCGCCGTCAGATTGAGCAGCAGCGGAATTTCTTCGCGATAGAACTTCTGTGGAAAAGCCGCGACCGGCTTCGGATCCCACGTGGCGCCATCCGCCGATCCGAAGATGCTGACATCGAGCGATTCCTGCTCGATGATGTTGGTGATGGCGAGCGTCAGCAAAAAAATCCGGCCCTCCGCCCCACTCACATCGAGCGCCGGCCCGTCGCCTTTGGCGTTGACCACGGTTTTTTCAGGAACAAGAAAGGCTTCCATCATGACGCGGAGATTCTAGCAGAGAGACCACGCCACCGGCTGTGACGCGCATGTCGCGACGCGCGGTCTGCAGGATGGCTAAGGAGAAAACTCCCGGCCAGCGGATGCGCAGCCGCACCACTTGCAGCACTTCGCATATCATCAAAACGTCAGGGTTTCAGTTTCTCTTGGAAAGACTCGACAAGGCGACCGTCGCGACCATGCTGGCCGGCATGTGCACGTTCCTCAACGTCTACAGCACCCAGCCCTTGCTGCCGCTCTTGCGAGAAACTTTTCATGCCTCCGAGCTCGAAGTCAGTCTCACCGTGAGTGCGACCATTTTTGCCACCGCTCTCACCGCTCCCATTATCGGCATGATTGCCGAGCGCCGCGGGCGCAAGAAAGTCATCGTACCCTCGCTGTTCCTGCTGACCATTCCCACTGCCCTCGCGGCCACTTCCACCAGTCTCGGTGCGCTCATCTTCTGGCGTTTTGCCCAGGGGCTTTTCGTGCCCGGCGTCATCGCTGTCATGCTCGCCTACGTGAATGAGGAATGGGCCGGACGCGGCGTGGGCCGCGCCATGTCTTCGTATGTGACGGGAACCGTGATCGGCGGATTTCTCGGGCGCTTTATCTCCGGCGTCATCGCCACGCACTGGCAGTGGCGCGCCACCTTCCTAGTCCTCGCTGCCCTGAACTTGGCCGGCGCGCTTGTGGTCCGTGCCTGGCTTCCTCTGGCGAAAAATTTTGTGCGAGCCGAACACTTGCAACAGGTTCTGGACCATGCCCGGCAACATCTGCGCAATCCGCGCCTCTTGGCCAACTTCGGCATGGGATTTACCGCGCTCTTTGCGCTGGCGGGATGCTTCACCTACGCGAATTTCTATCTCGCCGCCGCACCCTACCATTTGAACTCGGCCCAACTGGGCAGCATCTTCCTGGTCTATCTGCTCGGCGTCGTCATCACTCCCCTGTCCGGCCGGTTCCTCGATCGCTTCGGCTTTCGCCACACCACGGTCCTCTACTGCGCCATGATGATCGCGGGATTGCTCCTCACCCTGGTCAAATCGCTGCCCATCGTCATCGTCGGCCTCGCCATTTTTTCTTCGGGTGTCTTCATAGCGCAGGCGGCAGCCACGGTGCAGACTGGCGCCATCGCAGGCCGCGCCCGCTCCTCGGCCGCCGGACTCTACGTGACCTTCTATTATCTCGGAGGAACCGCCGGCGCCACCCTGACCGGCTTGTTCTGGCGTTGGAAAGGCTGGCCCGGCTGCGTCGCCATGTTGGGAGTAGTTTCGCTCGTGAGTTTGTGGCTGGCTCGAATCAGCAGCCGCCCCTCCGACCAACTCGACTCGGCGGAGATCGAACTGGTCGGCGATTGAAGCCCGTTGTTTTAGTGGAGAGCCGGGCGTCCCCGTCCGGCCACCGAACTGCCGGACGGGCGAGCCGCCCGTCCCTCCACTGTCACGGCACTAAGTCAACGCTGCGTCATCCAGAAATTGTCGAAGAATTTTGCCGACTAACTCAGCCTGCTCCCAGGGCGAATAATGTCCCGCCTTTGGAATCACCTTAAACTGGCTGCCCGCGATGTTCTGCCGCATCAGTTCGCCGTCGGCGACAGTCGAGAGCACATCCTCTTCTCCAATCGCAATCAGCGTGGGCACGTTGATGGTCTTCAGATCCGCGACCGAGTCGGGCCGCTCCGCCATTCCACGCAGCACCTGGCTGATGTCCTCGGCCGACATTTTGTGCATCATGGCGCGCGCTCCATCGACTAAATCCGGACGCGTCGTCACCGTCGTCGGTCCCATCAGCTTCGGAATCATGGTCTCGAGAAACGGTTCGGTTCCCTGCTCCAAAACGGTGGCCGCGGCCTTCAACCGATTCGCCCGGGCCTCGGCGGTATCAGGCTGAGGCCGCGTGTCGCAGAGCACAAGCGAGGTCACGCGCGCGCGAAAGCGGCGCCAGAATTCAAACAGGATGTATCCGCCGATCGAACATCCGACGAACGCCGCCTGGCCAACGGCAGCGGCGTCGAGCACGCGCGCAACGTCGCTGGCGTGCTTCTTCATGAGCGCAGGCCCTTCGCCAATCTCCGAATTGCCGTGTCCGCGCAGATCGGGAAGAATCAGCCGGTAGCGCGAATCGAGCGCCGCCGCCACCGGATGCCAGAATTCGTGGTTGCTGGGAAAAGGATGGAGAAGAACGACCGGCGGTCCGTTCCCCCGAATTTCATAAAAGATTTCAGCGTCGTCACTGCGCAGGTGTTCCATGGCAGGGATTATATGTCGAACGATGCGCGGAATTGGTGGAGCGCCGGCCTCCCCGCCCGGCCGCTGGGCTGCTAAACGGGCGAGACGCCCGCCTCTCCATCGTATGACTCAGTATCAGCTCGTCACCGGCTGTTGCGACGTTGCCACTGGAAGTAGTAACGGCTCCTCGGGGATGATGATCCATCCGAGCACGTATGCCACGATGCCCGGAAAAATTCCGCACGCGAGTGTGATGAAGAACCAGAGGATGCGCACCAGCGATACGTCGAGATCGAGATACCGAGCCAGCCCGGCACAAACGCCCCCGATCTTCCTGTCCGCGCGTGAGCGCATCAGTTTCTTCGGCGATGGCGGGATCCCCACCACGTTCCCGCAGTAGGGGCAAAAGCGCCCGTCTTCAGCGATGGTCTTGCCGCAAGCGTTGCAGTACATGCACGTGTCTCCCTACTTGATGATACGACGATAGCGGGGAAAAGGTTCCAAGAGCAGCTCTTGGCTCTTAGCTCTTAGCTCTTAGCTCTTGGCTCGTAGCTCTTAGCTCGAAGCTTCTAGCCAAAAGCCCAGAGCCAATAGCTAAAAGCTGCCCTCTATTCCCGGTACGCGTCTTTCATCCTCTTGCGGGCCTTGTCCGCTTCGGCATTGCCTGAATTCGTGGCCACTACCGCCTCGTACTTCTTCACTGCCAGGTCCCGCTTCTGGAGCTGGTCATACATCTCGCCGGCTCCCAGATTCGCTTTTTGCAGCAACTCCGGATCGGCGCCCGCAACCTCATTCACCTGTTCGTAGGCCGTCGCCGCAGCCGAATATTTCTTCTGGCTGCGCAGCAGGTCGCCCAGTCCAAGCGCCGCGATTTCGTAGTGCAGGCTGCCGTACTTTCCCTCGCGCCCGTTCTGCCAGACCCGGCGATACTCCTCTTCGGCTTGGGCTTCGCCATTCTTGCCCGACGCCCGCAGCAGATTCGCCTCTTCCAGCGGCAGCAGATAGTTGCGCGGAAATCGCGGACCCAGCGCGCCTGTGATCTGCAAAGCCTCGGCGTAGCGGTGTTCGCGGCGCAGGAACACCATGAGCACAATCCCAGCGTCCACGCTGGTTTCGCCATTGCCGTGGTAAGCGTCGTTCAGATACCGAAGTCCCTTGTCTTTGTCCCCGCTCAAGCCCACCAGCGCCACGGCGATCTTTACCGTCAGCGGCAGGTTTCCCATCACATAGTTATGCGCCCCCACCACCAGTTTGGCGTCCGTGTACTTCGGATCCAACTCCAGAACCCGCTCATGATCGCGGCGCGCTCCCACCGCATTGCGCAGAGCGGAAAACCAGGCGCGCTCGATCAGCGCGGTGTAAAGCGCGAACTGGCCGCGCGTAACGCCGCGGGCATAGAGCATATCCACGTTGTTCGGATCGCGCGCCAGTTCGGCGTTTTCCAGTCCCTCGGCCTGCCGCACCAGTTGCTTGATGCGTTCCTTCTGCGCCGGATCGGCGGGACGGTGCGCTTGTCCGATGAAATTGTCGTTCGAGTAATCCCCCGTATTCATCGCGCCCATGCGATACAGTTCCCGCATCTGAATCGCCGAAAGCAGGTGATTCACGGCAAACGGATCGTTCGGATGATGCGCCAGAATCTTCTCGAAATCCTGAATCGCCGCGTCTTGGTCGAGATTGTAGTAGTGCTCGAAAGCTGCCTGGTTCAACGGATCGGAAGGACGGAGAGGGGTCGAAACCGCCGGGTCCGCGGCCAGACAAAAGTTGGCCAGGACCAGCGGGGCGAGAACCAGCAGGGTGATGGCAGTCAAAGCTGGGCGATGCCGGAAGAGGAAGAAGACCACGCTTATTCAGTTTAACAGTTCCCAGTTCTCAGTTCTCAGTCAAAACCGAACCGGCTCTCCACTGAGAACTGAGAACCGGGAACTGGGAACTTCGGCCATAAGCTGACAACCGCCACGAACCAAACCAGGTACGTCCGCAGTCCGGCCCAGTCGTGCAAAATAGGAAATTCAGGGTTGAATAGCGTAATTCTTGCCTTCTGAAGCGGCCGCCCTCCCCCTTGGCCTGCTCGTAACTGTCGTCTTTGCAATAACTTGCTTTGGTGATTCGCTTGCGATCCGGAAAGGGTCGGAAGAAGAGCTCCTTATGGCAGAAGCAGCCGATCAGACTCGGCAAGAATTCTGGCGCCCACCCATGCCGGCGTCCGCGGCGGTCGCCAGGCCGGAACGAAGCGCAACCTGCGGTTGCGGAACTGAGTTCCTCGTAAGCTCACTCTACTGTCATGCTTGCGGCGCCAGCCGTCCCGATCCGGCCGTTGCTGTTGCGCGCACGCTGGAAATCCCCGGCCGGGCTGAACTCGCCTCGCTCGGTGAGAGGCTCGGGCTCACGACGCCTGCCGTTGTCGCTTTTCTGCTTGGTCTGGCCTGCATGGTGGGAGCTTTGACGGTCAGCGTCTTCTTTAGCGCTCGCACCGTGCTCGACTGGCAGGCCATCCAAATGTGGCGGATCGAGTGGCTGCTCGCGGCGGTCGCGGCCTTTGCTGCCGGGTGCCTGCTGAAGAAGTAGCTCTCAGCTCTCCGCCCTCAGTTCTTGGCTCTTAACCCTTAGCCTTTGGCTTCCCACCGGGATTACAATCGCCCTAGCAGCTTGCGGAGAAACTCCGGTTTCGTATCAGGGCATCGCTTTAGCGATGCCGTAGTCCTTCGAAATCATACGCCCCTTTAGGGGCTGGGCATTCGCCCCTCGACTTTTCCGCAGCCTCCTAGAATTCTCAAAGCTCGGGCATGGAAGAACTGGTCAATGCAGTGACGCACGGGATTGGGCTGGCGCTCAGCCTGGTCGGCGCCGTGCTGCTGATTGTGGCTGCGGCCTGGAGCCGGAGTGCCTGGGTGATTGTCAGTTGCTGCGTCTATGCGGCAACGCTGGTCAGCCTCTATGCGGCATCGACGGCGCTGCACAGCGTTTCCTCTCCCCGCTGGGCGCGCCCCCTCGAGACCATTGACCACTGCTGCATCTATCTCCTCATTGCCGGAACCTACACGCCGATCACCCTGGTCAGTCTGCGCGGGGGGTGGGGCTGGACGCTTTTCGGCTTGATCTGGGGACTCTGTTTTCTGGGTGTGCTCATGAAGGTGCGCTGGTTCGAGCATGTGCGAAAAATCTCGACCCCGCTCTACGTCGCCATGGGTCTGCTTGTGCTGATTGCCTTCAAGCCACTGTTGTCGGCGGTACGAATCCCCGGAGTGCTCTGGCTCATCGCCGGTGGCGCCGCCTACATCGCTGGGGTTGGATTCTACGCCTGGCGGCGCCTGCCTTACAGCCACGGAATCTGGCACCTGTTCGTGCTGGCGGGCAGTATCTGCCATTATCTAGCGATCTACTACTATGTAGTACCCCGGCAGGGATAGAAGACCCTGCTCCCAGAGACCCACAAGACCAGGACTCACAGCCCGCCGTGGAACCGTCCGAATGCGCGGGCCAGCATTAGCGACATGACCAGAATGCCCGCCCCGAGGACAAGGACGTGCCGGGTCTTGCCCCAGTCGAAGTTCCCGACCCGGCACACCAGCAGATAGCCGACAGCAAGGTTGAAGAAGCCCCACAGGACATTGACCGTCGCCGACGACAACCCTACTCCGGGCGGGCTCGCGAACGGACTCTGGAAGGCATGCCCCGAAATCCCATTGCCGAGATGGGGCAGCGCGTTCGCCAGGAAGGCGCCCCCAAAGAAGTACGCCAAGTAGTGGTACCAGCGCATAATCGTCTCCATTTAGAGCAGTTCCCGGTTTTCTGTATGCTGAGGCCAGGAACAGGTAGGGCGCGGCTTCAGCCGTGCCGCCATCGGCTGCAACAGGTCCCGGGTTTAGCCGCTGAGGGCGTGCACTCTACACCATCACGAGGAACTTCCTTACAGTTCTATTCTCCCCCATCTCAGCCGGAAAATTCCACTCACGTTCGCGAATGGACGTGCTCGGTTTCCGAGATGATCGCGCTCGGCCGCCGTTCCTGGCCCATGCGGTAGAGGTGATGCAACGGCCCTGCTCCGTGGCCCAGCGGATGGGCATTCGCAATCGCGGCCGAAACATATACTTTGGAGAGAAGCACCGCCTCGGGCAGTCCGCGCCCTTGCGCCAGGTGGCAGGCCAGCGCCGTGGCGAACGCACATCCGGTGCCGTGGGTGGAACTAGAGCGCTGGCGGTCCGCCTTGAAAATTTCCTGTTCGGTTCCTCGATCGGTCTTAAAGCTCAGGAGATCGATCGCCTTCTCTCCCTTACTGAGGTGGCCTCCGGTGACCACCACATTCGCCGCTCCCAGAGAGTGCAGGCGAGCGGCCGCCTCCCGCATCTGGTCGAGATTCGTCACCGCCATCCCCGTCAAGACGCTGGCCTCCTCAAGGTTCGGCGTGATTACCTCCGCCAGCGGAACCAGCCTCTCGATCAACAACTTCGTCCCCGCCGCATCCAATAAATCCGCTCCGGAACTCGACTTCAGAATTGGATCCAGCACCACGTGCGGCAACCCTGTCTGGTCCAGAAAATCCGCGACCGCCGCAACCACCCGCTCATTGCCCAGCATACCGATGTGGACGGCCTCGACCGCGATGTCCGAAACCAACTCCTGCAAAGTCTCGGCAACGATCTTCGCATCGACGCCCTCGACCCGCCGCACTCCCCGCGTCGACTGCACCGTTAAGGCGGTGATGCAGGAAACCCCGTAGCACCCATGGGCCGCGATGGTCTTGATATCGGCGGTAATTCCAGCGCCCGAGGAGGGATCGAATCCGGCAATCGTCAGCACCACAGGTGGGTTCGCATCCATGTCGTCACTTTAAACCCAAAGTTCAACCAGGGGAACAGTCCTTCTGGCCGGGTGCCCCATCCTAACGTCGCGTCTTTGGCGACGTTAGGGTGGGCTTCCACCGACGCATAAATCTCAGGATCTCCCTGGAAGCAGAAACCCGCTCGGTACCCAGCCCCTGGGTACTGGGCACTGGCAACCGATTTTTCATCACACCCAACCTGTGATCGCCATCATAGACATCCAGCACGACCGGTGAAACAATATCCCCTGAACTGGAAAAGCGCGGAGCTGGGTTCGCCTCCCAAAACGGCTCGAGACCGCCCCAGCCGATTTCAGCGTTCTTTGAAACCCTAAGTCATTTGTTTTCAAAGACTCTATATGTAAGTCCTTTAGAATCAAGGACCGAAGCTGAAATGTCCTCCTAACCCCATGATTCTACAAGACAGGGGGGGAGGGGGGTAGGGGTACTCAAGAGTAAATAAGTAAGAAATACATAGGCAATCCCAGGGTGTCCGACTACGCGCCGTTGCCCTAT
>Ga0182014_10005381_pt1 | contig 14233 bp, 8 predicted proteins | sample 612S2DmetaG_FD_120489 | JGI IMG/M metagenome (GOLD analysis project Ga0182014, IMG submission 120489) | Permafrost microbial communities from Stordalen Mire, Sweden - 612S2D metaG | ecosystem: Environmental > Terrestrial > Soil > Wetlands > Permafrost | place: Sweden: Stordalen | collected... | reverse complement strand
TGCTGGCGGGCCGACGAGGACCCGTTGATCCAATATCCCCGCCGGAGTTGGTTCATTCGCACCACCGCCTTCAAGGAAAAGATGCTGGCCAACAACAGCCACATCAACTGGCTGCCGGAGCACATCCGCGACGGGCGATTCGGCAATTTTCTGGAGACGAACGTCGATTGGGCCCTATCGCGCGAACGCTACTGGGGTACGCCGCTGCCCATCTGGGTCTGCGAAGAGACCGGCTACAAGGAGGCCATCGGCAGCTACGCGGAACTGCTGGGCAAGCCGGACGTGAAAGGCACCGAGGCCTGGGAGAAGGCCAAGCGGGAAACCCCCGATCTGCCCGACGATCTGTGCGTCCACAAGCCGTACATCGACGAGATCACGTACGCTTCGCCCAAGGCCCCGGGGGCGCGGATGCGGCGGGTCTCGGAAGTGATCGATTGCTGGTTCGACTCCGGGGCCATGCCGTTCGCCCAGTGGGGCTATCCGCATCAGCCGGGCTCGGCCGAGCGGTTTCGCGCTCAGTTTCCCGCCGACTTCATCAGCGAGGCCCTCGACCAGACCCGGGGCTGGTTCTACAGTCTGCTGGCCATCAGCACGCTGCTGTTCAACGAAGAAGGGACGGGGGACGGGGGACGGGGGACGGGGGACGAAAAAGTGGTCAGTGGTCAGCGGCCAGTGGCCAGTGAGCCCAATCCCCAATCCCTAATCCCTGATCCCTCGCAACCCTCGTCCCTCGCCCCTAGCCCCCCCTCCCCCGCCTACCCCCATCCGTTCCGCAACTGCATCGTGCTGGGACTGATGCTGGGCGAGGACGGTGAGAAAATGTCCAAGAGCAAGCGGAACTACCGCGAGCCCACGGAAATCTTCGACCGCTACGGGGCCGACGCCTTGCGGTGGTACTTCTTTGCCAACCAGCCGCCCTGGACCTCGATCCGCTACAGTGAGCAGGCCATCAAGGACTGCATTCCCGAGTTCCTGCTGCGGCTGTGGAACGTCTACAGCTTTTTCGTGATCTATGCGAACATCGACGGTTTCGACCCGGCGGCGGCCATTTCCGGCGCGGCGGGCCAGCTTGGGCCGGACGTTCTGGCAACGGCCCAAGGCTACCGCCCCCTGGCGGAGCGGGGCGAACTCGATCGCTGGATCCTTAGCGAGCTGAACCGCACGGCCGTCGTGGTGGTCGAACGGATGGATGCCTACGACAACTTCGCCGCCTGCGCCCGGCTGACCGAGTTTGTCGATGCGCTGAGCAACTGGTACGTCCGCCGCAGCCGCGACCGCTTCTGGAGCAGCGAGAAAGCACAGGCTTCGACGGACAAGAGCAACGCCTACTGGACGCTGTACGAATGCCTGTTGACCACTTGCAAGCTGATCGCGCCGTTTGTGCCATTTTTGGCCGAGGCGATGTGGCAGAACCTGGCGGTGGCGGCGTTCGAGGGCCAGCCGAGCACGAGGGCCCCGGCCGAGAGCGTTCATCTGTGCGATTATCCCGTCGGCGACCCGGCGGCGATCGACGAAGACATTTCCCTGCGGATGGCCCTGATGCGGGAAATTGTCTCGCTGGGGCGCAGTGCGCGAATGGGGGCGAAGCTCAAAGTCCGCCAGCCGCTCTCGCAGGTCGAGGTGGTGTTGGCCACCGACCTCCATCAGGCGTGGCTCGAAGAGCATGCCGCGCTGATTTGCGCCGAGCTGAACGTCAAGCGGGTGCAGTTTACCGAAAATGCCGAACAATATATCACCTTCACCGTGTTGCCGGACCTGAAACGGCTTGGCCCACGGCTGGGCAAGCGGCTGCCGGCGCTCAAGAAGTTTCTGGCGGGCGCCGACGGCGGTCGGCTGCTCGGCGAATTGCAGGCCAAGGGAACGATTGCTTTGCCGCTGCCGGACGGACCGGTAACGCTCGATGCCGACGACGTCCAAGTGCGTCTCCAGGCCAAGGAAGGCTGGGCGGCCGCCCAGGGGCACGACGTGGTCGTCGTGCTGGCCACCGAGTTGACCGAGGATTTGCTGCGCGAAGGCCTCGCCCATGACTTGGTGCGCGTCATCCAGGACCGCCGCAAGGAGATGGGCTGCCAGTTTACCGATCGCATCGACGTCGGCATCGTGACCGAGTCGGCCAAGTTGCGGGCGGCGATCGGCCAGTTCGAGGGCTACATCCGCGGTGAGACCTTGATGCACGACCTGAGCGACGCCGCCCTGCCGGGCGTCGAGCCGCTAGAGACGACCATCGGCGATGATCCGCTGACCTTGTACGTGAAGCCCATACCGCTTGCAGATAGAGAGTGAGTAACCGTTCACACCCCGGCAAAGTGCCTGTCATCCTGAGCGCAGCGAAGGATCTCCTGGACCGTACTTCGGCGCGAGATCCTTCGCTGCGCTCAGGATGACGGTTGCCCCTGTGAACGGTTACGAGAGTGACGTTGCCGGGACTGTTGCTGAAACGCGTTATTTCCGATAGATTGCGTGGCACAGACTGATGTACAAATATGAAATCGCGATTTTCTGGAATGAGGAGTATCATTCCTTTGTGGCCGTGGTCCCTGAGCTTGCCGGCTGTTTGGCCCACGGTGCTACGTACGAAGAAGCCCTGGCCAACGCCCGGGAATCGATAGATCTCTGGATCGATCGGGCAAGGGAGCTTGGCGAACCGATCCCCAAGCCCAAGACATCCCGGCTGACGCTGGCGTGAGTCATCTATGACACCATTTCGCATCGCCGTGCTGATTTCCTCCGGCGGAACGACGCTGCGCAACCTCATCGAGAAGATCGGGGCCGGCCAACTGCCCGTCGAGCTCGCGCTGGTGGTTTCCAGCAGTCCGATCGCGCGGGGGTTGCAATTCGCTGCCGATGCCGGCATCCCCTGCGTCGTCATCGAGCGCAAAAGTTTCGCCAGCCAGGACGATTTCAGCCGGGCAATCTTCGACCACTGCCGCCGCGCGGGAGCCAATCTGGTCGTGATGGGCGGGTTCCTCAAGCGGATCACCATCCCCGAGGATTTCGCCAATCGCGTGGTCAATATTCACCCCGCGCTGGTGCCCGCGTTTTGCGGCGAAGGATTCTACGGTCACCGCGTCCACGAGGCGGTGCTGGAATACGGGGCCAAGCTCAGCGGCTGCACGGTCCACTTCGCCGACAACCAGTACGACCATGGCCCGGTGATCGTGCAGCGGGCGGTGCCGGTCCTGGACGACGACATGCCCGAGACGCTTGCCGCCCGGGTTTTCACGGCCGAGTGCGAGGCCTACCCCGAAGCGCTGCGATTGATCGCCGCCGGGCGGGTGACGGTCGAAGGCCGCCGCGTGCGCATCAAGCCGGGTTAGGCTTGTTCCCAAAAGCCCCCTTGTCATCCTGAGCGTAGCGAAGGATCTCTTTGTTCCCAGCGATTTTGCGCAGATTCTTCGCTTCGCAGATTCTTCGCTTCGCTCAGAATGACTCCCGGGGGCGGACACGCACTTACAGCGGCCGCACCACCGACAGGCTGCGCCAATAATCGAACAGCGTCTCGACGGCGAGGACTCCGCCGCCCATGCCGCTCTTGCCTACGCCCGCATAGGGAACGCCATGGGGGAAGAGGTTGTGGGCGTTGATCCAACTGCTGCCCGCCACCATCGCCTCCGCCACCCGCTGGGCCCGCTTCAGGTCGCTGGTCCAGACGCTGTTGGCCAGGCCATAGTCCGTCTGGTTCACCAGGCGAATGGCCTCGTCTTCGTCGGCAAACGGGGCGAGGTAGGCCACGGGGCCAAAAATCTCCTCCCGGGCGGCCACGTTATCGAGCGAGCCGGCCAGCAGCGCCGGCTTGACGTAGAAACCGTCCCGGCCGGGCACCTGCTGCGGTCCGCCCTCCAGCAACACTTCCGCGCCCTCTTCCCGCCCCCGCCGCAGGTAGCCGAGCACGCGATCCTGCTGCTTCCGACTGACCACGGGGCCCAATTGCGTGCCCTGATCGAACTGGTAACCGATTTTCACTTCTCCCAACCGCGCCACGCTCGCCGCCACGAACTGCTGGTAGATCGATCGATGCACCAACCAGCGGGTGGCGTCGCAGCAGACCTGGCCGGCATGGAAGGTGATCGCCTGGGCGAGGCATTCGACGGTCCGCGGCAGATCCACATCGTCGAAAACCACCGCGGCGCCTTTGCCGCCAAGCTCCAACTTCACCGGCACGAGGTTCCGTCCGCAGGCGGCGGCCACGCTCCGGCCAATCTCCGGCGAGCCGGTGAACGACATCCGCCTGATCCCCGGGTGCGATGCCAACGCCGCGCCCGTGGGATCGCCAAAGCCGGGCAGAACGTTGATCACCCCGTCGGGAATGCCAATTTCCCGGGCGAGCCGGGCCAGGTAGATCGCCGACAGCGGCGTATCCTCGGCCGGCTTCACGATCACCGTGTTGCCCGCAGCCAGCGCGGGCGAAAGGTTCCAGCCCATCAGCAGCAGGGGAAAATTCCAGGGGAAGACAAAGCCGCACGGCCCCCACGGCTGGCGGACCGTCCACGCCTCGTGGCCGGCGATGGCGAGCGGGCTGCGGCGCTCGGCGTGCAAGGCCATGTTGGTGTAATACCGCAGGGTGTCGACGAAATTCTGCACGTCCCACTCGGCTTGGGCGGGAATCTTGCCGGCATCGAGCGATTCGATCTGCACCAGGACCGGCTTGCGCTTCTCCACGGCGTCGGCCAGGCGGTGCAGCCACACGCCGCGCTGGTTGGGCGTCAGCCGCGGCCAGTCGGTGGTGTCGAAGGCCCGCTGGGCGGCCTTTACCGCCCGATCCACGTCGTCCGGCTGCATGGCGGCCACCTCGGCCAGTGGCTGCCCGGAGCCGGGATCGCGGGTGGAAAATACCGCGTGGTTGGACGCCATGACATCTTGGCCGCCGATCACGCCGGGCAGCGGGCCCTGCCCCAGAAAATCGGCCACCTCCGGCAGTACCTCGATAGGCAAGTGCGTATCCATGTTCGATGCTCCCCGGGGATCGGTTCCTTGGTCACTGCTCGCTACCGTATTCTATCGATCCGGCATTATATCGCCGCGCTGGTTTTGAAGGGAGCCGTGGCCAATGGCGGTTGTAAGGCCCGGACCAACCAATGGAAAATCGGCGAAACAACCCCTTGACGGCCCGGTGATTACTGTTATACTAGTGTAATCACTAGGGCCTCGCCATGCACGTCCGCGTGGAAACATCGTCGGGAATGCCGATCACGCGGCAAATCGCCGCGCAGATCCGGGCCCAATGCGCCAGTGGGACGCTCCGACCGGGCGAAAGGCTGCCCTCCGTGCGGGCGCTGGCCGTCGAGTTGACGGTCAATCAGAACACGATCCTTCGCGTCTACGAACGCCTGACGGCCGAAGGCCTGTTGGAACGCCGTCACGGCGATGGAACGTTCGTGGCCGACCGCGTGCCGACGGGGCAAATGCGGGCCCAGCGGCAATTGCTCCGCCAAGAGATCGCCCACGCGGCGGAGTTGGCCAAAACCTTGGGAGTCGAACCCGCGGAAATGCATCGCTTGCTCGACGAAATGTGGGATCGGGCCAACGAAACCTGACGTTCAGGTTGCACGGTTTAGCCGGCGGGCTTGCCCGCCGTGGAGGTCGTACGGTTCAGCCGGAGTATCGCGAAAAGCCTTCACCAACCCGGGAGGAAAACACGTCATGAACGAGTCCCCAATCGAACTCCGCGGCATCGTAAAATCCTACGGCAAGAAAACGGTGCTGACCGGCTTGGACCTCGCGGTGCCGAAAGGTTCCGTGGTGGGACTGCTGGGAACCAACGGGTCGGGCAAGACCACGCTCATCAAGTGCGCGTTGGGACTGATTCGCCCCCAGGCCGGCGAGGCGCGACTGCTCGGCGAGCCCTCCTGGACGCTCAGCGGGGAGGCCAAATCGCATATCGGCTACGTGCCGCAAGTGATCAACCTCTATCCGTGGATGAAGGTGCGGCACTTGATCGACTACACCTCGGCTTTCTATGCCAATTGGAACCACGAGTTGGTTGCCCGGTTGACCGAGCAATGGGCCATTCCGGCCGACGATCGCGTGGGGCCGCTGTCGGTCGGCCAGTTGCAGAAATTGGCGATCATGCTGGCCTTGGGGCACGAGCCGGACCTGTTGTTGTTGGACGAACCGGCGGCCAGCCTCGATCCGTTGGCCCGGCGGCAGTTCTTGCAGATGATCGTCGACCTGGCGGCGCCGGGCGAACGGACGGTGCTTTTTTCCACGCACATCACTTCCGATCTGGAGCACGTGGCCGATCGGGTGGCCATTTTGAAGTCCGGCCGGATCGCCTGGCAGGGACTGTTGGAAGACCTCAAGGAGCAGACGCACTTGAGTTTGGAGGAAAGCTTTTTGGAGATGCACCATGACCGCTAGGGAAAACTCCCCTCTCCCTTTGGGAGAGGGGCAGGGGGTGAGGGCGGCCGGCGCGAGAAAAGCATTCAATCCTTACGCCCAAGTCGCATTGACCTACCTCCGCCGGCCATTTTCGTCGTGGACGAGCCGCTTTGCGTCTTTCAGTATGCTCATGCTGCTTCTCACGGCCTGGCAATTTGCCGGCCAAAGGGGAAACCAGGATTTTTCGCTGTTTATGTTGGCGTGTATTTTCCTATTCATGTTCTGGGCGATGCACATCGTGCAGCAATTTGCCAACTCGCGGGCCCGCTTGATGCCCGGCTTCTGCCGAGTCCACGCCACGGTGGCGGTCGCAGCCGCGTTGGCGATCGGCGTTCTATTGCTCGCGGCAACCGCCTGGCTCGTGGGCCTGAAATCCGTCGGGCTCGTTGGTATCACGATGCTGCTATTTGGCTCCGTCGCCTGGCTGACGTTGCAACGACCGGCTTGGGTAGCGCTCGTCATCGTCGGATGGATGTTGGCCACCGCCTATTTTGGACGAACGTACGTGCAGCAAATCGTCACGGGGCAATTCGAGCCCGAGGCCGTTGGCCTACTTGTTGTCGGCGCCGTGATAAGTCTGCTTACGGGAATCCGCCTGAGTCGCCTGAACGAGGAGATGCCCCAGTACGAACGCATTCAGGCGGCGATGCGGGCGTGGGAGAAGGAACGGACTCGACAAACATGGAGTGGCGAGGGCATTCTGCCGGCGGGGTTTCGACGCCGGCTCTTGGACAGACAGATGGCCATGGTAATACGACACGCACAGCGGGCGGCTGCCTCGCTCTGGTCACGCATCTGCCGATGGCAGGTTGGAATGCTGGCAGGTTGGCGAGTCCTGCCTTGGATCGGGTGGGTGCTGCTGATGCTGGTGCCCTGTTGGTTGGGCCGTGGTAACAGAATATCTGTGGAATCGTTGCACGCTTTCCTGGTGTTTTTCCCTGGACTGGTGGCAATGGGTGCCATGGTTCCGCGAACCAGAACGATGAGTTTTGATCTATGTATGCCCGTGGACCGGAGCAGCTATCTCAAGCAGCTTGGGGCAGCGGCCGCCTTGGGTCACTTTCAATTGTGGTTCGGCATGAGCGCCGTGGCCGTCTTGGGGTGCTTCCTTACGACCGAGCAACGGCCCGAGCAACGGCCCGGCTTAGCCGACGTTGCCCTAATGCTGGCAAGCAGCGCACTCATGCAGGTGTGGTTTTTCGGCCTGGGCGTCTGGCTCTCGCGATTCCGCTCCATGGGCCTGATCATGGTGATGATGCTGTTGGGCTTCGCATTGGCGCAGGCGGTGGTCATCTTCCTGTTCATGTGCGAGCCAAGGTCGGCCTGGCATTCATACCAGATTCCTATTGCAGGGCTGTTCGCCATCGGCGGCGCCTTCTTCATCTACCATGCTTACCGCTGCTGGCTGGCGGCCGACTTGGATTAGCCGCGTCTATTTCGTCGGGCTGGCCTCTTGCGGGATGGGGCAACCGAGGGCGCGGTAGAGTCGGAATTGCCACTCGTCATAATCGCCGACCGCCCGCAGGTACTCTCGGCAGCTTTGGTCGAGCGCCTGCAGCGACTGGAGCACTTCCAGCGGCAAGCCCTGGCCGCCCCGGATGCGTTCCAGGTTCCGCCGGTACGAGTCGCCGGCCACGCGGATTCCCGACTGCGCCAGGTCGATCTGGCCGCGCAGCGATTCTGATTGGGCGTGTGCCTCGGCAATCTCCCGCGCCACCCGATCCATGAGCTGAATCTGAAGTTGCCGTGACTGCTCCAATCGCGAGCGGGCGGCCCGCTGGGCGGCGGCGTCGCCTAAGCCGAAATTGCGGAGTTCCCAATACACCGTGGCGTCGAAATCGAATCGCCCGGCAAAATCGGTTACCGTCGTGTCTGGCCCGCCGCCATATCCGCTCTGGCTCACATCCAGGAGCAAACTGGGCAGCAGCGGCGCGTACTGCTCGCGATTGAGGTGATGGATGGCTTCTTCCACCAGGTGGCGGCTCTGGGCCAACTCCGGCCGGCACGACAACCCTTCGGCAACCAGTTGGGCTACGGTGGCGTTGGACGAAACCAGCTCGATCGGCACCATCGTCGGCTCCCGCGGCGTCAGCACGCGACCGGGCTCCAGATGCAGCAATTCCACCAAGCGGGCCGAGGCCACGCGGGTTTGTCCGGCGGCCTGCGCCAAGGCGTTTTTCCGCACCACAAGCTCCGTTTGCGCGCGATCGGCGTCGGCCTGATTGCCTTGGCCCGTGCGAGCGAAGGCCGTCGTCAATTCGGCAAGTTGTGCCGTGTGGTTGAGCGTCTCTTGCGCGATGGCCTGCTGCTGGAACGCCCGCAAGAGATCGAGATACGCCACGGCCACGAACAGAAGCAGGTCGTTGGTGGTGGCTTTGGCCGCTTGCCGCCGGGCGGCCACCTCCTGGTCGGCAATGCGAGGCTGGAAGATCGCGTCGGCGAAGGCGAACTTGGCCGATACGCCGGGAATGCCCGGGGCACCGCCGCCGACGGCATACATTCCCAAGCCCGCTTCTACGGCCGAGCGGCTGGCCACCGGGACCGAACCGTCATCGGTCTGCAAGGGCCCGTCATGTTTGATGTAGCCGACGCCGGCACGAATGGCCGGCAGCCACAACACCTGTGCTCCCCGCAACTGGGCAAAGGCTTCATGGACTTGTTCGTTGGCAAAGGCGATTTGCGGATTCTGCCGCGACACCAACGACAAGGCGGCCGCGAAACTGATGGCGTTCTGGTTCTCGGTCGGCGCGACCATGCCTGCTTCGCGGAAAGACGGTGTACCGGGAGGAAGGGGCACGTTCTCCACGGGCGAGGCAACCGCCGCGGACGGCATGGGCGCGATCGGGAGAGCCGAAAGGCCTGCGGCATCCAGGACTTGTCCGCGGGCGCGTTGCATTTCGACACCGGCAAGCAAAATAGCTAGCAGCGCAAGCCACACGGGCAGGCCATGGCACCGGCCGATCGTCGGCATTACCGTTTTCCTTCCCCTCATGTGCCACCACCTGCCGAAGAGAGCCCGCAAACCGCCAGGGGCGCATAGGCTGCCCCCGATAGCCGATGGCGTCTTTCCTAGGTTTTCGGCCAAGTTCTTCGCCATTATCAGGAAAAGTCGGCAAAGTCGCCATAATCGGCAAAGATTACCCAATCGCTACACTCCGCGGCCACCAAAGAACCGCGCCGTAGCGCGACAAAGCGCAATTGTCGGGCTGGCCGTGTTTAGCCGGCGTGCTTACACGCCGTGCGCGATGGGGAATGTGCCCAAGTTACGCGGCGTGCAAGCACGCCGGCCAAACTAAACACTCCTCATGTGTCGAATCAGTCGCCGCTTCATTTCGCCACCTCGACGGCCACACCCGCTCGAAGCGACCCGACCTGGGATTGAACGACCACGTCGTCGGCTTTCAACCCCGACGTCACCTCGACGTCGTTTCCGACCTGGAGGCCCAACGCGATCGGCCTCCGAACTGCCCGACCCTCTTGGACCGTCCAACAAAACGCATGGCTGCCGTCGCGGACAATTGCCGACGGTGGAAGGACGTAAACATCGGGCCGCTCTTGGAGCAGGATGTGGGCGGTGGCGTACATTCCCGGCCGGAGCACAGCGTTCGGATTGGGAAGGTCCAGTTCCGTGCGTAAGGTTCGATTGGCGCCCAAAAGCCAACTCGTCCGCGTCACCTTCCCTTCCACGATCCGGTCGGGAAGGGCCTGCACGTTGACGTAGCCGGTTCGGCCCGCCTCGACCCAGGGCGACTCCATTTCGGGGACGGCCACGAAAATGCGGACCACATCGGTGCGGGCGACGCTCACCAACGGCTTGGCGGTCGTGGTGCTGGCCGGCTGCACGAAATCGCCGCGATTGATGTTCCGCTCCGTCACCACGCCGGCATACGGGGCGCGGATTTGCGTGTACTGAAGCAGGGCCTTGACGCGCGAAAGGTCGGCTGCCGCGTTTCCGTAGCGGGCGCGGGCCACGGCTTCGCCGGCCTTCGCTTTCGCCACGTCAGCCTGGCTTTGCACAAGCATCGCCTTGGCCGATTGGACCTTCGCGACGGCTTCTCCGCGAGCCGCCTCGGCGGCCTTGAGCGAGTCGCGAGTTTCCTCTTCGAGTTTCTTGTCCAGCGAGCCGCCGGCCACCAACTTGCCGATCCGCGCGTATTGTGACTGCCAGCGCACATAGTCTGCCTCGGCCCGGATGTTTCCGGCCTCGGCCGCGCTAATATTGGCCCGGGCGGTCGCCACGGCGGCCTCGGCGGCATGGACCGCCGCCGCGGCCAGCTCGATTTCCGCCTGGGCTTGCACCTGCGCCGCCTCCTTCTGGCGGAGCTCGTCTTTCAACTCGGGGAGGAACAGGTCCACGAGGAGTTGATTGGCCTCGACGCGGTCGCCGATGTCCACGTGGAGTTCCTGAACGTAGGCGGGGAGCTTGGCAAGCAGCGGCGTCTGCTCGAAAGCCTCGATCTGCCCCGGCTGAACGCTCTCCAAACGGAGCGTCTTCCGCAGCGGACGGGCGGCGGCGACGCGCACGGGAGGAGTGGCCGGAGTCGCCGCGTCGGTCGAAGACGCTGCGTCTTGCGTCTCGGCGGGAGAGGATGAATGACAGCCGATAAGCGAGCCCACCACGGCGGCGGCCACGCCCAAGTTGGCGAGAAAGATAATATGGACGATGCGATTCATATCACGGGCCTCCTGGAGTGGCCGAAGCGATGTGGTAGACACTCTCGGGGTCATCGGGATCGAGAGAGGCTGACGCGGTCGTGGCGCGGGCCTGCACCAAAGCGAACACCGAAGGAAGCACCAACAGCGTGGCGGCGGTGGCAGCCGCCAGTCCGCCGATGACGGCTCGGCCCAAGGGCGCATTCTGCTGACCGGATTCACCCCAGGCCAGCGCCATGGGCAGCATACCGGCCATCATGGCGCAGCTCGTCATCAGGACGGGCCGCAGCCGGCCCTCGGCGCCCGCCACAGCCGCGGTCGTCACGGCTTCGCCCTGCCGGCGTCGGCTTTCGGCGAACGTGACCAGCAGAATAGCGTTGGCCATCGCCACGCCGACCGCCATGATCGCGCCGATGAACGACTGGATATTGAGCGTCGTGCGGGTCAGGTAGAGCATCAGCACCACGCCGGCGATGGCCGCGGGGGCGGTGGAGACGGTGACCAGCGACAGCCGCAACGACTGAAAATTGGCCGACAACAACAGAAAGATGACGACGATGGCCAACCCCAGTCCGAGTGCCAGGCCGCCGAGCATGTCGCGGAGCGGAGGAATCTGCCCGCGGACCTCCACCTTGACGCCGCGGGGGGGCTCTCCCGCCCGGCGCAGCGCGCCGGCCACCGCCTGCGACACGGAACCGAGGTCCGTGCCCGCGATGTTCGCCGCCATGCTCACCTGACGCTTCATGTTATAGCGGTCGATTTCGCCGGGCATGGTTCCCGTGGACACCGTGGCCACGTCGCGGAGCAAAACCTGGCCGGCGGCGTTGCGTTTGACCGGAACCATCTTCAAGTCGGCGATGGAGCCAATCGGCTCGATCCCCTTGGGTGATCGCACGACCGGACGCGGTACTTCCACCTGCACCTGATAGCCGATTCCGGTCTTCGGATCGGCCCAGAAGTTCGGCACGGTGAAACGGCTGGAGGAGGTGGCCTCGGCCAGCGACTTTGCCACGTCGTTCGGAGTGACGTACACGGTTCCCGCTTTCTTGCGGTCGACGTCGACTTGGATGATGGGATAATCCAGCGATTGGACGATCTGGAGATCCCGCAGGCCGGGCAGCTTGCGCATTTCGTCCATGATCTTGGCGGCGTAGGGGCGGGTTTCGGCGAAGTCGGGCCCGTTGACGGCGACTTCCACGGGCGCGGGCGAGCCGAAACTCATCACCTCGTTGATGATATCGGCCGGTTCGAAAGAGAAATGTGTGCCCGGCAGCGCCTGCGCCAGTTTTCCACGCAGTTCCTCTTTGAACGGCTCGATGTGGATGCCGCTATTGCGTTTCAAGGCCACCCACATCACAGCCTCCTCTGGTCCCCGCATCCATTGAAACACGGCGTTGATGGGGTATGTCGAGGGAATCGTGCCCAGGTAGCCCAGGCTCATCTGCACGTTGTCGGCTCCGGCGGCCTGCTGGATGACCTTCAGCGCCGTTAGGACAATTTGTTCGGTCCGATCGATGTCCGTTCCGTCGGGGGCACGGATGCGGAGACGGAATTGGCCGGTGTCGATGGTCGGGAAAATCTCCGTACCCAGCCGCGAACCCAGCCCCCAGATAATCGCCAACGAGACGACGAGATAGGCAGCCACGAGAGCCCATCGGAAGCGGACCGTCCGCCCCAACAGCCGTCCGTAACGTTGGCTCAACCGCTCCAGAGAAAATACTTGAAGCCAACCAGACGGTTTGGCGGCTGGATCCTCGAGATGGACATGACGCAAGAGCCAAACCGAGAGCACGGGCACGAACGTGCTCGACAGCAGGTACGAGGCGACCATCGAGAACCCCACGGCCAGCGACAAGGGTACGAACATCGCCCGAGGCGCGCCCTGCATGAAAAACGACGAAATGAACACAGCCAGGATGCACACCATCGCCAACAGCCGCGGGACGGCCGTTTGCGCGTTTCCCAGCCGCACAGCCTTGGCAATCGAAGGGGCGTGGCGCATCTGGGTGTGGATGTTCTCAATCTCCACGGTCGCCTCATCCACCAGAATGCCGATGGCCAGCGCCAATCCGCCCAGCGTCATCACGTTGATCGTCTGCCCGGTGAGCCACAGCGCCACCACGGCGGCCATGAGCGCCAGGGGGATGTTCAACAACACGATGATCGCGCTCCGCCAGTCCTGCAGGAACAACAGAATCATCAGGCCGACCAGCACGGCCCCCAGCGCCCCTTCGGTCACGACGCCCCAAATGGCCCGCGTCACGTACGGCGACTGGTCGAACTCGTAACTGACGTGAATGTCCGGCGGCAGGATCGCCTGCATGTCGGGCAGAGCGGCTTTCACCGCGCCGACCACGCTCAAGGTCGAGGCGTCGGCACGCTTGGTGACCAGCAGGTATACCGACCGGCGGCCGTTCACCAGCGCATAGCCGGTAGGAGCGTCGGTGCTGTCCTGGACGTAGCCCACGTCGTGGATATAGACGGGCGCTTTCGGGCCGGATCGCAGAGGAATCGTTTCCAGGTCGTGAACATCGCGCACCACCGAGTTGACCGGCACGAAGGGGTACTTTCCCTCCAGCGGCAGATTGCCGGACGGGCTGATCGTGTTGCCCTGGGCCAACGCGCTGACAATGTCGTCCGGGGTCATGTCGTAGGCCCGCAGGCGTTGCGGATCGACGGTGACGACCACCGTGCGCTGGTTGCCGCCGAAGGGAGGCGGCGCCGAGACGCCCGGCAGGCTGGCGAACATCGGCCGCACGCGAAAGAGGGCCAGGTCCTGGATTTCGGCAATACTGCGGGTCTCGCTGGAGAGGACGAGGTAGCCCACCGGCACGCTGCCCGTATCGAAGCGCATCACGAAGGGCGATACGGTGCCCGGCGGCATGAATGCCCGGGCACGGTTGACGTAGCTGACCGTCTCGGCCATCGCCTGGGCCATATTCGTGCCCGGATGGAAGAACAACTTCATCAGCGAGAGGCCTTGGATGTTCCGGGACTCCACGTGATGAATGCCGGTGATGTACAGAAAATGGTACTCGTAGTAGTTGGCCAGGAAGCCTTCCATCTGCGCCGGGTCCATGCCGCCGTAGGGCTGACAGACGTAGATCACGGGCAGGTTCAGGCTGGGAAAGACGTCGACGGGCATCTGGACAATCGCCAGCACACACCCCAACGTGATGCCGACTATCGCCACCATCACCGT
>Ga0182014_10005380_pt1 | contig 14233 bp, 16 predicted proteins | sample 612S2DmetaG_FD_120489 | JGI IMG/M metagenome (GOLD analysis project Ga0182014, IMG submission 120489) | Permafrost microbial communities from Stordalen Mire, Sweden - 612S2D metaG | ecosystem: Environmental > Terrestrial > Soil > Wetlands > Permafrost | place: Sweden: Stordalen | collected... | reverse complement strand
GCATCCCGACGAACTATCACGGCGAAGTGTTGACCAAGGTCGGCGCCGACCCCGACGCGATCATCCCCGGCCTGATGGCGCTGGGCGAAGCGGCCTGCGTCTCCGTCCACGGCGCCAACCGGCTCGGCTCCAACTCGCTGATCGACCTCGTCGTCTTCGGCCGCGCCGCCAGCCAGCGCGCCGCCGAGTCGCTGAAGGCGGGCGCGAGCCAGCCCGACCTGCCCAAGGACAGCGCCGACCTCGCGCTCGCTCGTCTCGACCGCTTCCGCCACGCCGGCGGCGACACGCCGACCGCCAAGCTCAGGCTCAACATGCAGCGCGTGATGCAGAGCCATTGCGCGGTGTTCCGCACCGGCGAGACGCTCGCCGAAGGCCAGCGGATGATCGTCGACGCCTGGCGCGCCGGCGCCGACGCGCGCGTCACTGACCGCTCGCTGGTGTGGAACTCCGACTTGATCGAGACGCTCGAATACGACAACCTGATCGTCCAGGCGGTGGTGACGATGGCGGGCGCGCTCAACCGCACCGAAAGCCGCGGCGCGCACGCGCGCGAGGACCATCCGACCCGCGACGACGCCAACTGGATGAAGCACACGCTGGCGTGGATCGACGCAGACAAGCACGAAGTCCGGCTCGACTACCGCCCGGTGCACGCCTTCACGATGACCAACGACGTCGCCTACGTCGAGCCGAAGGCCCGCGTGTACTGAGGGGGGCGCCAGAGGGCGGCCCCCCGCCGCAAGAAACCAAGAGCGCTTTCGTTGAGGCGCTATTGCCGGGACTGGCCGCGTCGTCCACGCCTTTCAGCCGGCGGCACCAAACGGTCCAGCCTGGCGCGCCTTTGGCGGCCAGTGAGGCGGCGGGACGCCATCGTTCGACCCGCCGCCGAGACGCGCAGCCTCGTCAGCTGCACGAAACCTTCCGGGCGACGCTGCCGGGCGTGTTGTTGACGCTGTAACAAATCTGCTTGCCGTCGTCGTCCACGCATTCCTTCCACGACGTGCCGTCGCCCTGGTCCATCCATTCCGTGCAACTGTCCGCCGCGAAGGCGATTCTCGGAACGACGCCAACCGACGCCATCAGCGGAACAATGCAGGCGACGGCGACAATCCGCTTATTCATATGTTTCTCCTCAAAGCGATGCGCCGCGGGCGGTCGGATCGCAGACGAGTCGCCAAGACGGGGCATCACGAATAGTTTACCGACAAGAATGCGCTCACGGCAGATCGCGCGTCGCCATCGCCTGCGGCGTGACGCCGCTGCGCAGCGCGCGACAGTACGGCGCGCCGCATCCATCGACGGCGAACGCTCTTCGAGACAAGCTTCGTCGTCGAGCACTCGTCGGCGATTCCTTCCTGCCCGCGAGGCGACGCGCGCGCGGCTACCGATCGATCCCACGCGAGGCCGAGCCCGACGGCCGCCCAGCGCACGCCCTCGCGTCGTCGAACGACATGGCCTGCATCGAGCCGAAGCGGCGCGTGTCCTGATGACGCGAAAGCGAGCGCGCTCCTTCTTGCGTCATGACGGGGCGGAGGGCGTTCGCGAAACGGAGCGCAACGAAACGAAGCCGCGGCGAAACGAAACGAAACCCAAACGAAATGGCCGGCTTCGTTTCGGCCCGCGCAAGTCGTTGATCTGCATAGTCACGCGAAACCGCCTGCTTCGTCGCCTCCAGTCTTTTCAACGCGTTGAAGCGGCTTCGCGGCGTGAAGCTCGTTTCGCCGCGCGAGAACGAGCTTCACGCCGCGCCGCCGACGTGAGCGCTCTGGGCGCGACGAATTATGATACCGACCATTCCGATTTTCAGGAAGCAATTGTCGCCAATTCGATTGCCGATTCGTGCGCGCATCGCGCCTGCTCCTTTCTCCTTTAATCCCCGCGCAAGGCGGGGATGACATTGCGGGGGCGGCCGGCGCGTGCTCCCTTTTGTCGAGGCGGCGGCGGTTGACGGGGGCGGCGTCTATGCCGCAAAAAGCAGCGCCCCTGACGCCGCTCGAACGGCGCCGGCTTGGGCGCGCGGACGACCGGCCCGGCAGGATCAATCGATGGTCGAGATCAGCCTTCCCAAGAATTCCCGCCCGCAGCCGGGCAAGCAATGGCCGAAGCCGGAGGGCGCCAAGCGCCTGAGCGAATTCCGCATCTATCGCTGGAACCCGGACGATTCCGCCAACCCGCGCATCGACGTCTACTGGGTCGATCGCGACGATTGCGGGCCGATGGTGCTCGATGCGCTCATTTGGATCAAATCGAAGGTCGATTCGACCTTGACCTTCCGCCGCTCTTGCCGTGAGGGCGTATGCGGCTCATGCGCGATGAACATCGACGGCGTCAACACGCTCGCCTGCACCAAGGGCATGGACGACATCTCCGGCGCGGTGAAGATCTATCCGCTGCCGCACCAGCCGGTGGTCAAGGACCTGGTGCCCGACCTGACCAACTTCTACGCCCAGCACGCGCTGATCGAGCCGTGGCTGAAGACCTCGACGCCGACGCCGGAAAAGGAATGGCGCCAAACGCCGGAAGACCGCGCCAAGTTGGACGGCCTTTACGAGTGCATCCTATGCGCCTCGTGCTCGACCGCGTGTCCGAGCTACTGGTGGAACGGCGATCGCTATCTCGGCCCGGCGGTGCTGCTGCAGGCCTACCGCTGGTTGATCGATTCGCGCGACGAAGCGACCGGCGAACGGCTCGACGAACTCGAGGACCCGTTCCGCCTCTACCGCTGCCACACGATCATGAATTGCGCCAAGACCTGCCCGAAAGGCCTCAACCCCGCCAAGGCGATCGCCCACATCAAGGGCATGATAAACGACCGGCGGCTCTAGGGCGCACTGTCTCGAGACGAAGCTGAAAGCGGCCTCGCTCGTGTCATTCCCGCGAAGGCGGGAATCCAGCGGGGAAAGGGCGCAGCGGCGGCCGAGTCTGGATTCCCGCGTTCGCGGGAATGACATCGCGGGGCATTCTGGCGAATCACGTCCTGTTCAGGCGTCGCGATCACGCCGCGCCGAGGTCGGCGCCGCGGGTGCGCGCGTCGAACACCGACGCCGTCATGTCCATCACGTCGCGCGACGCCTCGCGCAGCAGCGAGAAAGCGGTCGGCAGGCACGCGGTCAGGCGACCGGTGATCTGGTTCTCTTCGAACGAGAACTTGGTTTTGAACTTGCCGGCGAGCCGGATCATCGGCACGTTGTCGGGGGCGCAAACGATCTCGATCGTCTCGACGCCGTGGTTGCTCGCGGCCTCCTCGACGCGGCGGAACAGCGTTTCGCCGACGCCGCGGCGGCGAAACGGCTCTTCAACGCTGAACGCGGCTTCGGCGTGGATATGGCGCTGGAACGGCGCCTGCTCGCTCCAGATCGCCTCGCTCGAACGCAGTTCGGCAGCGCCGCGCATGACGCCGTCGATGAAGGCGCCGAACACCAAGTCGCCCTCGCCGAAGCAGTTCTGGGCGTAGCGGATCAGGAAGTCATCGGACATGCCGCCAGAGAATCGTTCATGGCGGCTGCGCGAATCCAGGCGGAGGAGATGATCGCGAAACAGCGGCATGTCGGCCGGCCACAATCGCCGGACCTCCGCCGTCACATGGGTCGAACTCGCCATGGTTCCTCGTGAATCTGTCCCCGACGTTTCGTCCCCGGCCGACATATGTTGCATTGCAGCATGAAACGCAAGCGACAGCGCTGCGCCAAACCGCCGCGGACCTCCGCCAAACTTGGCGCCGAATGCGGCGACCCGCGTTGACGCGTCGCAAGCGCGCTATGGGCGGCGGCGGCGCATCCACGGCCTCACGCGCGCGGCGGCGGTCGATCGCCACGAATTTTACTCATTTTTCATTAACCACTGCCAAGGATAGAAAGCCGGGGGAAAGAACGCCGAGGATCCGAATTTTGCCGAGATCGCGGCGCAATGAGCCCGGCCGGCGCGGCAAACCGCCGCCGAAAGAGTGACGAAGGACTGCTTTTCCATGCCAATTGCCGCGCCCCTCGCCGCCCGTACGGTCGCCCTGACGCTCTGCGCCTCGCTCGCTTTCGTCGCCGGCGCCGCCTTCGGCGAAACCAAACCCGCCGAGAAGACGAAGACCGACGCCCCCGCCGCCAAGCCGGAGCTGCTCGGTTCCTACGGCGACTGGAGCGTCTTCCACAGCCAGTCGGGCAAGAACAAGGTCTGCTACACGCTCGCCCAGCCCAAACAGCGCGACCCCGAAGATCTCAAGCGCGACCCGGGCTACGCGTTCATTTCCGAGCGGCCGGGCGAAGGCGTGCGCAACGAAGTGTCGCTGATCATGGGCTTCGACGTCGGCGCGCCGGGGGCCGAGGACAGCGCCGACAGCAAGGACAAAAAGAAGGACAAGAAGCACGAGCTCATCGCGCCGACCGCGGTCATCGGCGACTCGAGCTTCGATCTGCTGCCCAAGGGCGCCAATTTGTGGGTGAAGAACGCCGCCCAGGAGAGCGCGCTGGTCGCCGAAATGCGCAAGGGCAAGTCGCTCGTCGTCAAGGCGACCTCCAAGAAGGGCAATCTGACGACCGACACCTATTCGCTCAGCGGCTTCGCCCAGGCGATCGATCGCGCGCTGAAAGATTGTCCAGGCGGCTGAGGCTGAAGGCGCTCAGGCGGCAAATCGCCGCAAGCGCGCCCGCGCGCTCGCTCCACAGCGCCAGACCGTGAGAGGCTTTGCGAGCAACCCGTCTGGGAGAACGCCCGCATGAAGCCGATCGTCCTCGCCGCCCTTTTCCTCGCCTTCGGCGCCGGGGCGGCGGCCGCGCAAGTCTCGCCCGGACCTGAGCCGACCGCCAGCGAGCGGGCCTTCGTCGCCGACTGCCTGGCCAAACACAAAGACTCCGCCGCGGCGCGCAAGGCCTGCATCGGCGTCGATCTCGGCGCCTGCCTCGGCCTCGAAGACGCGCCGAAGACGATCAAGACCAACGGGTTCGGCCACCCGCGCGACTGCGCGGCGATCGAGCGGCAGATCTGGGACGGCTGGCTCAACCGCTGGTACGGCGAGGCGCTGAAGAAGATCCCCGCCGCGGCGGTCGACAAGCTCAAGGCGGCGCAGCGCGCCTGGATCGCCTGGCGCGACGCCGGTTGCGGCGTCGATTCGGCGCTGCATCCCTGGCCGCTCGGCGATGACAACGAAGAGACCTGCCTGATGGAAGAAACCGCCAGCCGCGCCTTCGACCTGCGCGACATGGCCGGCGACGATTACGAGGACGGGCAGTAAGGGTGGCGGCGCGGCTTGCTGTATGGCTGTATACGCAATATGACACATACGTATATACAGCGCCTTTTTTGGGGTCGTTCATGGGTCTCAGCATCCGCGACGCCGCCACGGAACGGCTGGTGCGCGCACTCGCCAAGCGTAAAGGGGTCGGGCTGACCGAGGCGGTGCGTCTCGCGGTCGGGACCGAACTGCAGCGCCTCGACCGCGAACCGCCGTTGCGCGACCGCGTCGCCGCGATTCGGCGGTCGATCGTCGCGCGCGGGCGAACCGGCAAACGCGCCGACAAGGCGTTCTTCGACGACCTCAGCGGCGAACGCTGATGTTCCTCGACGCCTCGGCGATCGTCGCCATGCTCGGCGACGAAGCCGAGGGCGACGCCTTCGCTGACGCGCTCTCCGCCGCCTCCGTCCGCCTGACGTCGCCAATCGCCGTTTGGGAGAGCGTCGCCGGGCTCGCACATGAATACGCGCTGTCGATCCCCGAAGCGCGCCGCAAGCTCGCGGAGTTCCTCGTCGCGACCGAAACGCGCGTCGTCGTCCTCGGCGAGGCCGAAATGGAATTGGCGCTCGACGCCTACGACCAGTTCGGCAAGGGCCGCCATCCCGCCCGCCTCAACATGGGCGACTGCTTCGCCTACGCTGCGGCGAAAGCGCACGACGCGCCGCTGCTGCATAAGGATGAAGGCTTCTGGCTGACCGACGCCGTACAGGCGCGGGAGAGAGGGTGAGGACGCTGGCACCGCAGCGGCGTTGTAGACGCGACCGCCGGTCGCGTTCGGCGCGTAGCGCGTTGTCTTTGAAAGAGCGCGACCGCCGGTCGCGCGTACAAGGGTCGTTGACTCCGACGGAGTTGCCTACCCCTTCCGCGCGGCCATGAAATAGTTGACGCTGACGTCGGACGACAGGCGCCAGTCGCGGCGGGGGAGATCGTAGACGACTCCACGGCGCGCCGTCTCGCGGCAGCCGGCGGCTTCGAGCGCTGCGGCGAGTTCTTGCGGCGTGACGAACTGCTCCCAGCGATGGGTGCCCTTCTCGACCCAACCGAGTACATATTCGGCGCCGACGATCGCCAGGGCGAAACTTTTCAGAGTGCGATTGAGCGTCGAAGCGAGGATGAGGCCGCCGGGCTTGGCCAGCGCCGCCGCAGCCGCGACGAAAGCGCGCAGATCGGCGACGTGCTCGACCACTTCCAGCGCCGTCACCACGTCGAAGCGCGCGCGCTCGGCGACCAGTTCCTCGACCAATCCGGCGCGATAGGCGAGCTGCGCCCCCGTCGCCTCGGCGTGAGCGCGCGCCACGGCGATCGACTCCGGCGCCGGATCGAGCCCGGTGACGTCAGCCCCCATGCGCGCCAGCGGTTCGGCGACGAGACCGCCGCCGCAGCCAATATCAAGCACCGACAGGCCGGCGAGCAACGGCGCGGCGCCTCTGACGTCGCGGCCGAAATGCGCCGCGATCGTTTCGCGCATCCAGGCGAGCCGGGTGGGGTTGAGACGATGCAGCGCCGCCATCGGACCAGCCGGATTCCACCACTGGTCGCCGAGCGCGGCGAAGCGCCGAACCTCCTCATCAATCACGCCGACGGCGGCGGCCATGCCTGAAACCCCAGGATCGAGGCGTTGACCGCCCCCAGAAGCGCCTTTATACGCGCGCCTCGGCGGCTGCGCGAGCCGCTTTCGCGAGACTTTCTCGGGTTTTGGATTCGTCATGGCGCGTCTGGTGATGAAGTTTGGCGGCACTTCGGTCGCCAATGTCGAGCGCATCCGCAACGTCGCGCGCCACGTCAAACGCGAAGTCGACGCCGGCAACTCGGTTGCGGTCGTCGTCTCGGCGATGTCAGGCAAAACCAATGAGCTCGTCGCTCTGTGCCGCGAAGCGGCGGCGGGACCGGTCTACGACCCGGCCGAGTATGACGCGGTCGTCGCCTCGGGCGAGTTGGTCACCGCCGGCCTGCTGGCGATCGTCCTCAAGGACATGGGCTACGCGGCGCGCTCGTGGCAGGGCTGGCAGATTCCGCTCACCACCGACGACGCGCACGGCGCGGCGCGCATCGCCGACATCGACGGCGGCAAGATCCTCGACGGCTTCAAGCGCGGCGAGATCGCGGTCGTCGCCGGCTTCCAGGGCGTTCACGCCGACAGCGGCAAGGTGACGACGCTCGGCCGCGGCGGCTCCGACACGTCGGCGGTGGCGCTCGCCGCCGCGCTGCACGCCGACCGCTGCGACATCTACACCGACGTCGACGGCGTCTACACCACCGACCCGCGCGTCGTGCCCAAGGCGCGACGGCTCGACAAGGTGTCGTTCGAAGAAATGCTCGAAATGGCGTCGCTCGGGGCCAAGGTGTTGCAGGTGCGCTCGGTCGAAGTCGCGATGGTGCATAATGTGAAGACCTACGTGCGGTCGTCATTCGACGACCCCGCCGCCCCCAAGCAGGGCACGCTGATTTGCGACGAGGAGGATATCGTGGAAAAGCAGGTGGTGACCGGCATCGCCTTCTCGCGCGACGAGGCGCAGATCACCCTGCGCAGTGTCGCCGACAAGCCGGGCGTCGCGGCGGCGATCTTCGTCCCGCTCGCCGAGGCCAACATCAACGTCGACATGATCATCCAGGTCGTCTCCGACGACGCGGCGACGACTGACATCACCTTCACCGTGCCGGGGGCCGAATACGACCGCGCCAAGGCGCTGCTCGAGGCGCGCCGCGACACGATCGGCTACACGGCGCTGCAGGGCGCGCCGGATGTGGTGAAGATCTCGGCGATCGGCATCGGCATGCGCAGCCATTCCGGCGTCGCTTCGCGCGCCTTCAAGGCGCTCGCCGAAAAGGGCATCAACATCCGCGCGATCACCACCTCGGAGATCAAGTTTTCGATGCTGATCGACGAGGCTTACACCGAGCTCGCGGTGCGCACGCTGCACTCGCTTTACGGCCTCGACGCAAAGGCCTGACGCTGCCGCCTTGACGCATGTCAACGCCAGGGATTGGCGCCCGGGTTAGCCATTGGGCGCCCCGCCGGCGAAGGAGATGCCATGAGCGCGAGCGATGCAGGCGGTCGTTCCGCCAACGCGATCGGCGTCGGCGCCGAGGCGAACCACGGAATCGCAAGGTCGCTGACGCTGCCGCGCGCGCTTATCGACGCCCATCTGCGCACCGGCTCGGCGCTGCTCGGTTTTGCCGGTCGATGCGTCCACATCGAGGCCGAGTTCCTCGGACAATTGTTTAGACGCCCCGACTTCGAACAGGCTTCGACCCTGCAAGCCCAATCTGTCGCGGCGATGATCGGCGAGAGCGGCCGCGAATTGACCGAACTGATGGCCGTGGCGCGTGAAAACGTCGCCCTCATCGCGGGTGCCGCGGCGCCGGCGCCGACCACCCGCTCCGCCTCGTGAATACAAGACGATCAATCTCTGTAATTTGGATGGAGGACCAGGCAATCGCCGCGCTGCGCGCTCAATGCGCCGCGCGGAGAAGGAACGCGTGGCGCTTCGGCGCCGCGCCGGCCGCCGCCGCGCAATGAGCGGTCGCGCGGGTGGCGGCGACAGGCCCCGCCCCGCGGCAAAACGCTCGAAGGCTGATCGGCGCATCGCTTGGCGGCGCTCGAAAGAGCGCCGGGGAGGCGTAGCGATGCGCCGGCTCGCCGGCGCGGCGGCGGCTGTCAGTATCGGTCCGACGGCCCTGCGCAGGGCTTTCGGGTTCAAGTCGGGGCCGTCGCGTGCTAATTGAGGCGCCCAACCCGCAAAGCGGACCGTCGATGTCCAAGCCCGTCAAACTCGAATTCGTCGCCCCCGCCGCCGACCTGCGCACGGCGATGCGAACGATCGGCGCCGAGGCCAGGGCGGCGGCGCGCGGGCTCGCCAACGCTTCCGCAGAGGCGAAGAACCGCGCGCTCCTCATCGCAGCCGAAGCCTTGCGGACGCGCGCCGGCGAAATCCTCGCCGCCAATGCGCGCGATCTGGAGGCAGCCCGCGTCAAGGGCCTCGCCGGCTCGTTCATCGATCGCCTGACGCTTGATCCCAAGCGGATCGAGGCGATGGCGCGCGGGCTCGAGGAGGTCGCCGCCCTGCCCGACCCAGTCGGCCGCGTGCTGGCGACGTTCAAACGGCCGAATGGCCTCGTCATCGAGCGCGTCGCGACGCCGCTCGGCGTCATCGGCGTGATCTACGAGAGCCGGCCCAACGTCACCGCCGACGCCGGCGCCCTCTGCCTCAAGGCCGGCGACGCGGCGATCCTGCGCGGCGGCTCCGACAGCTTCCATTCGTCGGCGGCGATCCACGCCTGCCTGGTCGCCGGTCTCGAGGCGGCCGGCCTGCCGGCCGCGGCGATCGCGCGCGTGCCGTTCGCTTCGCGCGAGGCGGTCGGCGCGATGCTGGAAGGCCTCGACGGGGCGCTCGACGTCATCGTGCCGCGCGGCGGCAAGAGCCTGGTCGAGCGCGTGCAGCGCGAGGCGCGCGTGCCGGTGTTCGCCCACCTCGAAGGCATCGTCCACGTCTACGTCGATCATACCGCCGACCTCGACAAGGCGAAGCGCCTGCTGGTCAATTCCAAGATGCGCCGCACCGGCGTCTGCGGCGCCGCCGAGACGTTGCTGATCGAGCGCGAGGCCGCGCCGCGCTTGCTGAAGCCGCTGATCGCCGCGCTGCTCGACGCCGGCTGCGCCGTGCGCGGCGACGAAGCGTCACGCTCGGCCGACCCGCGTGTCACGGCGGCGAACGAAGCGGACTGGCGGACCGAATATCTCGACGCGATCATTTCGGTGAAGCTCGTCGACGGCCTGGACTCGGCGATCGCCCATATCGAGACCTACGGCTCGCACCACACCGACTGCATCGTCAGCGAAGACCAGACGGCGGCGGAACGATTCCTCAAGGAAGTCGACTCGGCGATTGTGCTGCACAACGCCTCGACCCAGTTCGCCGACGGCGGCGAATTCGGCTTCGGCGGCGAGATCGGCATCGCCACCGGCCGCATGCACGCGCGCGGCCCGGTCGGCGTCGAACAGCTCTGCACGTTCAAGTACAGGGTGCGCGGCGACGGGCAGACGCGGGCGTAAGCGCCGGCGCTTAGCCTTCAAGCCGAAGTTCGAACGCGCGGCGCAGCGCCGTCTCGCCCGCTGGCGTCAAAGTCAATGCGCGCCCGCCCCCGAGCGAACGCGTCCAGCCCTTGGCGAGACAAGTTTGACAGAGCGCCGCGCCGACGGCGCCTGCGATGTGGGGTCGCCGCTCGCTCCAATCGAGGCACGGTCGACAGAATATCCGCCCCCGGCGCGCCGCGCGTCCCGCCGCGTCGAGGTCGACGCCGAGTTCGCTAAGAACAGCCACGCCCTTGGACGTGACCGCGCCGCCGTCGGCGGAAAACTCGATGGCGCCCTGCTCCACCAATCGATCGGCGATCGCCACCGCGATCCGCCCGGCGAGATGGTCGTAGCAGGTGCGCAGGCGGCGCTCCGACTCTTCGCGCGGGCCGCGAACGCGGCGCGCCCTCTGCGCGTCGGCGCCCGCGCTGTCGCGCAGGGCCGCCACAGCCATGACGCTCTCCAGCATGTGCGCGACGGTCGGCGAAGCGAGCCGATGGTAGTGGCGGCGCCCCTGACGCTGCATGGCGATCAGGCCGGCGTCGGTCAGTCGAGCGAGGTGGCCGCTCGCGGTCGGCGGCGCGACGCCCGCGATGTCGGCGAGTTCACGCGCGGTGAGAGCGCGGCCGCCCATCAGCGCCGCGAGCATGGCGGTGCGCGCAGGGTCGCCGACCAGGGCGGCGATTTCGGCGACTGCGGAGGTCGTTGGCATCGCGCTCCTTCCTCACGTCTCAGCCTTGAAGGTCCGCCCGAGGCGGCGATCGGCGCCGAAGTAATGGCGGAACACATAGAACAGCGGTCGCCATTTGTCGGTGTCGATGTGGTTCGTTCCGGGAATCACGATGTCGCGACGAGCGTGGACGCGCACGACCCGCGCTTCGACGATCTGAAACGCCTCCGGCGGTTCGCTTGGCCACGCGGCCGCATCGTGAACGGCGACGACCCGCGCCTCAAGCTGCAGGGGGCACTCGGCGACGCGCTGCGGCCGCACCAATTGGGAATCCTGCGGCGTGAGACCGGCGGCGGCGAACTTGGCCGGCTCAAAATGGTAGCCGATCTTCTGTTTGTGCGGCGGGACCGGATTGCGCCCAGTCGTGCGGGCGAGCGCCTCCACTTTCGCCCACAAGTCAGCGGAAGGAAAATTGATCGTCAGCTCCTTGTCGCGGACGATGTTCTCGCGCCCGGCGCTCGTGGTCGAGAGGCCGAGCACGACTCGATCGAACAATGCCCAGACCGACGACATCGGCGAGATATTGGTTGTCCCATCGCGATTGAGGCTCGTGATTAACGCCACCGGCGTCCCGAAGTAGAGGACTGACGGCTTGATCGTGACGTGTCCCTCGGCGGGCGCCCGTGCGCCCGAAAGTTCAAATTGCAGGTTCATCGCCGTTCTCCTGATCTGGAGCGGCGATCGTGGCGCAATTTGACGCCGTGTTGCTTCGGCGACCACCGAACCGTCCCTGCCCATAATCCGACGGCGAGGTCGGGGATGGGCGCCCGTTCCTCACATCGTCTCAGCGATCACGCGCGCCACGTCGCGATGCACGGCGTTGCGTTCGTCCGGCGAGCGGTCTGACTCGGCGAAGTAGACCGCGACGAACAGCAGCGGCCGCGACGGCGGGCGAAGGATGGCGATCGTATTGGCGGCGCCGTGATCGCCCGTGCCGGTCTTGTCGGCGATCGCCCAGTCGGCCGGCAGGCCAGCGCGCAGCCGTTTGTCGGCGACCTTGTCGCCCGCCATCCACGCTTCGAGCTGGCGGCGCGACGCCGGCGACAGCGCGTCGCCGAGGATCAGCGCATGAAGGTCGGCCGCCATCGCCGCCGGACTCGTCGTGTCGCGCGGATCGCCGGGAATCGCCGTGTTGAGCGTCGGCTCGTCGCGGTCGAGCCGGGTGACCGAATCGCCAAGCGCGCGGGCGAAGGCGGTGACGGCCGGCGGTCCACCGATCGTCTTCAAAATCAGGTTGGCGGCCGTGTTGTCGCTCCACTGGATCGCCGCGGCGCAAATATCGGCGAGGCTCATCGCGCCTGCGCCAACGTGCGCCTTCGAGACGGGCGCATATTCGAGCAGATCGGCCGAGCCAAAGGCGACCTGGCGGTCCAGCGTATCGGCGCCGGCGTCGACGCGCTTCAGCGCCGCGGCGGCGGCGAGCGCCTTGAAGGTTGAGCACATCGGAAACCGCTCGGCGGCGCGATGGGTGAGGCTGAGCGCGCCGCTCGCGTCGACGACCGCGACGCCGAGCCGTCCGCCCGCCGCCGCCTCGATCGCCGCGACACGCGCGGCGGCGGACGACGCGTCTGCGGCGCGCGCGCCGGGCGCAACGAGCGTAGCGGCAAGGCCAGCGAGAACGGCGCGACGGTTGGCGACGAAGAGCATTGCGGGACTCCGAGCGAACTTCGGTGACGACGGCGGCACAGGTAGGCAGGCTCGTCATCCCGACGCAAGCGGCGATCCAGTCCTCCCGCCACCCCCGCTTTCGAACGACGCTGGCCCCGCGTTCGCGAGGGTGACATTACGGCTCGGCGATGCTTGCCGTATGGTCCTGCCCGACCAGGAGCACACATGGCGAACGGCGATATCGAGGTTGCGGTGATCGGCGGCGGGGCGGCGGGAATCGGCGCGGCGCGGCGGCTGCGCGACGCCGGCGTCAAGGCGCTCATCCTTGAAGCGCGCGATCGGCTCGGCGGCCGCGCCTGGACGATCGAGGCGGGCGGCTTTCCAGTTGATCTCGGTTGCGGCTGGCTGCATTCGGCCAAGCGCAATCCGTGGACGGCGATCGCCGGAGCGCAGAGCCGGACGATCGACCGCACGCCGCCGCCGTGGGCGCGCACTGCGCCGCAACCGGGACTGACGGCGGCCGAAGCAGACGAGATGCGCGCCGCACTGTGGGCGCTGCACGAACGCGCCGACGCACTGCCAGAAAGCGAGCCCGACTGCACCCTGGCGGACTTGCTCGAGCCAGGCGGACGATGGAACGCCATCATCGACGCGATCAGCGGCTACTACAGCGGCGCGGAACTGGCGCGCATCTCGGCGCGCGACCTCGGCCGCTACGCCGACGACGGCGTCAACTGGCGCGTCGTCGAAGGTTATGGCGCGGCCATCGTCGCCCACGGCGCCGACCTCGATGTGGCCTTCGACAGCGCCGTTACGCGCGTCGACCATGCTGGGCGACACATTCGCATCGAGACGAAACGCGGAACGGTTGAAGCCGACGCGGCGATCATGACTCTGCCGAGCGCGCTGATCGCCGCCGATGAGAATCTGTTCGCGCCGACGTTGCCTGACAAGAGGCGCGCGGCGGCGGGGTTGCCGCTCGGGCATGACGACAAGCTGTTCCTCTCGCTTGCCGACGCCGAGGCGTTCGAGCCGGAGACGCGCGCGTTCGGCAATCCGCGCCGCGTCGACACGGCCGCCTATCAGCTCCGGCCATTCGGCCGACCGATGATCGAGTGCTATTTCGGCGGCGCGCTCGCGGCCGCGTTGGAAAAGGGCAGCGAGGCGGCCTTCTTTGATTTCGCGCGCAACGAGCTGATCGGTCTCTACGGCGGCGATTTCGCCCGCCGCATCGCGCCGCTGGCGCTGCACGACTGGAGCGGCGATCCGTTCGCCCGCGGCGCCTATTCCTACGCCCTGCCCGGCCACGCCGACGATCGCGCCGCGCTCGCCGCGCCCCTCGACGGCCGGCTGTTCTTCGCCGGCGAGGCCTGCTCGCGCGAAGATTTTTCGACTGCCCACGGCGCCTATCTCACAGGCGTCGCGGCGGCGGAGCAGGCGATCAAGGCGATCAGGCGACGCGGCCGTTAAGCTCTGCGCTTTCCCTGCGCTCGTCATGGCCGGGACAAGCCCACGGCTGTCCGGTTCGTTTTTCTTGAATCGGCGCACGACATTGATTCTACTCGTATCCAGAGTTTCGCGACTCATCAGGACACGAAAG
>Ga0182014_10005379_pt1 | contig 14233 bp, 9 predicted proteins | sample 612S2DmetaG_FD_120489 | JGI IMG/M metagenome (GOLD analysis project Ga0182014, IMG submission 120489) | Permafrost microbial communities from Stordalen Mire, Sweden - 612S2D metaG | ecosystem: Environmental > Terrestrial > Soil > Wetlands > Permafrost | place: Sweden: Stordalen | collected... | reverse complement strand
GCGGCGCTCGCGAGATGTGGCACGGAATGCATTCACTGTTTCCCCCTGAATCCCAGTCGCTTTGCGAAAGCCGCGCTGATTCCATTGGGTTTACGGGCGCAAAGTTAATAACAGGCTCTAGTCCATCTTCACCGGGCGCAGGTGCGCCAAAGGGCGTTGGAGCAGGCTCGGGAGCAGGTGCGGCAGCCGCTGCGGAACCAGGCACGAAAGCGGAAACTGGCCCAGGATCAGGCTCAGGCGTAGCAGCTTGTACGGTAGCGGTCGTGGCCCCAGGTGCGAGCGCAGGCGCAACAGATAGAACAGAACTAGCCGCGGGAGCAGAAACAGGACCAGCCGGAGAAGTCCGGCCCGCGGCTGGCGACGACGCCTTCGGGGCAGCTTTCTTCCCCTTCACAAATACCGTAACCACCCCTGGCGCATTTTCCACCGTAGCCGTGCCGCACCGGTTCGCCGCGCTCAGCCCGTCCCTCCGTATCCGCTCCACGCTGAACGCCGCCCTCTCCGCATCCCCCTTGCACAGGTGCCTCTTTGCCACCTCCACCTGCAACCACGGCAGATTCTTGAGCCCTCTCGACAGCCGCACCATGCCCTCGTCGTCGGCAAGCGCCTCTTCACGCCATAGCCCAAGCCGAAGGTCGTGCTGGTCATACCCCGCCACCAGCACAACATGCGCATGAGCCACCGGCCGCCCGCCCTTGCCGTCCACAACCCGCACCGCGATCGGCTCGTTGTGCACCACCGGGAAGACCTCATCCGCCCCGCAAGCCCCCACGGCCAGCAGCACCACTCCCACCCCAAAACACATTGTCAGAATTCGATTCATGAGAAGCGCCTCACCAAACGTATCGGCGCCTTCCACAATTTCCAGAGATTTCTAATGAATTTCCCGCCCGCCGGTGCCGGCTGTCGGTTGCCCCACGTTCACGCGTCCTTTGCGTTAACGTGGGATAGCTCCACCTATCTATAGCTTTTTATGCTCTTTGAGGTCAGCCCCCTGGTGTCGGGTGCCCCACCTTCGCCGCGTTTTTGTTCTTGCGGCTAAGGTGGGATAGCTCCATCTATCTATAGTCTTTTACACATATAGCTCTTTTGAACCACCACTCAAATCGCCCGCAGCACCCGCACCGGCAGCAAAATCACCGCGCTCACCAGCTCCAGCGCTCCGCCCACCGCAATCCCAACCACCCGGAAGGGCAGCAGCAGCAGCCACACCACCGGATACAGCACCAGCGCCAACAACGCCAGCGGCCAGCAAAGCACCAGCAGAATACACCACAGCAGAAACTTCACCATCGCCTCACCCGCACGACCCTTTACCACTGACCAGCCCAATTCACTTATACGGTCCCGCCCCCCAGCCAGTTCCCGCCCCGCCAGAGCCGTAGTCCCGATCCCTGTTCCCTATTTCCTGTTCCCTGTCTTTTTCGCCCGCGCCGCCGGCAGCTTCTTCCGCTCCCTGATCAATTTCGCCCGTTCCTTCTCCGGCAGCGCCAGCACGGCTTTGGTCCGCTTGGGCAGCTTTTCATAGATCAGCGCGTGCGCCCGTCCCAGCTCCTCTTCAATTTCCCGCGCCCGCAGCGCATCCCACCGCTCCAGGGCCACCCAAAAGGCCCTCGCCAGGTGCGGCGCCCCAATGATCCCCTCCCGCTCCAGCAGCTCGTGAAACCGCTCCGCCCCGCAGTGGAACCACAGCACCCCCGTCCCCGTCCCATCCAGGTCGGTCATGGCAAACATCTTCCCGCCAATATCCCGGTCCCCCACCCAGTACACCAGGTGGTGTCCCCAGTTCAGCGTCTCCGCCACGTGCGGCAGCCCCAGGCAAATCTCCCGAATTCTCTCGTTGTCCATACCGGCGTCTTAAGCCTCCCGCAGCAATTTAAGGGTTGCCGTTCGCAGAGCTGCTGGAACCGGCTTCTACTCGCTCGCGGCCCGCGGCTTGATGATCTCGTCGAGATCATCGGGCTTGGCATCGTCGCGCACCAGGTGCGGGTAACGGTCGCCGCCATGGTAGTTCACCGTTGATGTTTGAAAATAGTCGTCCACGACAACCAGCAGCGTGATCGGCTGCGAGCTGTCCTTGGCGGCTTTGATCGCGTCTTCCAGCAAATCGTGCGTGTAGACGCGGCCATTCACGCCGATGACCTTCATACCCGATGAGATCCCCGCCTCGAACGCGGGACTGCCGACGATCGCATCGCTCACGGTGCCGTCGCTGCCCAGTTGCAGGCCGATTGAATACACGTCGCCTGGGCCGCCGCGCCGTCCCTGCGACTTCGCAGGCTCGCCGTTGAAGACGACCTTCCAGCCGCCGTTTTCAATGCCTCCCACCGGCGCGTTTGCTGACATGGAATCCAGCCTTTCGTGCAGGAAGCCGGCCCAGTCGAAGGGCGCCACTGCGTTCAGTGCGCCAACCAACTCGTCGAAGGTATAGGTCTTCACCTCCGGGCCATTGTTCGCGCCGCCGTGAAAAGCCTGGCAGAAATCGTCGATCGATTTCTGGCCGTGACTCTCGCGATGAATGACGGTGGCGACTTCCAGCCACAGCAGGTCGCCCTCGTCGTAGTAGTCCGCGCCGCGGCGCCAACTCAGCCAGCCGCCTCTTCCGAAACTGAGGCCGGACACGCCGCTGGCGGTATCGAGCAACGGGCGCCATGTGCGGCCGGGGCGTCCGGGACCAAGCGCGGCCGCGATGCTCGCCAGATGCTCGTGGTATTCGTCCTGGGTCCACAAGCCGCTGCGCGCGGCCAACATCGGACCCAGGAAATCCGTCAGCCCCTCGTAGCCCCACAGCAGATCCGTCTTCATCGGCTCTTCGTAGTAAGCGACGGTCAAATCGGCGGGCCGGCGAAACTTGCCGTTCCAGGAGTGAACGAACTCGTGCGCCAGCAGGCCGCCCAGCGCCATGCCGGCATCGGGCAGGAGCAAGGCTCGCTCGGGCAGGCGGCTGTCGTTCGATTCGTGATGTTCCAGGCCGAAATGCGCCACATGATCGCTCAGCGTCAACAGGAAATGGTAGTCGCGATAATGCCGCGCCCCGAAAAGTTTGCCCGACTCGGCAACCAGGTTGGTCATCTCCTTTTGAATCGCGGGGCTCATGTTGAGAGCGGCTTCGCTGTCCGCCACCATATCGATCTCATGGTGGATCGGCTCGCCCTTGGGCGTCAGGTCGATGGCGCGATAATACTCGCCCGTAATGACGGGCGAATCGACGAGCATATCGAGAGAAATCGGCTTGAACGAGACCTGATTGCCGGACTCTTTTGCCACCGGAAGCGGCGTCCCGAACTTCCAGCCATCCGGCATCAGGAGTTTGGCGTCGTACATCAACTGTTCGGCGGGAATGCCGGCTGGATAGAGGACAACCTCATTCCATTCCAGCACCAGCAGCTTGTCCGTGGCTGACCCGCCTGCCGGTTCAATATAGTCATACTGAGCTTCGAGACGACTGACGCCGGCGGGGATCTCCAGGTGGAAGGTGAATACGTCCAGCAGATCGCGCTGCCACGCAATGGTCTTCCCCCCCGCCTCGAATTTCAGCCCGGTGAGGTTGGAGATGGGTCCATCGGGCCCATGCTCGCCGGGAATCCACTTCGGATAGTAAAGAGTAAGAGGTCCGGGATTCACCGGCATCGCCAGGTGGGCGCGCAGCAGTTTTTGCTGCGTCTTGGTTGCGTCCACCGTGAGCGAGATCGTTTCCCCTGCGCGGGCCGGTGCGGCAGTCGCGGCCAGCGCCCAGACTATCGCGAGAAAAACCAACAACCGAATGCGGCATCGTTCCACTCGAATGCTCCTTATGCAAAATAACAAAAGCCTCACCCGTGCATCATACCCTCAATTGGCGCCGATATTGACCACTGAATTGCGCTGCCACTGAGCTCTGCCGTCCCGCCGCCGAGCGCCGAACCGCCTCCAACCCGAGATGACGTACACAGATTATGTGCACAATCGTCTTACCCGCAGAGCCTTTTTCGCATTTTCCGAAAAGCTTGACACCACCCTTTTTCTCAAGCCGCCATTCTAACGGAATGAACAGGCGTTTCCCCCTGAAAACTCCCTGTAGCAGAGAATTGCGTTCACATTCCAAGCCCGTCAGAACTTCGCCTCGAACACCCGGAAGCGCCGTTCCAATTCCCACTGCGCAGCCGCCTTTTCGCTCCCCTCAAGGAACGTCTTGCAGGCCGCTGAGGGCTTCTCCGCGCCTGGCGCCTGCCCCTTGCACACAGCCGCGGGAGCCGTGAACGCATCCGGCGCCGCCCACAGGCTTTCCCCAGGCAGAAAGTTATGTTCCATCCCCGTCCGCGCCAGCTCCTTCAGGTCCCGGTAGCTCAGGTGGTAGTCGAGCGCCGCCCGCACGTACTCGTGCGTCAGATCGATGCGGCTAACCCCTTCATCGTCAGTCGATAGCGCGACAGGAACATGGGCCGCCCGGTACAGCGGAAATGGGTGTTCCGCGCCCTTGATCCCCAGAATTCCCTCGTTCGAGCTCAGGTTGATCTCCACCATCACGTGCTTCTGCGCCAGCTCTTTCAGCAGCCCTTGCGCGTCGTCCTCATACATCACATCCACTCCGTGGCCGATCCGCTCCGCATGGCCCAGCTCCACCGCCTGCCGGATGTGGAACCGCAAACCCTCCGGCGGCACCAGTCCCTCGGCTAGCTCCCCCGCGTGCAGGCTGATGTGAACCTGGGGATAGATCCCGTGCAGGTATTCCAGCATCTTCATCTGCAAGCTATAGTCCCGCATGGAGATAAACCCGTCTTCCGGCTGCACGAAGTTGATCCCCACCCAGCCGCCCCCCCGTCCGCCGCTCGCCTCCATGCTCGCCCCCATACTGGCTTGGACGGTCTCAAACCCCAGCAGCGTCTGCGCGAAAACCTGCTCCGGCGGGAAACCCCGCAGGATCTGGTAGATGTACCGGACCTCCACCTGGCAGGGCGGGCCGGCCTGCGCCGTTCCGCAATGCTCCATCTGCCGCCGCTCTGTCTCGGCCGTTTGCACGTCCTCTTGGTCCGCGGCCACTTCCTCCCGCAGTCCGTGGTCGAGCAGCGCCTGCCGGAGCTGCGCAAAGTCTTGATTCCACCCTATTTCATGCGCAATCTTCGCCGCGTGCGTAAAGGGCGGTGTCTGCATCAGCTCCAGATACTGCTCGTTCTCGGCCGCCGCCCGGCTGGCCACTTCGTCCACCCACTCGCCCGTGTGTTTCTTGCCCAGTCCTCCAAATCGCCCAAACGTCGCAAAAAACTGGTCGTGCCCACTCAATCCGGAAGTCGCCACAAAGCTCCGCATCGAGAAGGCGTTCACCAGCCGGTCGTAGAGGTCCTGATACGCCGTAACCTTCGCCGCTGGAACCAGTTGCCCCGAACACGGCGGCTTGGCAAAACTCAGCGCGGCCGGGTCCACGCAAAGCCCGTCTTCCCCGGCCGCCCGGATAAAACTCTCCGCGTACACCGCTCCCGCAAGGTGAACGTGCAGGTCGGCTCCTTTGGGGAAATCGGCCAGGAAGGCATGCACGGCCAGCGGACCGTCGTGAACTACAGCCTCATAGGCGCGAGCGGCTCGGGCTTCCGAATCGGCTGCCCGCGGAGTCTGCGCCTGGGCGTCGGCGAGGTAAGCAGTGGCGGCGAGGGTTAGGCAGGCGAGAAAGCTGGCAGGTCGGCGCATGATTGCCTTCCAGTGTAGAGCAGGATTCCTGTGCATGGGGAGGATTTGCAGGCCCCGTTTTGCGCGGGGAATGGGAGTTGGTATACTGTCTGGAGTCGTTGTAGCACACTGTTCGTGGACCAGCCCACCTTCTCCGGCGACGCCGGAATCCGCGCAGGAATTTGCAATGACAAATCTGCACTGAGGCCAGATAGCTCAGTGGTAGAGCGCGGCCCTGAAAAGGCCGGCGTCGGCGGTTCAATCCCGTCTCTGGCCACCACACTCCCGTTTCACCCCGTCCCACGCGGTTCCATGTCCCTCCTCTCAAGCACATAAATCCTTATTTTTCAACATTACTTGTGTCCTGGCGTCCCAGCGAATTCCTTGACAGCCCATCTGTCCTGGGGGCAACATTGGGGGCAGGGCGACCTTTTCAAAAATGGTTGCCCCCAGGTCCGATTGGAGTTGCCCCAGATGCCGCTGACTGACAAACAGATTCAAAACGCGAAGCCCGGCCAAAGGCCTGTGAAGGCAAACAGGAAGGACAAGAAATCACCTCCCCTTGGAGATGGAATTACGAAGGGTCAAACTGCCGGCGATAAGACTGGGGCGACGAAAGAGAATCCGAAGTTCATCGCGACTAAGAAACCATACAAGATGTCTGACAGCGGGGGACTCTATTTAGAGGTCGATCCGTCTGGCGGGAAATACTGGCGGTTCAAATATCGATTCGCCGGAAAAGAGAAGCGAATCTCACTGGGCGTCTATGACGACGTAAGCCTTGCAGAGGCCCGTGAAGAAAGGGGTGAATGCCGCAAACAACTGGCTAAGGGCATTGATCCGGGAGTTCATCGCAAAGCCCAAAAAGCAGCGCGCACCAGCGGCGCTGCAAACAGTTTTGAAGTGATTGCTCGCGAATGGCTAAAACACTTCATCGATCCGAAATCAGAGAGCCATCGCAAACGTGTTTATGCACGCTTTGAGAATGACATCTTCCCTTACTTGGGCAGTCGCCCTATTGCGGATATCACTGCTCCAGAGTTGCTCGAGGTTATCCGTAAAATCGAAAACCGCGGAGCTGGAGATACTGCCCATCGCACCCTTGGAAGCTGTGGACAGGTGTTTCGCCACGGCGTCGGGTCCGGCCGATGCGAAAGGGACATCACGTCCGACTTGCGCGGACAATTGAAGCCAGTGGAGGAGCAGCATTTTGCGGCCGTTACTACGCCCGCGGAAATCGGTGGAATCCTGCGCGCGATTGATTCCTACAGGGGCACCCTCGTGGTCCGGAGCGCATTTCGCATTGCCCCTTTGGTATTCGTGCGTCCGGGTGAGCTGCGCACGGCCAAGTGGAAGGACATCGACCTGGACGACGAGCAGTGGACAATGAAGATCTCGAAGCGGGATGATTCCAAGCCTCGGCGGAACGATGTCGACGAGTATTTGATCGTGCCCTTGCCTCGTCAGGCAATGGAGATACTGAGAACAGTGCATGCGCTTACAGGCGACGACGTTTACGTCTTTCCGGGCGCGCGCGATCGCAATCGACCAATGAGTGAAAACGCAATCTTGACGGCAATGCGGCGCATGGGTATTCCCAAAGATGAAATGTGCGGCCATGGCTTTCGTGCCACAGCGCGCACGATTCTGAGGCAAGACCTGCACATTAGAGAGGATCTGATCGAGCATGAGCTCGGGCACCAGGTAATCGACGCCAATGGCCGTGCGTACAATCGCGCGACCTTTCTGGCGGAACGCCAGCTAATGATGCAGGTCTGGGCTGATTATCTAGACAAATTGAAATCGCAAAAAGTGATTCCCATGATGAAGCCCAAGCCGATTACCGACTTGAAAGCGATCATGGTGCCTGGGTACATGTAACGTGTGCGAACTGCGCCATGCAACGGCTGTCGCTAGTGATGTCGGTATCAGCAGATGACGGACGCGTCCTTCACCGCGGAGGGCCGGACTTCGGGAAATGTTCTTTTCAAGGGGTTGGCAACAGTAAACAGTGGCCGACATGAACTGAGCTATTTCCCAGTTTGCCCATGAGGAGCGGCCCTTGGACCGCAGCCGCACATGCAATTGGCCCTATGCCTATTGGCTCCTTCCGCCAATGCCACCCACATCCCCGAAATATTCCAAAAGCGTTCCAGCAAAGCACTCACAGGGGCGTATTCAATCGTGTCGAAAGTGACTATGATCAGCCCTTCCAAAAACAGGTGATTCTGGAGTGCGGGACGCCAATAATGGTCCCCTCACGCGGCCGTTTCTCACACGCCATTCCTCATGGGCATTCAATCCCTGCGAGAGAGCGCGCTGCCTAGCCACCAGAAGGGGTTTCGACATTGAGAATTTTGTAATCCCAACCATAATTCTGCGGACGCTTTGGAAAATAGAAGTTTCCGAAGTCTCCTGTTTCCCCCGGTCCGATATGCGCGTACACCTCCCTGACGCTTTCGCCTACTTCAGTGCAGCTAGATCGTTCTTCTTCAGTCAAGGGAGTATCTTCGGGCTGTGGAGTGGCTCCGCAAGCGAAGATACGAATCCTCATTCTGATAAACGAAACCTCACTCTTCGAATCGTTGAATAGGCGCCCTCCGAAGCGGTATCTCTCATTGGGGTCTTCGTTTGAACCGTCGAGAACCACTACGTCAGGCAGAGTCCCGGTAACCTTGAGGTGGGAGACGATCTCCGACGGTGCGGCCGGCCCGGTCACAAAATGCGTGTCTTTGCCACCGAATGCCCAGAAGAGAATGAAGGCAACCAGTGCAACAGGCACAAGCCAGTACGCACGTAACCAAGGCTTATTGATCGACGGCAAAGAGGCTTGGTGGGTCTGCTGATTCGCGGAAAAGGGTGTGGGGCGTTTGTGGCGCACTCGGGAAATCCAGCCAGAGAGCCAGCGGAAGATCAAGACAATTACTGCCCAACTGCCTGCAAACAGTATCAGACCGCCGATGAATCCTCCGATCGCAAATGGAACGAACTCCCCCAAGCCAGTCGTGCCACTCTTGCTGGCATTACTCATAGCCGCCAAGAAGCTGAGAATTGAGCACACGATCCACGATTCCCGAGAAACCAGCGGCCTTTTGGGGTTTCTCGGGTGCGTAGGGTTGTCTTGGCTGGCCACAGATTCCAGCTCAGACTGGTCGCCGTTGACCGAATGCTGTCCTCTTTCCTCAACGGAATTGGGCGTGGCCACTGGGAAATGCACACCATCAATATGTCGTGGATTGCCACACGCGCGGCAGAACTCATCTCCCCCGATAATCCTGGCACCGCATCTTCCGCAGTACGCATTGTCTCGCAGATTTTCTGGAGCGTGCGACCGAGCCGGCGGTTCCGGCTTCGAAATTTGAGGTCCTGCGGCGAGCATAGAACTGACTCCGGTCGGCGCCCCACACCGAACGCAAAATCTTGCTACTGCGGGTAGCTCACATGCGCAGTTTGGGCAGTACACAGAGTCGGTCCCCCATCAAAGGATGTTGGAATTGTACTTCAGGCTGCCCCTGGTGATTCAAAGTGGCAATAGCATACTGCGCTTAATGAGGCACAAGATAACCAGTGGTGGAGCGATCCGCCTTTGTCTTCTCGAAAAACCCTGAGCTGGACATACTACCCGTGACATGATCCACCTGGCTCACTTCCTGGTTCACTTAGTCGATGCCAGGTCGGCATCGGTTGGACAGTTTGTAAAGTCGAGCTTGGAGCTATCGTGGAGTATCCTTTTCCGACTAGCCTTGAATTCGCCCGTTTCCTCCTCCCCCGCCGTCTTTTCAACCAGGTAGTTTCCAACAATTGAGCCTTTGCTCCGCTTCCCTGTGAACGTAATCTTTTCGTCAGCGCTCGTGACCACAAAAGTCACATCTTCGCCCGACACAGACCCTGTCAGTGGACCACTGCCCCCAAGCGGGCGGAGTACAGCGAGGCAGCCACTAAGGTCGCCACCCATGTCTTGGACAAACAGGGCAAACCCGGCGTACAAGTCCGCAGTGTCGTTGTGGACCGTGCCCGCCAATTGTCCGGTGAATGGCCCCAATTGCTGCTCCTGAGGTCCGTTAACATCCCTCTCATTGGTTGCAGTCAGCTCACCAGGCTTTTGCTGTATTTGCGGCGACGGCTGAATCTGTCGGAGCGAGTATTGAAGATGCTCGTCGAGAAGTGGCTTCAGATGCTCGGAGCTGACCGCGAAGTTAAGGTTTTGCCCTTCCTGCGCCTGCATCGTTGCAATACCAATAGCCTGACCACTACCGTTAAGAACCGGGCCACCTGATGATCCCGGAGAGATGGGTGCCGTAATCTGCAAATATCGGATGGTCTTGTAACTGCGGATTGCGCTGATAATTCCATCACTAACGGTATTCTCAAGCCCTTGGGGACTCCCGATCGCGATGACCCTTTCCCCGACTGCTATGTCTCCGGAAGTATCGAGCGGAATGACGGGGAGGTCGTGAGGAGAATCTTCACCCCCAAATTCGTGGAGTTGAAACACCACAAGATCCTTATCTCTGTCGAACCCTTCAATTGAGGAAACCTCGAACCTGCGCCCCGAACAACATTCTGCGGTGGCCTTCGACGCCCCATCGAGCACATGGTAGTTGGTGGCCGCCAGGCCCGCACTGGTCAAAATGAAGCCGCTGCCCTGAGCCTCTCGGTTGCCCGCCGCGTCGTAGCTGATGATTGTGAGCACCGCTGTAGTGAGGGGTGGGACCTTTGGCCGATTTGCGCTGGAGTCCGGTAAGCTTCCTTTTGGAATACCCACGAGCACAACAATAAGGATGAGGACCAGCGCGCCAATGATGATACCGGTCGGGAGAAGCCATCGGGCGCGCTTCGTTGCAGCGGACAAAGCACGGGCCCGCGGTTCCTGGTAGAGGGTCTGTCCGCACGCGAGACAGAACACAGCACCGTCAGGATTCTTGGTTCCGCAGTTAATGCAATGAGCCATTGATTCCTGTGTGTATAATAGGCCCGCCAGCGCTACAATTCCACCAACGATTTATCTGAGGATGTTGATCAGTGTATTGCCCAAACTGCGCATGCGACCTCCCGACGGTAGCGAAGTTCTGTGTCAGATGTGGAGCGCCTACTGGGTTCGTTGAGGCGGCGCCTTCTGCAAGGCACTTCGTGTCGAACCCCATAGGGCCAGCTCCGGTTGTTAGGCCTGAGCGTCCTGGTGACCAGGCGTATTGCGGGAAATGTGGCACCAAGGCCATTGGGGGCAATCTGTTCTGCACGTCGTGTGGGAATCTGCTGTATGGAGACGACGTGCCAGGACCGCCGACCTTGCTTAGGCATTCCGACGCCGACACGCGCGAAACCGAATCCACACCGATTCTGCCGACTGCCATTCACAGTAATTTCGAGGCCGTGCAAATTCAGGAGACAATGGCCGCGGTAGATGTGCTGGTACCCCTCGAACCGATACCGGATTCGCTCGGCGGAACTTTAACCGATCTAGCCTCCTCAAGCGCCATATCGAGCCCGGACGCAGTAGCGACCAACGGAATCGAGACGCCCGTGGTGCGGTTTGTACTATTGGCCCTGGGTACGATGCTGATGGTTTCGGTGATCGCCTTCGCTGTATCCGACGATATCGCCAGATCTGCGCTCTCGGTATGGCTTCCGCTTCTGGTCGCCGTGTTCATTCTTCCTTTCCTGCTTTACCTCGCCATCAAGACTTTTGGGACTTTGAAGTATTTGAGCGTCGCAGATGAGGCGGTTGGCCAAGCGCGAATTCGACTACTGAGGCAGAGCATCATCTTCGGTGTGCTGTTCACGATCATCTCTTCTGGAGTTGGGTACGGCATCGGGGCCAGCGGTAGTGAAACCCACCGAATGCTGGCCGACGAAGATCGATACGCTGCAGTGGGCAAACGTATCAGTGATCAGCGCAATTCCGGGGGGGCCACAGTCCCAACGCAAATCGCCATGTACGACCGCCTAGAGCCGGATGTGCGGGACTTTGCCAGGATCTGTGCAACCTTACACGCCGAGTTGACTGTCTTCGATGGAAAATATCCCGGCCAGCACCAGACCACCGAACCCTAGGCCGCCTGTTTGGATTTGCGCGCCACTTCACGCGGTCGCCTCGACGCGCGACGGCAAGAGCAGCGAATGGGGTCGCCTGCTTGAATGGTGCGACAGGGATGGCGTGCGGCACCAGTGGGCGATGCCTAGCGAACTCCTACAAGGTGACGGCATCGAGGTACGCCGCGAACTTGCGCGGCAGGGCCTATCTATTTCGCCGATCAAGGCTGCGCGGGAACTACTCGCCATCTACATACAGGTGTGGCCGGTCGATGAGCGGGCGCGGTGCGTGGGCCGGCTGGGTTGGCATGGTGGCACCTATGTTCTCCCCCACGAATCTGTCGGGCAGAACAGCGAGAGGGTTGTCTTTCAAAACGCGTGCGGAGTCGAGCCGGCTTTTGCGGTGGCCGGAACCACGATAGAATGGCGCGATCACGTCGCTTCACTCGCACAGGGCAATTCCCGCTTACAGTTTGCCGTCAGCACGGCCTTTGCTGGGGCACTGCTGGGATTTGCCGGCGAACCATCGGGCGGATTCCACTTTACCGGGCCCTCATCGACGGGCAAAACCACGGCGCTAAAGGTCGGCGCATCTGTGTGGGGCAAGCCAGAGGAGCCCGACCCGTACTGGCGGAGTTGGCGCGCGACTACCAATGGTCTTGAGAGTCTGGCGGCCCTGCACAACGATGGCTTGCTTATTCTCGACGAGATAAACGAAGCGGATCCGCGCGAAGTCGGCGAAGCCGCATACCTGTTGGCCAATGGCCAAGGCAAGTCGCGCGCTACACGCATGGGTACAGCACGCCCGTCGGCAAGCTGGCGACTGCTATTCCTGTCCTCCGGGGAAGAGTCGCTTTCGATATTCATGGCCCGCGCCGGCCTGAAGCCGACGGCGGGGCAGGAAATTCGCTTGGCGGAGATTGGAGCGGACGCGGGTGCCGGACTGGGCGCGTTTGAGAACTTGCACGGTTTCGCGGATGGGGCCGCTTTTGTCTCGGCGCTCAAGGATGCCGCGAGCCTGTATCACGGAGCCGTGGGCGCGGAATGGTTGCAGGTGCTCGTTCGAGATAAAGCCAAGTTGGACACGGTCCTGCGCGATGGCATCCGCCAGTTTGTCGCAGAATTTGTGCCCAAGGGCGCTGCCGGACAGGTGGAACGGGTAGCGCGTCGCTTTGGGTTGGTGGCCGTGGCCGGGGAAATTGCCACGAGCTACAAGTTGACCGGATGGAATGAGGGCGAGTCCATCACGGCCGTGGGCAAGTGCTTTGTCGCGTGGCTTGATGGCTTCGGCGGGACCGGCAACCGTGAAGAGCGGGCGCTCCTAGCCCAGGTGCGCAGCTTTTTTGGGGCGAATGGAGCCAGCCGGTTCCAGGACACATCCATCGAAGACCAGCGCATCATCAACCGTGCGGGATTTTTCCGGTCGGCCAGCGATGGCCAGCGCGAATATCTGGTACTGCCGGGATGCTTCCGGGGTGAAGTCTGCGCAGGCTTCGACCCGAAAAGTGCAGCCAAGATTTTGCGCGAGCGCGGTTGGCTGTTGACGGGCAGCGACAGAGCTACGCAAAAAGTCCGGCTGCCGGGGATGGTCCCAACGTGGGTTTACGTCTTCGGCGCGCGGATGTGGGAGGGGGATGAGGCCTAGACCTCTATCCCCTTAATGCAGTGCCGGTGTTTTCGCAGGCTGCCTCAAAACCATTGGGAACAGTGGGAACATCGGGAACAACCGAGAATAGCGCGGGTTTCTGTGTTCCCACTACGAATCCCGCCAGTGGGAACACGGGGAACAAAACCGGAGACCCTGTGGCCGATACGGCGAGATGTTCCCACTCGTTCCCAGTTTGTTCCTGCGACTTGGGAACGGAGCTATTCGGTGTTTACGCGGTTGTTCCCGCTGTTCCCTCTGTTCCCACGCAAATTGCAGAGGTTTCGAAAAAGCTAGTAAAGCCCCCGGCATCCCGGAGCCGTTCCGGCATCATGCACCGTCTGATGGGTGAATTCGACCGACGACTTCCTCGCCCGCGTCGCTCGCCGCTCGGTTGCGATGGACTCATGGTTTGTTCACCTCGGCTGGGCGATCTCCTGTTTGTGAGCCTAATGGGCAGCTACATTTGGCACCACGCTGCGCTCGACCAATTCCGCGCTTTGTATGGTGTCGCCATGGAGCGTGGCGGTGTCAGGCGAGCTTTATCCCACACCGTTAGGATTCGGAATTCGGGGCGTATGGCTTGGAGCCCCAACCAGCTCAGAAGGGCTAAACCTGCCCTCGAATCCGAAGAGGAGGTTGGGTCTTCGGAATTTGGGGCAGATTTCGCACATTTTCCGACCAAGCACGCGTTCGGAATTCAGAGCATATGAGCTCCCCTCCCGGTTAACACACGGCTTTTCACCTAATACTCCTTATGCAGCCCTGACCCTCTCCAGATCGGCAAGAAAGGTAAGCATCGGCGACCAGCAGCAGCTTGCGATCGATGATGCCGGCCAGTGAAAACAGCAGCAAGGCCAGCTTGTCGAGCAGGGTGCGCGTATCGCGGTTGGACCAGACCAGCCCCTCGTGAAT
>Ga0182014_10005378_pt1 | contig 14234 bp, 10 predicted proteins | sample 612S2DmetaG_FD_120489 | JGI IMG/M metagenome (GOLD analysis project Ga0182014, IMG submission 120489) | Permafrost microbial communities from Stordalen Mire, Sweden - 612S2D metaG | ecosystem: Environmental > Terrestrial > Soil > Wetlands > Permafrost | place: Sweden: Stordalen | collected... | reverse complement strand
GAACCTAGCGGTGGCGGTGGGAGCGGTGGCGGCGATGGGGGTAGTGGCGGACGGGACGGCGCCATTGGGCTATCAGTGGAGTGTGGGCGGCACGAACCTGGTGGACGCGACGAACAGCGTGCTAGTGATTACGAACGTGCAGTTGAGCGATGCGGGGAGCTATGCGGTGGAGGTGTCCAATGCGTTTGGCTCGGAGCAAAGCTCCAACACGGTGCTGAGCGTGGGGTTTGCGCCAGCGATTGTGGCCCAGCCTACGGACCAGACGGTCTGGCTGGGCGGTTCGGTGGTTTGGGCAGTGGTGGCGGAAGGCACGGCACCGCTGGCGTATCAATGGAGCCTGGGGGGAGCGAGCCTGGCGGATGCGACCAACAGCGCGCTGGTGCTCACGAATGTGCAGCCAAGAGATGGTGGCAGTTACGCGGTGGTGGTGTCCAATGCGTTTGGGATGGCGAGCAGCATCAACGCGGTGCTGACGATTGGGCTGCCGGCGATGATTGTCCAGCAACCGACGAATCTGGCGGTGGCGGTGGGTGGGGTGGCGGTGATGGGGATCGTGGCGGACGGGACGGCGCCGCTGGCGTATCAATGGAGCCTTGGGGGGACGAATCTGGCGGATGCGACCAACAGCGTGCTGGTGATTACGAACGTGCAGGGGAGCGATGCGGGGAGCTATGCGGTGGAGGTGTCCAATGCGTTCGGCTCGGAGCAAAGCTCCAACGCTACACTGCTCGTTTACGTGATCGATCACTTCGCATGGGATGCAATTCCTTCGCCAGTACTTGTCAACGTGCCGTTTGCGGTGCGGATTCAAGCCTTGGATGCCTCGAACGACCTGGTTACCAATTTCACCGGCAGGGTCGTTCTGAAGTCAACGGCTGGAGTTTCCGTCAACCCATCTAATTCGGGCGATTTCGTTCAAGGCCAATGGACTGGTTCGGTGACGATCTCTCAAGCAGCCTCCGGCGCGGTTTTGACCGCAACCGATGATTCCGATCATTCGGGTTACGCCAATCCGATCGACGTCGTTAGTGTGCCTTCGTTATCAATTGAACTGGCCGGAAACAGCGTGCTGATCAGTTGGCCTGCCGACGTACCGGCGTTTGTACTGGAATCCTCCTCTGATTATTCCTCGTGGGCGCAGTTATCAATCCCGGTTGGGCTGTCTGCCAACAATTACGTAGTCCGCTTACGGACATCTGGCGCGAGAGCCTACTATCGACTGCGCTTTGTCGCGCCGCCAGGCGTCCCGTGAGTTGGGAATAACAAGCCGGAGTGGTGCTGTCCAGTTGCGCCCTGGAAAGGTTATGTTCTGGCGCGTTCTCGAGGTGAACGGCCCGGTGGCAGGCGCCGGTTCCGGGTTAATCCGGCCGTCTTCACTTGCCCTGAACTGAGTTGTCACTTTTCTTTTGCCCATCGCGCGCATTAGCGCCAAATTCAGGCCCGGAATTGCAATATGCTGACGACCCTGCGCATCAAGAACCTGGCCCTCGTGGCCGACCTGACCCTCGAGTTGCAGCCTGGCTACAACGTCATTACGGGGGAAACCGGCGCCGGCAAGTCCATTCTCATTGGGGCCCTCAACCTCGCCCTGGGCGAGCGGGCGGACCGCACGCTCATTCGCAGCGGCAGCGAGAGTTGCTCGGTTGAGGCCGTTTTCGATATCGCGCGGCTCCGCGCGCCCCTTGGATCATTTCTGGAGGAAAACGGGCTCGAACCTTGCGCCGACCACCAGCTTCTGCTCAAGCGCTCCTTCACCAATGCAGGCACTAACCGTCAGTTCATCAACGGCTCCCCCACGACGCTGGCTACCCTCGCCATCTTGGGCGAGTGGCTGGTGGACATCCACGGTCCGCACGAGCATCAGTCGCTCCTGCATCCGGCCCGCCAGCTTGTGATCCTGGACGCTTTTGGCAACCTGGATGGCGAGCGCGAGGCCTTCAGCGACCTTGTCCGCCGCCGCGCTACGCTCGAAGCCGAGAAGACGGCCTTGATCGTGGATGAGAAGACGTATGCGCAGCAACTCGACCTGCTCCGCTTTCAGGCCAGCGAAATCGCTGCCGCCCAACTCCAACCGGAAGAGGAAGCGCAGGTCGAGCAGGACTACAAGCGCGCCAGCAACGCTGCCAAACTGCTGCAGCTCAGCCAGACGGCGCTGGGCCTCTTGAGCGAGAACGAAACCTCCTTGCTCACCCAGGCTGGCATCATCGGCCGCACATTGCAGGAGTTGCAGCGAGTGGACGCCTCAGCGGCCCCGCTCCTGACTTTGCACGAGCAAGCCGTTGCGGCGCTGCGTGATTTGCAGGCGGAGCTTTCCCATTATTGCGACAAGACCGACATTGACCCCGCCCGCCTCCAGCAGCTCGAGGAGCGCCTCAACCTAATCCATTCCCTCAAACGCAAGTACGGCGCCACGGTGCCCGAGGTCATGGCCTTCGGCGAGGAGGCCGCGCGCAAGCTCGAAAGCCTGGAACAGCGCGATGCTGAACTTGGCCGGCTCAATGCCGAACTGCAGACGCTTGCGGCCGAGCTCTGGCGCGCCGGCCAAGCCCTTTCCGCCAAACGCCGGAAAGTCATCCCTCAGCTCAGCAAAGCCGCCTGCAAGCAACTCGCCGACCTGGGGTTCAAACAAAGCCGCCTCGACATCGCCCTGACCACACGACCCCAATCGCTAATCGCCGATCACCAATCGGCGATCGCCAGCACCGGCCTGGACACTATCGAATTCCAATTCGCCCCTAACCCCGGCGAGCCCGCCCGGCCCTTGCGCGCCATCGCTTCCTCGGGGGAACTGGCCCGGGTGATGTTGGCGCTCAAGACCGTGCTGGCCGCCGAGGATCAGATTCCCGTGCTCGTGTTCGACGAGGTGGATGCCAATGTCGGCGGCGAGACGGCCAACGCCGTCGGCGAGAAGATGCAGCAGATCGCCCAGAAGCGTCAGGTGCTCTGTATTACCCACCTGCCGCAAGTCGCCGCGCCGGCTTCCGCGCATTTCATGGCCAGCAAGCAAACCAAAGCCGGTCGGACCACCTCCGAGATCACTCTGCTCAGCGCGAAGGACCGCGTCACCGAACTGACCCGGATGTTGGGAGGCCAAACCGACGCTGCCCGCAAACACGCCGAGGCCCTTCTGGAGGGGCCAAGGGCAAGGGGCAGTTGAGCGTAACGCCACGGCACTCCTCTGATGTTGCTCCCGTATTGCTCCATCGTTGCTCCGGTGTCGTCCCCTTGGGTAGCCCTTAGGTGGCCCTTGGGTAGCCCTTGGGTAGCCCTTGGGTAGCCATCGGGTCTGGAATACGATTATATGGTCCTCCGAAAGCCTCAAACCTGCTACTGCCCGATCTCCCCGGCGTCGAGATCATTAGCAGTTCGCCTGCTTTGGGTGTCGCCAGCCTCCGAGCCGGAATGTCACGGCCACCTGCTTGTCTTGCGGCCCGAGCTCCGTTAGGTTGCGGGCGTGATTTACGACGCGTCATTGGACGAATTGCTGCACGCGGTCTGGGATGGGCGGCGCATCAACCAGGCCGAGGCGCTGCGGCTCTATCATCTGCCGCTCGAAGAGCTAGGCGCGCTGGCTGACCGGCGACGCCAGCTCGCCCGGGCCGACGCCCACGATGGACGCGGAAACGATATCGTCACCTATATCGTCGATCGGAATATCAACTACACGAACGTCTGCAACGTGTATTGCAAGTTCTGCGCGTTTTATCGGACCGAGAAAGATGCCGACGCGTATGTCATCACGTCGGAAGAACTGGACAAGAAGATTGAGGAGACGGTGGCGCTGGGTGGGACGCAGATTCTGCTGCAAGGCGGGCATCACCCCAAGCTCACCAAGCAATGGTATCTAGACCTGCTCGCGCACATGAAGGGCAAGTTCCCGCAGGTCAATATCCACGGCTTCAGTCCGAGCGAGTTCGTCCACTTCCGCGAGGTGTTTCAGGAACCGCTGGAGAAGATCATCGGGGATTTCAAGGCGGCCGGCCTGGGGTCCATACCGGGCGGCGGCGGCGAGATCCTGGTGGACCGGGTGCGCCAGCGGGTTTCGCCGCTCAAAGCGATGAGCGATGACTGGCTGGAGGTCATGGACGTCGCGCATCGGCTTGGCCTGAAGTCATCCGCGACCATGATGTTCGGCCACGTCGAGACCGTGGAGGACCGCATCGAGCACCTCGAACGGGTGCGCGCGCAGCAGGACAAATCAAAGGGATTCACGGCGTTCATCTGCTGGACCTTCCAGGCCGAGCACACGAAGCTGCAGGCGCCGACCGTGGGAGCGCACGAGTATCTGCGGACGCAAGCCTTGTCGCGCATTTACCTCGACAACTTTCCGAGTGTGCAGAGCTCGTGGGTGACCCAAGGCCAGGGAATCGGCCAGGTCGCGCTGAAGTTCGGGGCCAATGATCTGGGCAGCATTATGATCGAGGAAAACGTGGTCTCACAAGCGGGCACCACCTTCCGCATGACCGTGGCGGACATGCGCCGGCTCATCTCGGACCTCGGCTACGAGCCGCACCAGCGGGACAATTGGTACCGGCTGGTTAACTGATGATCCGCGAATTGCTCTAATTAACGCGAATTGACTTGAGGCACTCAGGCCGTTCACACGGCAGCCTGCCTCGCGCTGCCGGCTTCCGGGCGATTCTCGGTCCCTTTAGCGAGAGTTAGCGTAATTCGTGGATTACGCTCTCCTGTTTTCTCTTGCCGGGTGCGGTGGGTTGCTGAAACAATGCGCCGCGCTTGGCGTTTCTGCCATAGTGCCCTGCCGGTGGAATTGCGTCTTTCCTGGCGAGGTTCAATAATCATGACGCGCTGGAATTCCCGATGACGAAAGTTTTGCTGCTAGGACTCGGGCGCTGGGGTGTGAACCATCTGCGCAACCTCAATGCGATGCCGGTCGAACTCTACGTGGCTGAGGTCGATTCGAAACGGCTGGAGCAGGCGCGCAAACTCGGCCTGCCCGAAACACGCCTTACGACCAACTATAAGGAGTGGGTCGGTAAAGTGGACTGTGTGGTCGTGGTCACACCCGCACAAACGCATTTCCCGATCTGCAAGGAGTTCCTCGAGGCCGGCAAAGATGTATTCGTAGAGAAGCCGATCACGCTTGTTTCGGACGAGGCGCAGAAGCTGACGGAATTGGCGGCGAAGCACCGACGCATCCTGCAGGTGGGGCATATCTTCCGGTTCGACCCGGCGTCGCAATGGCTGCGGGATGCGATCCAGGCCGGGCAGTTTGGGCGCGTGCAGATTCTCCGCAGCAATTTCAGCGGCTTTAAACGCCCGCGCAACGACAGCGGCGTGATGTTCGCCGATGCCATCCATTTCGTGGACCTGTTTAACTATTTCATGGGCAAAACCCCTGCGCGTGTGTTTGCCGTTACGCAGGACTTCATGGGCCGCGGCATGGAGGATGCCTCGCTCCTCTCACTGGAATACGAGAGCGCCCGGGGCACGACCTGGGGGACGATCGAGACGAACTATTTTCTGCCCGGCAAATTCCGCGAGGTGACGGTAATCGGCAGCGAGCTCAGCGCAGTATGCGACTTCAACGTGGCGCAATACAAGATCAAGACCTTCGCCAACCGCCACGTCAAAGAGGGCGACGATTTCAAGGCCATCGAAGGAACGCTGCATCAGGTGGAAAGCCCGCCCGAAGAACCGTTATTGGCTGAGCTGCGCGCATTCTTCGATTCCGTCCAGACGCGCAAAGCCCCGCGTGCCGGAGGGGCCGCCGGTGTTGACTCAGTTCGCGTCCTCGAAGCTGCCCTGGAATCTGCCAAGAGCGGGAAGACGGTGGAACTGGATTGATTTACGGAATAAATTCGCGCGAATCCGCGTAATTCGCGGATAAGCCCTGCCACCCTTTATGCAAAAGATAACGTTATCGAAATGTTTCGTGAACTCGGAAGTGGAGGAAGCTGCGCTTCGGGCCATCCGGTCCGGCCAATATATCCTGGGCAAGGAATGCCAGGCCTTTGAAGCCGAGCTAGCGGCTCACACCGGCACGAAGCAATGCGTCCTCGGCACTTCCTGGACGATGATTGTCTATCTGCTGCATCAGCTTCAGGGAGTTGGGCCCGGGGACGAAATCATCGTGCCCAGCCACACCGCTTTTCCTACCATGGAACCGCTCATCCATCTGGGCGCTCGGCCGGTGTTCGTGGATGTCGATGACACGTATGTGATGGACCTCGACCAGGTCGAAGCGGCCATCACGCCGCGTACGGTGGGAATCATTCCCGTGTATATCTACGGCCATCCGGTCGATGTGGATAAGCTGATGGCGATTGCCGCGAAGTATCATTTGTGGGTGATCGAAGACTGCGCGCAGTCCCAAGGGGCCAAATACAAGGGGAAGACCGTCGGCAGCATAGGCGACTTTGGGGCGTTCAGCTTTTTCCCATCCAAGAACCTCACGGTGCTGGGCGACGGCGGCTGCATCACCACCAACAACACCCAGATGGCCGACCGGCTCCGCATGTTGCGGAACCATGGTCGCCAGGGCAAATACGACCACGAGTTCCCCGGCTACAATGTGCGGTTTAACGAGATCAACGCCGCCATTGGGCGCGTGATGCTCAAGCATTTGGACGGCTTTAACGACAACCGGCGCAAGATTGCCGCGCGATACAACGAGCGCTTGAAAGGCATCGTCCAAAACCCGCCCGAGCGTGAGTGGGCCAAGGCCGTCTATCACATGTACGTCATCCGTAGCGAGCGCCGAGACGAACTGCAAAAGTTCCTGAAGGAGCGGAATATCGACACCGGCATTCATTACCCGAAGCCGAATCATCTCCAGCCGGCGGTCACGGGCTTGTTCCCCTTCATACCAAAGCTTCCGCGCACCGAGCAGATAGTGAAGGAGATTCTCTCGCTGCCGATCCACGGCGAGATGGGTCTCGATTCCGCCGACCAAGTCTGCGACGCGATCACCGCTTTTTACGGGAAGAAGTGATGGCCAGCGCCCCCGCACTCAGTCTCGTCATTCCGTGCTACAACGAGCAGGACAACCTGCGTCCGCTTATTGCGGCGATTCGCGCGGCGGTTGACCCGCTCAAGGTCTCCTACGAGGTGGTCGTTACCGACGACTGCAGCAAGGACAAATCCTGGGAGATCCTTAAGGAACTGGCTGGGAGCGACCCGCGGATTCGCGTGCAACGATTCGCCTTCAACTGCGGTGAGTCAGCGGCCATTTGGGCAGGCCTGAAGATCGCGCGCGGGGAGTATCTGTTCACGCTCGACGCCGATTTGCAAAACGACCCTAAGGACTTGCCTAAGTTCTTGGAGCCGCTGAAGCACTTCGATTGTGTCTGCGGCACGCGGGTCGAGACACGCAGCAAAGGCGACAAATTCATTCGCGTTGCCTCCTCCCGCATTGCCAACTGGGTGCGGAACAAGCTATCCGACGAGAAGATCAGCGACGCTGGCTGTACCTACCGCGCCTTCAGGCGCGAGTGCATTGAGAACCTGAAGTTCTTCAAGGGCATGCACCGTTTCCTGCCGACCTTGTTCAAGATTGAAGGCTTCACGGTGACCGAGATCAGCGTGACGAACAACCCGCGCTTCGCCGGTCAGAGCCATTACGGTGTGTGGAACCGGCTGTTCGCTTCCTTCTACGACTTGCTAGCCGTCCGTTGGATGAAGAAGCGGATGTTCCGTTATCAGGTGGCGGAACGGGTGAACTGACGGAAGTGATCGGGTAGGTCGCGTAATTCCATGGTCGTCAGCGGGATCACCTGGTGGCGCCGAACACGTTGTCGAGGATGACTTCCTTGGTCTTCCAGAGCAGGGCCATGGTCATGGCCAAGGGCAGCAGGACCAGCAGTATCAGGAACCACAGGCTGCCGCGCTCTATCACGTTCATAACCACCCCCAGCCAGAATGGAAGTGAGTAGAACTGTCCGAGCCCAATGTACAACAACGCCAGCAGCAAGGTGGCGAACAGCAAGTTAAGATTTAGCGTGGTGAATTGCCGGGTTTCCAGCCGCAGCCCTTCGTCCGGCAACATCGCGCCGAGGCGCCGCAGCACGAGGTTTAGGCTCCCGAGGAACACCAGGGCGGAGAGGGTCAGCACCATCACCATGGTAAGGAAAAAGGTGTTGGCGGGGAGTCTGTTCCACCAAAAAAGAAAAGGGCTGAGGCCGAAGTTAATGAGGCTGAATACAAGTGCACGGTCGAGCGCGGCGCGCCAGACGCGCTCCTGCTTTTGGAAATCGCCCAATTGCCATAAGCCGTATGTTAGCAAGCCCGTGGTCACCAGAGGGGGCACGAGGCCGAACGGTTTCAGCCAGTCGCCTTTGGCGGTGTAGAAGCACGCGATCAACGTGATGGGGAGCCCCCAGAACAAGGCAGAGAGCCCGCGCACCAGCCGGCCGAGCGACCGCAACAGTTCGGCGTTGGGTGCGGGGTCAGGCATTCGTGAGTTTGATTGGGCCAGACAGCTAGAAGCTCAAGTAGGTGTATTCCTTCAGCCCGCGCTCGTAATCGTCGAGGAGGCGCATGGCTTCGGAGGGTTTCATGCGGTCGGACTTGATGGCCTCGTCAATTTGAGCCTTCATCTGCCGCTTCAGCTCGTTCTCGTCGTACTGGACGGAAGCGAGGCATTGGACGATGGTGCTGCCCTCGATGATTTCTTCGACATAGTAGCCGGCCGGTTCGTCGGGCTCGAGGAAGACGTGGACCTCGTTGACGCGCCCAAATAAGTTGTGCAAATCACCCATGATGTCCTGGTAGGCGCCCATCAGGAAGAAGCCGAGGTAATATGGCTCCGGTTGGCCGTTGCCGTTGGTGTTGAGGCGGTGGAGGGGCAGGGTGTCGCGCACGTCGCGGAGGTCGATAAACTTGTTAACCTGCCCGTCGGAATCGCAGGTGATGTCAACCAGCGTGGCTTCGCGCGTGGGACGTTCGTTAAGTCGGCTGACTGGCATGATGGGGAACAACTGGCCGAGCGCCCAGTGATCGAGGAGGGACTGGAACACCGAGAAATTGCAGAGGTACTGGTCGCAAAGGCTGTCTTCGAGTTTGCGAATCTCCTCCGGCACGTACGCCTGGCCTTTGAAGCTCTCGACGACTTCCCGGCTGATGGCCCAATAGAGATCCTCGATCTTGGCCTTCTCAGGCAAATCCATCATGCCCAGCGTAAACATGTGCTGCGCGTCCTCTTTCCGCTCCAGCGCGTCGTGATACGCCTCGAGCTTGTTCAACTTCGGCAGGTTCTTTCGGATATCGAGCAGTTCCTTCACCAGTGGGGGATCGGTCTCGCAGTATTCGGTGCCCTCGCCCAACCGGCTTTTTTCGATCGCGCCGAAGACCTCCACGATCAACACGCTGTGGTGGGCAACGATGGCCCGACCGCTCTCGCTGATGATGTCCGGGTGGGGCACCTTCTCGGTGTTGCAAACATCGGCGACGTAATAAATGATATCGTTGGCATATTCCTGGAGGGTGTAATTGGCGGAGCTGTCGAAGGCTGACCGGCTGCCGTCGTAATCCACGCCCAGGCCGCCGCCGACGTCGAGGTATTCGATCTTAAATCCCATCTTGTATAGCTTTGCGTAAAGCCGCGAAGCTTCCTGGACCGCCTTCTTGACGATGAGAATGTCCGGCACCTGCGAGCCGATATGGAAATGCAACAACTTGAAGCAGTGGCCGAGGTTTTCCGCCCGGAGCATTTCGGTGGCGGCCAGCAACTCGGTGGTGCTCAAGCCGAATTTGGCGTTCTCGCCGGCGCTCTCGGCCCACTTGCCGGTGCTCCGGCTCAGGAGGCGCGCGCGGATGCCGATCAGGGGTTCCAAGCCGAGTTGTCGGGACAGCGTGATGATCTGGCGCACCTCTTCGAGCTTCTCGACGACCATGATCACCTTTTTGTTCAGCTTAGTGCCGAGCAGCGCCATGCGGATGAAACTCGCGTCCTTGTAACCGTTGCACACGATCAGACTGCCGAGCTGATTTTGCATGGCCAGGCCGGCAAACAACTCCGGCTTGCTGCCGACTTCGAGGCCGAAATCGAACGGCTTGCCCGCATCGAGGATCTCTTCCACCACCTCGCGCAACTGGTTCACTTTGATCGGGAACACGCCGCGATACTTGCCCTGATAATTAAACTCAGCGATGGAATTGCGGAAGGCATGATTGATCGATTCGACCCGGTGGCGCAGAATGTCCTGGAATCGAATCAGCAGCGGAAACTTCAGCCCGCGCGCCCGAGCTTCTTCGATGACGTCCGTCAATTCGACCGAGGCACCGGCATCGCGCAATGGTTTGGCCACGACGTGTCCTGCTTCGTTGATATCAAAATATTCCGCGCCCCAACGATGAATGTTGTACAGATTGCGAGCGGCCTGGATGTCCCAGGGCTCGTTGCCATCGGTCGAGTTGCTCATTTCCATTACTTCAGAACGATGCGCACTATAGAACTCTGCCGGGGGAATTCAATAGGCGTGTTGAAGATTCTTTCAGTGGGGAAGCATGAAACGTGATGCGTGAAGCGTGATGCGTGAAACGTGAAGGGACGGAGAGCACTCGTTGCCGTGGTCACGTTTCACGCTTCACGCTTCCCAGGCGCACCGGGTTTTGGTTTGATCAGCGCATGTCGAACGTCTCACTGGCGGCGATTGTCCGCTACTGCGATCGGTTGCTGGGCACAGCCGAGTTTCAGGATTACGATGGTGCGGTTAATGGCCTGCAGGTCGAGAATCGTGGCTCGGTCAGTCGGATTGCGGCGGCGGTGGACGCGAGCCTGACGACGGTTCGGCTGGCGGCAGTAGCCCAAGCGGACCTGCTGCTCGTGCATCACGGGCTTTTTTGGACGTGCTCGCACCCGTGGACGGGCAAACGCCACGAGCTAATGAGCTGCCTGCTTGAGCACAACCTGGCGGTTTACAGCTCCCACTTGCCGCTGGATGCCCACCCCCGGCTTGGCAACAACGTCCAGCTCTGCGCCGCGCTCGGCTTGAAGAAGCTGCAGCCTTTTTTCTTTGATCATGGCCAGTTCATTGGCTTTAAGGCCAACACCAGCATCTCGCGCGCGGACCTTGTCCGGCGCCTGCAGCGCGCAACGGGGACGGAATTGCGCATGATCCCGGCTGGACCAACGGTCTGCCGCCGCATTGGCGTCGTGAGCGGTGGCGCCGGTGGCGATTTGCAGAAGGCGGCGGACGAGCTCGTGGACACGTTCGTCACGGGTGAAGGGCCGCACTGGACTTATGCGCTGGCGGAGGAATTGGGCTGCAACGTCCTATACGGCGGTCATTACGCAACCGAGACATTTGGGGTCAAGGCTCTGGCAGCGCATCTTTCCGCCCGATTCAAAGTGCCTTGGACCTTCCTGGATCACCCAACGGGCTTGTAGCGGCACCGCAAGGGTGCGGAATATCTCCGAGCGCGGCGGGTGAGGCGACCCCAGATCGCAAGCTGAGCCCGTTTTTGTTAGCCTTCGACCTTTCGCGGCGCGCAGGGCCAGACGCGCCCTACTCTCCCGTAGGGAACAAGATCACCCTATTTCAACCGCTTGCCCCACAGGCCGTGCTTCTCTTCGGAATAGCGGTCGCGTTCCGCAAAGCGGCAACCATAGTTTGCCGTTCCCGGGAACATGAAGATGATCCCGCGATTCCGGTAGCTCCACGGATTCAGGCAGAACTTGTAGTCCGCCGGGACGCTCTCCGCAACGTAGTTCAGATCGAGCTTCCGATCCTCATATTGGTCAAAGCACAAGCCATTGCCGGCGTCAAAGTCGTCGATTACAATGACCGGGTTCTCGCATTGTCCGAAGATGATGGACATTTCGTCCCGCAGAGGCCAGTAGGCCCCCCAGTGGGCATCGAGGAAGTAGATGGACTGCTTCCGAATCTCGGGCAGGTGGGCACGGAGGAAATCAGGCGAGCTCTTGGTCTCGTAGATCAGGTTGTCTGCAAAGTAGATTTCCGGTCGGCGCTTCCAGTCTATCACGTCACAGGTAAACACCTTCTCGAAAAGCAGGCTCATGGCCACGGACGTCTCCCCGTCATAGGTGCCGGTCTCGACAAAGTTGCGCAGGCCGAAGTCAGCTTGCAGCTTCTTGACCACGCGGACGAAGTTGGGATCGATGGCGACCCGGCAACGAAGGTTGTCATGCATGTATCGGTCGAACCCCTTGGTGTCTTGTCCGAACTGGCGCCGCAGGTCATTGACTTCGGCGCAGGTCAACTGGCGGGCCTCTCGTTTCTTGATCTTGTAATTGATCAACCAATTGAGCAGCGACTGCCCCACAGCGGTCTTCTTAAGCGTCTCCAACATAGACAATATTTCGTTGAATCTTTCCAGGCAGAATCGCCTGGGTTTATCCCAGCTTCTTGTTCGGGTCGCGCTTGCCTTTGGACGTAAGGCCGACCATGAGTCCTTTGGCTTCATTGGCCACCATTCCCAGGAACCTGAAGAGCCGCCGCATGGCGCTCATGCGCGGCCAGGCCACAATGGCGTCCTTTGCCACTTTGTCCGCCTCTGCCTGCCGGCCAAGGGCACGGAGGCATTGGACCATCATCTCTTGCGCTGGGCGCGCCCGGATATCAGCCAGTTGCGTTGCCTCCAAGTATTTGAGCGCGTCGGCGTACTCTTTCTTGTCGAGATGCTGTTGCGCGATGCCCAGCAACCGGGAGACCGCGTGCGCTTCCTGTTTGAAGTAGAGCGGGCTGAACCGATCCCGCTCTTCGGGCGACATCGCTGTATGACGCTCCTCCTGGAAGGTGGAATACATGTCGGAGAAGCTTTCCTCTTCCTTTTTGAAGGTATCGGCCACCTCCTGCATTTTTGCCAGGGCAGCGGCGCGCGCCTTTTCGTCCTTGGGATACATGGCGTTGATCAATTTGACAGCGGTTTCTTTTCTCTCGGGAAGGGTCAGTTGGAAGAATCTCGTCCAGAAGGGCAGGCAGCGCATGCGCTGGGTCCGGCCTTTGCCACGGATCGGGGAAAGCAAGATCGGTATGTTGATGTACCGGCCAACCATGCGGCCAATCTGATCCACCCATTTGTCGTCATACCAATAATGAAAATACCCGGCATAAACGCGCCCCATCGTGTTCAACCAGCCCCAACCGATGATCGGAAACGTCGCTATGGCCGGCGCAACGGGGTCATATGGACAAGCCAGCAGAATACCGTCCGGATACTTGGATACCTCGGCACGCAGGACTTCGTCCCAGCCCTTGGTTTCGAACCGCACGTCGTCATTGGCGATCATGTAAACCTCCGCCGTGCGGCCCAGGGCCGTCCATAAGACCTGATAGGTTTGACCCCAATCAGGGGTGCGCGGGCCGATATGCCAGTGGACGGGGAATCCCAACTCCGGGAATCCGCCGCCGTCGATTGCCGCTCGCGTCACGTGATCGTCATCGTCCACATACAGCCAAAGCGCGACTTTGTCCTTGCCGACCGTTGTGGCCCGCAGGGAGTCGAAGACTTCCAGCAGCATGTCAGGCCTGCCCCGCGTGGAGAGCAAAACGGCAATGTCGCCTCGTTTGATCTCAGGCTGGGCGGGCGCGACAGGCCCTGAATCGTTCATACGCGGCGGAAACTAGGCAATCTGTGGTTGGAAGTCAATTCGAGCTTTGACATCCGAGCTTCGACAGCAGGCGGCTGTGGGGTCCAGGAGCCACCCTAATTAGGACCTACTTAGTAGTTGAATAGAGGTCTAGAGCACCCGTGTCGTCATTGAGTTTGGTGTGGGTGTGCCGGTGCGAATGTTGGCGTGGTGATTGAGTGTTCTCGGGGGTTGCGTGTCTGAATCTGCAACATTCGCGTTCCTCTGCTACCATGCATTACCCCTATCAAGCCGAGCCCGATCTCCAGATTACGCCCATTGAGAAGATTCGCCTGCCCCTCCGGAGCCGGGACGAGTTGCCGCCGATCCTGTGGCCGGGCCACAGTGGCTCTGAATGCACCCCACGCTGCGGGCCGAGATACTCGTCTTGCTGGAAGCCGCCGTGCTGGCCGGCAAGCAGGCCAGCGGCCGCACCGGCATGGACCTCTGGCAAATCCTGGTGCTGGGCGTGGTGCGCCTGGGGCTGGACGCGGACTGGGATCGGCTGGAACACATCGCCAACTACGATTCCCTGGTACGCCAGATGCTGGTGGTGCCCGCCACGCCGTGGGGCTAGGAGCAATGCCTGTAAGCTAAACCGCCTTGGCCGGGAGGACTTCTTGTTGGGCGGGTCCATTCTGATAACTGGGAGCCTTTAAACGCGGCCAGCTTTGCACCGGCT
>Ga0182014_10005377_pt1 | contig 14235 bp, 10 predicted proteins | sample 612S2DmetaG_FD_120489 | JGI IMG/M metagenome (GOLD analysis project Ga0182014, IMG submission 120489) | Permafrost microbial communities from Stordalen Mire, Sweden - 612S2D metaG | ecosystem: Environmental > Terrestrial > Soil > Wetlands > Permafrost | place: Sweden: Stordalen | collected... | reverse complement strand
GGCGATGCTGGACCTTGACTCTGGCCAGAGAGAACAGAGAGACTGAACCTGAGACAAACCAGGGGGTCCAGTGACCCAAGCTGCCAAGAGGCACGAAATGACCACCCTAGCGGTATGGCTATTTCTGATAGCCGCGGCCTTAGTGGTGTGGGCAGCTTTTTCAATCCATGATAAACACCCGCACACGGCGCTTGTGCTCACAGCCTGGGCTCTTATTTTCGTGAGCCCTATACCATTATTCATTTGGCCTACGGAATGTAGGGTCATCAATAAACGCGGCAACGCGTGCACACAGACCACCTTTGGCTTTTTGTTCGGATGCAGGCGCTACTATCACTGGTGGCCGAAATTCTTCGCCCGGCTAGGTTACAAGAGAAGCGCACTAAAACAAGCGTACCAGCATCAGCCCGTTGGAAACACGATTGTTATGCATCAAGCCGCACCAGACTCAGCGCCTTTGAAGGTGAGGGTCGAAGACAACACACTTACTGTTTGCGGAACCTGGGCCGGTATTATCTCAGCAGCCGTGGGGGTCATAGGGCTTATTGTCGGTGGACACTAGCTGTGGCGCTTCTAACACCGAATTAGCTGGAGGGTCAGTGAGTCGGACGTCTAGACGCAAAAACAGACGCGCCGCATCCGCAGTTCTTTTTCTGCTAACCGCAGGTTCAATGGTGCTGGCAGTTGCCAGGGTCAGACACCATGAGATTTTTACTGGTCTTCAATTCGGAGCTTGGTCTTTCCTTCCCTTGGCGCTGCTCCTAGGCTTTACCCTGCCCGTCCAATGTCGCGTCATGACAACTCGTGGTACGGCGTGTGGGAACGAAGCTTATGGCCTACTGTTCGGTTGCAACAAGGCCGCTGGCCACGCGTTAAACAAATTTCGTGCACGGCTGCACCTGCAAAGCAATGCGGCTACGCCGATACAACATACTAAGCCCACAGCCAACCTAGCCGTGATGCATCATATCGCGCAAGGATCAGAACCATTGAGGGTAACCATTGATGACACCGCGCTTTCTCATTGCGGTGTCTGGGCTGGTATTGTTTCCGCAGTTGCGACAGTTGCCGGGGTCGTATTGACTGTCGCGTTTCACTAGCATGGTTAACCAGTGCCACTCGTGGCGTGGCCGCGCCTGGGCGACCATACTGCCGCGAGACCAGCGGTAACATGCGCCGTGAAGCGCTCAACCTCGACAGAGATACGAAGCGACGTCAACGCCCGACGGTGAGCGCTTAGAAGCTTCGACTCATTGACTGCGCTTCATCATCGACTGGCGGCGGCTTCTGGCCGCTCGTAAGTAGCGGCAAAGATCGAGTCGGACAGCCACTTGTTGAACGACTCGTTGTCGCTGAACTGCTTGAACAGCTCAGTGTCGTCCTTCAGGACAGCGCTCATTACCCGAGCCAGGGCCTTGTCGTGCTCGATCCGGGCGTTCTGGACGTCGTTGTTCTTCATGGCGTTCTGATAGGCGCCGTCGGCGGCCACGCGGGCCGGGATGTCCTCGGAGATCAAGCGCTCGACACGGTCGGCGTCGGTCCAGGGGATATTGCCCCACTGCTCGTTGAATGCTTTGACGATGTTGGAGAGCAGGTCGCGCTCAGCCTCGGGCAGGTGACCGCCGCCGGTCCCCGGCACCGGATCGATCTCCGAATCTTCGTCGGTCAGGACGATCTTCATGGTGGTCTGCTTCTCGACCCGGTAGCTATCCATGTCGATCGTCTCGAGGAGGCCGCGTGTGAGGTCTTCTTCCTTTGGGGCCGGCAACTTGGAGATGAGGAAGTTGAGGAAGATCGACAGCTTCTCCCAGTCGGCGTTAGTGTAGGGCAGGATCGCCGCCAGGAAGTTATAGGTCCGGGCGAAGGCCTTGGCCTTGCCCTTGAAGTCGACTTGGCTGTCTTCATCCAGTTCCCTTGTGTAGATGCCAGCGCAGGCGTCGAGGATCGGGTCGAGCTGCTCGCGGCTGGCCTCGGTCAGGTAGAGAGCGACGAAGTCTTCGACCTGCTGGGCCTCGTAGACCTCGTAGCCATCGAGATCCGCCTTCAGATCGTGCAGCTTGTTTGGGTCGGTCTCCTCGCTGAGCAGCGTCGTCCGGTAGTAGTCCTCAAATGCGCTCCGGATGCCATCGGAGTCATTGACAAAGTCGAGCACCATCACGTCATACTTCTGCGGCTCTGCCCGGTTGAGACGGGAGAGCGTCTGGACTGCCTTGATATCTGATAGCGGCTTGTCGACGTACATGGTGTGCAACAGCGGCTCGTCGTAGCCAGTCTGGAACTTGTCAGCACAGACCAGGAAGCGGTAAGTCGGATCGTCGCGGAACCGGTCGGTGATCTCCCTGCTGGAAAAGCCGTTCAGCTTGGCCTCGCTGACCATCGCGCCCTCGAACTCAGGTTCCCCGGAGAAGGCGACAATGTCCCGGTAGGGGCTCTTGCGCTCCTTCAGGTAGGCCTGGATGGCGAAGTGGTACTTGAGTGCCCGCTCGATGCTGCTGGTGACGACCATCGCGCGGGCCTGGCCGCCGATCTTGTTAAGGGCCAGGACATGGTCGTGGAAGTGATCGACCATGATCTCGGCCTTGAGCCGGATGGCGTGGTCGTGGTTCTCGACGAACTGGCGCAGCTTCTTGTTGGCCTTGCGGGCATCGAACTCGGGATCGCCCTCAACCGTCTTGACCAGCCGGTAGTAGCTGTTAATGGGGGTGTAGTTGGCCAGCACATCCAGGATGAAGCGCTCCTGGATGGCCTGCTTCATGGTGTAGCTATGGAATGGCCGGTGCTTGGTCTTGCCCTCGGTCTGGTAGGGATCGCCGAAAGTCTCGAGCGTCTTGTTCTTCGGCGTAGCGGTGAAGGCGTAGTAGCTGGCGTTGGTTAGCATCTTGCGCGCGTCCATGACCCGGTTGATGGCATCCTCAGCCGTCTCGCCCTCCTGCTGGGCACCGGCCTCAGCCAGCGCCTCGCTCATCCGGCCCGTCGCCTGCCCGCCCTGGCTGGAGTGGGCCTCGTCGATGATGATGGCGAAGGTGTTGCTGCGGTGCGCGTCGCCGATCTCCTTATAGACGAACGGGAACTTTTGCACTGTGGTGATGATGATCTTCTTGCCAGCCTCAATAGCTGCCCTCAGATCGGAGGCACTATCTGCATGGGTGACGGTCGAGCTGACTTGAGCGAACTGCTTGATCGTGTCGCGGATCTGCCCGTCCAGGATCACCCGGTCGGTCACCACGATGATCGAGTCGAAGACCCGCTTACCATCGTGTTCCAAGCCGATCAGTTGATGGGCCAGCCAGGCGATCGAGTTTGACTTGCCGCTGCCGGCTGAGTGCTGGATGAGGTAGCGTCGGCCGGCACCGTGAGCTGCACCGTCGGCTAGCAGCTTCCGGACTACGCCAAGCTGGTGGTACCGGGGGAAGATCGGCCGGGATTTCTTCTTGCCGGTCTTGGTGTCTTTCTCGGTGATGATCTGTGCGTAGTTCTCGATGATGTTGGTCAGGCTGTTCGGAGCCAGGATGCGCTTCCATAGGTAGTCGGTCTTCAGGCCATCGAGGTTTCGCGGGTTACCAGCCCCGTCGTCGTAGCCCTGGTCGAAGGGCAGGAACCAGGAGCTTTTGCCCTTCAGTTCCGAGCAGAAGCGGACCACCTGATCGTCGACGGCGAAGTGAGCCATGCACCGGCCGGACTGGAAGAGCAGCTCCCGCGGATTGCGGTCCCGCTTATATTGCTCGACCGCGTCCTCGGCCGTCTGCTTGGTGATGTTGTTCTTCAGCTCGAAGGTAGCTACCGGCAGGCCGTTGATGAACAGTCCGAGATCGAGGGCCAACTGCGTCTCGTCGCGGCTGTAACGAAGCTGCCGGGTGACGCTGAAGCGGTTGAGGGCGTAGCGCTGCTGGGCTGACGCGTTGCCGGGGCTGGGGGTGCCATAGAAAAGGTCGAGGTCGTGCGGACCGTGCCGGACTCCCTTGCGCAGGACATCGACGGTGCCTCGCTTGGTGATCTCGCCCTGCATGCGGCCCAGAAACTTCTGCCTGGTCGGACTGTCCTGCTCGAGGTCCAGGGCCTCGGCCTTCTCTGGCTGCGTCGCCTTGAGGAAACCTGACAGCTGGGCAAGATCGACGGCGTACTCGCGGTCGTACTCCTTGGGATCGCCGACTAGCCAACCACCTGCCACGGAGGTCATGTAGTCGACGATCAGGGTCTCTAGCGCCTTCTCGCTGAGGTCAGTACTCACTCAGCCACTTCCTCCACGATGTCATCCATGCCGACGTCGGCTTCGTCAGGCTCTTCGAGGATCTCATCTGCCAGTGACAGTTCGTCTGGCTCGTCTGGCAGGCTGGCTGCCGCCTCGCGGACGTCGAGTTGGCCGGTAACGACATCGGTGACAAGGCGGGTGCGATACTCCCTAAGCAGCACCAGTGCCTTCTGCTCCCGCTCGATCACCAGGTCGATGGAAGCCGTCTCAACGACAAATCGGTCAACGATCTGCTTCTGCTCCCCGACAGGAGGAACAGAAAGCCAAAGATTCTTGACTACGGCTTGGCCGATATTCTGCATGGAGTCGCTAGCGCCATTCGTGCTCGCCTCAATCTGAACTCTACTGTTCTTGTCGCGTATCGCCGCGACAATGAAGGGGCCATAGGCTCGGTGCTCAACAGCTCGGAACCGAAATAGCTTGTCACACAAGAGCAGGTGCGATCGGGTATCTGTAACAATTGCGGCAAGACCAAGCAACTCTCGTGTATTGGCCCGACTCATGAGAATGTCGCCTGACTTTATCTCCAGCTCTGGCACTGCGGAGAGCGTCGAGGGCAGTCTCTTGTTTTGCGCAGGGTCAAAATAGACCCGATTAACACATCCGACTTTCAGTACACCCCACTCGTTCTCGCCTGCAGGCTGCGCGTCGCATTGAGGCGACCATCCCTGTTCGATCGACGTTATGAGGTATTTGAGCCTATATGGATGCCAGTGTTCAGGTATATGTCCGAGCCACTGCACACCCGAGTCTCTCAGGTCAATGCTCTGCTCGAAGCCCTGGGTGACAGCCCTGTGGACGATCGCGCGCCTGTGCTCCTGCAACATGGCAAGCAACTGCTGCTTCCCGAAAAGCAGTTGCCGGACGCGGCGATCAATGTATTCCACGTAGCGGATGATTGCCCGCTGTTCGTCAGGCGGTGGGCATACTGAGAAAATTTGCTTGAAGTCCTCCCAGTAGAGCCGGTTACGATCCTTGACGATGCCATGTGAGTGGACGTCAACTTCGCCCCTGTAGGCTGCAGTGCAAAACAGTTCAGAGAAGTACTTCGATTCCACACCAGCGAGGGGCGTCGCGACAACGTAGGCAGGACTGACCAGTCCGTTCTCTGGGACCACCCCAACAGCACCTTGCCACATCCGCATCATGTTGTAGGCAATGTCGCCTTTTGCGGCCCGCTTGTATTTGCTTCGGTCGGACATTACCTGCTTACGTGCCGTACCATCGAATTTGCGGATGCGCACACCGGTATGCAGAGAAACCTCGAGGATAGGAAGCTCGGCGAACCCAGTCTCCTTGCGCTGTGCGAAGAGTTGGCCGTTGCGCCGGATCTGCCAGTGCGCTGGCACGTCACCGATCCATGACAACCCCGAACCCTTGTATCTCGGATACGGACGGAGGCGGGCTGTCACGCGGTCTCCCCCAGGATCTCGCTGAGCAGCCCTTCGGTCTCCTTTTCAACCGCAGCGATATCAGTGCGGATTTCCTCCAGTGTCCGCAGTGGCTGGGGCTTGTAGAAGTAGCGCGTGAAGCTGATCTCATAACCGATCTTGATGCTCCTCGAGTCGTACCAGGCGTCGGGGGCATACGGCAGCACCTCGCGCGTAATGAAGGCATCGACCCCGCCCGGTTCGGTCAGGGGAATCTGCTCGCTGTCGCGTAGCTCAGTGTCGGGCTCGTACTCGACCACGCACGTCCTGCCGTGGAGGGTGGCTTCGAACAGGCCATGCAGCGGGTCAGGCTCAGTTCCACGCTTGTGGACCTTCCTGATCACTGGCGGCGCTGTCTCATCGGGCTTCCGCTCAGCCTTCAGGGCTTTGATCTCGGCCGCCGTATACGAGCGCTGCGGGTCGATGCCCGGTAGCCGGAGCGGACGTTCGACGGTCACCTTGCGGTAGCCGAATTCGTCGTTGGCGAAGACCTTCGACTGCTCGGTCCCCTCGAAGGCCAGGAAGGTCTCGCAGATGTTGGTGATGTCTGTCTCGGAGAGTTCACAGTTCTTCTTGCCGAGATTCTTGCGAAGCGGCCGGTACCAGCCGGTCGCATCGATCAACTGAACCTTGCCGCGGCGGTGATCCGGCTTCCGGTTGGTCAGTACCCAGACGTAGGTGGCGATGCCGGTGTTGTAGAACATGTTCAGTGGTAGGGCGACAATGGCTTCGAGCCAGTCGTTCTCGATGATCCAGCGGCGGATGTTGCTCTCACCTTGACCGGCGTCACCGGTGAAGAGGCTGGAGCCGTTGTGAACCTCGGCGATTCGGCTGCCAAGCTTGGTGGCGTGCTTCATCTTAGAGAGCAGGTTGACCAGGAAGAGCATCTGCCCATCACTCGACCGGGTAAGCAACGAGTAGTCTGCGCCACCTTCGTGCTGCACCGTGAAGCGGGGGTCCTTAATGCCGGTCTTGCCGCCCATCCGCTCCAGGTCGCTCTTCCAACTTTTGCCGTAGGGCGGGTTGGAAAGCATGAAGTCAAACTCGCGCGAAGGGAAGGCATCGTTGGCGAGGGTGGAGTATTCCGGGCCGCCAATGATGTTGTCGGCGGCTTCGCCTTCGCCCTTCAGGAGCAGGTCGGCCTTGGCAATGGCATAGGTCTCCGAGTTGATTTCCTGGCCGTAAAGGTGAATCGCGACTTCCTTGTCCTGCCGACTGGCCAGCTCGGTCAGCGTCTCCTCGGCTACCGTCAGCATGCCACCGGTGCCGCAGGCGCCGTCGTAGACCAGGTAGGTACCGGACTGGATCTCGTCGGCGATCGGCAGGAAAATCAGGTTGGCCATAAGCTTCACTGCATCCCGCGGCGTCCAGTGCTCACCAGCCTGTTCGTTATTCTCCTCGTTGAACCGCCTGACCAACTCCTCGAAGATCGTGCCCATGGCGTGGTTGTCGAGGCCGGTATGCCTCAGCGTGCCGTCCAGCTCGCGGACCTCGTACGGGCTGAGGTTGACGGCAGGGTCGAGGAACTTCTCGATCAAGGCGCCGAGCACGTCGGCCTTCGATAGCCGCGGGATCTGGTTGCGGAACTCGAACTTTTCCAGGATGTCCTGCACGTTCGGCGAGAAGCCGTCGAGGTAGTCGATAAAGTCATCCCGCAGCTGCTGCTGGTTGGCCCTGGCCCGGAAGTCGCGCAGGGTGAAGGCTGAGATGTTGTAGAAGGCCTGTTTGGCCTCCCCCCGCAGCGACTGGTCCTGGTTCTTGACCCCGGCTTGATCGAGAGTCGCCTTCATCTTGAGGACTTGGTCCTTGGTGGGCTCCAAGACAGTGTCGAGCCGTCTGAGTACCGTCATCGGCAAGATGACGTCTCGGTACTTACTCCTGACGTAAAGGTCGCGCAGCACGTCGTCGGCGATGTTCCAGATGAAGCCGCCTAGCCGGTTGAGTTGATCATGCTGCATGGAGACCTCAGTAACTCATCACATATAGACGCTAATCTCTCACCCGCCAGGTACGACGGCTACACGCGACTGTACTTCTCACAGCCCAACGGCCGTAGCTGGTCGGAGTCACTCTGCTGACGGACACCGAAACACGGCCTCAGCTCAGTCAAGACCGCGATGTCGTGGTCCTTATGAGCCAGTCGGTCACAGGTCCAGCACCTCGCGCCAGCCGATCACGAACGGGTCATCGTCGCCGCAGCCTGTGGCAAGCCGTTCAGTGAGCATCATGACCGTCATGGCCTGGTTCCGGGTGGACAGGCACCCGGATGACACGAGACGGTCCATACGCCGTTGCCGTCGGCCCGTGGGGTGCTCGGTGAACTCCGCGGTCACCAGCAAGGACTAGCACGTCCGATGGCGTGCTCGTTACACCCTCGCCGCCTTGGACCGGGTGTTCGAGAGGTCGAGCGACCGCGCCCGGTCTCGCGCCAGGGACGTGATGCCGGGCCGAATAGCGTGGCGCGAAGCGAGTAAGCGAGCAGGACCCATGTGCGCTCGAGGACGCCAGCCGTATGTCGGTAAGCCTGGAATATGCGGTACGCAGGGCAACGAAGAGTACCTTGGCCTATATAGATCCGAGCGGTCGGAGGCGGGAGGTGAACTTTCCGTGCAGAGTGGCACGGCTGAAGCAAGTGCGAGCACGCCGCCCGTAGTGCTTGTTGAAGCAGGCGCCGGGAAGTCCACCCTGGTAATGCTAGCTGCTGCCAGCCTGCTCGCCAGCCAGTCTTCCCGTTCGGTTAAGCGCCTGCAAGGCACAATAGACTCCCCAAGGACGCATTCGTCATTTGTGTAAGGATTTACTTCACGCTGGTTGGTGGATCCAGCAACTTCACCAGTTCAGTGACATCGTTGTGCCAGCGTCGCAATTCACCGACTGTGGGGGCGAGTTCGTAAGGGTGAGGGTGCGTCGCGTCGGACAGGCGCGACCAGACAAGGAAGGCCCTCCGGGCACCAGCACGACCGAGAGCCCCTTCGAGCATCAGCAGTCGAATCGTGGTCGGGCAGGCGATCATCTCCGGCCGTGTCCGGATCCAGTACAGATCTGTGGCCCGCTCCAGAGCGAGACGCATCAGGCGGGCGGTGGTGCGCGGCCATAGCCCTGCGGTATCTGGTCCAGCCTCACGGAGCATCCTGTCAGCGTGTTCGAGAGCCGGCCTTGGGTCCTGCTGCGCGTACCCATCACTGGCGACCATCTGTGCTGCACCTCTCATGACGACGAAGTGGCCAGAATGAGGTCGCACAGCCGTTCGCTGTCCCGGATGATGTGATCAAGATCGCCGCGAGGCTGATGCGTTCCTTCGCGTATCTCGTGCAGGACGTCGGCGGCCCATCGTCCGTCCGCGAGTCTGTTCAGGGTGGGCATCACCTGCGCGGTACGGCGACCCTCTCCAAAGAGGGCCACGGCCACGCGGTTCATGGTCGTGCGGGCGTGTACGAGGCGTTCGTCAACCTCGGCGACCGAGACACCCTCGGTGTGAAGTCTCCGGCGCGCTGTGCGCTGGCACGCTACCTCGACCGCGTCACGGCAACACCCGGCGACAGTGATGGCAGCCAGATCGTCCGGCAGCAAGGTCGTGCGGGCGATCTGCCGCGCGTCGTCGAGGTAACGGCGGACAGGGTCCTGGTTGGGCACGATCTCTACCTGGCTCCCCTCTCGCCGGGTGACCTCGAGGATCGTCGTGGGCAGCATGAGCCGCCGGAGAGCATCAGCAAGCCGGTCGTCGTGGGTTAGGACAATGACCTGGCGGTCGGTGGCAGCGTCATAGAGAACTCGCGCGAGACCCTCGACCTTCGATGGGTCCATTGCCTGCACGGGGTCGTCGATTACAACGAACCGGAATGGGCTGTCCGGCGCGGTGCTTCGCGGCAGGAACAGCGACAGTCCCAGGGCATGGAGCTCCCCGTTGCTCAACATCGGGACGCCGCCGTCGGTCCCGTCGATACGGACCGGGACCGCAAGCTTCCGTCGTGTTCGGCCGCTTCCAGCGAAGGCAATCGGCCCGAGATCGACGTTACTCTCCTGCCGCAGCTCGGCCCAGATACGGGCAGACTGCTCACTGAACGGGGCGAGCCGCTCGTCGCGTAGCTGCTCAGCCTGAGTCTTGGTCCAGGTCAGAGCAGACGACACGTCACGGTAATGCGACTGGGCGGCCTGCGCCCGTTTATGCAGGTCCATCCAGACCTGCAGTCGGCCGGCGATGGGCCGCCACACATCCTCAATATTCTGCAAGAGCTTCACAGCCCGGTCACGGATGTCTCCGGCGGATTCTGTCAGTACTGGTTCTAGGTGCTCCAGACCGTCCGCAAGTACCAGTGCGTCGCTTTCACGCGTCAGTGCATCCCAATCGCGCCACGCCGAGGTTGCCTTGGAAAGGTCGACACCATCGGGCGCGGTGCCACTTAGGGCAGCAGGAACCGGGTGGATAAGATCCCGCGCTTCCCTTATTGCTCTTGCGAGCCGGCTCCGCGCTGCGATCGCATCGGCTGCTCGCTGGCGCAAGCGGCCGACCTCATCGGCGGTGCGCTCCTGCCACACGGCGTCGAGAATGCCCTGGCGACAGACCGGGCACGGGCCGTCGCCGTGCGCGGCATGGTGGGTGAATGCGGCCTCAAGAAGATCGGCCAGGCGCGCGGCTTCGTCAGTGTCGGTGCCCCTGACGGCCTCGACTGCGGTGGCCGCAGCGCGAAGCATCGCACATGTGGCGGCTACTTTCTCCGTGTCCGGAAGCGGAAGGGACGCCAGTCTGGAGAGCATTGCCCGGCGGGAGCCGCTTCCGCCTGGTGCGGGTGTTTCGGCGAGCACACTGCGCACCTCGGCTATATCAAGCGGGTCTGACGCCAGCGCGTGCATGACACGCCGGGCACGGTCATCATCGGTAGTGCGGAGCATCGTAATCAGCGCAGGCAAAGCCTCACGCGGCTCAGCCACTGTTTTGCCCAGGTCGCTGCATGCCGATGTGAGGAGGTCCTGTGCTCTTGTGATGGCTTCCAGACCCAGGACGCCGACCAGAAGGTCGAACCCGACGCTCGGCTTGTCGCTGACCTTGCCGAGATCGTCATAAGACAGGAACGGGCGGTACTGCTCGAGGGCAGCGCTCCAGCCCCGCTCCGGAAGATCGCACTTCTCGTGATCGTCCCAGTAGACCGCCGATACGGCGTCGTCAATACTTCTCCCGTTCCACGAACGCCGCACGATGAGCGACCGGCTCTCGCTATCCACTTGGAACGAGACCGTGACCTCCGCATCCGCGCCATCGTGAACATTGCGCCACTGCTTCTGCCACTCGGCGGTCTTGCTCTTGAGACGTTCGCTGCACCCGGTCAGGGCGACTTCAATGCCTTCAGCGAAGCTGGATTTGCCTGATCCGTTGCGCCCGACAACCAGCGTGAGTCCCGGGCCCGGTTCGACTGCCAGCGTCGATGTTGGGCCGATGCCGCGGAACCCCTTCACGGTGATGCTTCGCAGCCACACGTCGCGCAGCATCGTGTCGGTGCCGTCGGCTCGGGCCGCGATTGGCTCAACAGGCGATGCGAGTACTTGGTTTAGCACTGGCTCGCCAGCTACCGCGGCGAGCGCGAATCGCTGCGCATCTTCGGTCAGGTCACTGGCCTCCAGCCGGGCACGCACGAGCTGGAACAGAGAATCGCCCGACATCACAGGCCCCTCTCAGGGCGGCGTCCCGCCGCCCTCGTTGCTTACTGGCGGATCAAAATCGGGCGCGCCACCGGTGCTTGGTGCACTTCCCACATAGGAACAAGGCCTTAGGACGTATCCTCTCTAGCTGTTCTACGCCCATCAATGCGCGTGGTGCCTTTCGCCGGGTATCGCTGCCCCACTGCCCATGATCACAGTCCGGGACAGAGGTCAGTACGTCCCCGACCTTGCTGCCGCCGACCTTGATGTAAAACCGCTCCTCGCCTGCGGCTGGAGTACTTGAGCCGCGTTCTCTCGTCGCGGCATCGGTCGGTTCAGCCAGCCCCAATTCGAGCAGCGCGAGCCGTGTTTCGACGAGAACATCAGGGCATGCGGCTTCAGACAGGTAAATGACCTCTCCATCCGCGCTCACGTTCTGGAATGAGCTGATCAGCCGTTCAGCGCCACGGCACATTGGCTGCCAGACAATCAGATGTCCAGGGGCGACAGCAGAACCCAAACTCGTCTCAACGCTGCGTACCCTCCGGGCGGGCTCCTCGACGATCTCGATCCGCAGACCCATCACGGCACAAACCGCCTCGACCCGTTTGCGCCATTCCGGGATCGCGGCGTTGACCGTACCGTCGCCGCCCAGCCACATCGCGCGACTCGCAGCCCGCATAGCCTCCGCACGGGCCTGCGGCAACGCATCCATAAACAGATCCTCGAGCCGCCCCGCCATGTCGTCCAAGTCCGCGGTAACAGCAGCGGAGGCGTGGTGGATGACAGGCTGCGCATGCCTGGAAGCTCCCCGTGCCATGCCGACCCGGACGATCACCAGTGCCGGCACAGACCCGACCATCTTGACGACGGCGACGGCCGCGAACTCCTGACTGCAGCCCACAGATGGAACCAAGGGAATCCGTGAGACCGGTGCCATAAGCGCTGTCCATATCGCGGTCGGCCACCCAGGATCAGATTCGTCCGACGACACCGACGCCGACGACACCGATTTCCAGAAATTAGCCAAAGACTGGGCATCGCGAGGCAACCGCACCGGGGGCACCGCTGGTACCGGGAACCGGAACTCGCGCCCGCGAAGCTGCGCGAGCAATGAACCGTCGCAGTCGTCCGGCAGTCGCAAGGTAGGAACCTGCGCAGCACGGAGCGCGCTCAGCTCAAACATGGCCACGCCGATCTCCATCGGCGCGCCAGAGAGCCCCGCTCTGCATGCGCTCACCTCAACCAGCCGCTCACGAGAGAAGGCTGGGAAAGGCCCAAGCCTTCCCAGCCCCTCATTACGTTGCGGCTGGCAGCGACCCGCCCGGACATCCCGCCTAACGCGGGCCCCGCAGGGTCCTGGTCAGGTCGGGTGCCGTTCGCTGCAACGGGGCCCGTCCCACCAGGAGACGACCGGTCAGTTGGTCTCAGTAGACCATCAAGCACGAAAGAAAGCCAGAGGCCGACACTGAGAAACAGCCGAACTCAGTATCGCGGCGATGCGACCGCGAGGCAAGCGCTTCGGCTACTGGCGTGTCGCATGACGCTTCCAGTGCGGCCGACGTTCGTCCTACCAACCGAATCCGCCGAAAGCCTCCCCTCTTTGACGAAACGAGACCCCTGGGAAGCTAGCAGTCAGGTCATACAGGTGTGAATCCGACATTACGGCTGGCCAATCGGAAACATAATGGACAGAAAAGACTGTGACCGAAAATGGATATTCTCCTGGTGCGTCGTGCGTGGAATGAATTCGAATTTTCTTACAGCGAGGTATCAACGTGGCACACCAAGTGAGAGCAGGCGGCGAGGCCCTCGGCGTCTGCCCTCACTTAGTGTGGTCAACTCTCTTATGCGGCTTCGTCGAGGATGCGTTTGACCTTGCGGCGGTCGATGTTGAGTTCACGCGCTATGGCACGCTGGCTGTGACCTGTCTGGTGCCAGGCGCGTACGGTCTGCTCCAGGGTTGGCGCGGGGGTCAGTGCTGGTGATGCGTCCCGTTCCAGTAGCGGCACACGCTCGCTCGCGGTGCTATCGGCTTCCGGGCCATAGCCGCTTCGGATGAGCATCATCAGGAGTTCGAAGGAACCAACCAGCGCCACCGCGGGCCATGCGCTGACCAGTGCGCCCACGGGCCCATGCCCGATGCCGTGCGCCAGATTGGCACCGACCGTCGCCACGATGCCCGTACCGAGGCTCCATGCTGCCAGCCGTGGAACGGGCCGGTTCCGCCGGCTCGCGTCCAGTACCACCATTGACGCAGCCCAGATAAGTCCGTCCACCGTGAATGGCAGCAGTCGGGCTGTCATGCCAGACTCGCCATGCGAGCGCACCAGTTCGTAGGCGTGCTGATAGGAGATGATCGCGGCGACAACGGCCACGGCCACCACCGCGAGCGCCGTCGTGATCCTGATGAGCCGGTCAGTCACAGGCTCAGCTCCTCGCGCCAGCCGATCACGAAGAGGTCATCGTCGCCGTGGCCGACGGCGAGCCGTTCCGCGAGGACCATGGCCGTGATGGCCTGGTTCCGGGTGAATAGGCGGCCCGGGTGAGACGAGACGATCCAGGCACCATGACCGTCAACCGCGGCATGTTCGCGGAATTCCGCAGTCGCGATGACGCAGCCGTCAATCTCCAGGGACATGGAATCGTTGTCGATCTTGGTTGACATGGGGTAGCCCCTCTCCCGCCCAAGGAGCCACGGGGAGCCAGGAACGGGAGCCAACGTATGCAGACTCCCCGCGACTGACCGCGACGCCATTAGGGCGTTCTTGCAGGTGAGAGGCTCCCCGATCGACTCCCTCAGATCAGGCCAGACAGGCCGTTCGTGACTGGGGGTCAAGGGGTCGCGGGTTCAAATCCCGCCGTCCCGACGCAGGTCACAAGGCTTGACTCAGAATGCTGGGTCGCCTTGGGGACCACAAT
>Ga0182014_10005376_pt1 | contig 14237 bp, 6 predicted proteins | sample 612S2DmetaG_FD_120489 | JGI IMG/M metagenome (GOLD analysis project Ga0182014, IMG submission 120489) | Permafrost microbial communities from Stordalen Mire, Sweden - 612S2D metaG | ecosystem: Environmental > Terrestrial > Soil > Wetlands > Permafrost | place: Sweden: Stordalen | collected... | reverse complement strand
GGCAGGACCGGAAACCATGGTGCTGGTGCTGGAGGGCGAAGCGGTTTTCCGCGCACTGCACAGCAAGCTGGTGCGCGACATACACAATAGCGGAGGACGGGCAGAGCTGGCCGGGCCCGCCGCGAAGATTCCAGCCCTGCGCATTCCCGACAAACTGACACGCCTGCTTCCCATTATGGAGTTTCTGCCAATCCAGATGCTGACACTGGCCCTTGCGGCAAGCGCAGGCTTCGAAGCCGGACGCTTCCGGCATGCAACAAAAATCACGGCCGAAGAATAGCAACCCGAGGACGCAAACCAAATGAAGCGCAGCAAGTACCTGGTCGCGATTGTCTTTGCAGTCTTCTTTGTCATGTCGCTGGTGACAAATATACTGGGCCCGATTGTTCCGGATATCATCCAGAGCTTTCATCTGAGCCTGTTCGCCGCCGCGCTGCTTCCTTTCTGCTTCTTCATCGCCTACGGGGTATTTTCGATTCCTGCCGGCTTCCTGGTAGAGCGGTGGGGAGAGAAGCGGGTCATCCTGGCAATGTTTTCCATCGCGCTGGCGGGGTCGCTTTTGTTTGCGTGGCTGCACATCTTTCCCGTCGCGATGGTCTCGCTCTTCATGATCGGAAGCAGCATGGCCGCGTTGCAGGTGGCCATTAACCCTCTGCTGCGGGTGGCCGGAGGAGAAGAGCACTTTGCCTTCAATTCGGCATTTGCGCAACTCATATTCGGAATTGCGTCCTTTCTGAGTCCCCAGATCTACTCCTACATTGTCCTCAATCTGGAACAAGAACCGCAGAAGAACATTTTTCTATCGACGCTGGCCGCGCTCGTGCCGGAAACGATGCGATGGGTGTCAATGTACTGGATCTTTGCGGTTGTGATTGCCGCTATGCTGCTGGCTATGGCCTTCTCGCGGTTTCCGGCGGTGGAGCGAAAAGCCGACGAAGCCGCGGGCACCACAGGAATGTACCGCTACCTGCTGCACAAGCCAGTGGTCTGGCTCTACTTCTTCAGCGTGTTTTTCTACGTGGGGTCGGAACAAGGTACGGCCAATTGGATGTCGGAATTCCTGTGGAAGTACCACGGCTTCGATCCGCACACGACGGGGGCATCGGCGGTGGGATGGTTCTGGGGCCTGCTGACGGTGGGGTGCTTCCTGGGCATGATTCTGCTCAAGCTGCTCGACAGCCGCCGCGTCTTGGGAGCCTTTGCTATCGGCGCACTGACATGTCTTTCCTTCGCGCTTTTCGGTCCCGCGGCCATCTCCAGGTTTGCGTTTCCGTGCATTGGTTTGTTTGCGTCGGTGATGTGGCCGATCATCATTTCTCTGGCACTGAACTCGGTGCTGGAACACCAGGGAGCGCTGGCCGGAATTATGTGCTCGGGAATCATGGGAGGAGCGATTCTGCCATTGATCACGGGCCGGATTGCCGACTCGTTCGGCCTGCGCACAGGCATGTGCCTGCTGTACGTGACATTCGGGTGGATCTTTGCAGTTTCGTTGTGGGCAAAGCCGCTCATCACCAACCAGAAGTTTGGTGTGAAAAAGCCGGACAACAGCGCGGCGTAGAGTCATGCGGAGGCGCGCGAACGGAAAACCCTCTACGGGGTTGCGGCCTGCGGAGCGCGGCCCAGCTTTTCCAGATAACCGCGATAGTTCTGGTAGAGAACTACAGTGGGTTGCCCTCCGGGAGTGATGCGCGACGCCGGTGCATTGAAGATGCCCGAGTACTGGTAGCAGAGAATCTTCTCAAAATTGGGGAACCGTTGCATGTCCTGAAGAAGCCCGTCGATGGGACGTGGGACAAGTGCCTTGCCCTCGAAGAGAAACGCCTCCATGTCCATCCACAGATGCGCGCCGGCTTTGTCGCACATGGATTGCCAAAGCTGAGCGGCCTGCTCGCCGGTGATATCGCCGTCGGGCATTCGATGAAATCCAAAGGGGCATACGATGTCGAGATGCTTGAGGACGAGCGGCCAGACATCGCGCGACTCGAGCATTCCATGGGTATTCGGAGCCAGCATGAGCGGCTTCTCCGGGGCAAGTCTGCGGCAATAGGCCTGGAATTCGCGGAAAAAGGCAATGACCTGTCGCCGGTAGCGGTCCTTCTCCTGTTCCCCCTGGTCGGGGATGAGACTACCGTAAGCCTCCGCGGAGACATACCAGCCATAGAAAGATGGATGATGGCCATAGCGGCTCCATAACTCCGCGGCAATCTGCTTGGACCAGGCGAGTGCGGCAGGACTGAAATCAAACCAGGCATAGGCGCCGACGCCGAGAAAGACGTTCATGTTGAGCCGGTCAGCTTCAGAGAGGATCGCTTCAATGGGGTCACGGGAGGTCATGGACACGCGTCCGGGAAAAAGGGCGGAGGGATAGTAAGCGAGCCCGTGGTAGCCGGCGCAGGCGATCTTGTTGTCGCCGTAATAGGCCTCGTTGCGAAAGACCTCCTGAATCACAACAGTATCCATGCCCAGGTTGTGCATGGCGACGATCTGCCGACGCCAGTCGTCTTCGGTTAGCTTGCGGATGTCCGCGTTCCAGTGGCTTCCCTCTTCCTCGCTCCAGTGGACAATGCCAATCCAGGCGCCGTCGATGGTGCGAGTCGAGCGGAAGGAGGAAGACAGCACCTCGACTTCGCGTTCTGAACGGATCTTGCGGACCCCGCAGGCAGCAACGAGAATGACGCGGTGGCGGCCCGTCCAGCCTTGAGTGGAGCGGCGAAAGAAGATGCCGGCGCTGGCGTGGGCAGGAATGTCGAGCACCTCCGTGCGCACAAGCGCGGAAGGCGACTCCCGATCGAGATAGAGAGCGAGCGCGAACCTGCAACTGCGATTGGAAGTGTTTTCAACCGCACCGCGGATGTCGAGCGTGATTTTGTCGGTCACCGGAGAGGGCGGGATCAGTGCAAGCCGGGCCACAGGCTGCTGCCCGCAGGCAAATGTCCACGCCATGCCGCCGAACAGCAGCGCCGGCAACCACGGCAGGCGATTCCTTCTCATGTCATGCCTCCGCTTATGTGAAGGCCCGCAGCCAGGACGCGAGATCCGCTCCAAAGGGCTACGGTCCCATCGCAATCCGACGAATCGTCTAGTAGCCCGATTCAAACACCAGCGCAGCCGCGCCTTGTACGCCGGCGAGTTGTCCTGCCTTGGCAGCGAGCACCTGGGGCTGGCGCTTTGCTCCGAAGTGCAGGAGCTTTGCCACCTGCTCTTGCAGGGCGGGAACGAACTGCGCGTAATCCTCAATAAGACCACCTGAGAGGAGCACGGCCTGGGGATCGACGAGGTTGAAGAGATTGGCGATTCCCTCAGCCAGGTATCCAGACAGAACCGCGTAGGCTTTTTGCGCGGCGGCATCGCCCTGGCGTGCGAGTTGGTTGATTCTCAGGGCAAGGGCTGCGTCGTCGATGGTGCTCTCGGGGACGGCCCCGCCGTGTTCGCGGTATTCGCGGAGCAGTGCGGCGGTGGAGACATAGGCTTCCAGGCAGCCGTTACGGCCACAGTTGCAGGGCCGTCCGCCGGCGCGGATCACATGGTGCCCGATGGTCCCGGCAAAGCCGTGCTGTCCGCGCAGCAGTTTACCTTCGGCTACGATGCCGCCGCCGACGCCCGTGCCAATGGTGATGACCACAAAATCGGAGAGGCCGCGGCCAAGGCCGAAGTGCAGTTCCGAAAGCACGGCAGCCTGTGCATCGTTTACGACGAAGACCGGCAGATGAAAGCGTTCCTCGGCAAAACCGCGCAGTTGGAAACCAGTCCACCCAGGAAGATTGTCGGTTGCGGCGAAGATGCTTCCATCGCGACGATCGACGGCGCCCGCAGTGGCGATGCCAAGCCCCCGCGGCTCGATGTGCCTGTCGCCGCAGGCCCTCAGCACCTGTTCGACAGCCTGGACCAGTCCGGCTGCGATGGCGTCGCGACCACTCCCCGCGCCGGTGGGCGTCTTGGCAAGAAAGCAAACCTCTCCGCTCCGCTGCACCAGGCCGGCCTTGATGGAGGTGCCCCCGATATCGACGCCAATGGCAGGAGCCGAGGAGGCGGATTGCTCAACAGCATGCGCAAACCTGGCGGCGATGTATCCGGGGCGGGTGATGGCCGAGCCGACGATGACGCACCAGGCCCCACCGGCGATAGCGCGGCGCGCCTCTTCGGGAGTGGAGATATGCCCCTCGGCCATGATTGGGACATCGAGCTGTTGCGCCAATTGCGCGAGCAGGGTCCAACTGAAGCTGTGATTGTCGCGGGTGCGCTCAGTGTATCCGTTCAGGGTGGTGCCCACGCAGTCGGCGCCGGCCGCGGCCGCGGCCAACGCCTCATCGAGGGTGGCGATGTCGGCCATGATGGGCAGGTGCAGCTCCTGGTGAATTCGCTGGATGAGTTCCTGCCAATGGTCGCCATCGGGCCAGGCGCGATCGGTACAATCGAGAGCTATGATGGAGGCGCCGGCAGCGGCCAAGGCGGCGGCGGCGGCGAAATCGGGCGTGATGCGCGGTCCCGCAGGGCCATACCGCTTCTGGATGCCGATGATGGGCAGCTTTGTATCCTGCCGGATAGCCGCTATATGTTCCGCGCTGTTGAGGCGCAGGCCGGCGGCCCCTCCGCCAACCGCGGCCATTGCGATGCGGTGAATGGCGTTGGTGTCGTCCAAAGGATCGCCGGGGGAAGCCTGGCATGAAACGATCAATCTTCCTTTCAACTGGTCAAATGTCGCGAACATTACATCTCCCTGTTTTGCAAGCGTGGCAGACGGACGGCAGTTTGCCTTTCGATTGCCAACCTGTATTATTGTATAGCCTACCATGGTATTGGCAGGTAATTGAGCAAATGGGTTGGGCCTGAGCGACAGAACCTGGTTCCGGCAGAACAGCGGGGAGCGCGCAATAGGGCAGCCAACAGACCCTGGGCTCGGGGTGGAACGGACGCGAAAATGAACAGCATACTTGTTGCCGGGGCACTCCTGGCGATTCTGTCGGGCATGATGAATGGAAGTTTTACCCTTCCGATGCGGTTTCTGGGACGGTGGGAATGGGAAAACGTATGGTGCCTGTTCATCGTGGTTTCATGCCTGCTGATGCCGGCCGCGATCGTGAGCGTAATTGCGCCGCAGAGCTGGGCGATTATCGCCCACGCGCCCGCGCACGCCGTATGGATTGCAGTCCTGACGGGTTTTGCGTGGGGGTTTGGGGCGTTGCTGTTCGGCCAGAGCGTGAGCGCAATCGGCATTTCGCTGGCCAACACGCTGGTGTTGGCAATCAGCTCGGCGCTGGGTTCTCTGCTGCCCATGGTACTTCTGGCCCCTCAGAAATTGCTGAGCCCAACAGGCGAGAGAATCCTGATCGCGGTGGCGGTAGAACTTGCAGGCTTTGCGCTGTGCGGCTGGGCGGGCCGAATGCGCGAGCGGGCTGCCGGCGTGGACTCAGAGAGGGGCGGTATGGTGGGCCACGCGCGCCCGGTTGGCGTGGCTCTGCTGATGGCGGCAGGATCGGGCGTGTTGTCGGCAGTGTTCAATATCGGGTTTTCCCTGGCGCACCCCATCGCCGACTATGGCCGCGCCGCCGGGCTGAGCGAGTTTTCCAGCACCAATCTGATCTGGTGGATCATGCTGGCTGCGGGTTCGCTGGCCAACCTGGGATTCTGCTTTTACCTGTTCCGCAAGAACGGCAGTATGAAGAAGTTTGCCCAACCGGGCGGACTTCGCCTCTATTCCCTGTCGGCGGTGATGGCATTGTTGTGGGGTGGAAGCATTTTTGTCTACGGCGCTTCGGCTCCACGGCTGGGCGCGCTGGGGACCTCCATTGGGTGGCCGCTTAGCCTGGCGGTGGGGCTGCTATTGGCAAACGTGATTGGGATCAGCCTGGGCGAATGGAGGCAGGCTCCGGTGCGCGCGCGAAACTGGATGTATTCGGGAATAGGGGTACTGCTGGTTGCGGTAATCCTGTTGAGCAAGGCAAGCTAATGAGGCGCTTTCCAGGCACCGCAACGGAAGCAAGCCAGTTGCCGAGGGCGGAGCAGCTCACACCGGTGCCTGGATTGTCGAGCAGGTAGCCTGTTTCGCATCGTCGGCTATTCTGATAGCTGGTGGATGCAGTCACAAATAGGAATTTTGACGGTCGCCAGAGACGCCGGCATTCGAGGAAACCAAGATGCAAATGAAAAATCAACAACAAAAAGAGATGCCAACGCCAGAGACGATCATTCGCAAGAACTGGGAATTTGACCCTTTAGATAAGACCAGCTTCACCCCGATGTACTTTCAGATCCAGACGCAACTGCTCAAAATGATCCAGTCGGGGCGGTTGCGCGCCGGAGATCCGCTGCCCAGCGAAGAGGAGTTAAGCCGGATCTGCGGCGTCAGCCGGATGACTTCGCGCCAGGCACTCCAGGCGCTCAAGAGCCAGGGATTTGCGACGCGCCACAAGGGGCAGGGGAGCTTTGTGAGCCAACCGCTCGTGAAGAAGGACATCACCCACCTTTGCGGGTTTACCGCCGAGATGCAGGCGCTGGGCATCAAGGCAACATCGCGGGTGCTGGAAGCAGGAACATTGCGTGCATCCGCGGAGGTGGCGTCCCAGTTGGGCATCGAATTAAATGCTCCAATCTACCGCTTATTGCGGTTACGGCTGGCCGACGAGTTGCCTCTAGCCATTGAGGAGATCCGCCTTCCCCACGAGCGCTTCCCCGGGGTGGAAAAACTCGATTTTTCGCGCCTGTCGCTTTACCAGACGCTGCGCGAGCGATACGGGATTCGAGTCGGCCGCGCGGACGAGATTCTGGAAGCGCGTTCGGCGACGCGCCGGGAGGCCAAGCTGCTGGATGTTCAGGCGCGGGCCAGCCTGCTGGTGATTTCGCGCACGCTGTTGAGCACGGATGGACTGCCGGTGGAGACGGCGCACTCCGTATATCGCGGCGACCGTTATCGCGCAGTGCTGCGGATTCCGGCCACCGAAATAGAGTAGGCCGACTCGGCGCACTCTAAGGAAGCCACTCCCCGCGTCGAGCCGGAATCACCCGGCTCGGCCGCTTCCACGAGCCTGGCCTATGGCTGCCCCTTGCTCCGGCTTTGGAAACGCACCCGGCTGCGCTGTCAAAGCGCATCCTTCCTCTTTTTCACGGATTCAGCGCGGACCGGTTTGGGAGGCAGCAGCGTCGCCAATGGGCCGAGAATCGGGCACTTGACGCAGGTCACCCTTATAGTATATACATCCATACTGATTTACAGGATGGGCGTAACCGCTCCTTGAAAATAGCCGGAAGAGACGCCGGATGCCCCGAAACGGGGGAAAACTGCATGACGATAATGGAGGCACCAGGATGTGGTCGAGGATTCGAGCTCTAGCACTGTTTTTGTTCGTCGCACTCTGCTTCGTGAAGGCGCCGGCGCAAGTCACAAGCGCAGGGTCGATTGCAGGCCAGGTGGTGGATGCTACCGGGGCCGTGGTGCCCAATGCATCGGTGGTCGCCGTCCAATCGCTGACCAACCAGCAGTGGAAGACCGTCACTGACGGCCTGGGAAGCTACATCTTCCCCAATCTGCCGGTCGGCACCTACACCCTCACCGCGCAAACAACGGGATTCAGCACGGAGCAGATCAACGCCATCCCCCTCAACGTCGGCGACCAACTGCGGCAAAACTTTACTCTCAAGCCCGGAGCTGTGACCGATACGGTGCAGGTCACCAGCGACGCCGTCGGCGTGGACACGGAATCGGGCAACGTCGGCGAGGTGGTCAGCGGACGGGAAATCCAGGCGATGCCCCTGGTCACGCGCAACTTCACCCAACTGGTGGGGCTGGTTGCCGGCGTGTCGAGCGATATCGGCAGCCAGAACGGCTTCGGCTCGCTCAGCACCCTGGCTTTCTCGTCCAACGGCGTACGTGAGAACGCCAACGACTGGACGATCGATGGCGTGCCCAATCTGGACGTCTATAACGGCAACAACGCAATTATTCCGAATGTGGACGCCATCGCCGAGTTCAGAATCGATCGCGGCAGTTACTCTGCCGAGCAGGGACGCAGCGCCGGCGCCTCCGTCAACGCCATCATCAAGCAGGGCACCAACCAGCTCCATGGGACGGCGTTTGAGTATATGCGCAACGCCATCCTCAATGCCAACGACTTCTTTGCCAATTATTACGGCACTCCGCGCCCCAACGAGCACCGCAACAACTGGGGATACACCGTCGGCGGACCCATCAAGAAGGACAAGCTCTTCTTCTTCTGGTCGGAGGAGTGGCGCAATATCATCGAGCCATCCGGCACATCCACAACGCTGGTTCCATCCGACAAGGAAATCGGCGGCGATTTCACCGACTACGCGGCAATGGCGGTGCCTGAGCCGATGGTCACAGCCGCCCTGGCGGCGAATCCCCTCTGCGTCGGCTGTGTGGTTGGCCAGCCGTTTCCGGGCGGCACGGTAAATGGCGTCACGGAAACGCAGGATGTGATCCCCTCGGGAATGCTGGACGCGAACTCGCTCCTCCTGCTCAATACCTACTACCCCAAGGCCCAGGAGGCCATTCCTGTCTACGGCGTCAACTACTCCTCAGCGCTGCCCACCACGACCACCGTGCGCGAAGAGTTGATCCGGCTCGACTATAACCTGAGCGATAAGTGGAAGGTCTTCACCCACTATATTCAGGATCAGAACCATATCGGCTCCCCTTATTCGCTGTGGGACGACAATCCTCTTCCGAATGTGGAGGGAACTCATGAATTTGAGCCGATGCAGAGCTTCGGGGTGAACCTGAACGGCACGCTGACCCCCAACCTGATCAACGAAGTGGAGTTCGGCATCTACCACAACATCATTCGCATCACCGAGGATCCGAGCATCTCTCGCGCGCGGGCTCCCGGCCTGAATATCCCCTATTACTTTCCATTGCCCCACCTGAATCTGGATGACCGCATCCCCCAGATGCACTTCGCCCACTATGCCAACATCAATACCGACTGGCCCTTCCTGAATGGCTTCTTCTACAACAAGTGGACGGACAACCTTTCCTGGCACAAGGGCAACCATAACTTCAAATTCGGACTTCTGATTGTTCACCAGGGCAAGAACGAGAATAACCAGGACTCTCTGGGCAACGGCTCGTTCAGTTGGTGGGGATCGCAGACCGGCAACGATCTGGCCGATATGCTGACCAACTTCGTGGATCAGTACTCTGAGGCCGAAAGCAACCCCATGCAGCACCTGCGCTACTGGGACGTGGAGGCCTATGCGCAGGATCAATGGCAGATCACGCACCGCCTGAGCCTGACTTACGGCCTGCGCTACACCGATTACACGCCCCCCATCGACGAAAACAACCTTCTCACCAACTTCCTGCCGCAGCTCTATGCTTCGTCCCTGGCGCCCACCGTCGATCCGAATTGGGGGACTCTATCGAGCATTCCCACCTCGCAGATGTCCGACGGCGCTTATCTGCCGACCAACGGAATCATCGTCGCCGGCGTCAATTCTCCTTACGGCAACGCCGTCTTCAGCGCCCCCAAGCTCAATCTCGCTCCACGCTTCGGATTCAGCTATGACATCTTCGGCAATGGCAAATCCGCGGTGCGCGGCGGCTATGGAATGTACTACGACCGCACCGCCCCGTATGAACTCGGCGGAAAAGGCAATCCGCCTTTCAATGCCGTCGTGACCCTGGATGGCGTAACCGTGGACAACCCCGGCCAGAGTCACGGAGCGGTCAACACCTATTCGCCGGTCAGTCTCGTGGCCATGAAGGAAAAGTACCCCAACCCCATGAACCAGCAATGGTCTCTGGGAGTGGAGCACGAGTTGCACCGCAACACGGTGGCCAGCATCAACTACGTTCGCACCCAGGGAACCCACCTGTTGTACACAACCCAACTGAACCAGAATTCCGACCAGTTGGATGTCGCCGAGGGAAATATCAACCCCGCGGCGGTGCGGCCGTTCCTGGGCTATGGGCCGATCTCGGAATTGACTCCCGAATCCAGCTCCACGTACAACGGCCTGCAAGCCGCGATCAAGGAGCAGTTGGGCAAGGCCCTCGCGCTGGATGCCAACTACACCTATTCGAAGGTGCTCACCGACGCGGCCGGCGACCAGAACAGCCCCCAGGACAGTCACAATCTCAGAGCCGATCGCGGGCTTCCATCCTTTGACAGAACCCATATGATCAAGTCCAATTGGGTCTGGACTTTGCCTGCCTTCTCCTCCCATGCTCTGGCGCACAACGTCATCGGCGGTTGGGAATGGGCGGGCATCTTCAGCATCTTGTCCGGAGAGCCCTTTGAAGTGACTCTCTTTACCAACGCTGCCTACTCGAATGACGGCGTGGTGGACAGCACCCAGAGGCCGAATCAGACTGGAAAGGCCCAGGACGGCAAAGGCCTGCACGATTGGCTGAACCCCAATGCATTCTCCGTTCCGGCCCTGGGAACTTTTGGAAACGCCGGCGTGAGCCCGGCGCGGCTGCCTCGGCAGACGCAGCTCGACTCGTCGATCACGAAGAACTTCAAGCTCTTCAGGCAGCTCAATATGCAGTTCAATCTGTCGGCAATCAACGCGCTCAACCACACGCTCTTCAGCGGAGTCAACAGCAGCTACTGGGTCGGCAACCCAACCTTCGGCTACCTCAGTGGCACAACCACGCCGCGCACGGTGCAGGTGGGCCTGCACTTCAACTACTGATTTGCTGCCCGCAAATGCGGCACATCGACGCGCCGCGGCCATTCCAGCAAAAACGGATTGGCCGCGGCGCGTTAACATGAGCGCATCTTGAAGCAACGCGGGCGCTCGCAATCCATGCGAAACCACGCAAACCGGAAGGATAACTGGAAGATGTCGATCGCGTCGGAGTTGAATTCCGCTATTGGGCCAAAATCGCGCCGGGCATTTTTGCAGGCAATGGGAGCGACCGGAGTTGCGCTCTTCGGACAACGGGCATGGAGCGCCGCGTTGCCGGAGAGCGTTCGCCAGTCTCTTGCGCGCGCGGGCAAGACGGTTACGCTGCTGGAAGATGGGGTATTTCAAGGCTCGGCATGGGGCTGGCAGTTCACTGAAGGCGCCATGGTGGCGGAGGTCTCGCGCGGCGCGGGAAGGCGCTCGGTTGCGGTGCGCACAGAATCGGGAGATTACGCACGCTTCCTGGTGCTGGGGCCGGAGATTGGAAAGACGTATACGCTCAGCGGCTGGGTGAAGACGGAAGGGATCGCTGCGGAAGAAGAGGCGGCCGGCGCGTACTACACGGCCTCGCAGTTCGAGTTTCAGGGCCGTCCCACGGAGTTTACCGTGGATGGCAAGCAGCTTCCGGAGAAGCGCTTCGGCAATTACACGGGGACCACGGGCTGGCAACGATTCTCGCAGAGCTTCACCTGCCTTCCGGGCACCACCTGGTTTGAGGTGGTGGTGGGAATCTATCGCGCTGCCGGTTCGGCGTGGTTCACTGAGCTGACCTTTGTCGAAGGCGCTGCCGCGGCCGAGTTTGACGATGTGGTGGACTACTGGCAAGCCCTGGAGTGGGCGCACAAAGATGCTCTCGAAAGCGCCGCACGCAGCAAGCCGGCAGCGGCAATCCTGCGGGATGCGCTTCCGGTGCGCGGCACAGCCTCAGACCCGGCGCAACTTGCCAGGCTGCTGAGCGAGACCTACGACGTTGCTTTCCTGACGGCGGAACAACTGGCCGATCCGAAACGGCTGAACCGCGCCGCTTTTGACTTGCTGGTGCTGCCCTATGGAGAAAGTTTCCCCTTGTCCGCGCGCGAGGCCGTGGAGAAGTTTCTGGGCGATGGCGGCGATCTGCTCAGCACAGGCGGATATGCCTTTCAGGCGCCGCTGGTTTTGAAGGCCGGCAAATGGGAGTTTTACAACGAGGCGGTGCGGACGGAGAGCGGGGAGAATCTGCTGCCCGCATTTTCCGCGTCGGGAAAAGCGTGGACCGCGCTTGAACCCAAATACGCGAGCGCCGAGAGCGCGTCTCTGCCGGAGGCAGGACAGCAAACGGCAGGCAAAGTGAGCGTGCCAAGCGGGCTGTGGAACCAGAACTCGGCGTGGCTCTGCGAACTGCCGGCCGGAGCCGAGCGCGACCAATTCTATTTTGAAGGCTGGATACGCACTGCGCAGGTGCAACCCTCGCCCGACGGCTACGCCTATGCAGGCATTGAACAGCTTGACGAAAAGGGAGAGCCGGTTTCCGCGGCCGGCCTGGAACTCGAACGAATCCAGGATTCCCTTCCCTGGCACAAAGTTGCGCGGCTGATTACCGTGGGGACCGGCTGCCGCAAGTTGCGCGTTGGATTTGGCTTGAACAACGCGACGGGCACAATCTGGGGAGCGCAGTTCCGCCTCGAGCGCCGTTCGCCCCAGGTGCGCATTAACACCGCACTGGGATTCCCTCAGGACGAGCTGCAGATTACGCCCGATCAGATTGGAATGTTTGACGCTGACTTTCGCCTCAAGCGGGTTGCTTCCATTCGCCCCGCTGAGGGACAGACGATTCTGGGCGGCAGCCAGGAGCTTGGGGGAGCCTTTGAAGGCTATGCCGCAACATGCGTGGTTGGCATGAACCAGGCACGCTGGATACCGCTGCTGGAGGCATATGATGCAGTTGGCCGCAAGCGCGGCGCGGCCGGCGCGTTGGTTCATCATGTGCGCGGCGCCTACGCCCGCAGCTGTTGGGCGTTTTTTGGCGTGGACAACCAGGACATCTTTTCCGCTGGATCGGCGCTGGGGGTGAGCACCCTGCGCGCCGTAAGCAAGGTCTTGGCAAACAAATGTTACCTGCATGCGTGCGAGACCGATTTTTCCGCTTACAAACAAGGTGAGCCGGTACACCTGTCTGTGCTCGCCACCAACTTGAGCAGGACGAGCCCGGAGCTTGATGTGCGCTGGCAAATTGCCTCGGCCGACGCCGGTCAGGAATCGTTTGACACCAGCCAGAAAGTGGTGGTTGCGCCAGGCCAGACCGTACGGGTCGAAACGGAGTGGCGTCCAGCATCGTTTGCGAACGACCGGTATCGCGTGACGGCCGAGTTGACGATGGACGGTGAGGTGGCAGACCGGGTGGAAACGGGCTTCGTGGTGTGGAGCGCAGAGACGTTGGGCAAGGGCCTGGCGTTCGAATTCAAGGAAAACTACTTCCAGGTTGAAGGCCACAGTTTGTTTCTACAGGGGACCGACGACTATCTGCACACTTTCATCGACCGGGACGAGAATCCGCTCACGTGGCATAAAGATGCCCAGGGCTGCAAAGATTCCTGCATCGATGTGTACGAAAACCTGATGGGACTGCGCGGGCCGCAGCATCGCCCAACGAAAACATGGTGGCGGTGGATCGACGCCATGCTGCTCAATGTGCAAAGCGTGGGCGGCGCATTTTTCCCCGGCATGCTGGTCTTCAGCAACACGGCGGTAAGCGACAAGGATCTGGCCGATCAACAGGCCTACGTGCAGGCCTTCGCGGCGCGCTATAAGGATGCCGCGGGAATCATGTATTACCTGAATGGCGACCTGGAATTGCACGATCCGAATCTGCCTGATCTTCAGAAGCTCTATAACCGCTATCTGCAAGATAAGTACCCCTCGGACGAAGAGCTGCGCAAGGCATGGGCCCTGTCGCCGCCGGAAGCTCCCATGGGCAGTTTGACCATTAGCACCGGCAAGGATGACTGGCGGGATGTGCGCACCCTGGACGACTTTGAGTTCCGCGCCCAGGTCGTCCGGCGCTGGCTCAATGCTCTGTACGATTCGATCCGCAAGGTCGATCGGCGTCATCCCGTGACAGCGGAGTTTTACTCGCTGCCCCTGTCGGGAATCGATCTGCTGACCACTCTGGGGCAATTGGAACTGGCGAATTTCGGCTATTTTTTCAACGTCGACGACGACTTCTACCGCTTTCCGCAATCGTGCAAGTTCCTGGATCAGAGAGTGCGCGGCAAGGGGCTGAACATAGGCGAGTTTGGGGTCAAGACGCACCCGGCGTGGCGGCAGGCAAGCGACTATATCGCCGCGCGCAGCGAAGCTTATGAGCAGTCGTACTTCCTGAACATTGCACACTATGGCTTTGCCCTGGGCGCATCGAAGATCCAGAACTGGTGTTGGAAGTATCCTTCCGACCTGCCATTTGAATGGGGCATCAACTATCCCAACGAGCTGATTGCGCGCGATGTGCGCGCCATTTATCGAAATACCGGGCTCTTCTTCCGTATGCTGCGGCCGCGTTACGAACCGAGCGATGTGCTGCTGCTGATTCCCGGTGAGAATCGCAAGGGCGG
>Ga0182014_10005372_pt1 | contig 14242 bp, 14 predicted proteins | sample 612S2DmetaG_FD_120489 | JGI IMG/M metagenome (GOLD analysis project Ga0182014, IMG submission 120489) | Permafrost microbial communities from Stordalen Mire, Sweden - 612S2D metaG | ecosystem: Environmental > Terrestrial > Soil > Wetlands > Permafrost | place: Sweden: Stordalen | collected... | reverse complement strand
TTCAGCAGCATCACCGCCCGGTTGGCGGCCACCACGTCCTCATACATTACCATCGCCTTGCACAGCCGCGACAGGCCAATTTGCAACATTGAAGTCGGGGCCCAGGGGTATCGTCAAGGAATGATGGAAATACAGTAACCCCAATGAGATAGCACGAATTTGCTGGCGCTGGCCTTGGAGCTCTGGTTGGCTTGGGCATGTCCTTATGCCATTTGGATCAGGTCATGGTCGGATTGCCGGTCGAGGCTCGTCTGCTCGAACAGGTTGAGGTGCGGCTCATTGAGATGGAGGCGGATCGGCGTCGGCACGACGAACTCTTGGAGCGGCATCATTATCTGCACAACGCCAATGCGGTTGGGCAAGTCTTGCGTTACGTCGTCGAATATCACGGCGAGTGGGTGGCGGTGCTGACCTTCTGTTCGGCCGCCTTGCATCTCAAGCCCCGGGATCGGTTCCTCAAGTGGACGGCTCGGCAGGTATGCGAGCGCCGCCACCTGATTGCTCAGAACAGCCGTTTTCTGGTGCTGCCGGCGACGGGGCGCTGGCCCAACCTGGCTTCGCGGGCGCTCAAGCTGGTTTGCCAGCGCATTGCCGAAGACTGGCAAGCCCAGTTTGGACACCCGGTGCTCTTGGTGGAGACGTTTGTTGATCCGAACCGATTTCGGGGCACGTGTTACAAAGCCGCGGGCTGGGAAGCGCTGGGCCAGACGCAAGGCTATGAGCGCTGCGGGCAGGATTTCTACCTCGATACCCAGCAGCCCAAGGAGTTGTGGGTGCGGCCCCTGGGAGCCAAAGCGTTGGCGCAACTGGGAGCGAGGCAACTGCCGCCCGAGTTGACGGCGGGCGGGCCGGCGTTGCCGCCGCTGCCTCCGGTCAAGACGCCGCAGATGGAGTCCCTGTGGAGCTACGCTCGCCGAGGGTTGACCGATCCGCGCAGTCCCAAGGGCGTGCGCCACCCCATTACCAGTTTGGTCTGCCTTGCGACGCTGGCGGTGGCCGCCGGGTGTCAGGGACCCCATGCCATCGCCGAGTTTGCCAAAAGTCTCAACCACGGCCAGCGGCGGCGCTTGCGCTGTCCGCCACGGCGCGGCACCCGGCGGCAGTTCGATGTGCCCTGCGAGCGGACTTTCGAGCGGATGCTCAAAGTCATTGACGCGGACCCATTGCGCCAGGTCTATTCGGGCTGGATGGCCGGAATGGATCCCCGGCCGCTCAAGGTGATGCACTTGGATGGCAAGGTGCTCCGGAATGCCGACCCCGCCCCCGCTCGCCTCCAGGAGGACACGGCTTTGGCCCAAGCCGCCTTGACGGTGGATACCCCGCCCGAACTGCAAAAGCCCAAAGCCGAGCAGGCCTTGACCCTGGTGAACTTTCAGACCCCGGAGCAGCGCTTGATCGACCAAATTGCCGTGCCCCAGGACACCAATGAAGAAGCCGCGGTGGCCGCCCATCTGTCCCAGATGGACCTGACCGGGGTTCTGGTCATCGCCGACGCGGCCCATACCGTAAAAGCCAATTGCCGCCAGATCACCCAAATGAAGGGCGGGGACTATCTGTTCTTCCTTAAAGGCAACCAACCCCTGGCTCAGGCCAAAGCCCAGCAGTTGCTCCCGGGCAAGCTTCCCCCCTCAGGCCCAGTCGCTCGATAAAGCCCACGGCCGCATCGAGGACCGCAAGCTCTGGGCCCTTCCAGTGGATGGGGCGACCATAGGTCTGGCCGGCGCCGCCCAAATCTTTCGCATCGATCGCAAGGTGGACATCTGCCGCAAAGGCCGGGTCATCAAGACCACCTTGCTCGCCTTTTACGGGGTCACCAGTCTCTGGACGGACGAAGCCAGCCCGCAGCAACTATTGGAGCTGGTGCGGGGATACTGGGCCATCGAAACCAAACAACACTATCGCCGCGACCATACCCAGCGGGAGGATCATTGCCTGGTGCGCAACCCCGTCGCTGCGCGCAATCTTTCCCTGATGCGTTCGGCGGCGATCTTTCTTTATGAACACCAACGGCCTCATCGCGGCGCAAAACAATCGCTGCCAGACTGGCAACGCAAGAATATCCGCAACCCCAATGCCCTGATCCAACAGTGGGTCCATCCCAACGCCTAAAGCGGCTCGGCTTCGCCCAACGATAGACTAACGTGCCCGGTGGTGCGCGCGCACGGCTTTTGCCTGCCCCTCCAAAATCAGACCTTTCCAACCCAAACCAACTCCTCGGCTACCCAAGACACCCTCTCAAATCACAACGCCTGAGCGGCTTTGCACAGTTCGCTGACCCCGTTAGAACTTTGGCGATTGCCATGGATCGCGGGGTGGGAGGCTCCAGATTTATGTTGACGATTCCGCTTATGTTGTGTTTGATGTCGGGAGTCGGGATAAGCGGGGATTCTTTATGAGCCGAATCGGAATGGCAGGTCGAGAACCTGGCCCTGGGCCGAGAGGAGAGAAACACCCTGGCACCGCCCTGCCAAGCGGCGGCCAAGCCGCCCGCGCCGCCCCGCTATGCGATGCATGCGCCCTCTGCGACACCGCTGGCCAACAGATGCGGCCCAATGCGCCAATCCCCGGCTCTGTGCTCTGGCCCGGGCACTTAACCCACAACCACCAGATCTCAACTCGCCTCCGCGTCGCCCTCGTGGACAGCGACGAAAGGGTTCACGATTTTGTCCGGCAAGCGTTTGAGGCCCACGCCAACGGCTGGACGCTGTACAGCCATCTGACTCCGCATTCCGCGCTCGATGCTCTCGGCTCCATGTCTGCCACTCCGCATTCCCCACGGAGTGAAATCCCGACCAGCCGGGACATTCCCCACTCCCACGTCCCGCCGGATGTCGTGCTGCTGGAGGCTCAGTTGCCGGGCCCCTCCGGCATTGACTGCGCCCGCAGGTTGACGGGCCGTCTGCCTGATGCGCGCATTGTGATGTTCACAGCCTGCTCTGACCACGACACGATTGTCGAGTCGGTCATGGCCGGGGCCTTGGGTTACCTCATCAAGCCGGTTGCGCCGGGGCATTTGGTGTGGGCGGTCAGCGAGGCGGCGCAGGGGCGGCGAGTTCTCTGCGAGCAGGCGCAAGCGGCGGTTATGCACTATGTCCGGCGCATCGGGGCGGCCTGCCGGTGCAAGACGCTGAGCGAGCGCGAGCGCGAGATCATGCTGCTCCTGTTAAGCTGGGCGTCTAACGGAGACATCGCCAGGAGGCTCTTCATCGACAGAGGCACTGTCCACTGGCACCTGGACAACATCTTCAAGAAGCTGCATGTCCACTCAAGAGCCGAAGCCCGCCGCAAATTCATGGGGGGGGGGGTGAACTCATGCTCTCCGGGCGGGGTTTGAAAACCTACCATTTCCCTACCTTGTCAGTTTGCCTCACTTCTTGTTCAATCTCGGCATCGTTAACTGAATTGGACAACAAAGTAAAAATATGAAAACAACAATATGCTTGCTAATATTCATTAGTGCCGTCGTGTTTGCCAGGGGTAGCTGTGGCTATACTGAGGGGACAGGCGGCGGACTAACTTGCCTTGTCGACACGCCGACCTACGTAGCGTGGAGTTACAAATGTGACGTTTGTACCGCAACGGATAACTACACTGAGTGCTTTGGTACCTACCCGCACTGGACGTTTCAAGCGGAGACTTATAATGCGGATACCGGCACTTGGGACGTTGCGGATTTTGGGTCGTGCGACGAGCCGGCGACATTTAAGTGTGTGGATCTTGGATAGCGGATCACCAGTCCGACCCACGGTATTGGAATTCATACATGGACCTTGGTGCAGTGAGTATGCGCGGAAGAATGGCCGGTATGATCCTCTGCTTGGCGCTGCTGTGGACAGCGTGTGGCGCGGCGACGGATGGTGTGCAGAAGGGCGAGGAAATTGGAAGAATCGTGGGATCGCTGCTGAGAACGGAGAACGATCTTACTGGGTATGTCGTCACCGCGCGCCAGAGCAATGTCACGTTCAGCCAGTACGGCGGGTTGCAGGCAGCTCTTAACTCCACCAACCTCAGTCCGAAGCAAGCCGCTGAGATCCAGGCGCTCGTAGGACATTTGCCTGTGGCAGCCACAAACACCTGCGTTTATACCTACCGATTTGGCGCTGAGGCGGTGTTGACAACGGCATTGGAAGAGGGCGTTCGCGGGGAGCCAAAGACGGACAAGCGGGTTCTCGCTACTTCCGAGTACGTTCTCGAAAGCCAGGTACGCCTCCAGGCCAGGGGCGACGGCAAACCTAACATTCCTAACGGGAGGATTTGGCTCAGAAAGAGCGGTGTCACCGGCGGTTGGCCCATGTACCTGAGTCGGGCAACGTTGGGAGAGCTCATAAAGTCTTCTCCAGGGGCTAGTTGTAGCGCTGGAACCTTACCGAACGGTGAAAAGTGTTACATTGTAAATATGCTTGCTACATCCAACACCCCCATAGCAAACAGGAAGCTGGTGTTTACCGCGGACCATCTAAGACCGGTCGACTTGAGCAGCTACCTGCCGGATGGTACGATGTATTCACGAGCAAGCTTGGATTTCAGCGGCGATGGCGAGCCGCCAGGGCTATGCCGGACTGCCACGTACGAGCAATTCAACGACGGCCACGTGTACCGACAAAGTGTCTGGCGTCTAGAGTCAGTGGCGAGGGAGGAATCACCGCAAATGGAGAAGGTCAACGGTTTTTTCGCCCCGTTAACGCCGGTATTTGACGAGCGGTTCTCTCCTCCGCTCACGTACAGGGTGGGGTCTCGTCTCCCAAACAGCCAGGAGGCAGAACAAATGCGTACAAATAAACATGGGGTAGCCCGCTTTGAGGCGGCGACGCTTAGTCGCAGCGCCGTGCCGCTCACGCTAACGCGTCCCATCCAGCACACAGCGGGGCGAGTAGCAGTGGCCTTGGTCATGGTCTTGACCACCTTGCTGGTTTTGCTCGGCTACCGGTTATTTGCCAAGCCGCTGGGAAGTTAAGTGATGTTTTATCTGGCTCCTAAACAATGAACCTCAACAGCAATTATTGAGCGAGAGACGGGCGGCGCCTGAAAGCATGGAGAACAAAGCGACCACCGACCCATGCCGATAACGACAGGTGAAGGCTTGGCGAGCACCGGAGCAGGGTCGTGTCTTTCAAACATTTGGGGCGTATTCAGGACAGCGTCGCTCGCCGCGGCGGCCTGTTTCGCTGAGTCGTCCGCGGGATGGAAGTGGCAGCGGCAGAAATATGAGAATATGGAACGACTATGTTCGAGTCGGTTTGCTAACGTAGCAGGCGGGGTGCTGGCCGCTACTGGTCTGGCCAAAGCTTTCAGTGCCATCGGTCCGGCACGGGTGTTGGACGCCGCCGACCCGCTGATCGGAATACCGTTCCGCCAACTCCTGCTGCTGGTGGGGTTGGTTGAACTTTTCATCGCGTTCTTCTGCCTGTTCACGGACAAACGGCGGCTAAGCCTTCTGGGGGTAGCCTGGCTTTCGACGAACTTCCTTGTTTATCGCCTGGGTCTGTGGTTCATCGGCTGGCACCACCCTTGTGCCTGCATGGGGAGCCTGGCGGGGGCGCTGCATCTGTCGGACCAGGCGGCCGATAATATCATGAAAGGCATTCTGGCTTTCATGCTCGCCGGCAGCTACCTGCTGCTGTTCAGTCAATGGCGGCAGTCGCTGCGGGCGGTCGTTGGGGTGACGCAAGCGGAGGTGCCGGCTGAGAGCCTGGTTACATGAGGTGCATGGTTACATAGTTACATAGTTACATAGTTACATGGTTGCATAAATTGCGTCGTTGCATGAGTTACATGGCTGCTCCACCCTCCAGCCTCCATTCTCCGCCCTTCGCACCTTCGCGCCTTTGCTGTTCTCCCCGCCCCTGCCGCTCCGCCTTTACGCTCATCGAACTGCTGGTCGTAATCGCGATCATCGGCAGTTTGGCGGCGCTGCTGCTGCCGGTGCTGGGCAAGTCCAAGAATAAGGCGGTCATGATGACGGACATTGACAATCTGAAGCAGCAGACCCTGGCGATGCACCTTTACGCTTCGGACAACAGCGACCAATTGCCCTGGCCGAACTGGTACGCCAAAGGCACGACGCGGCCAGGCTGGCTGTACGCGTATGATCCCAGCGCCAAGGGGCAAGCGCGGTTCAAGGCCGAGACGGGCGTGTTTTGGCCGGTGTTGAAGAATCCGAGACTCTACATGTGCCCCATGGACGGCACGAACTCGCCGCTCTTTGCCCAGCGCGAGGTGCAGATAACGAGTTATGTGATGAACGGCGCCGTAAACGGCTATGGGCGCGAACTCTTTCCCTGTGTCCGGCTGGACCGGATGATGCCGAACGCGGTTGTGTTGTGGGAGACGGACGAGTTGGAGCCGCGCTATTTCAATGACGGGGCGAGTTTCCCGACGGAGGGGGTGAGCGCCCGGCATTTGCGGGGGGCGGTCAACGGCGCGTTCGACGGCTCAGTCGGCTACATCAAGTTCGACGCCTGGTATGCCCAGGCGGCGCAGACCAACAAGAATCAGCTTTGGTGCTACCCGGATAGCCCCAATGGGAGATAGGGATGAAAGTCCGAAGTCCAAAGTCCAAAGTCCGAAGTTCAATACCGAGGGTCCGCACGCCAAAGTCGGCGGCGTTTTCGCGAGCGGACTTAGCGGTGGCTATGGTGGTGACGGCACTTCTAGCAGTTTGGTTTAGCTTTAACCATCTTGGGGAGCGAGGCCGGATCGCCGGCTGCGCGCGGAATCTGGGCGTTTTGGGGCAGGCCATACACAGCTACGCCAACGACCACCAGGACGGCATACCGGCGGCGGCCATCAACCTGGAAAGCGTTAAGACAAGCTGGGATGCGGAATTGTTCCCCTATCTGAAACCCAGGCTGGCAGGATCGGGCGGCGAGTATCAGAAGCGGCAGATCTTGCTTGCCGCCCAGCCATTCTTCTTGTGCCCCTCTGATCCGGTTCTGCGCGGCGGGCACCCGCGCAGCTATGCGATGGCGGCCCGGGACATGAGGTGCGGCTGGCCGCCGAGCGCCGATGACAAGACGGGGGTGGGGCTTTTCTGGGCGAAGAGCAGCATCCCGCTGCTTGGCAAGGAGGCTGTTGAAAGCAGCCTGAAAGACGCCGAATCGCTGCCGAAACTTAAGCGGTCGGTTTTGCCTGCACCGGCGAGCACACTATTACTCACGGAACTCATGGGGCGCAAGAACACGATGGCAAGCACCCTCAGTGTGCTGCTTTGGGGTGTGAACGAGCAGGAGGCGGTATTCAAGCAGGCTCCGCGATTGCACTCTGGAAGGTTTAATTATCTCATGGCCGATGGCCACGTGGAATGGTTAACCAAGCTGCAAACCGGCGGCGGCGGCGGTATAGATTCGCCCAGCGGCATCTGGACGATCAAAGCGGGAGATTAGCGATGGTTGAGCAATGGTGTCGAAGAACCTGGAGCAGGCTGGCGCCTGTGGCAAGAAAGGCGAGCGCTCGAATCAAGCGCGTCCGGCCGGGGGTGTGGATTGTGCTGTTTGTGGCATTGGCGGTTGTCAGCCGCGAGTCTCCGAGGTTCTACCGGCGGCATGTTGGTCATCGGGCTGAGATCGCGGAAGCCATCGGCTCGATCGGGTTCTTCTACGGACCACCCCAGCCAGACCACTCAGGGTCGCGGGTGTTTTATCTCCGAACCTCGGAGAAGGGTCTTGGGCTCTTCAACCTTGAGGTCGGCAGCGGGAAAGCAACGCTCCTCGGGGAGTGGGAGCCGCCGGGGATCATCAAGGTGCTTCGCGGCCAGGGTCTTTTGCCCCTTTCACCCGATGACAGATTTCTTCCTGTGGTCAATAGCCGCGACGCCTTCCGAGTGGCCTTGACCCTCTGCGAGGCCGAGTCTGGAAAGGAGTTGGCTCGAATGGAGGTGCCGGGGTGGACCGTGGCCGAAGGGGCCTGGCTGACCCCCGCGAGGCTGGCCTGGCTGACACACGAGCCGCTGGTGGGGGGCAAACCTACCGCCTATCGTCTCCATCTGACGGAACAGCAGCCGGACGGACGCTGGGCAGACCGAACCGCGCGCCCCGCGCTGACAAATGCCTCCTGCCTGTGTGGCGTGTCAGACGACACGGTTGCCTGGCTGGACACCCGAGGCATTTGTACCATGGACTTCGCTTCCAACAGCGTCGCCACTCTGTTCAGCCCGGAGGGGAAGCGCATCACCGGGATTAATCACTCACGAGAGCGCCGGCAGTTCCTGGTGACTTGCAGGGAGAAAGACGGGTACTCGTTGTGGCGTCTGGAGCTGAAGGCAAATGGGCCAGGCGACTTCAGCCAACTGACATGGGACAGCGAGATTCGCTCGGCGCAATGGGTGAACTGGGGTCAGGGCTACGCCTACTTGAATCATCAGAACTCGCCGGTGGTGACAGCCGATGCTGCCGCCCGGAGCGTTCAACTCAAGCAGTTGGCTGTGAGCACAATGGCGGCGGCGCCCGGTGGCGACGGTCTGTTCCTGGTTGGCGTGCGCGGCAACGAGGCGGGTCTGGGACTTTGGCGCTACGGCGCCACCAATCAAGCCCTGACGAACCTGGTTTGCTACTCGGATGCCCCCTCGCCGCGCGCCACGCGTGTGCGGGGAATTCATTGCTCTGCCACGAGCAAGAGCGGAAAGCAGTTGCACTATTACGTTTGCCGCCCGGCGAATTACAACTGGCACAAGAGGTACCCCTTGCTGATTGGAGACACGTGTTACGGGATGTTGATTTATCAGCGCGAGTTTGACGGGCAGAGCTTTGCCGAGGCAATGGCCGACTGCGGGGCCTATGTGGTGATCGTTGAGCGGGGGCAGTGGTTTCTCAAGAACGAGGAAGAGTGGGGTCAGGACGTGATGGCGGTGCTGGATGAGTTGAAAGGAGACCCGACGATTGACAGTGGGAGCATCTACCTCTGTGCGGTCAGCGTCGAGACGGCGTACCTGTGCAAGCTGCTGGAGCCGAGGCCTGAACTTTGGCGAGGGGTGGTGCTGCTGAACCCAGGCCAACTCCCTGATCTCTCAGCCCTGAAGCCGGGTAAGCGCCTGCCAAGAATGCTGATCAGTGCCGGGAAGGAAGAGCACGGATCGGAGCGGTTCAAGCGATATCAGGAAGAGGCCTGCCGCAGGGGCATGAAGGTCGAAATAGCCGAGCATCCGAATGCCGCTCACGTTTTGACTTCCATCCCTTCGCTCCGGGACCGTCTTCACGTGATGGAGCGCTTCATTTTCGAGGAGTAGCACCGGCATGAAGGACGCAAAGGCGATGCTGAAAGATCTGGCCCACGAGCGGCGTGTCCCTTCGCCCTCTCATTGGCCGTCGTGGTTTGTCCTTTCCGCAGGAGGGATTCTCGCGCTGGCGGGGGCCAGCCGGGTGATGGATGCTCTCCAAACAACCCAGGTTCTCGACCTGCCAGACCCCCTTTCGGGTCTGCCATTTCGCTATCTATTGCTCTCGGTGGGAGTGGCGGAGCTGGTTGTTGCGTGGCTTTGCCTGTTCACCAACAGGCGAGGCTTAGCTCTCGGACTGGTGAGTTGGCTGGCCATCAACTGGGTGGTATATCGTGTCGGACTCTGGACTATGGGCTGGCCTCATCCGTGGGTGTACGTTGACGACCTGACGGACTGGCTGAGGGTCTCACCGCTCCTGGCCGACGGCATCCTGCTCGCGACAGCCCTGTATCTCGTGATCGGAAGCGCCGTCCTGCTGCTGTTGCCAGCAAGCAAGCTGGCCGTACTGCCGGAGCGGGTGGATGGCTTCAAGATGTCCTGCCCCGCCTGTGGCGTCCATATCGAGTTTGCCGTCCAGAACCTCGGTCAGAAGATTCCCTGCCCGCACTGCCGGGCCGCCGTCACCCTGCGCAAACCCGATCTCCTGAAAACGGTGTGCTTCTTTTGCAAGGAACACATCGAGTTCCCCCCGCACGCCATTGGAACAAAAATCCCCTGCCCGCACTGCAAAATGGACATTACCTTGAAGGAACCGGCATGAGAAAGCTTAACGCAAGGGCGCAAAGGAGCAGCGGCGCAAGGCCGGCAGCGGCGCCGTTGATTGTCTATCCGCTCTCAACTCTCAACCCTCAACCCTCAACCCTCGTTCGCGACTGGCCGCAGCTCGCCCACCAAGCCGGCTACTCCGTGTCGGCCCTGGCGGAAGCCTGCGGTGTTTCCGTCCGCACCCTGGAACGGTTCTTCTTGGCCGCACTCGGCGACACGCCGCGCCGCTGGCTCAAGCGGCTGCGAATGCAGAGGGCCATCGAACTCCTGCGCGACGGAAGCAACATCAGCGAAGCCGCTTTCTGTCTCGGCTACGAGGACCCCAGCCACTTCTCGCGCGAGTTTAAGAAGTGCTATGGGTTTCCCCCGAACAAGAACGCGAATCCGCCTGCAAAGACGGCGGCAACTCCCCAAATGGCGCATTCGGCCATAGGATTGTCGCGTTTGGCCATGAAATAGTGATTCCCGCAGCCCTTGTTATATGGTTAACTGGAGCATCGTGATGCGAGTGTCTGGCATGGCAATCCGAGAACCGAACGGGCGGGCACCAGCACAGTCGCAAACCACAGCGCTATGAGGGGCAGCGTTAAAGAGGTGAGTAGTACGCAGAATTCCCGGATTGACCCTTTCACGGCCCAATAAGTGTCCACTTGCTAATGAACTGCTTAATACGATGAGCAGCCGCTTACTCGTGAGTTCGAAGGCAGGCAAAATATTTAGAGCCCTGCTCCCGTATGGGTTGGGTGCTGAGCTATTCCTGAAGGCGGCGGGCGCAGCCCCTGCCCCTGAAAGCTACGAGGCAATGGGCTATATCACGTACACGAGCTTCGACGCCATGGGCCAGGCAAAGTATAGAAGCATGATGGTGTTCGATGCGAAGGTTGCTGACGAAAGATGGCGCATTCGCACGGCGCCTGTAATTGAGGGCAAGGGAGGAATCGGATTCTACGAGGCGTTTCATGGCACGAACGATTCTGTCTTGGTCGTAACTGCTTTTAAACCAGCATATAATCGCTCTCAGTCAGCCTTCGAAGGCCTGCGCGCCCTGCTCAAGGAATCGAACAAGGACGAGGTGTATTTTGCGCAGACCCAGCACCCCGCTTCCACGGTTTATTCCGACCTGTTGCCGCCGGCCACGGCTGGAAGCGAAACGACCAGGCCCAAGGGCAAAACTGCGAAGCGGATAGACAATGTGGCTGTGGCTACCGCCGTGAAGGGCAAATATCCGCCAGCGGATCCGTCTTACACCTCGTTCGTCTGGTTCGCGCTGACTACACCGCCCAGCGAGAATGGAAGTCTGAATGGAATGCTACTCCAGGTTTGGGATGATGGAAACCCGCACGCAACTCGCTTTCGCCGCGCGATATGGGAACAGTTCCCGGAAAAGCCAAGACTCGTTTCCAGAGCCAGGTACGATTGGCGTGGCAAGCAACTTCTTCCAGATGGCACAGTCAATGAAATCAACACTTCAGATGTGAGCGATTCCCTGGCAGTGGCAGCCCAATACGAAGTATTTGCTACGACGAATCTTGATGCTTTGGTCCTTCCGCTTCATTTCAAACTGACCCGCTTTAGCACAAAGCAATCGGGGATCGGAGAGCCGAGAGCCGCCAGCACCTTGGTTGGGCTAGTGGTCCGCGTCGGCAGTGTTGCCGCAGACGACGACATAGCCGCGAGGGTCCCTGGCAAGACTTTTGTAAGCGACTACCGGCTTTCAGCCGAAGAAATCAACGGCGCGCCGCTGAAGTACGTGCTTGACTCGAACTCCCCACCCGCAATCGGGCAGATTAAGCGAAGTCGCCTTTATGACCGCGCTCTGCGGGCCACTCGGACCTCCGGATCAACACCGTACCGGCGCTTTCTCCTGCTTGCTCTTCTACTAGTGCCGTCGCTGCTTCTAACGATTTTCTGCGCCAGAACGTGCCGGAAGAGGGGATTCGAGGCCACAAGCTTTTCTCGACGGGCCGAAAAACAATGAACTTGAGCATAAGACTATGAAATCAGTTAAATCGCAGATCACCACACCAGAGTGCCGAAAGATTCGTGGACGGGTACTGGGCGTCCGGATGGCGCTCGCATTAACGGTACTGGCACCGTCTCTGACGGAGCCTTGCGTCGGGGATCAAGCAATCGGATGCGCTAATCCGACAAACGCTCCGAATCCGATGTGCTTCCTGCTGCCGGGTGGCACGAGCGGGTGCGTCAAGTGGGTTCATAATCCGGACCCTTCAACCTGTGACGGGCCAGCGGGTAGCTTCGTATGCTTCGACTACACGGTTACCGGCACTGTGACCATCTACACGCACCCTGGTACGACGGATGCTGACTGCGGGTGCGATTCAAGCGGATGGGTACAGGACGGAGACCCCAAGAGCACTAATATTCACGAGGCTTACAACAACGACACGCAGTGCTACGGTGGCTAACCAGCCAGGCGGCGCCGCGCCGCTGGCTCAGGTGGCTGCGAATGCAGCGGGCCATCGAACTCCTACGCGGCGGCAGCAACATCAGCGAAACTGCCTTCTGTCTCGGCTACGAGGACCCCAGTCACTTCTCGCGCGAGTTTAAGAAGTGCTATGGGTTTCCCCCGAACAAGAACGCGAATCCGCCTGCAAGAACGGCGGCAACATCCAAAATGTCGCATTCGGCCATGAAGTTGTCGCGTTTGGCCATGAAATCGTGATTCCCGTTTCCTCTGATATTTGGTTAACTGGAGCATCGTGAGCTTAATGTTTGGCATGGCAAATCCCAGAACCCAACGCGCAGGGATTAGCGGAGTCGCAAACCGGAGCTCGACGAGAGGTAACACTCAAGAGATGAGGGGTATTCAGAATTCCGGGACCCTTTCGGCTGCTCCATAAGGGTTTCACGAGTGTGCGCCATGTTGACAACAGCCGAACGAAACATCAATCAAGGGGCTCTAGAGCTTTGGGGGGACCCTTGTCGAGAATTTTCTTCAACTCTGGAGAAAGATGCTGCCAGGGCATAATCGCTGGCGGAAATGAAAGAAGGAAGTGACAATGAATAAGCTAATCATCACTGGCATGGCGCTCATGATAATGAGTGTCTGCCAAGCCACAAATCACGCGACAAACACAGTTAATGGCAATTGTAAGTCGACGCAATATAAATGTACATACGAGAATTGGGTGTGGTGCTGCGAGTCTAATCCAGAAAAGCAGGGGGGATGCGAGTTCCTCGACTATGGAGCACAAGGGTGTTGTGGGAAGCATGACCTGCTCTTGACAAACTGCACCGGCGCAGATCCTGTCTAATAGCGATAGGTTGCCACCGCGCACCTGTCGCGCTCCTCTCGCCTAGGTGGAGCAGCGCACTTAATTTAGAGTGAACAAGTACATCTTCCTCCCACTGGCACTGGTTACGATTTGCTTGGTGGGGATCGTTGTTTACAAGAGGCAGACGAGAGATGACGCCAGGACGTTCATCTCACGTGGTAATGCATTAAACCATGCCGTCAGCCTCGCCAGTAGCAATGCCTTTGGACATCATACGGTGGCGTTGGATCGCGAGGGGAAATGGGTGGCTGAGATGGAGTCCCATCTCGCAACGGTCAATACGCAGGGAGCTCCAGAGGAGTTGGTCCACAAGCTTCGCGCGGACCTGACTTCACTCATCTCAACCTATGCGAGTGGCTCGTTTGATTCAATAATGGCCTATTATCTATCACCCGAGTGCTGGATCAGAACAAACGTGCTTTACAAGACTTTTTCCTCCCTGAAGCAAAGTGAGAAGGAGGACTGGTGTCGAATAGATGCAACCCACTACTCTCGTGCCTCGCAGGAACGCACAGAAACCAACAATATTCCAGTTAAGCCATCGAGAGAGATATTGGAAGAGTGTGCGTATGTTTACACTAATAATATATTGCACTTGCTGCTTAACGAAATGGACGGGCGCAGCTATGCTGATGTCATTGCGCGGGCTGGAGGGTCGAAACTCAAGGGGGTGGAGATCATTCGGCTTATCAATCAAGACTTGGCTGCGCGGTACCGGAGGCTGAAATCACAGAGAGTCGAGGATTACAATGCGTTTTGGCAGGACTTGTCTCTGGACCTCCTCAAAGTGAGTGTGAATCGAGGTGATGCGCAACATCCGCCGGTGTGGGGCATGAATCGGGCGTTCCTGGGCGGTGTGCAGATGAATAAGCCCATCTGGTGTTCGTATACAGCGACGCCTGAGGAAGTCTACAAGAAGGAAGCCGGAGTGTGGTACGCCATTTTCCAATTTGCGGTGCGACCACGAGGG
>Ga0182014_10005370_pt1 | contig 14245 bp, 6 predicted proteins | sample 612S2DmetaG_FD_120489 | JGI IMG/M metagenome (GOLD analysis project Ga0182014, IMG submission 120489) | Permafrost microbial communities from Stordalen Mire, Sweden - 612S2D metaG | ecosystem: Environmental > Terrestrial > Soil > Wetlands > Permafrost | place: Sweden: Stordalen | collected... | reverse complement strand
CGTTCGCGCCGGGGCCGTTGGGGCAAACTCCGTTGGCTATGCAGGGCGTATCCAAGACGGCGAGCTGCCCGGTTGGCCCGGCTGTCAGAGTCTGGGTGTTGCCGTTGGTGTCAGGGTAGCTGAGTTCGCCGGCCATGAAGGTAGTCGTGGGCACAGTGGCTCCAACGACGTCGCTGATGGCCTTGCGTTGGCCCTCGTAGTTGAAGAAGTAGAAGAGCTTGTCCTTGACAATGGGGCCGCCGGTGCTGCCGCCGAAGGTGTTCAGGATGTACTTCTGGGGGATGTTCGGTTCCCCGGCGGCCAGTTCGTCGTACTTGTTGAAGAACGAGTTGGCGACGGTGTTGGTGGGGCGATAGTACTCGTAGAGCGCACCATGCCACTGATTGGTTCCGCTCTTGGTGACCAGGTCGACCTGAGCGCCGGAGGAGCGGCCCGAAGCTGCAGTGCCGTTGGAGGTGGTGACGCGAAACTCCTCGGTGGAGTCGAGCGTGGAGCGCAGGATGCCAGTGAAGGCTGCGCCGCCGACCTGATCGTTGTCGTCAAGTCCGTCGAGGGTGACGTTGCCCTGGTCTGAGCGTCCGCCGGCTACAGCTCCCTGGCGGCTGTCGGTGATCTCGTTGCCGACGTAGAGAACGCCGGGTTGCAGGCTGAGCAGGTTGACGGGGTCGCGGCCTTCCATTGGCAGCGTCTCAATGGTGGAGCTTTCGACGGAGTTGCCGATAGTGGCATCCGTAAGATTGAGCGTCTGGACCGTGGCGCTGACGTCCACGGTGACTGCTTCTGCCTTTACGGTGAGGGCGAAGTTGATGGTAGCTGGCTGGTCTACAAGCAGCTCAGCGGTTACGGTTTGCGTGGCAAAACCTCTGGACGCGACCGTGATCTGATAGCGCTCCGGAACGACAATGGGAAAAATGTAGTAGCCGGTGGTGCTGGTCACCGCGTGATACGCGTTGCCGGTAGCCTGGTTCGCGAGGGTGATGGCCGCCCCTGGGACCAATGCGCCGCTGGGGTCTTTGACGACGCCGCGGAGCGAGGTGGTTGAGGTCTGGCTGAAGACAAAAGTAGTAGAGAGGATGGAGAGAATACAGCACAACATCCCTGCCCACAGGAATCGTTTCATGACTGGCTCCTCCGAAAAGTCTTATGTTGCGCGCTCGTAAGACGCCGTTGTGGCGTTGAGCGGATGGATACCCCATGGACCAGGTTGCGGTCCATGGTAGTCGTCTTTCTCTGGTAAAGGCCCAACCGCCGGTAAACTGGCCACAAGCGACGAGAGGCGTTGCGCCAATTTTTAACCGGAATTCCCTTCTTTGCTTTCCCGGCGACGGCGGTGTACCGCAATTGCCGCTGTCGCTATCTTTTCCTCATTCATTCCAGAGCCAAAGATCCAGCCGTGCCCGGCAGGGCCTTAGCCCGGTATCCAAAGCGATGATTTGCCTCATTTCGAAACGATTTCTTGGGCACCTCCCCCTGTATTCCATACTGGTTTCGCTTTGCCGCCGCACCCTGTAATCCTCCTGTCGCGGGCAATGCCTCCATCCGCCGCTGCATGCTTCCGAACAGGCGCCTCGGCACCGGACTCTCTGCCGACAATAGCTAGTAGTAGCGGCATGCTTTACTAACTGGCCGCGGTCTTCACTAGCCGCTGCTGCAAGCTGGTCAAGGAGAACGTTTTGATTCTCTTAGGCAGCACCAGCCGCTGCCCAGGTTGCCCAAGCTGTATGCGATTGCACTCAGCCACATTCATGATTTTTTCAAGTCATGATGTTGATATGCTTTCTATATGGACAAGTGGATTCCTGTCAAGCGAAACGTTACGAATTTTATTTATATATTTATGTCTGTAATAAAGCACGCAAGAGAGTGAACCAGTCAGAGTTAGGGTTAGCCGGGCGAAAAATCAGGAGGATTGTTCGATTGAACAATCCTCCTGGTTAAGAGATGCAGATGGCTCAGAATCAGAACCGATAGTGCAGTGAAACCTGCATGATCCGTTGAGACGAATTCGTGCCGGTGATCCGGCCGAAAGTGCCGGAGTTGTAGGAATAGAGATAGCCGTTAGGCGCCGCGTAACTGGCCATGTTGAGCGCGTTGAAGGCCTCTCCACGCAACTGAAGAGTTTGCGAATTTCTGATTTTGAAGGCCTTGAAGGCTGACAGGTCAACCTGACGGAAGCCTGGAGCACGCTCGGAACCGTTCTGCGCGTTTCCAAAGCCGGTGTAGGATTCTCCGCCGTATGCGCAGGTACCATTGTCGATGGTGGTGCCGTTGGCGTCGGTAGTAAGGCACGGGATTGCTGATGGATCGTCACCGAACCAGTGTGAGATAGACCGGTTGGTAATTTTCATCTTTCTGTACTGATTGGCATGCGCTCCCCAACTGTTTACGTAGTAATTCTCCCCCGAGCCCATGGTGAGCGGAAAACCGGAGTACATGACGACGGAGCCGGAAACCTTCCATCCGCCTACGGCTTCATCCACAACCCGGTTCATTTTGGCGCCGTACTTTTCTCCCCTGCCAAAGGGCAGTTCATACGTAAAGTAGCCGTTGAAGGCCTGGCGCGCGTCCTGGCCGGCCGGCCCGTAATCCCCACGTTCGTTGTGAACGTCCTGAAAGAACGACGAGGCTTCGGAAACGCCGGCTACGCCATAGAACCCGGCATTGTTCGTCATCGCCCTCGCCCAGGTGTAGTTGAAGGTGTATTCAAGGCCTTTGGAATTCTGATGGCGGATGGTAGCCTGCAAGGCATTGTAGTTGGAGAAACCCTCTGACTCCGTGACCTGCAGATTTCCCCAATTGCCTACCAGATTGCAGGCCGGGGCGGCTGGGGCGCGGACGCCGTCGCATTCGTAATCGTTCAGGATTCCCGAGGCAGGCGTCGTGAACTGATCAGCCTCGGTGGGCGTAATCAGATGCTGGCCAAGCTCTCCCACGTAACCAACCTTGGCAGAGGTCTTGCTGTCGATCAAGTATTCGACGGCGAGGTTGAACTGCTGAATCACTGCCGGTTTGAGATTCGGCGAATAGGCGGCGAAATTGTAGTAGCTTGTGGAAACATTCCCTGGAGCCAAGGCAAATCCATTTTCCACCGTCAAGGGGGTTAGGCCAGGACTGGTTGGCGTAGGGGGCGTCGGAGCAGCGACGAAACTGCCCTGGAACGGCGCGTTCATCGTCATTCTCCAGTTCAGGCCGGTGCCTTCCAGATCATCGGTCATGCCATAACCGCCGCGAACCACGATGCGCGGCTCCACTTGCCAGGCAAAGCCGACGCGCGGCATGAAATTCAGATAGGTTGGGTTATACAGAGCGCGGCTGGCGCCATTCTTTCCGGCAAATATTACGGTCCCCGGAATGTTCGCCATGTTCGATAGATCGGCCGTGTCTTCCTTATCGTTCACTTCGTAGATGGGCTGGTCATGGGCCCACCGCAGACCGATATTCAAGGTCAGGTTGGAAAAGAGTCTCCAGTCATCCTGAGCGTAGTAAGCGTTGCGATACTGGCGCTGTCCGTTATCCCCGGATACGCCACCGACCGAGGCGCTGCCCGCCTGGTCCATAACGAAGTCGGAATAGCCATAACCGCCGCAGGCCGCGTTAGTATTGATGCCGCAAGTATTTGCAAGGGTATTCTCGGAGTACTGGCCCGAGTAACCGAACGAGCCCATGGCGCCGGCATTGCCAGCATAGTAGGTGTTCTGCTGATAGCGGACGACCTGGGCGCCGAATTTGATTGTATGGTGCCCACGCTGCCAGGTCAGGTTGTCGCCATAGAAGAAGTTGTTCTCGTGGAACTGTGTGACGATCGCGGTGGTTCCAACGTTGGACTCCCAGCTGCCGTAATTCATTGCGCTGAATCCGGCAAATGGCTGGTTGGGAAACTTGATTCCGACCTTGCTGTTACCACTCGTGCCGAAGAGGCCGGAGGGATCAAGGGGGACGTTGTTATCCCATACCTCGCGCGTGAAGCCCGGGCGGAACTCGTTCACGATGGAGGATGAAAACGTGTGGACCCAACTGGCTACAAAGCTCTGGAAGGGATAGTCGTTGGCCGTCGGGAAAAATACCGGCAAAAGGGCGTGAGGAGTGAAATCAAAGGCATCGCCGTAGGTATAACGGCCCATGACCGCGTCCCGGTCTGTGGCCTTCCAATCGACCCTAGCATCGCCCTGATTGTTCTGTGTCTGCCCTTTGGTGAATCCCACATAATTATCCGCATCTCCGTCAGCGTTACCTGTAAGTTCGGAGAGAGACTTCGTGTTGGGCAGCGGGAGAACCTCGGGGTGCGCAAACAGGAATTTGGCAACGGGGTTGACGAGAGGAACCTGGTTGCATGTCGTCGGGTTCGTCGCACAGTTTCCGTAAGGTATCGCGTTCGAGAAACCCCCGGGAACCTGGTTGTTATAGAGTTGGGTACTTCCATAGGCAGGCGTGCCTACCTCGGAAAAATCGCAGGTGGCAACCCCATTGACGACCGGGCAGGTGCGCATGGCCACGGTTGGCACGGTGGCTTTCGCTTGGCCGCCGGAGTGATAGCGGTAGCCCAAATAGTCGCCGAAGAAGAAGAGCTTGTCCTTGCCGTTAAAGACGTGCGGAATCCGGACGGGGCCGCCGATGGTCGCGCCAAACTGGTCCTGGGTAAACGCGGGGGGGGTAATGTGGTTGTAGCCGTTAGACCAGGAATTGGCGGCCATGGAGCTGTTTTGAAAGAGCTCGTAGGCGCTGCCGTGATAATGATTCGTTCCGCCCTTGGTGACGATCAGGATTTCGCCGCCGTTGACGTTGCCATACTCGGCGCTGGCGTTAGCGGTGATCACGCGCATCTCTTCGATGGCGTCGGGAGCGGGATTGTAGGCTGACAGGTTGTTCAGCGTCTCGTTCATTTCGACGCCGTCGAGAATGTAGTTGTTGGTCTGGGCGCGAGCCCCGTTGAACGACGGGGTTGCGTACCAATCAGTGGTGCGTTCGTTGCCGTCCGACGAGGCCATGTATGCCAGGCTGGGATCGACCGAGCCAGGCACAAACAAGGTCGCGCTCTGGAAATTTAGGCCGTTCAGCGGCAAGGTGGAGAGCGTATTGCCGGAAATAGTTGATTCCAGAGCGGAATCCTGAGTTTGCAAGGTAGGCGTAACATCAGAGGAAACATCGACCGTAACCGAAGTGCTTCCAAGCTTCAGCTTGGCGTCGATTTTGGCGATCTGGTCGATTTCCAGATTAATTGGGCCTACTGACTCCGTCTGGAAGCCCGCGGCCACCACAATGATTTTGTACTGCCCAATGGGCAGGAACTGAATGTTATAGGCGCCGTTCTGGTTGGTGACGGTGCCGGTCTTCACGTTGGTGGCCACATTCGTGGCGGTGACGCTGACACCCGCAAGGACAGCCCCAGTTGGGTCCATAATTGTGCCACGCACGGTGGCTGTGATGGTTTGAGCTACTGCGGACGAAACGCCCAGCAGCATGACGACCGCCAGTAACATCCCCAGCGCCCGCACAGGGCCCGTGCAAAGCTCACACAGAAAGCCCTTCCTGAAATAGTTGCGCACTATCATGTTTGTGTCCCCCTCCAAAGGTATCGTTACGATTTACTACAAATTAATACCCCATCGTTACCTCGACAGCACCAGCCGCCGCCACAGGTTGCCCAGGGTATTTGCAATCACATTCAGCCACATTCATGAATTTTTTCAAGACATGATGTCGATATGCTTTTTACATGGAGAGGTGTACGCTTGTCAAGCGAAACGTTACGAAATCTAAAATGTGTGAATTTCTACCAAGCGATGATCCCTGGTATATCGCGCTGGTATGCTAGATTCGTTTACTAATTGGAACGTTGTGGCGGATAATGGGAGCGCAGCTCAACTTGTTGAATCTTCGTAAGATTAAGGAAGTTTGTATGCCTGAACGAGCGAGACTTACGATGCGCGATGTGGCCCGCCTTGCCGGCGTTTCCACCTCGACTGTCTCAGCCGTCATTAACGATACGGTCACGGTCAGCCCCAAACGTAAATCACGGGTACTGGCTGCCATGTCCGCCCTCGACTATCATCCGGATGCTATTGCGCGAAGCCTCAAAACCGGCCGCTCCAACGCCATCGGCGTAGTCGTCCCCGACATAACGAATGCGTTTTACCCGGAGGTGATCCGGGGAGCGGAAGAGGCCGCGCAGGCGGCAGGATACTCGGTTCTGCTCTGCGATTCGAACGAGGAGAGCGCGGTGGAGGATCGCCATTTGTCCGCATTGTTCTCCCGACGCGTAGATGGTGTCCTTCTGGCCTGTTGCGTCAATTCCAGGGCACACGAGCTGATTGCCCGGCGCCATATTCCCGTCGTCTTTATTGACCGGCTTCCCTCCTCTATGGCCGTGAATACCGTAAGCTCGGACAATTTGAGGGCAGGACAATCAGCGGCTGAGCACCTTATCGGTCTCGGACATAAGCGCATTGGGATGCTCGCTGGGCACTTGGACTTGACGCCTCATCGTGACCGTTTGGAAGGCTTTCGCAAAGCCATGCAGGAAGCGCACCTTCCCATCCTGGACGAGTATCTTTTATCCGGCAACGTGCAGGTGGAGGATGGCCTCGAAGCCGGCCATCGCTTGCTCGATCTGCCCGTGCCGCCCACGGCAATCATGGCCAGCAACAATAAATTGCTGCTCGGGGTCTTGCAGGCGGTGGACGAGAGAAAAATGAACGTTCCGCGAGACCTGAGCGTGCTCGGATTTGACGACTACCTGTGGTTAAACTATTTCAACCCCACACTCACCGCGGTTGCGCAACATTCGCATGAGATCGGGGAAAAAGCATTCGAACTGCTGCAGCAATTGTTTCTGCAGCCCGAGGGCGAGAAGACCCCTCCGATTCACATTCGCATCCCGGCGGAACTGCGGGTGAGGAACTCGACCGCCCCGCCTCAACGCTGATCGGAAAAGCTCTGCGCTGGTCCTTGCAGACCGGATATTCAGGCCATTTTCGCGATGACCATGATTTTCAATGCTGATTCGCATATTTTTATTTCGCAACGTTACTATTTACACGTCGAACCGGGTTGCTGTACATTGGTCTTGCTTCAGAGAGAGGTGGATCGCATGTCTTCATCCCTGTTCATGGTCGCCAGCGGAGATCTCCGCCTATCGGCCAATCAAATGTGCTGGCCTGCCCAGAAGGCGGCCGAAGATGCCCTTACCAGCGCCATTCGTCAACTTGGCTACGATGTGGTGCGCGCCCATCCCGTCGTACCGGGCAAGGGCCACGGCTTCATCGATAGCCAGCGGTATGGCCTGGAGGTGTTTCAGAAGATTCCCGCGAACGCTCCGGTGATCGTGATGGAAGCGGTGTGGCAATACACCCATCATGTTTTAGGAGGCCTGATTCACCATCGCGGCCCGATCTTGACCGTGGCCAATTGGAGCGGCCAATGGCCCGGGCTCGTCGGCATGTTGAACCTGAACGCCTCGCTGACCAAGGCTGGCGTCGCATACGACACGCTCTGGAGCGAGGATTTCACCGATACCTACTTTCTCGACAGGCTCAAAGCCTGGCTCAACGGCGGCCGGATTCAACACGATGCCTCTCACGTCAGACCCTTCCAGTCTCAGACTCCGCCCGGCAACGCGGAACGGATTGGCCGGTCAGTGGCGGAGACGATTCTGCGCAAGAAGGCAATTATGGGGATATTCGACGAAGGCTGCATGGGCATGTATAACGCCATCATTCCCGACGAGCTGCTTCACCCCATGGGTGTCTTCAAGGAACGTATGAGCCAGTCGGCGTTGTATGCCGCAATGCGGATTGTCCCCAAAGAAGAAGCACAGCAGGTCCGAACCTGGCTGGATGCCCGCGGCATGACCTTCCACACCGGTTCCGATCCCGCGACGGAACTCACCGACGACCAGATTCTCGAGCAGTGCCGTATGTACATTGCCGCGCTTCGCATCGCGGATACATTTGGCTGCGACGCGATTGGCATCCAGTATCAGCAAGGACTCAAGGACCTGACCGCCGCTTCGGATCTGGCCGAAGGCCTCCTCAATAACGTAAACCGGCCGCCGGTGGTTGCTGCCGGCAGCGATCGCGTGCTCTATGAAGGACAGGCGCTGCCCCACTTCAATGAGGTGGACGAATGTGCCGGTCTCGATGCGTTGATCACGAATCGCGTTTGGCAACAGCTCAAGCTCGATCCGGAGACGACGCTGCACGATATTCGTTTCGGCGAGGAATTCGCCGGCCAGTTTGTGTGGCTGTTTGAGATTTCAGGCGCAGTGCCGGCGCAGCATCTCGCCAGGGGTTATCGGGACGCGGTGAGCGAACGCCAGCCGAGCATGTATTTTCCTCTTGGCGGAGGCACGCTGAAAGGGGTCTGCAAGCCGGGCGAAATCGTCTGGAGCCGGATCTATGTGGAGGATAACAAGCTCAAGGCGGACCTGGGCACTGCCACGGTGGTGGAGATGCCGCAGAAAGAGATCGAGCGCCGCTGGCAGATCACCACGCCGCAGTGGCCCATCATGAACGCCGTGCTTCATGGCGTCACGCGCGATCAATTGATGGGACGCCACAAGTCCAACCACATTCAAGTGGCCTATTGCAGCGGCAGTGCGTCGGCCCATGAAGCATTGATGGCCAAGGCAGTTGCCTTCCGCGAACTCGGCATCGAGGTCTATCTCTGTGGCGACGTTGCGCAATGAGTCGGGTTCTCGGGGTAGACTTCGGAACCCTCAACGTTCGCGCCTCCATCTTCGATGATGCATTCGGCAGGCTCGGCTCCGGCGTAGCGAATTATCCGCTGCGCCGGAGCAAGTCCGACCCGAACTTCGCTACGCAATCGCACGCGGATCATTTGCATGCATTGATCGAGGCCACTGGCTCAGCCCTTGCGGCTGCCGGCGTGAACGGCCATTCGATTGCCTCCGTCGCAATCGACACCACCGGCTCAAGCGTTGTGATGGTGGATGAACGTCTCGAGCCGCTCGACGATTACTACCTTTGGTGCGACCATCGCGCCTGGCGCGAGGCTGCCGAGATTACCGATGCGGCGCGCCGCCACGGACTCGAGGCCATTGCCTGGTGCGGCGGCACTTACTCTTCAGAGTGGGGCTTCTCAAAGCTGCTCCACTGGCTGCGTCACAATCCCGGCAAGCGCGACCGGTTTGCCACAGCCCTGGAACACTGTGACATGATCGCGGCCGTGTTGTGCGGTATCGATCGGCTTGAGGAACTTCCGCGCAGCGTTTGTGCAATGGGCCACAAATGGATGTGGAGCGAAGCTCTCGGTGGCCTACCTCCAGAAGATTTTCTGGCGTCGGTTGATCCGCTTCTCATTGGCGTACGCCAAAAAATCGCACTGGGAAGATACCGCAAGGCGGGTGTTCCGGCTGGCGCGCTTGCGGCGGAGTGGGCGCAGCGCCTGGGCCTTTCCGAAGGTATCCCGGTAGCCATGGGCGCGCTCGACGCACACTGGGATGCTGTGGCCGCGGGTATTCGGCTGGGAGATGCCGTCAATGTTATTGGCACTTCCACGTGCATTATCGGGATGAACGACGCGCCCACGCTGGTTCCCGGCGTCTGCGGTGTTGTGCCCGGATCGGTGCATCCCGCTTACACCGGCATAGAGGCGGGACTATCTGCTACCGGAGACATCTTTGACGCCATTGCCCGGCGGGCAGCCACCAGCGTCGAGGAGTTATGCGCTCGGTTGCCAAACTACAAAGGCGGCCAGACTGGCCTCCTGCGCCTCACCTGGGACAACGGGGATCGCACCATCCTCGTCAATCCTGAACTGGGCGGCGTCACGTTGGGCTGGAACCTGATGCACGGGCCAGAAGATGAGCTGTTCGCGGCCATCGAGGGAACGGCGTTTCATACCCGCATCATCCTTGAGCACATACAGGCTCATGGCGCTCCCATCGCGCGCGTTATCAATGGCGGCGGTATTCCCCGGAAAAATCGGCTTCTGAATCAGATCTACGCCAACGTGCTCAACAAGCCCGTCCTCGTTCCCAAAGGAGATGTCACCGGCCTTGGCGCGGCCATCTTTGCATTTGTCACGGCCAGCATCTTCCCGTCCGTGGAGGCCGCGCAGCAGGCCTTGTGCCCCGCATATGATGTCTTCGAACCGCAGCCGGCCTCCGAGCAGGTCTATGCGGAACTCTTCGACTGTTTCCGGCGGCTCTACTTCGGGTTGGGCAAGAAGGAACCGTTCTCAGCCGATCTGACGGGAATTTTGGCAACACTTCGGCGGCTGGAATGCGGCGAGGATAGATCCATGTGATAGAGCGTGGAGAGCTATCTGGCGTCTGCCATGCACCGAGAAATGATAAGTTTCCCCTGTCAGTATCATCCCTCTGCCGGTCGCAATTTCCGGGGAGAAAGTCTCTTTCTATCAGTCGGCGTTGGAAGTCTTTATGAAGACTCTGAGCCTGGCTGCGTGGGACGCGACCTGCCCCGTATGCCTGCCCAATTCCTGGTATAGATCCGTGCCTGATTCATACGCGGGCCACAAAGGAAGTCCGGGGCCATCAGGGCGCGAAGTCTTGGCGAATTGCGTCCAGTAGCCGATGAGCAGTTCAGACAGCCGCTCGTCGTCAGGGCTGCTAACCCAGCTTTTCCAGTACTTCTTGCTGAGAAGAATGCTCTCTTCACTGTGAAATGCCCCAAGAGGAGCAAACTCCCCACTGCCGACATATGTGAAGTTGTAAAGGAACGCGGGCTGTCCGATGGCTTGAGTCTCGCGCGCCATAAGCCACGCGCCAAACCCAAACTCATAATCCGTATCCATGTGGAGAAAAGCACGGGGCACATCGCCGTCGCTGTTGGCTGGATAGGCCGCGAAGACTTCCGAACCAAGATCATGGAACTCGTGGCGCAGCCACTGCTGATACTCGTCGATCGTCCTGGGGCTATGCGGCGATCCTCCGACAATGGGGCTCGCGAAAATGGACACTTCTTCCGCGTTACTGCCGATAATTACCGGGATCCGCGCTTGTTTGCCTTGAGAAAAGATGCTCGATGGCTGATCGGGCAGCACCCATTTGTCAACAACCGGGTCGAAGTCTATCTGTTGGTCTGCCGCGGCTTGTTGAAGCATCCGCTCGGCGGGAATGGCTCGAAGTGTCTCGAGAGCATGAGGATCGTCGCCTGCGACGCCGAGTTGCTGCACAAGGATCTTCCCGCGGGCCTCTGCCTGAGCAAGCGTAGATGATTTGGAGTCGACGCAGAAGCCGCTCTGCAGGATGGCCTTCTCAAACAGGCCTGAGGCAAGAGGAGAAGCCATCAAGTCGCATATATCAAGAGATCCCGAAGAGGCGCCAAACACGGTAATCTCCGAAGGGTCTCCGCCGAACTTATCGATGTTCCTTCGCACCCATTTGAGCGCCTCGATCTGATCGAGCAGCCCATAGTTTCCTGAGGAATGTCGAGCGGACTCGGCAGTGAGACCAGGAAGCGACAAGAAGCCGAAGACGCCGAGACGATAGTTGATGCTGACAACGACTACACCGTGCCTGGCTAACGTTGGCCCGAGTGGTGGCCACTCCTGCGAACCTTCGACGTTACCGCCCCCATGAATCCAGACCATCACGGGAGCTTTGCGAGCCGAGGACGCGTGAGACGAAGTCGCAGATGCCGCGGGCAGATTTGTCGTCCATACATTCAAGTACAGACATGCCTCGTCAGTGACCATCTGTTTGCGACCTAGCATTTCAGGCAGCCAGCCGCTGGGTAACTGGGGACAGGCGGGACCGAATGCCTTCGCTTCGCGGACTCCTGGCCACGCTGGAGGAGGCTGAGAGGGCCGCCAGCGTAGATTCCCGACAGGCGCGGCAGCATAAGGAATGCCGAGAAAGGCGACATCCGCTGGATCGGCGCCGAAGTGCGTTCCGCTGAGCATTCCAGCATCGATCGTCACACGTGGCTCTGCGGTAGAAGGCGGCTCACTACGCAATTCGCTGCCGGCAAACAGTGGGGCAAACAAAAGCATTTTGCCGATTATGCCTTTGTAGCTCGATAGGCGCGCAACGACGGTCAGCATGGAATGGATGAAACTCATAGAATTCCATCGTAAATCAGACACGAGGCTGCGGAAGGCGAAAAACATCTGAAGATATGCTTCAGGACGAGCAGGTATTGGGCATGGTGGCACAGCGACGCCACAGGCCGTCAAGCGTCCGCCGTTGACAGGGATCGAGCGACTTCCATTCGGCGGTCGATCTCATGAACCGCTTCACTGCAAGCGATAGAGAAACCGAAGCCTATCTAACTGCAAATATAAACGCTTAAAGCAGCCGGGCAGGGGCATCGCGCCCGGACTTGTCAGGCTGGATACTTGCGGCGCACAAGAACGGTCGAAGCAACGAAGATCCAAGCCCGGCAATGGGAGAGATCAAGCGGTAAGCGATCTCCCGGAGCCTGCACCGATGCGACCGTCGATCTGGAAGCGGCTCCGGACTATCTACCGGAAGCTGATGTCGATGTGGGGCTATGGGCCATATATCAAACTCGCCGCCGGTGGCCGACTGCTTTGAGGTACTTCGTGAACTGGCCTAATCTGGAGGTCTCTCGGGGGCATGCTCGGTGAATTGATCGTGGAGAATCACATTCAACAGCGACCTGTGAACCCGAATACGGTCGCTGTATTCGATAAAGCCGAGCTTGCGGAACCGGTTCATGAAAAAGCTCACGCGGGAGCGGGTGGTGCCAATCATCTCCGCCAGCGTCTCCTGAGATATCTTGGGAATGAATTCTTCCGGTTCGCCCGGCTGGCCAAACTCGGCCATCAGCAATAGAATCCGTGCCAGCCGCTTTTCACTTGAGTTGAAAAGCTGATCGACCAAGTCGGCTTGGATGCGCATGCTGCGCTCCAGCAGAAACCTCATGAACAGCTCGGAAAAGCTACGCTCCTCGTGCATCACGCGGGCCATCTCGTCCCGCGTTATCTTGAGCGCGGTGCAGGCGGTAATGGCAGTAGCCGTTGACAAACGCAGTCCCGGAATGGATGCAAGCGCCGCCTCTCCCACAAATTCACCTGAGGAGACAAGCGCGATGGTAGCCTCCTTCCCGACTGCGGAAACAACCGTTATTTGTGCGCGACCATTCTGAAGATAGAAAATCGCGTCCGCGGGATCTCCTTGCGAAAAGAAGGTTTCCCTCGGCGCCAATTGGATGATTCTTCGCCCCAGGCCAGCGCTCGCCAGGAAGGCGGCGGCATCGAATCCGGACTTTTCAAATTCGACCATTGAGGGGCCTCCTTACGATTGCGGCCCTTGCGGATGACCGCTGGAGGGGTGCGCGACCGTACTGCCATAAGGTTAACAAAGCCGGTGCGCGATAAGCAAAGAATCATCTAGTGCGAGCGGAGCCTTGTAATGCCGGATATTCCTCTTTCGACTAACAATCCGTTGCACTCTGTTGAGCTGCACACTTTAGCCCAAACTTTAGCACAGTATTGCATTGGCGGCGGGGGCGTACTGTTCAATCCTGCTCACCTTTCCGAAAATATTTCGAGTATTTTGGACTACGTAAGCCAAAATGAAGTATGGTGAAACGCGCGCGGGGATCTCGTCACCAAAGCAACCGGCAAGAGGGTATTAAGCCGACAGACGCCTCACCTCAAGGCGCGTCGTAGCGTGCAAAGAAAGAACGGAACCGATGCCTATTCGACAAAAGACGCGTGATTTGGCCCGCAACCTCGTTGCTTGCGAGACCGACGCCAGTACAACCTCCCGGCAAACCCAACCTGCAACTGTGCGCGTCTATGAGAGGCTGCGCAGGCAACTCGGCGCCCCCGTGGGAGTTGACGGTTTTCAGGCTTTGGCTTCTCGTGCTTTGGCTCTGGCCAAGTCGGAATATCCTCGGCTCAGCGCGGTGCAGGTAACGGCGAATGGAGGCTTGCGCGGTCTCAGCGAAGTTGAATCTCAGACGGATGCGGATGAGGATGGCGAGGCCGGAGTCATTCTGATTGCGCAGCTACTCGGGCTGTTTCTTGCCTTCCTTGGCGAGGCAACAACTCTGCGTTTGATAGAGGATTTACGCCTTCAGGTTGGCGACAGGACAGAGTCGGCTACGACCACAGCGGACACGACAGACTCAGAGGTCGATAGACTGGTCATGGCTGCGGCTTTCGAAGACCTTCTTCTGGAAATTGATCGACTGAGGAGTGTGAGCGAGCATATTGAAACCCTGGCGGACAAACATCCAGGCATGGAAGATGGACTCGTGAGTGTTGCGGGAAACATTCGCAGTATTGCCACGGT
>Ga0182014_10005369_pt1 | contig 14247 bp, 11 predicted proteins | sample 612S2DmetaG_FD_120489 | JGI IMG/M metagenome (GOLD analysis project Ga0182014, IMG submission 120489) | Permafrost microbial communities from Stordalen Mire, Sweden - 612S2D metaG | ecosystem: Environmental > Terrestrial > Soil > Wetlands > Permafrost | place: Sweden: Stordalen | collected... | reverse complement strand
CCGTATTGTCCGTGTGCACTCCGCTCGGCGACGTTCCGAGCGATAGCTTCCCCTATGGTAGCCAAGCGCGGCGTGGAATTCCAGCTAATGGCTCGTCTCGGTGGTTTTGAAAGGCATAAGCCCCCGGCTATTGTGACATCATCTTTCTGATTGAACATATATCTCCTGTTCCGATCGCCATAATCCGCTACTATACCGCGGCCCGTCTTCCGCTTTCCGCCTTCCGCCCTTATAATACGACCGATCCGGTCTCCCTGGACATCCAGCAGAAAGGGGTGTTGCCATGCACTGTCCGGCATGTGGCGTCGAAGCGGTCGAACAGGCAATCTACTGCCACAAGTGCGGCGCGCGGCTCCTGCCCGCGGAAAACGGCCCGGCCGCGGCCTCTGCCTTCGCCGAGCAACCGCCATCGGCGCCGGCCAACGCCCCCGACCCCGCGGCCCCGGCCCGCCGCGAAGGCCAGGACGAGCCGGAGCGGGAACTGTGGCGCGGCGGATACTCTTCCAAGGCCATGGCGGCGGCATGGGCCATCAGCGGGCTGGTGTCGCTGACGCTGCTCGTGGTCGGCATCCTGTGGGTGCGAGACACTATGTGGTGGCTGATCCTGGTGGTGGCGATGATCCTGCCCTGGGTCTATTCCTTCGCCGTCTTGACCTATCGCCGCATGAGCGTCCACTACCTGCTCAGCACGCAACGCTTTATCCACGAGTCGGGCATTCTGCGGCGCGTGAACAATCGCATCGAAGTGCTCGACATGGACGACATCACCTTCGAGCAAGGCCTTTTGGAGCGATTCTCGGGCGTGGGCACTATCCGCATCATGTCCCACGATCGCAGCGATCCCGAGCTTGAACTGCGAGGCATCGAGAAGGTGCAAGAGGTAGCGCGGCTTATCGACGACGCCCGGCTGGCGGAACGCCGCCGCCGCGGACTGCACGTCGAACAGATTTGAGAAGAAGGGATTGGGGATTAGGAGGCGGGGATAGCCACGGGCATTGCACGGCCGGCTGTAACCCATCTATAATACGGTCTATGATGCGATTTACCTGCGGCCTACCGGCACTTGTTGTGGCGCTCCTGCTGATCCGATCGGCCTGCGCCGTCGAGGTCGACGGCCTGCTGAAGACCTTGCAGGCCGTAGGGCCGGAATCTGCCGTCCAGGCTGCGGCGGCCGCGGCCTGGAAAGAACTTGCCCAGGCCGAGCCCGCCCAACTGCCCGCCATCCTTGCCGGCCTCGACGGGGCCAATCCCCTGGCCGCCAACTGGATTCGCAGCGCGGCGGAGGCCGTCGCGGAGCGGGCGCTGCGCAGTCAGCGGCCGCTGCCCGTTGCGGAGTTGGAGAACTTCTTGGCCGATCGCCGCCACGCCGCCGGCGCCCGCAGGCTCGCCTACGAATGGATCGTGCAAGTCGCCCCGGCGAAGTCGAAGCCGCTGCTGGCGGGCATGCTCGATGATCCGAGCTTGGACTTGCGCTACGACGCCGTCGCGCTGCGCATCGATGAGGCCGATGCCCTGCGGCGCAACGGCCAGTCGGCCCCGGCGACGGCCGCCTTCCGCGAGGCGCTCACCGCGGCGACCGACTTGGATCAGGTCCGGCGGGTGGCCGACCGGCTGAAACAGCTCGGCCAAACCGTCGATCTGGCCCGGCATTTCGGTTTTCTGTTGCGTTGGAAGCTGATCGGGCCGTTCGACAACGCGGCCGGCAAGGGTCTTGCCACGGTCTATCCGCCCGAACGAAAAACCGAGCCGGCCGGCTCGTATTCCGGCAAGCACGGGCAGGTGAAATGGATCGACCACGCGACCAGCGACGAATTGGGCAAGGTCGACCTCAACGTCGTGCTGGGCGAAGAAAAGGCCGTCGTCGCCTACGCCACGTGCGAGTTTTGGGTGGCAAAACAGCGGCCCGTCGATCTCCGCCTGAACACCGCCAACGCGGCAAAGGTGTGGTTAAATGGGAAATTGCTCCACGCACACGGTTTCTATCACGACGGCGTGGCGTTCGACCAATACGTCATGCACGCCGCCTTGCAGGCGGGACGAAACGTGATCCTGCTGAAGATCTGCCAGAACGAGCAGACCGAAGAATGGGCCAGACTATGGGATTTCCAACTGCGGATATGCGACCAACATGGCGTGGGCGTGCCGGCCGACCGCTAGCACATTGCTGCAGTTGAAAGTTATGGGTTTAGCGGCCGACGGTACGTCGGCCACGTGCGGACGTACAGGGTCGACGTGCCGTCGGCCGCTAAACGGTCAACGGCCAAGATCGATTGCAATGTGCTACTCGCAGCGCGATAGTAAAGAGGACTGGCTCCGAACTGAAACATGAAAACCCTGCCAAAAACAATGCTCGCGAGACGCCTGTCCCCATTTTTCCACGGGCGGCTAGTCGTGCTGCTGGCCCTGGCTGCCTTGGCCCTGACCGGCGCCGATTGGCGGCAGTTCCGGGGCACCGACAACAGCGGCGTCTCGCCAGAAACCCGGCTGCCGGTTTCGTTTGCCGCCAGCCACGATCTGGCGTGGAAAATTTCCTTGCCGGGCCGAGGGCCGTCCAGCCCGATCGTCGTGGCCGGCCGGGTCGTGGTGACTTGTTCCAGCGGCGTGCGGCGCGATCGGTTGCACGTGCTGTGTTTTGACGCCGCCGACGGCCATCGCCTCTGGCAGCGTGAGTTTTGGGCTACCGGCAACACTTTGACGCACGACATCGCCGCCGTGGCGATCCCCACTCCCGCCAGCGACGGCCGGCGGATTTTCGCCTTCTATTCGTCGAACGACCTGGCCTGCCTCGACTTGGAGGGCAACCTGCTGTGGTTCCGCGGGCTGGGCTACGAACATCCCGCCACGCGCAACGCGGTGGGCATGAGCTCCTCGCCGCTGGTGATCGGCGATACGGTGATCGTGCAGTTGGATAGCCCCGGCCAGTCGCTGGTCGCTGGCATCGACGCCGGCAACGGCGCGACCCGCTGGCAGATGGACCGCCCGGCTCTTGCCACCTTTTCGTCGCCCACCGCCTTCGCCGGCGCCGCGCTAATTCAAGGCAAGACGGCGCTGGTGGCGGTCGAGGCCCACAGCGGGCGAGTGCTCTGGAAATACGAATATCCGCTCCCCTACCAACCGGTCGCCTCGACGGCCACGTGGCGCGACTGCGTCTTCCTGCCGGGCATGAAAATGTGCGCGCTCCGCCCGGCCGCGGCAGGCGGGGAGCCGAAACTGCTCTGGGCCGAAACGCGGTTCCGCCCGGAAATGGCCTCGCCGCTGGTGTACGACGGCCGCCTGTACGTGCTCAAGTCGTCCGTCCTGGCGTGCGGCGATGCGGCCGACGGGCGCCTGCGCTGGCAGTTGCGGCTGAAGGGCGCCTTCTGGGCCACGCCCGTCTGCGCCGATGGCCGGCTGTATTGCGTCAATCGCGACGGCCTGGTGCAAGTCGTGCAGATCGGGAAGGAAGGTAAACTCTTGGCGACCAGCCAGATTGACGGGGGGATTTCGGCCTCGCCGGCCGTGGCCGCCGGAGCCATCTTCTTCCGCAGCGACCAGCATCTGTGGAAAGTCGCCGCCAAGCCGGCCGAATAGCTGCGTAGCACAGCCGCCCTCGGCTGTGTTGGGCAGTTCACACAGCCGAGGGCGGCTGTGCTACATGCGGTCCCGAGTCGGCACGTAGGGCCGACGTACCGTCGGCCGCTAAACGGTCATGCACGACGTGCCGTCGGCCGCTAAACGGCCTGCTGCCAAAGTAGCCCCTGGCTCTTGCAGCGTTATCGTGCCGAATCAATAATGGTGCACATGCTTGATCGCATCAAAATCCAGCCCACCGGTCCGCTGCGGGGGAGCATCCGCCCGCCGGGCTCGAAGAGCATTACCAACCGTGCACTGATCTGCGCCGCGCTGGCCGAGGGCGAGTCGTTGCTGATCGGCCCGCTGGATAGCGAAGACACCCGGGTGATGATGGAAGCCTTGCGAAAGCTGGGCATCACGGTGGAATACGATGTGGCCGCCAATCGGGTCGGCGTCATCGGTTGCGGCGGTCGATTGCCGGCCAGCGAGGCCGAGATCTTTGTGGCCAACAGCGGCACCACGATACGCTTCCTCACAGCTATGCTGGCCCTCGGCCATGGCGCATATCGGCTCGATGGCACGCCGCGGATGCAGCAACGGCCCATCGGCGATCTGCTGGCAGCCTTGCAAGGACTTGGCGTCGATGCGGTAGCAAGGCTGAAAAATGGTTGTCCGCCCGTTGTCATAACGGCGGATGGACTGCCCGGCGGTAGGGCAACCATTGCCGGAGACATTTCCAGCCAGTTCCTCAGCGGCCTGCTCATGGCCGCGCCCTATGCGAAGACCAACGTCGAGATCGTCGTCCACGGCGACCTCGTCTCGCGTCCCTACGTTGACATGACCCTCGACGTGATGAGGACGTTTGGCGTATCGGTTGGGGCCGAGGACTATCGCCGGTTTACCATTCTCGCGCCACAGTCCTATCGGGCCCAAACCTACGCGATTGAGCCGGACGCTTCCGCCGCAAGCTATTTCTTCGCCGCCGCCGCGATCACACAGGGAGAAGTCACCGTCACGGGCCTGTCCGATCAAAGCATCCAGGGCGACGTGGCTTTTTGCGACCGCCTCCGCGACATGGGTTGCAAGGTTGCTTCGGGGCCGGACCACATCACCGTGGCGGGACGCCCGCTCGCGGGCATCGACGTGGACATGAACTCCATCAGCGATACCGTGCAAACGCTGGCCGCCGTGGCCCTGTTCGCGAAAGGCCCAACCACTATCCGCGGCGTAGCCCACATCCGCCACAAGGAGACCAACCGCATTCATGCGCTGGCGGTCGAGTTGCGCAAGCTCGGCGCCGAGGTCGAAGAGCGCGACGACGGACTGAAGATCACGCCCGGAACGCTACACGGCGCGGAGATCGACACCTACGACGATCACCGCATGGCCATGAGTCTGGCGTTGGTGGGGCTGGTCGTGCCGGGCGTGGTGATTCGTGATCCCGCCTGCACGGCCAAGACGTATCCGCATTTTTTCCGCGACCTGGAAGAGCTGGCCCGCTGAAGAAGAGTGACGGTTCAGCAGCCCGTTGAAAGGGCGATTCTTGGGTGCCACTGGCTCTGCCCGTGCCTGGAGGTGCTCGAAAACTCAGCACTGGCAAAGCCAGTGGCACTCTTTTTCAACAGGCGGTTACAGGGGACTGCCCCCCTTGTGCTGCCAGCGTGCGTCGCTCACCGCACCGAGTGCCGCGGCTGCGCCTCTTGGTGGGCGGCCGATTCCAGCAACTCGTCGGCACGCCGCAGCAGGGCATTACTGGACTCGGAACAGTCGCAGCGCTGATTGGCCGGATCGGCAGCGGTCAGTTGTCCTTGGCAGTGCGGACAGACTACCTTTCGCCCAAGGTACTCGACGCGAATCTGCAGTCGCCGTCCGCAGGTCGGACACTCTTGAACGTAGTAGATAGGATTAGACATTGTTGAGCCTCCTGCCACCCGATAAGCTCTCCCTCCCGCAGACATTGATTATCGCAAACCCTGCAATTCTGTCAATTGAATCTTCACGGGCGGGCGCGGTAACAGAGACTACGATGGTGGGGAGATGGAACGTTTAGTCGGCGGGCAAGTCCGCAGACTTAGCAGTATTCCTATCTTCACCACAGCGTAAATAATTACTGCGTCTTTTGAGATGCGGAAATGCCGGAAGATGCGATTTTGCGACGCGTTTGTTGCGATTTGGTAGTGAATATTCGGGAGCACCATTGCTAGCACCATAGCAGTGACGTGCTAGCACCATGGCACTGTCGGCGCCGTGGGCGCGGCGGGCGTCCGAGACCGGCCATGCTTAACCTAGGTGATACATACCCCCACGTGCGAGGTATTTGACGGCGGAAGCCGACAACGCTCGGGCCGTTGTCTTTCATCGTGCAGCTACCGCCTCGTGCATTGCGCGCCCGTTCCACCTTGCCCCAACTGCCGGCGGTTCTTATACTTCATCGCGTGGACCTGTTTGTCTTCGGAGCATCGCTGCCATGAGCCTACGTCTACGAGCTTTCGTTCTGTTGCTGGCGCTGGTTTGCCCATTGCCGGCGAGTGCCGCGCCCACGGAAACGGCCAAAAAACCCCAAGAAACCGCCAAGAAGCCCCAAGAGAGCGACTACGAGCTCTACAAGATCCTGGTCGACACGATCGACCAGGTGGAGCGCAACTACGTCACCAAGGTCAATCGCCGCGAGGTGATCGAGGCGGCCATTCGCGGCGTGGTCGGCAAGCTCGATCCCTATTCCAGCTACATCGGGCCCGACGAGTTGGGCCGATTCCGCAGCAGCGTGGAGAACGAGTTTGGCGGCATTGGGATTCAGATCACCTTCGACGACGGGCAACTGCAAGTGCTCAGCCCGATGTACGGTACGCCCGCTTACCGCGCGGGCGTGCTGGCCGGCGATCGCATCCTGGAGATCGACGGGAAGAGCGCCGACGGCCTATCGCGCGACGAAGCGGTGGAGAAACTCCGCGGCGATGAAGGGACTTCGGTCACGCTGACCGTCGTGCATCCCGGCAAAGAGGCGAAAGAGAAGGTGACGATCAAGCGGGAGAAGATCCACATCGACACCGTGCTCGGCGATCATCGCAAGGCCGACGGGACGTGGGAGTACATGTTCGATGCCAAGCAGCACGTCGGCTACGTGCGCGTGACGGCCTTCAGCCGCGATACCGCGGCCGAGTTGCAGCGCGTCTTGACGCAGCTTCAGGCGGCCAAGCTGCGCGGGCTGATCCTGGATTTGCGGTTCAACCCGGGCGGGCTGCTGAGCGCGGCCATCGAGGTCAGCGACTTGTTCATTTCCGAAGGTCGCATCGTCAGCACCAAGGGCCGCAATAGCCCCGAACGTGTTTGGGACGCCCATAAAGAGGGCACTTTCGCCGGTTTTCCCATGGTGGTGCTGGTCAACCGTTACAGCGCCAGCGCCAGCGAGATCGTAGCTGCTTGCCTGCAAGACCACAAGCGGGCGGCCATCATCGGCGAGCGGACCTGGGGTAAGGGGAGCGTGCAGAACGTGATCGAACTGGAAGACGGCCGCAGCGCGTTAAAACTCACCACCGCCAGCTATCGCCGCCCCAACGGCAAGAACATCCATCGTTTCCCCGACGCCAAGGATACCGACGAGTGGGGCGTCATGCCCGACAAGGGTTTCGAGATCAAACTCAGCGACGGCGAGTTGGTGATGATCCAGGACCAGTGGTTGCACGGCACCGTGCCGTCGGCGGCGGCCAAGGATGCGACGGCCAAGGCGGCTAAGGATGCCGCCGCCAAGAAGCCCGAGCCGCCCGCGAAGGAGAAAGAGCCGGAGCCGTCGGACCGCCAGCTTCAGGCGGCCGTGAAGTATCTCACGACGGAGTTGGCCAAGGCGCCGTGAAGCACGCGGATCGGCCAGCGGCGCAGCACTTTTTGATTCGCCGCCATCGGTTACTAGTGGGCCGCCACGCTTATATTTGTGCGCCTCGTGTAGCGGGGCCGCTTGCGGCCCGTGTACTTGCCACTGTGGGCCATCTCCGAAAACACGGGCGGCAAGCCGCCCCGCTTCACAATTTTAGCGTGGTGATGCACTACGCCCTGGCGGCACCCGGCCTAACATCCCGCGCGGCATTATGTTACACTACGTGTAGTCTGCCCCGCGCTTCCCGCCCCCAATACCTTTCGTTTCCACTGCCGCTTGAGCCGGCACGGTTCCGTTGGCGAGCAGGTTGCTGAAAGTCGGCCTCGCCGAAATTTACCCGCATCACCTCGACAGCTTGCGACCTGGAGAACGTCATGGCCCGGCAACTTGTTTCACCACAGCGTGCGCGGCGCTCGACGGGGCCGCACCACCGGCTTCTTGCCGGCGCGTTGGCCGCGGTTTGCCTGTGGGTTGCGGCAACTCACCTGGAAGCGGGCGGGATTTCCGTCGCGGCTGCGGGCGGCCGGACCTGGCACGTGGCGCCGAAGGAGCTTGTCGGCATCCCGCCGAAGATGCAGATCCGCACGCTGGCCGATGCGGCGCAAAAAGTCGAGCCCGGCGACGTGGTGTTGATCCACGACGGCATTTACCGCGAGTCGGTCACGATCGGCCGGAGCGGCACGGCCGAGAAGCCCATCACGTTTCAGGCGGCGCCGGGCGAGCACGTCGTCATCACCGGCGCCGACCGCCTCGAAGCGTTGAAAAAGGAAGATGGCCCGGACAATATCTTCAGCGCACCGTGGCGGCATCATTTTCCCACGCATCCCAACAACGATCATCATCGCCTGGTCGGCCGTTGCGAGCAGGTGATCGTGGGCGGCTACCAGCTTTGGCAGGTTCTCGACCGCGAACACTTGAGCCGGGGGACCTTTTTCGCCGACCTTGACGCCAAGCGGCTGCACCTCTGGTCGCGCGACAACGCCGACCTCACGAAGCGCGTGCTGGTCGAGGCCTCCGTTCGATCGCTGCTCTGGCAGTGCCAAGGCGATCACGTCCGGCTGCGGGGCGTGCAGTTTCGCTACGCGGCCAATCCCGCCCAGCACGGGGCGGCGGAGTTCAAGGGCAACGACAACACCATTGAGGATTGCGTGTTTCAAGAGGCCAACGGCTGCGGGGCCGGTTTTCGCGGCCAACGCCTGACCGTACGCCGGTGCACGTTTCAGGAGAACGGGCAAATGGGCTTCGGGGCCGGCCGCGCCCACGATCTCCTCCTCACCGGCTGCAACGTGCGGAACAACAATAGCAAGGGTTTTGGCCGCGGCTGGGAGGCCGGCGGCGACAAGATCTGTCTCAGCCGCCACGCCGTGTTGGAAAAATCGATCTTCACCGGCAACCGGGGCAACGGCATCTGGTTCGACATCGGCAATGAAGCATGCGAGGTCCGCAACTGCTTGATTGCCGACAACGAGGACGCCGGGATTTTTTACGAAATCTCCTACGGCCTCCATGCGCATGACAACGTGATCCTGGGCAATGGTTTTGCGGCCACGCCCGGCGGGTGGGGTGCGGCTGCCGGCATCGCGCTGTCCAGTTCGCCCAACTGCGTTATCGAGCGGAACCTGCTGGTCGGCAACAAGGAGGGCTTCAACTTCCGCGAGCAGAACCGTGCCACGCCGCGGATCGACGACCGCAGTCCGCGCTGGGTGTGGAACCACGACCAGCTTATCCGCCACAACGTCTGCGCCTACAACCGCGACGCGCAGACGTGGGGCTGGTTTGACCTGCGTGATGGCCGCCACTGGCCCGCCGCCATGCAGAGCGCCGAAGAGAAAGAGGCCGGCCGAACGGTTCCGCATCGCGCGGCGGGCGATAAGGCCGATCGCGCCCAAGGCGCTCCGCTGGGCCTGACGCTGGAGAGTCTCAAGCTCACGATGGAGGACAACTTTTACGCGGCCCAGCCCTATCAAGGATTTTTCAACTGGGGCGCACCCTGGCGCCGCAATCAACGCTATGGCAGCCTCGACGACGTGCGTCGAACGTTGAAGCTGGAGAGCGGCAGCCAGGCCGGTGCGGTCCGTTTTGCCGACTTTCTCACCCGCGATTTCCGCGTTCCCTCGGATAGTCCCCTGCTGAAGCTAGGCTGCTACCCGAAAGGCGAAGTGCCGGGGGTGGTGCTGGGGACGTTTTAGATAGGAATTAGGGGTCAGGGGGCAGGGGGCAGGAATTGAGACGAACGAGTCGCGCGTTGATTTTGGGATGTGACAAACGCCCCGGGATTGCAATCCCGGGGATGAGCGCGTGACATGTTTCACAATCGAAACAAGGACTTGAGGATCAGGAGATTGGAGATCGAAGATTGGAGATCGAGCCGCGCTTCTTACCTGTCCCCTTGAAATACTCTCCTCTGTGCGTTCACTTGTGAGCATGGGAAAACATAGGCACAATACGCGCAGACGCTACGCCGTTTGGCTCTAATCCCTAGGGATTAGGGATTAGAGATGGATGATTGGTTTAGCCCCGGCGTCCACGCCGGGCACGAATGAACTCGACGACCATCGGCAGTACCGAGATGATAATAATCGCCAGGACGACCACGGAGAAGTTTTTCTTGACGAACTCCTGGTTTCCGAACCAGTAGCCGCCGAAAATGAAGAGCGCCACCCAGGCGAGGCCGCCGACGACGTTGTAGACGATGAACTTGGCGTAGTTCATGGCCCCGACGCCCGCCACGAAGGGGGCGAAGGTCCGCACGATGGGGACGAAGCGGGCGATGATGATGGTCTTGCCGCCGTATCGCTCGTAAAAGGCGTGCGTGCGATCGAGATATTCCTTTTTGAGGAAGCGGATCTCGCCGCTGAAGGCCCGCGGTCCGATCCAGGCCCCGATCCAGTAGTTGACCGTATCGCCGCCGATGGCCGCGGCGCTCAACAACAGGAACAACCAGAGCGGATCGAGTTTGCCGATGGCGGCGAAGGCGCCCGCGGCGAAGAGCAACGAATCGCCCGGCAAAAACGGCGTCACGACCAGGCCCGTCTCGCAAAAGATGATTACGAAGAGGATCAGGTACGTCCAGAGGCCATAGTTGCCGATCACCTCGCCCAGGTGTTTGTCCAGGTGGAGGAATACGTCGAAGAAGAAATTGATCCAGTCCATGCGGCTTCCTTGATGAGCAGTAACGCGGCTACGATTTATTGAGCGTCAGGAAAAGAATGTCGTCAGAAGGAGAATCGTGTCGTGAGAAAATAGCCGGGAGCTAACAGCTCCCGGAAGGAAACGGTCAAATTGCGCACATTCCGGGAGCTGTTGGCTCCCGGCTATTTTCATTCGTGTAGGGTGTGTGAACCGCACCGCGCGCCGGCTAAACGAAGGGACCACTAGCTGCGCGTCAATTCGTGGAAACGGGTCATCAACTGGCGGGTCATCGGTCCCGGAACGCCTTCGCCGATGGTGCGGCTGTCGACCTTGACCACCGGCACCACTTCGGCCGCCGTGCCGGTGAGAAAACACTCGTCGGCGATGTATACGTCGTACTTGGTCAGGGGAATCTCGCGAACCTCCACGCCCATCGCGCCGGCCAGGCCGATCACCGCGTCGCGGGTGATGCCTTCGAGGATGCCGGCGTCGTTCGGCGGGGTCAGCAACCGTCCCTGACGTACCAGGAAGATGTTGTCGCCGGTGCATTCGGCGATTTCGCCCTTGTGATTGAGCATCATCGCTTCGATGCAGCCCGCCTGAATCCCTTCGATCTTTGCCAGGATGTTGTTGAGATAATTGAGCGATTTAATCCGCGGGCTAAGCGCCGCCGGGTGGTTTCGCACCACGCTCACCGTGACGATCTCCAACCCCTGCTGGTACAACTCGTCCGGATAGAGCGCGATCTTGTCGGCGATGATGATGACCTGCGGATTGCTGCACCGGTTGGGGTCGAGCCCGAGCGTGCCAACGCCGCGGGTGACCACCACGCGAATATATCCATCCTTGATGCCGTTGATGGCCAGGGTCTTCTCGATGGCGTCGGCCATCTCCTTTTGGGACAGGGGGACTTCCAGCCAAATCACTTTGGCCGAGTCCCATAGGCGTTGGAGGTGTTCGGCCATGCGGAACACCTTGCCGCCGTAACTGCGGATGCCCTCGAAGACGCCGTCGCCATAGAGCAAACCGTGATCGTAGACGCTGATCTTCGCGTCGTCTTTGTCGTAGAACTGTCCGTTGATATAAATCTTCAGGGGCATGGTGGGTAGGGGCTGGGGATTAGGGATTGGGGATTGGGGATTAGAGCTTGCCGTCTTCCAATCCCCAATCCCTAATCCCCAATCCCTTTTTTTAGTCTTCGATTCTTCCGTTGGCCAAGCGGACAATCCGGTCGGCCTGATTGGCAATGGCCCGATCGTGCGTGACCATTACTATAGTGAGGTTTTGCTGCCGGTTCAAGGTTCGCAGAATTCGGATGATTTCCGTCCCGGTGGCCTGGTCGAGGTTTCCGGTGGGCTCGTCGGCCAGCAGCAGGTCGGGTTGGACCACCAGGGCCCGGGCGATAGCGGCCCGCTGCATCTCCCCCCCCGATAGCTCCCGGGGACGGTGCTTCAATCGGTGGCTCAGGCCGAGTGTCTCCAGCAACTCTTCCGCCCGGGCACGGAGTTGCCGCCGCTGCCGCAGAAAACTCCACACGCTATGCCGAATCATCAGCGGCGCGAGCACGTTTTCCAGCGTGTTCAGCTCCGGCAACAGGTGGTAAAACTGGAAGATCATGCCGAAGCGGCGGTTCCGCAGCATGTCGCGGGCCGAGGCCGGCAGGTTGTCGATCCGCTGCCCGGCATAGTAGACCTCGCCCTGATCGGGTGCATCGAGAGTGCCCAGCAGGTGCAGCAGCGTGCTCTTGCCCGAGCCACTTTGACCGACAATCGCCAGGAATTCGCCGCGGGTTACACTCATGCTCACGCCGCGCAGCACCGGCACTTCAATCGAGCCCTTGCGGTAGCCTTTGTGCAAATCGATCGTCAGCAGATGATCTGCTCGAGCGACTTCTTGCGCAACAACTCCTTGAACGCTTCCGCCCTGGGTTGTCGGAGGTGACTCCCGTCGCTGATGGTGTGGTGAAACGCCCGACGGTTGGCGGCCGCCGTCGCTTCCTACGGCGCTCGTCTGAGGTTGGGTCAGCATCCGTTCGAGTTCGTCACTCATAGCGCAAGGCCTCCACGGGGTGCAATCTCGCTGCACGTCGCGCCGGCAGAATGCTTGCCGCCACGGCAATGGCCAGCGCGCCGACGACGATCCAGGTTACCGTCTGGGGCATCACGATGGCGGGAATCTTGTAGAAGTAATAGATTTTCGGGTCGAAGACGGGCCGGCCGGTAATCCAACCCAGCGCGGCGGCGATTTCGTTGATATAGCGGACGATCAGCAGCCCGGCCGCCATGCCCACGCCGGAGCCGACCATCCCCAGCGACAGTCCGTAGCCCAGGAAGATGCCCATCACGCCACGGCCCGGCGCGCCGAGGGACTTGAGGATGCCGATGTCGCGGGTTTTCTCCACGACGATCATGTAGAAGATCGCCAGGATGCCGAAGCCGGCCACGGCGATGATCAGGAACAGCAGGAGGTTGAGAATGGCAGACTCCATTTGCACGGCGGCCAACAGGGCCCCCTGGTTGTCGCGCCAGGTGTAGATGCTGTAGAGGGCGGGGGAAAAGGCCGCCTGGAGCTTGTCGCGGACCGCGTTCCCGTCGGCGCCCGGCTTGAGCTTGATCTGGATGATGTTTATCCGGCCGATGCCGGTGGTCGGGTCGTACATGCCGCGCAGTCTTTGTAGCTTTTGGATGGGCACGAACACGAACTGGCTGTCGTATTCGCTCATCTTGCTCTCGTAGAGGTCCACGATGGTAAAGAAGTCGCTCGAATCTCGCGGCGGCTGGTCGACCGTGACGGTGGTGAGCTTTACGTCATCGCCGGGCAGGGCCATGAACTTGTCTTCGCCCTCGGAGGTGCGGTAGCTGACCATGGCGATGCCCAGCACCGCGCCGGTATGCTGCTGTTTTTCCGCGTCGAAGCGGTTTTCCGGCGTCGGAAAGGGATCGGCCACTGCTCCGGGCTTTGCCGGCGCCGCGGGCTTCTCCGGCTTCACGAACGACTGCTGAAACTTCTCCATCCGGGCCATCTCGCGACGGTACGGCCAACCGGCCCGGGACATCGCTTTCCGCTCCGGGATATCAGGGCCGCTCTGGTGATCGCGGACGTCGTAGCCCCCGTCGCGCAACTGGAAACTCATCGCCTTGCGGTTTTCCGGGTGCTGCAAGTAGCGGCCGAAATCGCCCACGCTGCTCTGCGTCTTCTCGTCGATGCCGAACAACAGCACCGGGTGGGCGCCCGAGCGGGAATAGAGCATCGCCGGCACCTTCACCGTGGCCGACATGGCCTCGATCTGGTCGCCGGCCACCCGGCGGATCTGCTCCTCGTGGTACTGGGCGTCGGGCATGCCGTCGAGGCTCCGCGCCTCGAACACCACGTCGGAAACGATGCCATGGATGCGATTTTGCATTTCGCTGGCAAAGCCCGACATCACGCTGTTGACCACGATCATCGTGGCCACGCCCAGCATCACGCTAATGATCGACGCCAGCGCGATGTACCGCGTACAAAGGTACCGCCAGCAGAGGAGGAGTTTGTACATGAGAGGTTAGGGATTAGGGGCAGCGGTTTATAGGTGGGGCGGTTTTGCCCTAGAATAACGCGTGTTCTTCACGGAATTCGGAAAGTCCTTTATTTCACGGACTACGTCGCATACGGAAAACGCCGGGAAACATGCAGCTAGCACCGAAATGCTAGCT
>Ga0182014_10005368_pt1 | contig 14247 bp, 11 predicted proteins | sample 612S2DmetaG_FD_120489 | JGI IMG/M metagenome (GOLD analysis project Ga0182014, IMG submission 120489) | Permafrost microbial communities from Stordalen Mire, Sweden - 612S2D metaG | ecosystem: Environmental > Terrestrial > Soil > Wetlands > Permafrost | place: Sweden: Stordalen | collected... | reverse complement strand
CCAGAAACATATCGGCCGCGAAAATGGCCGCGATGGCGAGGAACACCAGGCTCAGGGTTGCCAAGAAAGACCGGGCTGGGGATGGCGCGGCCATTACCGTCGCCGCTCCGGTTCGCCGGCGGCCTTGGCCACGCCGTATGCGCTCAGGACATCGTTCAGCGCGACGATCCCGATCAACTGCCGCAAGTTCTCACGGCTGACTACGGGAAGGACATTGAGCCGGATGGCGCCCATCCTTTGCAGCGCCAAGCTTAGGCTGTTGTCCAGATGAACGTGAGGGAACTCCTCGGCGCTGGGATGGCCGGTGGGGGGACGGTGATCGAGAATCTCCGCGATCTTCTTATTCGACGCTCCGTCCTCCGCGGCCTGCTCGAGATCGTTTGTCCGGATCATCCCCCATAACCCACCCGCGCCGACTACGGGCCACGCGTCGAAAGCGCCGTCCTCCACTTTATGGAGGGCCGGCCCAATTCGCATGTCCGGGGATAAGACCACCGGCGCGGAACGCATGGCCTGGCTCACCTGGAGCCGCTCGGATTCGGAACGGGAATGATGGGTAGGCAGGTGTACTCCGTCCTGATGGGCCAGCGCCTCGTAGATCGGCTCCTTCTGCAGCTTGTACGAAATGAAAAACGCGATCATGTTGGAGATCATCAACGGAACGATGATGGTGTAGTCGCGCGTCATCTCGAAAATCATGATCACCGACGTCAGCGGCGTGCGCACGATTCCCGCGAAGGCGGTTCCCATGCCTACCAGCGCGTACGCGCCGGGACCGGCCGTGTAATTGGGGAACAGCGTATGGGCGACGCCTCCCACCGCCGCGCCCATCATTGAGCCCATGAACAGGCTCGGGCCAAAGATGCCGCCCGCGTTTCCGGAGCCGTAACAGACCGCGGTGGCGACGATCTTGAGCACGGCCAACAGCACCACCAGTTGCAGAACGATGTCGCCATTCAGCACCTTTTCCACCTGGTTGTAGCCGACTCCTAATACCTCGGGCACGAAGTAACCCATCAGCCCGACCGCCAGACCGCCCACGGCCGGCTGGACCCAGACCGTCGACTTTGGCAGGCGCATGAACCAGGCGCGTAGACCCAACAGAAGCTTGACGAAGCACACCGACCCCAGCCCGCCAACCACGCCGAGCACCGCGTAAACGCCGAACTCCGCGGGATGCACCAGCCGATAGGCCGGGACATGGAAAAGCGGCTCGTCGCCCAGGACCAGGTGCAGAACCACCCAGGACGTGACCGAGCTCAGCACGACCGATCCCAACACCTCCGCGTGCAAGTCGCCCATGATTTCTTCGAGCGTGAACAAGACCGCCGCAATGGGCGTATTGAACGCCGCCGCCAGCGCCGCGGCGCAGGCCGCCGACACGAGCGCCTTCACCTGTTTGGTTTCGAGGCCCAGATTCCTCGCGACCACCGAAGCGATTCCCGCGCCCACCTGCACGGACGGACCCTCGCGCCCCAGCGCAATGCCGCTGGCCAGCGAGGCGGAGCAGCAGAAGAACTTCCCGAACACGGTGCGAAACCGGATGCGACCGTCGTGGATGAAGAGGGCGTACTTGGTTTGCGGGATTCCGCTGCCGCGCGCGAACGGAAAGTAGCGCCACAGCAGATAGCCCGTTCCGAGCGACCCGAGCGTGGGAACCAGAATCCGCCGCCAGCCCGATCCTCCGGGAGGATACATGCGGGCCGCCAGCCGTCCGGTGAGAAGGATAAACGCCACCACCACCAGGCTGACCAATGCGCCGATCACCACGCTCAGGACGAGCGTCATCTGGTCTTCGCGCTGTCGAAGTCTTTCCAGGCTCCCCGCGAGCCTGGAAAGCCAGGATGGCTGTTCGCCGTTATCCATGGTCTTGCGGGTGCATTGGGGTCTCCGAATCCCGAACCCATTATCGCCTAGGCGCGGGTCGCCCAGACCAATCGTGCGCTTGGCTTACCGGATGGTGTAAGTCACGCATGAAGCGGACGTGCGTTCGATAGACAAACTGGATCCCCCGCGTTTCTCCGGCGCAAGCTGGTCGGGCGGCAGCGGCGAAGTCTGCTCTACCCGTAGCGCGCCATCCACCAGCCGTACCGTCCGCTTCCAGGTTCTGCTGGAGAACACCAGGCCGTCGCCGGCGGCTTCCACCTCCACGGCCCCGGCCGCGGCGAACAGCCCCTGCTCAGGCAGGAAATTCGTGTTGGAATCCTTGGCGGTAAACTCCACCCAGCGCCCGCCATCCCGCGACGAGAACACCGCCCGCGCCCGGCGCGATTCCAGCACCCAGTCCGGCGAGCCGTCGCCATCTAAATCGGCCGTCCACGCCACGGTGCGGTCGCGCGGCAGCGCCACAACCCGCATGGGCATATCGGCATCCGTCCCTCCGCTCACTCGCAAACGCCAGTCGCGCAGCCCGGCCACGTCACCCTGGCCGAAGATGCGATACGGGACCGGGCGCTCGTCCATCGCGCCCACCGTGATTTCCGTCTTGGCAGGCAAAATGTCCAGCCCGGCGCCGGATGCCTCCAGATTGTAGGTCTGAATCTCCGTGGAATTGTTGCGGATCACAATCTCGAGGCTGGCGCCTTTGGGATCGATCGGCGCCGTGGGCGGCTCCGGCGTCAACTCGGTCTGCTGGCCGAAGTGGAGCGCCATGGCCTGGGAGAGCCGGATGCTGGCGGGCCGGAAGAGTTGCAGGTGCGCGCGGCCCATGAGCAAGCCATCGGCCTCCAGCGCCAGATCGGCGTAATCGCCGTGGAGGGCATCGTCGGGAACCGCGACCTGGTAGCCGATTTCATTTGGGGACTTGACCGACGCGGTGGCCGTGAAGCCCTCGGGCAGACGCAGACGCGACCGCGCCGCCACTTCGGGCGATGAGTATTCCGTGGCGACCATGTTTGAGCGGCCGATCAGCAGCCGGCGGGCCTCGTTGAAGAATGCGGCGGTTTCGGGCGCCTCCATGGCGATCCCGATGCGCACGCGGTTGCCGGGCTCCGGGTTCGCCGGTATGTGCAGACGCGCGCGCTGCGCCTTATCGTCCCAATCGAATTTGGCGGGCTTGCCCGCCGCGAGCAACGGTCCCACCGGCTCGCGGGCCAGTTGCAGGATTACTGCGCCTTCTTCCGGGGCCGCGAATTCCATGGCGAGAATCCCGTTTTCGAACTCCACCGAGAGGAGTTCCTCGGTAGCATAGACGATCCTCTCATCCGGTGCGAAGTTCGAGCACTCGCCGCACAGGCCATCTGCCCCCAGAGAGGCGGCCAACGGCAGCCACAGCGATTCGCCCGGCGGCACGGAGACTCCGGGAACGATCAGAGTCCGGTTGGTCCCCGGCATCGCCACGCGCAGATCGTCGTGGAACGGCTGTTTGCCGGTGTTGGAGATGGAGACCGCGGAGGTGGCGGGCGAAACCAGCTCCACCGCGTGGACGCCATCGGGCAGCTTGCCGTCGGCCGGTTTGGGCATCGCGACGGCATGCATCCGCGAAATCGACGGCGCCCAGTTCCGCAACAGCGCGGCGCCGCGCCGCAGCGGTCCCACGGAAACGCGTTCGTCGCCCGACAGGCCCACGGCGCCCTTGCGCACCAGCGTGGCGGGGTTAGCCGCCCAACCCGCCGGATAGATGGCGTCTTCCACATCCCGCCACAGCAGTGCGCCGCGCGCTCCCGCGATGGCCTCGCGGCTGCGTACCAGGGCCGCCGGGTCGTTGGCGGAAACCACCTCGATGGGTCCCGGCGGCGCGGGCGCATCCACCGCGAACGCGCCGCCCGGGCCACGCCCTTCGACATAAGCCACTGGACCGCCATGCTTGACCGTCTGCGGTCCCAGCAGGCGTCCGATCTCCTCGATCCACTGGCGCTGGGCAGCGCCGCCCGCAGTCGCTCCCGCCGGCAATCCGCCATTGAGCCAGCCCGGAACCGGCCCGTACGGACGCACCCACGCGCGCAACCCAGACCGCCGCAGCAGCTTGAGAAATCCCGCCAGGTCGCGGCGCGGGCTGGTGCGCCCGGTAAAATCAAACTCGCCGGGCCGGAGTTGGTGCCAGTTCCAGGGAATCGAGAACTCGACGGTCCGTACGCCGATGTTCTTGAGCCACACCAGCTCGCGCTCCCACAGGTTGGCCGGGTAGAGATAATAGGGAAACTCGACCGCCTGCACGAACGGCGCCGGCGCGGGCGGGTCCGCGGGCGGCATGGCTCCCGCGGCCGTCAACGCCAACAGCAGAGCCAGCCGACGCATCAGGGCTTCTTCGCCTTTCGCACGCGGTAGTCGGGAATCCACGGCATTTTGACCACGGTGCACATTTCGAACAGGCGCGACCGCGCCCGGCTGCCGATGTGGTCCGAGAGGGTGCGGCGGTATTCCGGCTTGTCGAGCGCCGAGCGCTGCGTAAGGGCGCTTCCCGCGTCCGGATCGGGCAGGTTCGTAGTGGCGATCAGCGGCTTCCGGTTATCGCAGCGGTAGGTGATGATGGAGTTGATGGTGTCCTCCACCCAGTCGGTCACGCGGTGCGCGCCCAGGTCGTCGAGCAGCAGCACCTGGCTTTCGAGCGCCGTACGGTAGGCTTCGCGGTCGGAGGAATTGGAAACGGGATCGTAGCCCGCCTTGATGCTGTTGAGCAGGGTCTGATAATTGCAATAGAGGCCCTCGAAGCCCTTGGCGATAATCCGGCGGAGGGCTGCCACGGCCAAGTGCGTCTTGCCGGTTCCGGTTTCGCCCACGAGCAGCAAACCGGGCCGGGGCCCCAACGGAAATTCGTCGGCATAGCTCCTCACCGCGTTCACCACGCGCCGGAGCTCGGTCGCGCCGGGGTCGAACTCGCCGGGAGGCGCCTCGAAGTTATCGAAGGAAGAATTGCGATAGAGCGGGGGAATCTGGGCGTGCTCTTCCAGGCGCGAAGCATAACCCGCGGCGCGGCAAGCGCAAGGCTCGGCCCCGGAGATATTGGCGCGCTCGACGATCGTCCAGCCCGCGCCGCCGCACTTCGGACAAACGGTTTGAGAGGCCATCGCCTCCATTATCGGTCAGACGGGGGGAAGAGTACGGCGGTTCCCGGGTGTGCGACGCAGAAGTGAGAGATTCATGGAAACATCGGGAAACTGAGAGAATCCTAGCGTAGGGGTACGCCAAGCCGAGCCGCGAACGTAAGAGAGCGGTTGGTTGTCCGCGAACTTCGAGCACGCTGCGGGAGCCGCTCCCTAACGGTCGCGGCTCCGATTGGGGTCCGCGCTGATCCACTCTGTGTCGCACACCCGCGGTTCCCTGGCACTGTCTACCTGGGCGCCGCCGTGGGTATCGGGTCGCCGCGATGGATCACGTAGGGGTCCTTCCAATCCGGGGAGGCGCCCCCGCCTTGCCAGACCATGAACCAGACCCAATTCGGCTGGGTCTTCCAAGTGGCCGGCGGAGGAACCGATCCCACCTCGCCGAACGCGATGGGCTTGCCGTTGGCGATGGTCTCGATCTCCTGGTAATACCTGTCGTCCAGCCGCGAGTAGTTGTCGTAGCTGACGATGTCGGCGTACTGCGGGCCGGGGTAGAAGTCGTAGAACTCACCGCCGGGGGCGGGGCCGTTCTGGTTCCAAACCCAGAGGAGGTTGTTCAGGTGATGGACGTTGACCATGCGGTTGTACACTTCGCGGTACAACTCCGCCGTGCCGTACTGGCCGGGGCGCCCGCCCCACCAGAAGAAGCTGCCGTTGTTTTCATGCATGGGCCGGAAGAGGACCGGGATGTGCGCGTCCTGAAGCTGTTTCAAGTAGCTCGCGGCGGTGTCCATGTACTTCTCCCAGCGCTGGTGCAGGGGCGAATCGGAGGTGATCAGTTCGAGCCACTGGTCGTCGGTGAGCCTGGCCTGCACGCTGTTGGGCCAGCTTTCACTGCCGCCGCCGCTGGGGTTCGCATGGCCGGGTTCATCCTCGGTGGGCCGTAGCATGTGCCAGCACAGGTAAACGATGGACCCGGCGGCGTACTGCCTCTTGGCCTCCTGGATCATGAGGTCGCGGTGCACGATGGAATCCTTGTCCTCGCCGTCCAGGAACCCGAAATCCGAACCCCAGATGGCGGGATAAACGCCGGAAGCCGCGAATACCGCATCGCTGTCCATCGAACGGTGATTCGGAAAGTTGTGGTGGCCGGAAAGGACGCCGTGGCCCGTGATGGCGCAGAGTTTCTTCAACAGCGCGATGGCTTCCGGCGTGGCGTTGGGATTGACCGGCTCGCAGTTGTACGGCTGCGCCGGGGACCGGGGCGGCTGGAGCGTTGCGATCCGCGCATTCAGTTGTTGATTCTGCTGCTGAAGCTGTTGAATGAAGCCGCGCAGTTGTTCGGGAGTCGCATCGTCGGGAACCACGATCGGGCCGCCCCGTCCGGGGCCGCCGCGTCCTCCGCGTCCGCCGCCGGCGGGCGCCGGTCCCAGCGCCTCGATCCGCTGTTGGATCCCGTCGATCCGCTGCTGGAGTTGGTCGGCGGAGAGGTCGCCATCGTACCTGGCTTTCAGGCGTTGTTGAAGCGATTGAATCTCCTGCTGAAGCTCTCCCCGCAACTGGCCCGTATTCGCCGGCGCCGCCGCCGGAATCTGCTGAGGCGCCGCGGCCTGGGAATAGGCGATAACGGCCGCGCCGAACGCGACCGCAAGGACGGCCAGTATAGACTTACGCATGTTGTTACCTCGGAAGGCAAAAGTACCACAAGTACAGCGCCGCGCGCCAATGGGCTAATCGCGGGCGCGCACCCGGACCAGGCGTTCGCGGAGAATCGGGGAAAGGCCGGATTCGATCTCAGGCGCAATCAGGCCCGCTTCGTCCAGGTCTTTGAGGTGCGCTTCGTCCTTGGCGCGAAAGCTGGTGAGCTTCATGCGGATCAAGTCCGCCAGTGGAACGAGCCGAAGCCGCCGAATTCTCCGGCAGGGTCCCAATTCGGGCGCGGCTTCCGGGTACTCCTGGCGCACTTTCTCGCCCGTGAAGATCAGGTGAACCGCCCGCCGGGCCGAAGGTTGGCCGGAAGGCATGAGGATATCCACGCCGGCCACATGGCGGTATTCGAGTCCGAACGGCTTCACCGCTTCCGCAATCTTGCGAAGGTCCTGGCGCCGAACGGCGATGTCGATATCGCGCGTCAGGCGGCCGGCATCCGGCTCGCGCTCCTCCACGTAGAGATAAACCGCCAGACCGCCCACGATCCGGTATTCCAGGCCCGCGGAAGAGAAGGCCTCCTCCACGCGCTCCGCTAAGTCGAAGATTCGATCCACGCGCTTCTCGAAGAACGTATTGACGAAAACCGCCACGGCGCAGCCTTCTCGTATTATCCCACCCTGGGGCGGGCTACCCGTGCTACAGTTCTGGTTAATATGGCATCCCGAAGCGTCAATAAAGTCATTCTGCTTGGCAACCTCGGCAAAGACGCCGAGACCAAGTTCACGGCCTCCGGCAGCGCGGTTTCCAACTTTACGCTGGCTACCAGCCGGCGCTGGAAGGACAAACAGACGGGCGAGATCAAGGAGGAGACCGACTGGCACCGCTGCGTGCTGTGGGACTCTGAACGCGTCTCGACTTTCCTGCTCAAAGGCAAGCAGATCTATATCGAGGGCCGCCTGCGCACTCGCAGCTACGACGACAAGGATCAGCAGAAGAGGTACGTCACCGAAGTGGTCTGCGACGAACTGATTCTGCTCGGCGGCGGACGCGGCGAAGGCGCCCCGGGCGAGTACGCGCCGCCCCAATCGCAGCCGGTTTCCATGCCGCGATCCGCGCCGCGCCCGCAACCGGCGTCGGCCCCGGCTCCGCCCGAGGAGTTTAACCAGGCCATCTCGGACGACGACGTGCCTTTCTAGCGGTTTGCGGCCTGTGGAGCTAGCTTTCAGCTTGCCACGTCGGCGTCCTTGCCGACGTTGTTCGCCGAAATGCCGGCACGGACGCCGGCATGGCAGGCGGGACGCCCACTCCACGTGCGCCGGATACTCGTCGGGTCAGACGGTGGGCTGCTGGGAGGAAGCGTCCGAGGACAGCCCGGCCGGGTCAGTGTGAGTCTGGAGCGCGTCGAGCGATTCCAGCACGCGTTCAAGCAGGCTGTCGGTCTGCGAGACTGTGGTCCTCAAAACTTCGATGGAATGCGCCTGGGTGGTGAGCCGCTCGTCCAGGGAAGACATGGTTCTTGTAAGAAGCTGTTCGACGGCGGCCGTGAGCTGCGCCACCGAAGGAACCTCCGCCAGTTTGGCGGCGTGTCCGTCCAGCCGCGCCTCGATCCGTTTGTGGACGATGGCGTTGGCCGTTTCCTGCGCAGCCAGGCGGCTTTCCAAATCGGCCAGCGAACGTTTCAACTGGTCCGCCGCCGCCGGGTCCATCCCGCCGCGTTCGCGGCGAGACAGGGTGAGAGTGCCCGCCGCGACCCCCGCCAGAAAGATCGCCACGCGTGGTACATACCTGAGAGCCCGTTCCATGGTTGACTCTTACTATAGCGCCACCGGAATCCGGTGCAGGTTCCATCCCTTAGTAACGTAGGTACTGGGTACGTACGGCTATTGCGCCAGCCCCAATTTAACTGGCATCCTGACTAGGAATCGTCCGTTACATCTAGGAGACGTCTGGTTGAGTTACGCCACGGGATCGGACCCCGACGAAAGAGGAGTCTCTTACCCTTTTGTCTTTGATCGCGACTTGGGTCGTGTGACCTGGTTGAGCGCCCGCGCCCGCTCCGCGCTGGTACAAACAGAGAGTCTGCTGTCCCTCCAGCATGACCTCCTTCGACGCTATTTTCATCTGGAAACGGCGGCGCGCCGGCTCGCCCGCCAGGCCCGGCTTGGCGGGGCCGGCGGCCGCGCGGTACGCCAGGTGGAACTGGAACGCCAGCGGCTCGGCCGGGACCTGCATACCGGCGTCGGCCAACTGCTGACGGCTATCCGGCTGCAAACCGAATCCATCGAGATGCAACTGCCGGAAGCGCCGCCCCTGGTGCGGCAGGCGCTGCAACGGATTTCCACGCTGGTCCGCGACGCCTTGGAGCAGGTTCGCGCGCTCTCCAACCGTCTGCATCCTCCCGAATGGCAGCGACTGACCATTGGGGAAGCCTTGCGCCAACTTTGGGACTTGAGCGGCATTCCCCAAAAGTTCGACGCGTCTCTGCGGATCGAACCGCTGCCGCGGGAGCCTGGCCTGGAGTTGAAAATCGTCACCTACCGCGCGGCCCAGGAAGCGTTCTCGAATCTCACGCAACACGCCCAGGCCACGCGCGTCGAAGCCAGCCTGGAAACCCGCGGCGGCAGCCTGGTTCTGACGGTCCGCGACAACGGCGCGGGATTCGACGCTGCGAGACTGTTCGCGGCTCCGGCGAGCCTGGCTTCGGGGATCGGACTGCGCTCGATCCGCGAGCAGGCCGCCGGGCTGGGCGGGCGAATCGATATCCGGAGCGGACCGGCAGGCACTACACTGGAGTTTTCAGCGCCTTATTCTCGCGTTTAACGCGAGCTCCGCAAGTAAAGGGGAAGGGATGCAGGAATTGCAACCAACGACGGTGGTTCTGGCGGACGACCATGCGATCGTGCGCGAGGGCTTCGCGGCGCTCTGCGTGGCGAACGGCATACGGGTTCTGGCCGAATGCGCCGACGGCCCATCGGCTGTGGAAACCGTTTCCGCGCTCCACCCGGATTTCGCCATTCTGGACCTGCACATGCCGGGGATGACCGGAATCGAGGTGGTCCGTAAACTGCGCACGGCCGGCTGTCCCTCCAAAATGATCATCCTGTCGATCAGCCGGGACGAGGGCACGGTTCTCGAAGCGTTGCGGGCCGGCGCGGATGGGTACCTGCTGAAGGACGGCCCCGCGCGCCACCTGGTGGACGCCATGAGTTTCGTGCGCGACGGCGGGGTCTACCTATCGCCGCTGCTGCGTGGCGCCGGGCTGTTCACGCGGCAGGATAAGAACCCCGCCGAGGACTCCGTCAGGTCCCTCAGCGCGCGCGAGATGGAGGTCTTCTCCTATTTGGTGAACGGCTTGCGTCCCAAAGATATCGCCGAACTGCTGGAGATCAGTCCCAAGACGGTCGATACCTACCGCGCCAGCCTGATGCGCAAGCTGAACGTCCACGACCTGGTAGGCCTGGTCAAGTTCGCCATCGAGCGCAACCTGACCAGCACGTCGGACTCGCGCGATCCGCGTTAAGCGCAGGTTTTCCTTGACGCGGAGACGCAGAGACGCAGAGAGCGGAGCTTTATATTACTGATTTCTCCGCGTCTCTGCGTCTCCGCGTCAAAAAACTCTATTTCAGAATCTGGAACAGGTTGCTGTAGTCGTCGGTCCAGAGCCTTACTTTGCGGGTGGCTTCGGCCGGTTTGGACGCATCGACGATGGCCGGGTCGAATTCGTACGGCGGCGTGTTCACCAGCACCCAGGTGGCGGCGAACACGTCTTGCGACGGGTCGTCGTCGGTATCCACGGTGCGCGCCACCTTGCCCAGCGCGTTGCTTTCCCCCAGCACCACCGGCTCCAGATCCAGATAGCGGTTCGAAATGTGCACGGCCAGGATTCCGTCCGGCTTCAGGTGGTGAAAGAACAGCTTCATGGCCTCGAAGGTGAGCAGGTGCACGGGAATCGAGTCGCTCGAAAACGCGTCCACCGCCAACACGTCGAAATTCTCCGGCTGCTCGCGCTCGAGCGAGAGGCGCGCATCGCCCATGGCTACGTCGTGCTTGGCCTGGCAGTAGCGCAGGAACGTGAACTCCGGGACTGCCGTGGGCGATTCCGGCATGCTCATGTGCAAGACCAGGGGGTTGATCTCGTAAACGCGGTAGTAATCGCCCGCCCGCCCGTAGGCTGTGGTGGTTCCCGTCCCCAGCCCGATTGATCCCACGCGGATGGGGCCGTTTTTCTGCTTGGATCGAATCGCCAGGCCGATTCCGGTATTCGGGCCGTAGTAAGTGGTGGGCAGCATTTGCCGCGCCGGGTTGAGGTATTGTTCGCCGTGGTTGATGGTGCCGTGAGTCAGCCCGCGCGTGGCGCTGATGTCCGTGAACGGGCCCGAGTCGTGGACTTTCAAAGCGCCGTAAAAGTTCCGGACCATCAGACGATTTCCGCTGTTGGCCTCGCGCATCTGGAAGCCCACATAGCCGGCCAGCAGAAGCACCGCCAGCTCCGCCCCGAACGCTCCCCACCCTCCCCATTTGCGGGCCCAGCGCAGCTTCGGATCGCCGCGCAAGACCACCAGCGCGAGAACCGCCGCTGCCACCAGCACCGCCGCCAAAAATGCTTGATCGGAATTGTCCTGGGATTCCCATCCCTTGCGCAGCCAGCCGGCCATGCCGTTGGCCCACTCGACGAACACGTCGCGGCGCTCATATCCGAAGCAGCCCCCCAGGAAAATTGCCGTCACGCCGAGCAGGAATCGCGGAGCCGGCAGCAGTTCGCGCAGCCATTCCGGGTCCGGATAGGTTCGCAGGACGACGATCGCCAGCGCCCCGCAGACCACCATGCCGATGGGCAGCTCGTACAGCGCATTGAACAACTGCGGCGCCACCAGGCCGACCAACACGCCGCCCAGCGCGCCGCCGGCCGAGATCATCAGGTAGAAGTGCGTGAGATAGCGCGGATGCGGCTTCAAACGGACCAGCTCCCCGTGGCACACCATGCAGCAGGTGAACAGGCCCATGAGGAAGAGCGGAACGGCCACTTTGATAGGCAGATTGGCCGAATTGTCCGTGAACATGGAATACGCCATGCAGCCCAGCGCCACGGCTAGCAGTTGGAGGTACGGGTTGCGCCGGTACCAGCCGCCGCTTTCGAAACACAAAATGAAGGAGAGCAGATAAACGCTCAGGGGCAGCACCCACAGAAACGGAATCGCGGCGATGTTCTGCGAGAGATGGTTGGTGATGGCCAGCAGCAGCGCCGACGCGCAGGCCGGCAGCAGCAGCCAGAGGGCGTAAAGGCGCGGGCCGGGATGGGCGGCATCCTCATCGGCGGCCGTTGGTTCCGCCACCGGCGCGTTGCCCGACCGGAAGGCCACGAACGCGCAGAGTAGGGCGAATGCGACATAGGCGATGGACCACATGGTCGCCTGGTGGTGCGTGCCGAACACCGGCTCGAACAGCACCGGGTAGCTGAGCAGCGCGAACATGGAGCCGGCATTGGACAGGGCGTAGAGGCGATAGGGCATGGCGCCCTGGTAGCGCCGCGCGTACCATGCCTGCATCAACGGCCCGGTGGTGGCCAGCAGGAAATACGGCATCCCTACGGTCACTGCCAGCAGCCCCAGAATCCGGAACAGCGGATCGCTCGGGTCGGTGGGCTTCCACGAGGCGTTCGGATAGATAGGAAGGGCCGCCAGGCTCGCCAGCAAGAGCAACCCGTGCGTCAGCATTTGCGCGCGCGGCTTGAGGTAGCGAATCAAGGCGTGGGAGTAGAGATAGCCCGCGAGCAGCGCCAACTGAAAAAACAGCAGGCAGGTGGTCCACACCGCCGCCGAGCCGCCGAACCAGGGAAGGATGATCTTGGCGATCACCGGCTCCACCTGAAAGAGCAAAAAGGCGCTTACCAGAATCGTAATTGCGTAGAGGAACATGATGAAATCCGCTTTCGGACAGCTACTTGTACGCCGCCACTCCCGTAACCTTTTCCCCAATTACCAAAGCGTGTATGTGATCCGTCCCCTCGTACGTCTTGACGGTTTCCAGGTTGCAGAGGTGACGCATGATGGGGTATTCGTCCGTAATGCCGTTGGCGCCCAGCAGGTCGCGGCTGAGGCGCGCGCATTCCAGGGCGATGGCGGCGTTGTTGCGCTTGAGCATGGAAATCTGGGCGGGCTCCAGGTGGTCCTGGTCCTTGAGCCGGCCGGCGTGCACGGCCAGCAACTGCGCCTTGGTGATTTCGGTGATCATCCAGGCCAGTTTCTCCTGTACCAGTTGGTGGGAGGCGATGGGCCGGCCGTCGAACTGCTTGCGCGCGACGGAATAGGCGCGCGCGGTCTCATAGCAGTCCATGGCCGCGCCAATCACGCCCCAGCCAATGCCGTAGCGCGCCTGCGAAAGACAGGCAAGCGCCGCTTTGAGGCCCTTGGCGCCCGGCAGGCGGTCCGCTTCCTTCACGCGGCACTCGGCTAAGGAGAGGCTGGAGGTCACCGAAGCCCGCATGGACCACTTCCCGTGAATGTCGGAGACCGTGTAGCCGGGCGTGCCGCGCTCCACCAGGAAGCCCAGGATGCCCTCGCCGGAGCGAGCCCAGACCACCGCCACGTCGGCGATGCCGCCATTGGTGATCCAGGTTTTCTCGCCGTCGATCACCCAGCCATCGCCGTCGCGCCGCGCGGTGGCGCGCATGCCGCCCGGGTTGGAGCCGAAATCCGGCTCCGTCAATCCGAAGCAGCCCACCGCCTGCCCGCTCTGCAAGCGCGGCAGCCACTTGTGCTTCTGATCGTCCGAGCCGTAGGTGAAGATGGGATACATGACCAGCGCACCCTGCACCGAAACAAAACTGCGCACGCCCGAATCGGCGCGCTCCAGCTCCTGCATGATCAGCCCGTACTCCACGGCGCTCATGCCGGCGCAGCCGTAGCCTTCCAGGTTGGCGCCCAGGAACCCCAATTCCGCCATCTCCGGGATCAACTCGGATGGGAAGCGCGCCTCGCGGTAGCAATCGCGGAGCAGCGGCGCGATGCGCTCATCGGCGAAGCGCCGGGCCGTCTGCCGCACCATCAATTCCTGTTCGCCGAAAAGCGAATCGACGCAGAAATAGTCCACGCCCCGAAATGCCATTTGTCTGTAGGACTATTGAAGCACGAAACGGGCCGCCAAACATCAGGTGTGGCCGAAGTCCGCTACCATGCGGGGCTGGGGGGTGGAGAATGGACGTCTCCTCTCCAACGGCATCAGGATTCGAATCGCGACTTGCAGTAGAATAGGATTGTGACGTCGCCAAGCGCGGTTGCCGTTCTTGTGCCCGTGATCGCCCATGCGGTTGCTGTGTTCGGAGACGAGCGCAAGGCCACGCACTGGTTGTCAACGCCGCTGGAAATTCTTGGGAATCGCACTCCGACCGAACTGCTTGCCAGTAACGAAGGAATCGCTTTGGTCGACCGAACCCTGACCCGCATCGAACATAACATCCCATCCTGATGGCCCGCAGCGTATACCGTGTCTGCCGGGCCCGATACGCCCGGTTGGATGGCGAAGGCTCCAGGCTCGTCGGCGGAAGGTGGAACTCGCCCGGATGCGCTGTAGTCTACATGGCCGAGACCATTGCGTTAGCGGTACTTGAGAATTTGGT
>Ga0182014_10005366_pt1 | contig 14251 bp, 8 predicted proteins | sample 612S2DmetaG_FD_120489 | JGI IMG/M metagenome (GOLD analysis project Ga0182014, IMG submission 120489) | Permafrost microbial communities from Stordalen Mire, Sweden - 612S2D metaG | ecosystem: Environmental > Terrestrial > Soil > Wetlands > Permafrost | place: Sweden: Stordalen | collected... | reverse complement strand
TCGCCCACGCGCTCGGGGACGGGCCGGGCGGCCTGGCCCGGGCGCGCCGGCAGTGTGGCTTCTTGCAGCAAGCCGTAGCGGAGATTAAGGAGGGCGATCCGGGTCAGGCGCGACAATTCCCGCTCGTCCGGCACGGGCACCAGCGACAGGGTGCCAAAATACAGATGTGAGTTGTATTTGACGGGCTCGCCGGGCTTGAGGTGTTGGGTGGAGCCGATGCCTTTGATGTTGGCGACGCAGAGCGCCTTGCGGGCCGGGTCGTAAGCGATGCCGCCCGGGAACCAGCCCACGGGGATCAGGCCGCGCAAGCTGGATTGGCCGGGCTTGAATTCAAAGACGGCCACGGCGTTCTGGCTGCCGTTGCAGACGAAGAGCTTGCCGCCGGCCTTGTCAAAGGCGAGCGCGTTGGGCTGCGCCCCGAACAAGTCCGCGGGGTTCTGCCGCGCGCAGAGGGTCTCGACGATCTGGTCGGTGCGGGTGTCAATCACGCTGAGCGTGTCGCTGCCGGCATTGGCGACGACGACCCAGCGGCCATTGGGCGAGCCGGCCAACGCGCAGGCGTGCAGGCCGGTCAGGATTTCGGATTTCGGATTTCGAGTTTCGGATTTGGTGTTCGACGGGCTGAGGTCAATCACCGACACCGAGCCTTCGCTCGCAATGTATCGCACCGGGTCCACGCGTACCAACATGCCGCGTCCGGCGGGGCCGGTGAGGTCCTGGCCTTCGGGCCGCCGCCCGCCCCAGTTGCTCACATAAGCCTTTTGGCCGGCGAGCGCCACATCGTAGGGTTGGACGCCCACCTCCCAGAGCCGCAGCACGTGGCCGTTGGCGGCATCCAGCTCGGCGAGCCGGTTGGACAGATTGAGCGCGACGTAGAGGCGCTTGCCGTCCGGGGACACGGCCATCCCGGCCGGGATTTCATCGCTGCGCCCCGGCGCCTTGGTCGGTGGCAGCGGGATGGAAAACAACGCCACCACCTTCCCAGTCTTCCTGACTCCGAAGACCTTGACATTGCCATCCACGTTCGCCAGGTAAATGCGGGTGCCGTCAGGCGAGAAGACCAGGCCGGTGAAGCTGAGCTGGCCTGCCCGATCCGGGTGCAGGATTTCCTCGGCGACGGCCTCCGGCGCCAGACCTGAGTTGCGGTCGGAAGGCAAAGCCACGCGCTGGAGGATTTTGCCAGTGGCCGGCTCAATCACGACCAGATCGTGGGTTTTGCCCGATGTCACGAGCAGCCGGCCATTGGGGCTGAGCGCGATGGCCTGGGGCCTCATGCCCGGCAGCTCCACTTGAATGCCTGCGGGGGTGAGGATTTGATTGGCGGGCGTGTAGTAACGGTTCGCCCCGATCTGGCCGACAGCTTCACGGGTGGAGAATTGTGTATCCGGGCTCGTCTGCCCTCGACACATGGAATGGAAGGATGCGAGGACGGCCCCCAAGATGAGGGCGTTCAGCAGGCGGGTCTGGACTAAAGGCATTCACTCAAGCATGCCAGAGGCTTGAGCCGATAATCAATGCGGGACTGTTGGCGCGCGCCAAGCGTTGGCGTAGCGCGTTGCTACGGTGTTGCTAGCCGATTGGTCCGTTTCATATCCGTTGCGCATCCGTTCCACATCCGTTGCATATCCGTTAAACACCCGTTACACATCCCTTATCTATCCCTTGTACACGCGTGGGGACTTTGGCACTGGTCTGGCCGCCATTCGAATGAAACCGGGTTGCTGCCTTACTTGCCCGCTTGCTTGCTTCGCGTGGCTTCGGATTGGCCCCATTGCCAGTTGCGGATCTCCGGCATGTCCTGGCCGTATTTGCGGATGTAGGCCTTGTGGTCGATGAGCTTGTCGCGGAGGGCTTGCTTGACGTAGGCGGCGCGCGTGCCCAGGCCCGGAACCCGGTCAATCACGTCCCCGACCAGGTGGAACCGGTCAAGGTCGTTGAGGACGACCATGTCAAAGGGCGTAGTGGTCGTGCCCTCTTCTTTGTAGCCGCGGACATGGAGGTTATCGTGGTTGGTGCGCCGATAGGTCAGGCGGTGGATGAGCCAGGGATAGCCGTGATAGGCAAATATGACCGGCTTGTCTTTGGTGAACAATGCGTCGAAGTCGCGGTCGGCTAGGCCGTGCGGATGCTCGGTGCTGGACTGGAGAGTCATCAGGTCCACGACATTGATGACGCGAATCTTGAGGTCGGGAATATGCTGGCGCAGCATCTCCACTGCGGCGAGCGTTTCGAGGGTGGGGACATCGCCGGCGCAGGCCATCACGACGTCGGGTTCGCTGCCCGCGTCGTTGCTGGCCCACGGCCAGATGCCGAGACCGGCGGTGCAGTGTTTGATGGCGGCGTCCATGTCCAGCCATTGCGCTTCGGGCTGTTTGCCGGCCACAATGACATTGATGTAGTGGCGGCTGCGCAGGCAATGGTCGGTGACGGACAGCAGCGTGTTGGCGTCGGGCGGCAGATAGACGCGGATGATCTCGGCCTTCTTGTTCATCACGTGGTCAATGAACCCTGGGTCCTGGTGGCTGAAGCCGTTGTGGTCCTGGCGCCACACGTGCGAGGTGAGGAGGTAGTTCAGGGAGGCGATGGGACGGCGCCAGGGAATGTGACGGGTCACCTTGAGCCACTTGGCGTGCTGGTTGAACATCGCGTCAATGATGTGGATGAAGGCTTCGTAGCAGGAAAAGAAGCCGTGCCGGCCCGTGAGCAGGTAGCCTTCAAGCCAGCCCTGGCAGAGGTGCTCGCTCAGCACCTCCATGATCCGGCCATCGGGTGAGAGGTGCTCGTCGGTCTTCAGGATTTCCCCCATGAAGACCCGGTCAGTCGCCTCGAAGCAGGCGCCCAGGCGATTGGATTCGGTTTCATCCGGACCAAATACGCGGAAGTTCGGTGATTCGGCGTTGAGCTTGAGGACGTCGCGCAGGAAGGTCCCCATGACGCGCGTGGCCTCGGCGGTGACGGACCCGGGACTGGGTACGGCGACGGCATAATCCCGGAAGTCAGGCATCTTGAGATCGCGGAGGAGCTTGCCGCCGTTGGCAATCGGGTTGGCCCCCATGCGGCGCTCGCCTTTGGGGGCGAGTTCGGCCAGCTCAGGGATGAGCCTGCCGGTCTGGTCGAAGAGTTCCTGCGCCTTGTAGCTCTTCATCCATTTCTCCAGCAGCTTGAGATGCTCCGGCTTCTCCGCCAACTCAGCGAGGGGGACCTGATGCGAGCGCCAGGAGCCTTCGGTGGGCTTGCCATCGACTTCTTTGGGGCCGGTCCAGCCTTTGGGGGTGCGCAGGATAATCATGGGCCAGATCGGACGCTGCTTGAAGCCGTTGGCGCGGGCGTCCTTCTGGATCTGCCTGATCTCCTGGATTGCCTGGTCGAGGGTGGCCGCGATGAGCTGGTGCATTTGGGCGGGATCGTCGCCTTCGACAAAGTAGGGCTTGTAGCCGTAGCCCCGAAACAGTTCTTCCAGCTCGTCGTGGCTGATGCGGGCCAGCACAGTCGCGCTGGCGATCTTGTAGCCGTTCAGGTGCAGGATGGGGAGCACGGCGCCGTCGTGTACGGGGTTGAGGAATTTGTTCGCGTGCCAACTGGTGGCCATTGGGCCAGTCTCCGCCTCGCCATCGCCAACGACACAAGCCACGAGCAGGTCGGGATTATCGAACGCCGCGCCATAGGCATGGGCCAGGGCGTAGCCGAGCTCGCCACCTTCATGGATGGAACCTGGCGTCTCGGGCGCGACGTGGCTGGGGATGCCGCCGGGGAAGGAGAACTGCGTGAACAGCCGCTTCATCCCGGCTTCGTCCTGGGAGATGTTCGGATATAGCTCGCTGTAAGTTCCTTCCAGGTAAGTGTTGGCGACCATTGCCGGCCCGCCGTGGCCCGGGCCCGCGACGAAGATGGTGTTCAGGTCAAACTTCTTGATGACGCGGTTGAGGTGGACGTAGAGGAAATTCAGCCCGGGCGTGGTGCCCCAGTGGCCGAGCAGCCGGGGCTTTACGTGCTCCAGTTTCAGTGGCTGCTTAAGGAGCGGGTTGTCGTAGAGGTAGATTTGGCCGACGGCCAGGTAGTTGGCCGCGCGCCAATAGGCGTTCATCTTGGCGAGCAGGTCGGGTGGGAGTGGATTGTTCATATTCTATGTGTTCAGGTTAATGGTTTGGTTGGGCTGCCAGTGAGGCATGTGTGTGCGATGCGGCGCCCACGGGAATGGCAAATGGCAGATGGCAAATGGCAAATTAGGCCTCAGGTTCGCCGCGGGCGGCACGGGCATCCGAGGAATTGTATAGCGGATGAGTTGGCTTGAGGCTTGTGAGAAACCTGAGGCGGTATTCCTGCCCCTTTTGTGCCGATTCGCGTTGCGCGCGCTGCTGCTGCGGCAAGTGCCGTCGGCCTTCGAAGGGCAGCTTGTCCACCGCACCGGCCCAGCCGGTGAGTTGACGGGCGCAGGACTCCGACAGGGTCCGAATCCGCTGCAAGGCGGAGAGGTAACGCTTGAGTTTGGGCCGGTCCTTCACGACCGCCATCATGGAACGCACCTCGCCGGATGATCCGCGAGCAATGGCCATGAAGGAGAGCAGTTCGTTCGTGGTCGAACGCTCGAAGCCCTCCGCGACATTGTTCGAGACGGACAATGAGGCGCGGTCAAGCTGGTTGCGGAAGCCAGGCGAAAGCGGCACGCCGGGCTCCTCCAGAAGGTCGAGCACGGTGTTGTAGAGCCGGGCTGCCTCCTGCCAAACGGGCAACTCCTCGAAGCGTTCATACTTGGCCATAAGTTCTTCCTTCCTTTCCTTTGGTTCTTTGATTGGTTCTTTGTATTCCGACACCCTGCCATCTTCCATCTGCCATTTGCCATTTCACCCTCTGGCTTGAGTAGGCGCGGCCGCTTTGGTCGAGAGTCTCAGCACGCGGCAGACGGTCCTCGCAATCGTCACTTCCTCGTCTGTGCGGATGACCCGGACCGTGACACGGCTGGCTTTGGCGGAAATGACCGCCGCACTGGCCTTGTTTCTGTTGGCGTCCAGCTTGAGTCCCAGGAATTGGAGATCGTCGCAAATCCGCGCGCGCACGGGGAAGGCGTTTTCCCCAATCCCCCCGGCAAAGACGAGCGTGTCCAGGCCGCCGAGGGCCGCGGCATAGGCGCCAATCCATTTCTTCACCTGGTAACAGAAGAGCGCGACGGCCTCGGCAGCACGCACGTCCTTGGCCTCCCGCGCGAGCAGGTCCCGCATGTCCGGGCTGGTCTCGGAGACCCCGAGCAAGCCGGATTGGTAATGGACCATATCGTGGAACTGCTTGCCGGTCATGTCTTCGGTTCGCGCCAGATACCAGACCAAGCCCGGATCCAGATCGCCGGACCGGGTGCTCATGGGTATTCCCGAGGCGGGGGTGAAGCCCATGCTGGTGTCAATGCTCTTCCCGTTGCGGACGGCGGCGAGGCTGGCGCCGTTGCCCAGGTGGGCCAGGATCAGGCGGCCGCGCGCCGCCTTGGGGCCGGCCACCCGCTCCAGCTCTTCCATGAGATAGGTGTAGGAGAGGCCATGAAAACCGAAGCGCTGAACTCCTTTGGCGTCGAACCGCCTGGGGATGGCCAGGAGCTTGGCCACCCGCGGCATGTGCCGGTGGAAGGCGGTATCAAAGCAGGCCACCTGCGGCAGTTTCGGATGATGCTGCCGGAACACGTCCATGAGCTGAATACCCGACGGCATGTGTTCGGGGTCATAAGGACTGATCCGGCGCAACTCGGCCTCCAGTTGGGGGGTGATACGTTGGGCCTCACTCAATTTCAGCCCGCCATGGACGACGCGATGGCCGACCCCCGCCACGTTGGCGAACCCGATATGATGATCCAGCCAGTCAATCAAGAACTCCCCCGCGGCGCGGTGATTGGGGGTAGCGATGACACGGGGAGAGGTCTTTTTGGCGCCGTCATGGACAGTCAGGGTTGGCTTGGGCAGGCCGATGCGTTCGATCTTGCCGGACAGCAACGGCACGGTTGGCGCGTCCACCCGGTAGAGGGCGAACTTGATGCTCGAGGACCCGCCGTTGACAGTCAGGACGCAGCGCTCCGGCATTGCGGGCGCTGGGCAGCGGCGCGTTGAGTTGGCGGGGGATTGGCGGGGCATATCACAGTTTGTTAATCCGCAGCGCCGTGCGGGCTGCGGCCAATTCCCTGCGCTTGGCGGGGCTCACCTTCGGGTAGCTCAAGTCGAGTGATTCCAGGGCGTCCACGACCACCTCGGCCACGACCATGCGGCTAAACCATTTATGGTCCGCAGGCACGACGTACCAGGGGGAACACTCCGTAGCCGTGTTGCGGATGACCTCCTCATAGGCGCGCATGTAAGCGCCCCATTTTTGCCGCTCCCGCACGTCAGCCAGGGAGAACTTCCAATTCTTCTCCGGCAACTCCAGGCGGCTGAGGAACCTTTCCCGCTGTTCCTGTTTGGAGATGTGGAGGAAGAACTTCCGCACGAGCACTCCGTTGCGCGTGAGATGGCGTTCGAAGGTATTGATGTCCTCGAACCGCTCCCGCCAAATATCCTTGGTGATCAGGGAAGCGGGCAGTTTCTCGGTGGCCAGCAGCTCGGGATGCACGCGCAACACCAACGTTTCCTCGTAATAGGAGCGGTTGAATATCCCGATGCGTCCCCGCTCGGGCAAGCGCTTGGTGGTGCGCCACAGGAAGTCGTGGTTCAGCTCCTCCTCCGAGGGCACCTTGAATGAGGCCACCTCGCAACCCTGCGGGTTGATGCCCGACATGACGTGTTTGATGGTGCCGTCCTTGCCGGCGGCGTCCATCGCCTGGAAGATCAGCAGCACGGCCCATTGGTTTTGGGCGTAGAGCTTCTCCTGCAATTCGCTCAACCGGGCGACGCCTTTCTCGAGCCACTCCTGGGCGTGGTCTTTGGACTTGAGCTTCCAGGTGTCCGCCGGTTTGACGTCGGTCAGCCGAAAGCCCTTGTTCTCCGCGATGCGATAACGTTTAACTAACTCACTTCGTTTCATAGCTTCCTTGATCTTGTTCGCCGGGCCAGCGGGGTTTAAGGGCCGCAGCCGGTGACGCGGTGACTGTAGCTCCTGAGGTTCCCCTGGGCAAGAAACGACTGGAGGATTGACCGGAGGGCGGTCGCGGTTCCGTGAGGAGGCAAGAGGAGTCTGGACTAACTGGCCAGGCATGCATCAAGGCAAATTGAGCGTTGCCAATGGGGCAGCGTCTGCTTATAGAGTAGGCGATTCGAATTTGTCGCACAGCATTCATGGCAGGGCATTCTAATACAAGGTTCCGGTTGCACCGAAGAGTCGCCGCGTTTCGACACTTGGTCCTGGCATTCGTGCTGCCGGCCTTGTTCGGCGGAGCCCTCACGTTGCGGGCCGAGTTGCAGTTCGACGTGTTCCTCGGCTACGACTGGATTGTGCCGCAGGCGTGCTGGTTCCCGGTGGTGTGTGAAATCAAGAATGACGGGCCGCCGTTTGTGGGCACGGTGGAGTTGGACACCGGGCGTTTCAACCAGGGGCAGACGCGGCGCGCCGTGGTGGAGCTGCCGACCGGGACGCTCAAGCGGTTCGTAATCCCGGTATTTTCGGCCACCGGCGGTTTTGGCGGCTGGGATGTGCGGTTGCTGGATGAGCGCGGCAAGGTGCGGGCCGAGCAGACAGGTTTGCAGGCAAAGAGGCAGCTCGCGCCCGGCACTCCGCTGGTCGGGGCGGTGGTGCGGACACCAGCGGGGGCGCCAACCTTCCGGCCGATTCTGCCGCAGGGAGCGGAATTGCAGCCGGCGGTCGCGCGCCTTTTGCCGTCGCTCTTTCCGGACAACCCGGTGGTGCTGGAGGGGCTGAGTTGTATTTACCTGAGTTCGGAGAAGGCCGCCGACCTCACGGTCAACCAGGTCAAGGCCCTCTTCGCCTGGCTCAACGGCGGCGGCCACCTGATTGTTGGCGTCGAGCAGATTTCTGAGATTACCGCCACGCCGTGGTTGCGGAGCGTGCTGCCGTGCGCATTGAACGACATCCGGACCGTGCCGAGTCATCCGGAACTTCAGCAATGGTTGCAGAGCGCGACGTGGCCGGCGAGTCCCGCTGTGCAGCCCCAGAGCCAAACTGCAGGAGAAAATGCTGCACAGGAGGCCTTCCGCAAGCGTTACGGGTCAGGCAGACAGCCTGCTCCCGTGGCGCCGCCCGTGTCGGACCGGCCTCTGCCGCCGCCTGGTGTGAACGCCGCTAGTCCGTTCCCCGATTTGCCGGATGATTCGGCCTTTGAACGGGCCGACTTGCAGGTGGCGGTGGGCGAGGTGCGGGACGGACAGGTGGTGGTGGCCGCGGGGGATAAGCCGTTGATCGTGACGGCAAACCGGGGCCGGGGGCAGGTGACGGCGCTGCTGTTCAGCCCCGAGCGCGAGCCGGCTCGGTCGTGGAAGAATCTGCCGACCTTCTGGGCGAAGCTGGCAGAGGTGCCGGGCGCCTGGTATGTCTCGGGTGATTTTCGCCAGCACGGCGGCTGGAGCAGCGATGGTGTTTTCAAGGCGATGATTGACACCCGGCAGGTGCACAAGCTGCCGGTCACCTGGCTGTTGCTGCTGCTGATCGTGTATTTGGTTGTCATCGGCCCCCTCGATCAGCGCTGGCTGAAGCGGATTGGCCGGCCGATGCTCACCTGGATTACGTTTCCCTGCTATGTGGTGCTCTTTTCGCTGCTGATCTATTTCATCGGCTACAAGCTGCGGGCCGGGGAGTCGGAATGGAACGAGCTGCACGTGGTGGATGTGCTGCCGAAGGGCGAGGAAGCGGAACTGCGCGGGCAAACCTACGCCTCGGTCTATTCGCCGTCCAACCAACGGTACCTGCTGGAAGGGCGGCAGGAATTCGCGACGTTGCGGAGCGAGTTTGCCGGCAACTACAGCGGCGCGCAGCCGGGCGAGAAGGCGAGCTTCATGCAGGCAGGCGACGGTTCGTTCAAGGCGGAAATCTTCGTGCCGGTCTGGACCAGCCAGCTCTTTGTGAGCGACTGGTGGCAGCCGGCGCCGGTGCCGCTGAACGTCACCGTGGTTCCCCAGGGGGAGCAGTGGCAAGTGACGGTCGAAAACCGCACGGAACGCGCCCTGACGAATGCGCAGATTGTCATCGAGGATTACATCATGGGGCTGGGCGAGGTTCCCGCGCGGGAGTCCAGAACGTTCACGGTTTCCAGGGCGAATGGGACATCCCTGACAAGCTTCGTCCTCCGGCACAGCGCTCTTTTCTACGGTGCGGTGCAGGCGCAGCAAAGGGTCTTCGGCGGGGGCGAAAGCGGGCGGATTGATGACCTCGCCAACTGCAGCATGGCCGCCTCGTTCCTGTCGCGCTTGGGCGGCCAGCAGGACTCGATGCAGCACTTTATCTCGCCCCCCGGGCTGGATTTGTCCGCCGTGGTTCAGCACGGCAATGCGGTGCTGCTGGCGTGGGCGGGGGATTACTCGCCAGTGAAGCCCTTGCGCCAATTCACCCCGCGGCGCAGCCAGCAGAATACGTTGTGGCGGGTGTCCGTATCAGTCCAAAGTCCAAAGTCCAAGGTCCAAAGTCCCGCGCCCGGTGCCTGATGTCCAAAGGCCAAAGTCCAATGTCCAAAGTCCAATGTCCAAAGCCCAAAGCCCAAAGTCTGAACTCTAGAGTCCAAAGTCGAAGAGACGGACAGGTTCATCACAGAAAGAACTTATGACCAGAATAGAGAAGTTCGAGGACATTATTGCCTGGCAGAAGGCGCGTGTGCTGACGAAGGAGATTTACAAATGCACCCAACTCGCCGGGTTCGCTAGAGACTATGGGTTGAAGGACCAAATCCAACGGGCCTCGGTTTCGACCATGGCGAACGTTGCCGAGGGCTTTGAACGTGGCGGCGACAAGGAATTCACTCAGTTCCTGTCCACCTCGAAGGGCTCATGCGGCGAGGTGAAATCGCACCTGTATGTGGCGTTGGACCAAGGATACATTACTCCGGTTGGTTTCGATCAGCTTTATGGGCAGGCCAGCGAGGTGAGCCGGTTGCTCTCGGGCTTTATGACCTACCTCCGCGAATCAAACCTGCGTGGCCGCAAGTACCGATAACGCACGATGACTTTGGACCTTGGACTTTGGACTTTGGACTAATTTATGAACGCCCCTCCCATCCCCGCTGTTCAGACGTTCGGGTTGACGCGGCTCTACGGCAGCATCACCGCCCTGGACAAACTGGACCTCACGGTCAATAAAGGCGACTTGTTCGGCTTCATTGGGTCCAACGGCGCGGGCAAGACGACCACCTTGCGCATCCTGGCCACGTTCCTGGCCCCGTCGGCGGGCACGGCGCAGATTCTCGGACACGACCTGCTGCGCGAGGCCGATGCGGTGCGCCACGTGATTGGTTACATGCCCGATTTCTTCGGCGTGTATAAAGACATGGAGGTGACGGAGTACCTGGATTTCTTTGGGGCGTGCTACAAGATTCCGACGGCGCAGCGGGAGAAGACCGTGAACGACGTGCTGGAGCTGGTGGGGCTGACGGAGAAGAAGGGAGCGCTCATCGGCGCGCTGAGCCGGGGGATGCAACAACGGCTCGGGCTGGCCCGGGTGTTGATCCACGACCCGCAATTGCTGCTGCTGGACGAGCCGGCCAGCGGGCTGGACCCCCGGGCGCGCATCGAGATGATGGCGATCCTGCAGGAGCTTCAGCGGCTGGGAAAAACCATCATCATCTCCTCCCACATCCTGAGCGAACTCCAGACTCTGTGCAACCGGGTGGCCATTATCGAGAAAGGCCGGCTCATTTACAGCGGCCCAGTGCAAGGCGTGCGCGACCAGGTCTCTCAAGGCCAGGTCGTGTGGGTGCGCGTTTCGACCGAGCCAACCCAGGCCATTGAGCTGCTTAAGGCACGGAAGGAGATCGCCGAGGTGACCACTACCGACGGTGAAATCAAGGTCACGCTGGCCGGTCCGGAGATCGAGCACAGCATTGTGGCGGACATCCTGGTGCGCGGTGGCGCCAAACTGATTGAGCTGCGCGAGGACGAGGTCGGGCTGGAGGAAGTGTTCATGCGCGTGACGCGGGGAGAGACGCAATGAGAGGTGTGTGACCTTCCTGCCTATCGTCGCACGGGAATTGCGGATCGCGGCGCGGCGGCCCGGCACCTATCGGGTGCGCAGCGGCGCGGCGCTGGTGCTGATCTTGATGGGCACCTGGCTTTACCTGACGAAGCAGAACGCGCCGACGCAGGACATCGCCATGGGCTTGTTTTGCATGTCAACCGGCATTGTGGTGTTGTACTGCCTGCTGAGCGGCGTGCAATTCACGGCTGATTGCCTGAGCGAGGAGAAGCGCGAAGGAACGCTGGGTCTGTTATTCCTGACGGACCTGAAGGGCTACGACGTCGTCTTGGGCAAGCTGGTGGCCACTTCGCTGAACGGCTTCTACGCCGTGCTGGCGGTGGTGCCAGTCATGGCTTTGCCGTTGTTGTTGGGAGGGGTGGAGCCCGGCGAATTCGGGCGCATGGCCGTGGTGGTGGTCAACACCCTGTTCTTCTCCCTTGCGCTCGGGATGTGCGTCTCGGCCCTGAGCCGTTCGCCGCGCAAGGCGATGGCCATGACCTTCTTCCTCATTCTGCTGTTGACGGCGATCTTGCCGGCGTGCGGGGCATGGCTGGCCGCGATGGGCAAGACGCAACAGTTGGGCAGGGCGTGGCTGATGCCGAGCGCCGGCTTCAGTTACTATCAGGCGTTCGATACGCCCTACAAACTCGGGGAGGCTGAATTCTGGTGGTCGGTGGCGGTCATTCACGGGCTGGGCTGGATTGCCCTGGTGCTGGCGGCCGTGATCGTGCCCCGCTCGTGGCAGGATCGGCCGGCCGGAGCGCAAAGGTTGCGCTGGCGCGAGCGCTGGCACTGGTGGAGCTTTGGCAATCCGGCGGAGCGCATCGAGTTTCGCCGGCGAATGCTGGACCGCGGCGCCTATTTCTGGCTGGCCGCACGGGCGCGCTTGGGGCCGGCTTATGTTTGGGCTGTCCTCGGGCTGGTGGGGTGCGGGTGGGTCTGGGGCATCGCCAAGGCTCGTCGCGACTGGTTCGAGGAAGGCACCTACGTTTTCACCGGACTGCTGTTGAACCTGGTCCTTAAAGTCTGGTTTGCCCTTGAAGCCGGGAAACAACTGGCCGAGGACCGCAGACAGGGAGCGCTGGAGCTGCTGCTCTCAACGCCGCTGACGGTGCGGGAGATTCTGCGCGGCCAGCGGCTGGCGCTGGAACGTCAGTTCCTGGGCCCGGTGCTGGCGGTGCTGATGGTGTTCTTCCTTTTCCTGACGGCTTCCTCCTCTGATGCCATGTCGCAGCAGAATCCGGAGGACCGCACTTTATGGATGCTGTTCTGGGCGGCGCTGATGCTGATGCTGGTCGCGGATTTGGCCGGGCTCTACTGGGTGGGGATGTGGGAGGGTCTCGCGGCGAAGAACCCGACTCGCGCCGCCGCGACAAACGTGGGGCGCATCCTGGTACTGCCCTGGGTAGTCTTGGGAGTAGTCGCGCTCGTGGCACCGCTGATGTGGCCGCACCTGGAAGGCGTGCCGGTGGCAAAATACCTCCTGGGCTTGTGGTTCGGGTTGGGCTTGGCGGCCGACGTTGGTTTTGGCGCCTGGGCAAGGCAAAAACTGCTCGCCGAGTTCCGCCTGGCGGCGACTCGCAGATATGAACCGCTCCTGGGGTTCTGGAAACGAGTGCTGAGCCGAGGCGAGCGGGCGAGCCCGGCGGTGCCGCAGGGTGAGGCGCCTCATTCCTGATCGGTTCCTGGCTCGGTCTCGGTTGGCATCTCCGGTGGCGGCTCCGGTAGCGGGGCCGGATTCCGGCTGGAGATTCTGATTCCGCTCATGGTCCTCAGTTCCCAGTCATCCTTGTGCCACTCAATGGTTGTGGCTCCAGTGAACCGTGTGTAAACGACCGGGACCCTTCGCCGGGCCAGCCGCTCCCGAAGCTTGGGGCTGGCGCGTTCCATGACCGGGAACTCCGAATCGGCCACGATGATCACGCGCGGCTGGATGGCGTCGAGCAGCGCATCGCCGATGGCTTCATATTGCACCGGCTGCCCGGTGACCAGAATATCGGCGCGCAGGTCCGGCGTTCGTTGCCGCAACGCTTCCTGGCCGGGGCGCCCCAAGTCCGAGAGCAGCAGGACCCGCTTGCCGCCGATGACCGCCGACAGGACCAGCGCATTGTCATCGGCCTGGGAGAAGTGGTCGCCCGGCTCCGGATGCAGCACCGTCCAGCAGCCCAGTTGGTCGTTGCGGCTGACTGTCCGCAGCTTTTGAGGCGTTTGGCTGTAGTCCTTCAGAATCCGGCGGTAAACGGGCGAGCGGAACCGAACCGGGCTGACGCAGAGCTTCTCAACCGAAAAGAGGTCGGCCACCAACTCCGCACCACCTACATGGCGCAAATCGCCGTGAGTAAGGGCTAAGGCCGGCAGGCGGTTGACACCCTGGGCGCGGAGGAACGGTTTGGTGAGGAACTGGACGCTATTGGTCGCGCCGCAATCCACCAGGAGGTCATTTCCCCTGCTCGGGGCATCGAAGTAAACCGCCATGCCGCCGTTGGCGGGCAGGATGGTCAGCCGCGTCACGGAGCGGTTCTCCCAATATTGCCAGCTCCAGAGCGACACCCCCAGAGCGAGCGCGGCGAGTTTCCACGCGCGCAGTTTGGGTTGGAAAAGCCAGCCGGTGCCAACGCTCAGTAGCACCAGGTAATACAGGCCGCTTGTGAACAGCGACGGCTCCGGGACATAGAAATAGGCGCCCGGCCACTTCGCGAACCAATGGCTGGAGACGCGTATGCATTCCATTAGGAACCACCCTGCGTGGTTGAAGAGTGCCGCGGCGGCGGGAAACCAGCCCGCTAGCAATAGGCTGGTCAGATTGCTAATCAACACCAGCGCGCACAGCGGAACGGCGAGCACATTGGCCGGTGTGCTGACGGGCGTCACGATATGGAAATAGTACGCCACCAAGGGCAAGGCGCCAATCCACGCCGAGAAGGAGGTGAGCGAGATGTTTCCCAGATACCGTGCCGGCACGCGCAGAGTTCGCTGCCAGCGCGGGCGCAATTCTTCAGGCAGCAACGGGTCTGGCGCGGTCAGGCGCTGGCCCAGTTCGCGCAGCGCCGAAAGCGTCAGGATGATGCACAGGACCACAAAAAAGGAGAGTTGGAAGCCTGCCTGGAAGAGCTGCCGCGGTTCCCACAGCAGAATGATGAGCGCCGCGGCAAAGAGCGAATTGACCAGG
>Ga0182014_10005365_pt1 | contig 14252 bp, 14 predicted proteins | sample 612S2DmetaG_FD_120489 | JGI IMG/M metagenome (GOLD analysis project Ga0182014, IMG submission 120489) | Permafrost microbial communities from Stordalen Mire, Sweden - 612S2D metaG | ecosystem: Environmental > Terrestrial > Soil > Wetlands > Permafrost | place: Sweden: Stordalen | collected... | reverse complement strand
CATTCAGCTCGTTCTGAGGGCACTCACAACACAAACCATCTCAGGGTCCGAAATCAGCCGCCTCGGAGCAGCTACAGCTTGCTGAAGGGGTTTCTTGCCCGGTCTGGTCGGGCAAATCACTTCTGATTTTCAGAACTTCGGGTCAAGCCACGGAATCAAAAATATTCCGCTTAACATGTCGGGCAAATCAGTGATTTAGCTTCGCCTGTCTCACCCGATGAGAGGGGCGGCTCGCGATCGTCACGAACGCGCGGTGGGATGCGGTGGACGCGGGCTTTGCGAAAGACGAACGCAAGGTGTCGCGGACGGCGAAGCCGTGTGGTCCTGGCGCCCCGACGCTGGCGTCAAGTTGGCGGAAACAAGTTTCCGCCGGCGATGGTGGCAAGAAAGCCCGGTCACCAGGGAGAGCGCGGAGTAAGCCGTAACCCACCGTGCAGGGAAGGCCGGATTGCCTCCGCTGAACCTGTATGCTCGTGTGCGTTTTTTTGTGCATTTGTGCACACGAGACCTCGGGTGCAGCGCGCACCCGGTCTTCCCTGCGCCCTCTTCTTGATTCAGGGGGTGGCAACCGACGCAAGACCCGGGCGCATCGCGCCGCGGGAACGCGGACGCACACCCTCTCGCTGTTTGACAATTGAATCCGTATTTCCGCAACCCGCGGGGCGGGTCAGCCAATGGGTCGGCGCGAAGCGCCGCCCGATGACAGACTCCGCAAAGCAATCCATAGCTCGTCTCGGGGATAGATGGATTGCTTCGCTGCGCTCGCAATGACGACAAATCGTGAGGCGTGCCTACCCCGTCAGCACAGCTCCGCCGGCCTTCTTCCAGGCGTCGATGCCGCCGGCGATGTGGGCGGTGTTGGCGAGGCCGGCCTCTTTGGCGGCGGCGACCGCCATCGCGGAGCGTTCGCCGAAGGCGCAGAAGAACACGATGCGGCGGCCGGTGGCGGCGGCGACCTCGCGCAGCATGCCGCCGGGCTCGAGGCTTTCGCCGATCGAGGGATAGGGCGCGTGCAGCGCGCCCGGCAGCGTGCCGTGCTTGGCGCGCTCGCTGTTCTCCCGCAAGTCGACCAAGAGAATATCGGGGCGGCCGAGGCTGTCGATCGCCTCGCGGGCGGTGAACGACTGGCCCTGTCTGGCCAGATCGTCCTGATGCAGTCCGACATGCATGTTGGCGGGCACCGCCACATCCATCAGCTTCGGATTCGGCAGTTTCAGATTGCCCATCAGCTCGATATATTCGTCCACCGAGCGCACCTGCAGCCGCGGATTGAAGCGCCGTTCCTCGCCGATGGTGGAGACGGTGTCGCCCTTGTAGTCGTGGGCGGGAAACACCAGGGTTTCGTCGGGCAATTTCAACAGCCGGTTGAAGATCGACTCATATTGCGCCCGCGCGCTGCCGTTCTGGAAATCGGTGCGGCCGGTGCCGCGGATCAACAGCGTATCGCCGGTGAACACCCGGTCGCCCATCAGGTAGCTGTAGGAATCGTCGGTATGGCCGGGCGTGTACATCACGTCGAGACTGATGCCCTCGATCGTCACCCGGTCGCCCTCGGCGACCCGCATCGCCACCACGTCGGCCTTGCTCTGCTCGCCCATGATGGTGACGCAGTGGGTGCGGTCGCGCAGTTCGCCGAGGCCGGTGACATGGTCGGCATGCAGATGGGTGTCGATCGCCTTGACCAGCCGCAGATCGAGCTCACGCAGCAGCTGGCAGTAGCGGTCGACCTTCTCCAGCACGGGATCGAGGATCAGCGCCTCGCCGCCGGCGCGGCTCGCCAGCAGATAGCTGTAGGTGCCCGAGACGCTGTCGAACAGTTGCCGAAAGATCATGGACGAAATCCGCCGCGAATCGATGCCCGATCAGACGTCAGGGCCGGACATAACTCCAGCCCTGCTCCTGCAATTCCATCAAATGGACCACGCCCGAGGGCACGATGGTGGCGTCGGGCACCACGGAGATCGCATGGCCTTCGGCCTTTTCCATGCCCTGCTTGGTGTTGTTGCAGGCGGAAAACTGGATCTTGCCGGGAAACACCATGTCCTTGAGCCGCTTGATGCGGTCCTGCACCGGCGAGGTGTCGGCGCGCAGCATGTGCAGGCCCGGACCGTAGGCGACGACATCGATGTCGACGTCCTCGTTCTTGGCGCGGTAATGCTCGATGATGGCGTTCACGTTGTTCAGCGCCAGGTTCATGACCTGCGGATCGTTCTGGTCGACCTGGATGGCGATGTGATGCGGTTTGGCGTCGGCGGCGTATCCGGCCGGGGCGAACGCCATCGACATCAAGGCGATGGCTGTCAGGCGAAGAAAGTTGCGCACGCTGGAACTCCTCTTTTATTTGCCGCCGGCGATGCCCGGATTGTCGTCGACGCCCTTCAGCGTCACGCCGGTGCCGCGAGCCTCCGGCATTTTCCCGGCGGCGAGATGCTTTGCAAACACGTCCCACACCGGGGTGCCCTGTTGCGGGTTGACCGAAGCCCATCCGGCGACCTTGTAGCTCTTGCCGGCTTCCAGTGCACGGCCGTTTTCGAGTTTCAGCTCCGAAATCCGGCGACCGACGGATTCCGCGGGCGTGCAGGTGTAGGTGAAACCGCCGACACGGACCATGTCGCCGCCCTGCTGATAATAGGGATCGGCATTGAACAGATTGTCGCAGACGTCTTCGAGGATGTCCTTGATCTGGCCGCCGGTCATGGCGGCGACGTAGGTCTCGGGATAGGTGATGGCGGTCTCGGTCAGCACGTCCTCTATCGTCACCGGCTGGCCCGGCAGCACGCTGTTGCCCCAGCGGAAGCCCGGCGACAGCGCGATCTCGGCGTCGAATTCGGAGCGCAGCGCGTCGCAGATCAACTGGTCCACGCTGCCGCCGAAATTGCCGCGGCGATAGAGCAGGCGGTCCGAGGTGGCGATCCTGGCGGCATAGGCCGCCGCGTGCGGCTCGCGCATCCTGTCGATCAGCGCCGCCATCGCGGCGTCCGGCTTGAGCAATTCCGAGAACACCGGCAGCAGCCGGTAGCGCAGGTCGGCGACCCGGCCCCTGGCCAGTTCGAGATCGAGCACGCCGAGGAATTTTCCGCTCGAGCCGGCATTGGTGACGAGCGTGGTGCCGCCGGCATTGGTCACCGGGATCGGTTGCGGCACGGCGTCATGGGTGTGGCCGCCGAGGATGACGTCGATGCCGCTGACGCGGCTCGCCAGCTTGAGATCGACGTCCATGCCGTTATGCGACAGCAGCACCACCGCATCGACCTTGTCGTTGCCGCGCAGTCCATCGACCAGCTTCTGCAATTCGTCGTCGCGGATTCCGAAGGTCCAGTCCGGCGTGAAGCGCTTGGGGTGGGCGATCGGCACGTAGGGGAAGGCCTGCCCGATCACGGCCACCCGATGCCCACCGAGTTCCTTGATGGTGGCGGGCTTGAACACGCGCCCCGAGGCGGTATCGAAGGCCTTGGCGTCGTTGAACGCGGCTTCCTCGGTGAGGAACACGTTCTGGGCCAGGAACTCGCCCTTGAAGCGCGCCAGATTGGCGCGCAGCGCCGCCTCGCCATAGGTGAATTCCCAGTGGCCGGTCATCGCCTCGATGCCGAGCAGGTTCGCGGCCTCGACCATGTCGGCGCCCTGCATGGCGTTGGCCAAGCCGGTGCCCTGCCACAGGTCGCCGCCATCGAGCAGCAGCGAATGGCCTTGTCCGGCGTCGCCGCGCAGGCGGTCGATCAGCGTCTTCAGATGCGCGAAGCCGCCGAGCTTGCCGAAGCGCAAGGCGGATTTCTCGAAATCGAGCCAGCTGAAGGCGTAGGCGCCGGCGCTGTCCGGCGCGATGCCGAAGCGGTCGAGAAAGGCACGGCCGACCAGATGCGGCGGTTTGCCGGCCATCGCGCCGATCCCGAGATTGACGCTCGGCTCGCGAAAATACACCGGCAGCAGCTGCGCGTGGGTGTCGGTCATGTGCAGGATGCGCGCATTGCCGAAGCGCCCGAAATCGTAGACGCCGGCGTCCTCGGCGCCGCGCGCGATCCGCGGCAGGCCCGTGGACAAGGCGGCGACGCTGGCGAGCGTCAGGAAGTCGCGGCGGCGGATGGTCATGCAATATCTCCGCGCCTCACAACGGCGCTAGTGTATTTCCAGCGCCTTCCAGGCCTGTATTTCGCTGGTCGCCTGGAAGATCGAGGCTCTTGCCAGGGCTTCGGCTTCCTTCGACGCCGCGACAGCGGCGTCGAAGTCGCCGCGACCGGCGGCCTTCCTGGCTTCCGCCAGCGCCGCCGCCGTCGTGGTCCATTGATTGCGCAAGCCCGCGGCTTCCTTGTCGGCAGCTTCGGCCGCGGCGAAGGCGGCCTTGAAATCGGCTTCGGTGCTGGCGGCCAACGCCGAGGTAGCGCCCGCGATCAGAACGCCCGCGACCAGCGCGAGGATGCATTTCAGCCGGGGGGTGCTTCGGATCATGCTCATGGCCGCGCTCCCGGGCCGGAGATCGGCAGTCCGTTGCTGACATAGGACAAATAATATTCGAGATCGCGGTATTCGTCGGCCTGCGGCTCGAGCGGAACGCCGCGAATCTGGCTGTTGCAGGTGGTGAAGCGCCGGCTGATCGTGCCCATGCCGCCCCATTCGGAGCGGTAGATCGGCATCGCGTTGAGGATCCCGAGCGCCGGCGCCAGCACTTCGGCGCGGATCCGCTCGCCCGGATTCTGCACATGGCAGCTGGCGCAGGAGAAATTGAGCTGGCCGCGCCGCGTGTAGAAATAGCGCTTGCCGTTCTGATAGGCCTGCAGCGCGCGCGGATCGTCGGGGATCTTGATGTCGAACGGCTTGCCGCGCGACGTGAACGCCATATAGGCGGTCAGCGCCGCCATCTCGTCCTTCACATAGGAGAACGGCGCTTCGCCATTGGTCTCGCGGCAGCGGTTCAGCGCCAGCTCCAGCGTGACGACCTTGCCTTCCTTCTCGTCGAAGTAAGGATAGTTCTGCCGGATGCCGATGCCCTTGTCGGGAAAGCAGTCGGCGTAGCTCTTGCCGTTCCTGAACGGCTTCTCGAACATTTCCTTGCCCAGATCGAGCGAGAAATCATAGGGCGGGAACTGTTCCTTCTCTTCCCATTGCCGGTGCATGTCCTCGTTCATCGAGTACGGCCCGTTGACGAAATCTTCCAGCTTCAGCTTGGGGAACTTGTCCGTGAAGAATTTCTGGAACGCCCTGGCGTCGGCGACCGGATCAGGGGTGTCGGCGGCGACGGCGGGCGGCACGACGCCGAACCAGAGCGCCGCCAGCGCGACAGCGGCCGAGGCAACATGGATCGCAGATCGCACGTTCATTTCTCCTCGCGCCAAACCCGCCGAAACAACCAGCCGGAAGCCGTCACTGAATCTTCGCCGTGGTGGTGTCGCTCGCGCCCTTGTTGTCGACCCAGCTGATCTTCAGGTCGTCGCCCTTCTTGCCGCCCTTGAAGCTGAACTTGACATAGGGGTCCTTGGAGACGGCCGGCCCCCAGTCGGCGACGAACACGCTCTTGCCGTCATATTCGAAGGTCAGTTCCTGGATGAAGTGTGGCGGGATCAGGTCGCCCTTGGCGTCCTTGACGTAGCCGGAATCCATCGGGTGCTGGATCAGCGCCTGGACTTCGGTGGTTTCCCCGCTCGAGGTCGCGCGCACGCGTATGGTCGATGCCATCTGAATTCTCCCTGAGGTGTCGCGTCAGCCGCCGCAGCCGCCGACGGTGACCTTGACTTCCTTGGACGTGCTGTAGAGCTTGCCGCCGGCTTCGACGATCGCGATGACGTTGGTGGTCTTGGCCATCTTGAGGCGATTGGCCACGCTCGGCAGCGTGCCGGCCGGAATTTTGTAAGATGCCGCCAGCGCGTTGGGATTTTCACTGACCAGGATCGAGATCGAAGTCACATCCGCCAGGGTCGAACTCACCGAGATCGGAACCACCGCGCCGTTCTCGGCGATTTCCGGCGCGTCGAGCTTGACCTTGTCCGACACCTCGGCGGTCTTGCCATAGAGCGATTTGATGGCGTCGGCGTCGCTCTTCTGCCTGAACGCATCCTCGGGATATTTGTCGTTGGCTGCGGCCAGCGCCGGGCCGAACGAGATATTGCCGAAGCCAAACAGCGCGACCGCGCCCGCGCCTTTCAGGATCAGGCGCCTGGTGGCGGGAAAACCGTCAAGGGCAGTTGTCATCCAAGGTCTCCTGGCGTGCGGTGCGCCGTCATAACGTCTGCAGGAAATCCACCACCGCCTCGATCTCCTGTTCGGTCAAAATGCGATTTCGGCCGAACGGAGGCATCACGGTCTGCGGGTTGCGTTTGGTTTCGTCGGTGACGATCGCCACGAGGTCGTTGCGATCGGGGTACTTGCTTTTGAGGTCCTTCAGCGCCGGCCCGATGCTGCCGGGAAGATCGCCGCCTTTGATATCGTGGCAGGTCAGGCAATTGCCCTTGCTGCGATCGAAAGCGATCTTCTGCCCCTCGGAAACGGCGGCTTGCGCGTGCGCGGCGCTTGCGGAGGCGAGAACGCCAACGAGTAGCGTCAGCGCGAGCGCCGGGATCAGGGCAGGTTTCGAGGAATGATCGGTCAAGGGCGTTTCCCGCGGCTCTATTTCGGCTGCATCGTGTCGAGCGGTCCGGTCGTGCGCGGCGTCAGGCCGTTGCCTTCGGCCGTGGACGTGATCCTGACGCCCGCCGGGTCGGCACATGCGTTCATGCAGGGCTTCGCCGTCGTATCAGGTCTTGGGTCGGTCCAGATGAAATGGTCGCGGTTGGGCATTTTGACTTTCGGCAAACTGTCGCGGTCGGCAACGAATTCATTGGGAACGAGGTCGTTCAGGTTCAGAATATAGGCCGTCAAAGCATAAACGTCATCCGCTGACAATGTGTGCGGCGCCGGCATCGGCATGGCGCGGTTAATGTAATCCCACAATGTCGGCGCAAACGGCCAGTAGCTGCCCACCGTCAACTCCGGCCGGTCGTTTTTGAGCGTGCCCGCGCCACCCACGAGCTTCGGAAACCGGCCTTCGCCTTCGCCGAAAGTTCCATGGCAGGCGGCGCATTGGTCGGCGAACACCTCGTTTCCCCGCTCGACCGAGCCCTTGCCGGGCGGGAGTCCCGCGCCGTCGTCGCCGCGTGCGTCGATATTCCAGCCGGCGATCTGCTCCGGCGTGGCCTTCTGGCCATAGCCGAAATGCGCGGGCCCGGCGGCGCCCGCCAAGCTGCCGGCGGCGGCGAGCATGGCGAGGCCGAGCAGCAGCGAACGCTTAGGCGAGCTGGACATCGAACACGCTCCCGTCCGGCTTGACCTGCCAGGTCTGGATCGAATTATTGTGATAGACCGAATTCGTGCCGCGTAGTTTGCGCAGGTCCGTGATCGTCGGCTGCACATAGCCGCTCTCGTCGATGACGCGCGATTGCAGCAGCGCCGGCCGGCCGTCCCACTGCCAGGGTGTCGTGAACTTGGTCAGCGCCTTCGACAGCACCGGATCATGCAGCCGCGCGCTCTGCCAATTGACGCCGCCGTCGGCAGAGACGTCGACACGCTTGACCTTGCCGTTGCCGGTCCATGCCAGTCCCCTGATTTCATAGAGGCCGGGGCGATCGAGCGGTTTTTCCGGGCAGGGGAAGGTGATCACGGACTTGGCGTCGATCAGCCAGGTGAATCCGCGCGAGGTGCCGTCCGGCATCAGGTCGGTGTATTTCGAGGTTTCCTCGCGGGAGAACCACGGCCTGTCGCCGAGCTTGATTCGCCGCAGCCATTTGATGTTGACGTTGCCTTCCCAGCCCGGCACCACCAGCCGCAGCGGGTAACCCTGTTCCGGCCGCAGCGCCTCGCCGTTCTGCGCATAGACCACGAGGCAATCGTCCAGGCATTTGTCGAGCGGCAGGCTGCGGTTCATATGCGCGCCGTCGGCGCCTTCCACCAGTGCCCACCTGGCTTCCTTCCTGATCCCGACCTCGTCGAGCAGGGTCGACAGCCGCACCCCGGTCCATTCGGCGCAAGAGATCATGCCGTGATTGAATTGCAGCGAATTGACCTGCGCGGCGCGCCATTCCATGCCGCCATTGGCCGGGCATTCGATGAAATGAATCCGCGACACCGACGGGAAACGCACGACGTCCTTCATGGTCAGGATCAGCGGGCGATCGACCATTCCGTGGATCATCAGCCGGTGCTGGTCCGGATCGACCTCCGGCCGGCCGGCATGATGGCGTTCGAAGAACAGGCCGTTCGGGGTGATGATGCCGTGCAGATCCTGCAGCGGCGAAAAGCTGACGGAGGATTCGGTGCCGGCCGTCAGCCACGGTACGTTGCGCCGAATCACGCCGGCTTCGGCGGCGGCGGGCCGGCCATAGGGCCGATCGACCACGCCGGGGCCGAGCGATTGCGACCAGGACGAATCGGCGGGTGGCGAAGCCGGCTGCGATTCCGCGTGACCGGGCCTGGTGCCGAGCGCCAGGCCGCCGGTCAGCGCCGCGCCGAGACCCAGAAAGGAGCGCCGGCCCAGCGGCGCGGGCGCGCCAGGGAGCTTCGAGAGTAAATCTATGCTGCGCCACGGATTTGGCCGCATGTTTCCTTCCCCGCGCGGCCGCTTCGCCGCATCATTTATTGTTATTTTTCAGCCCTATCGGCACTGGCTAATTTAGTCAATGCTAAATAATGGCGGGCGCGATAATGTGATGTCGGCGCGCTCGAGGGCGCCAGCATCAATCTGGAATCAAAGCGATGAGAGCCGCTGCAACATCGGAACTGAGGTCGCGGGCCGCCGACGCGGCCGACCTGAAAAAGCTGGCAAAGCAGGCCGGCGACGCCGCGCAGCTGCTGAAATTGCTCGGCAACGAGAAGCGGCTTCTGGTGCTTTGCTTTCTCGCCGCGCGCGGCGAGATGACGGTGGGGGAACTCGTCGACGTCGTTGAATTGAGCCAGTCGGCGCTGTCGCAGCATCTGGGAAAATTACGCGCGGACGGGCTGGTGACGTTCCGCCGGACCTCGCAGACACTGCATTACCGCGTGGCCGACAAGCGGGCGCTCCGCGTGCTGCAGGTGCTCAAGGAAATCTATTGCGGAACCGTCAAGTGAAGCGACTGGTCATCGCGGCCATGCTTGCCGCGTCCCCGGTCCTTGCCATCGCAGCAGAGACCGCGTCGCCCTATCCGGCGGTCACGCTGCCGCTGAAGATCGACCAGGTGCCCGGCAAGCCGATCTGGTACTCCACGGGAAACCCCGGCATTCCCGGCAAGGACAATGAGGGCAATACCTCGAACGCCGGATTTGTCGTCACCTCCGGCGGCGTCGTGGTGTTCGACGCGCTGGGAACGCCGAGCCTCGGCTGGGCGTTGCTGCAACAGATCCGAACAGTCACCGACAAGACGATCCGCTACGTGGTGCTGAGCCACTACCATGCCGACCATATCTATGGCCTGCAGGCGTTTCGGGATCATACCGACGCCACCATCGTCGCGCAGGAACGCGCCGGCGAATACAAGGACAACGAGCAAACCGCCGACGAGAAGGCCGGCCTTCGCCTCGATCAGCGGCGCGCCGCGCTGTCTCCGTGGGTCGACGGCAACACCCGCGTGGTGCCGCCGGATATCACCTTCAAGGAGCGCATGACGATCAGCCTCGGCGACCGCCGGCTGACGCTGCTCTATGCGGGTCCTGCGCATTCCTCCAGCGACATCATGATGATGGTGGAACCCGACGGCGTGCTGTTCGCCGGCGACATCGTGCAGAACAGCCGGATTCCCTTCATGAACAGCGACGACGTCTCCACGACGCAATGGCTGCATGCGTTGGATGAGGTCGCGCAACTCGATCCCAAATTCATCATTCCCGGCCACGGCCGGACCTCGACGGAAGCCAGGCAGGCGATCGCCTTCACCCGCGACTATATCCAGTATGTCCGCACCACCATGGCCGCCGCGGTGCAGAACTGGACCGATTTCGACGTCGCCTACGACCAGGCCGACTGGTCGAAATACCGCGACTATCCGGCATTCGCGAGCAACAACCGCGGCAATGCCTACCGGATTTATCTGGAACTGGAGCAATCCCAGTTCAAAACTGATAAGCCTTGATCGCAACACCCATTCGGATCCGGCGAGGCTGAGATGGCTGAATATGTCGTGGAATTCGGCAAGGACGGAAGTCGGGTCGAACCCGACGGCCGTCTCGACGCGGCGGCATTTCACCGCAATCATCAGGCGATCTGGGCGGTGTTGCAGCCATTCCTCGCCGGCAAATCCGGGGACGTGGTCGAGGCCGGCAGCGGCACCGGCCAGCATGTGGTGGAATTCGCGCGTCATACGCCCGACATCACCTGGTGGCCGAGCGATCTCAACGCCCAGCACCTCAAGAGCATCGCGGCATGGCAGGCGCATGCGGGGCTGGCCAATGTCCGTGCGCCGCTGCGGATCGATCTGTCCGATCCGGCTTGGTGCGCGGAAATGCAGGACGGCTCCGGGCCTTCAAAATTGCTGGCGGTATTCTGCGCCAATGTGATCCACATTGCGCCGTGGCGGGTGGCGGAAGGCCTGTTCGCAGGCGCCGGGCGGTATTTGCGCGCGGACGGGCGGCTGTTCCTGTACGGGCCGTTCAAGCGCGGCGGCAAGCATGCCGCCGTCAGCAATGCCGTGTTCGACACCAGCCTGCGCGAAAGAGACCCCGAATGGGGCGTGCGCGATGTCGGGGAACTGGAAAGGTTGGCGGCAAATGCGGGTCTGGCGCTGTTCGACATCGCCGAGATGCCGGCCAATAATCTCGTCCTGACGTTCCGACGCAGCTAGAGCCCCGTTTCGAATAAATCGAAACGGGGCACTAGATTCTTGATTTGACGTGTTTTCCTGACGCGAACCGGTTTCCACTTCGCTTGAAAACGCTCTGGCCGGCTGAACACGGCGGTCTATGCCGGGTGGTCGAGCCAGCCGATCTTGTCCTTGAGGAAGCAATAGCCGAGCGCCGTGAATGCGGCGCGCTCCTTGTTGTCCTTGCCGTAGCCGTGACCGCCGGCCGCGGGCTCGTAGAACCAGGCTTCGTATCCCATCGCCTGCAGCTTGGCCGTCATCTTGCGGGCGTGGCCTGGATGGACGCGATCATCCTTGCGCGTGGTGGCGATCAGGATCGGCGGATATTTCTGCCCGGGCCTTGCGGCGTGGTAGGCCGAATAGGTTTGCAGCCACGCCCACTCGTCCGGTTTGTCGGGATCGCCATATTCGGCGATCCAGCTCGCGCCCGCCAGCAGTTTGGTGTAGCGGCGCATGTCGATCAGCGGAATCGTGCAGAACAGGGCGCCGAAGCGTTCGGGATAGCGCGTCAGCATGTTGGAGATCAGGATGCCGCCGTTCGAGCCGCCTTCCGCGGCGATGCGCTCCGGCCGGGTCACGCCGCGCCGCACCAGGTCGGCCGCGACGGCCGCGAAATCATCATGCGCCAGCCGTTTCCCGGCATGGCGGCCGGCGTCGTGCCAGCGCGTGCCGAACTCGCCGCCGCCGCGGATGTTGGCCTGGACCGTGGTGCCGCCGCGCTCCAGCCACAGTTTGCCGAGCGCCGAATTGTAGATGGGCTTCACCGAGAGCCCGAAGCCGCCATACGCGTTCATGTATAGCGGTGTATCGCCGGTTTCGGTGGCGGGTCCGGTCTGCACATAGGGAATGCGTTCGCCGTCGATCGAGATGGCCTCGTGTCGTGTGGTCACGAGTCCTTCGGCCGAAAACGTCCGCGGCGCCTGCTTCAGAGGTGTCGGGCTGCCGATCGCTTCGATCAGCATCAGCGAGGGCGGCGTCAGCGGGTCCTGGATGTTGGCGAGCAGGTCGCCATTGCTTTCGGTTTCGTCGGCATCGAACCGCCAGACATCGACGACGCCGATCTCGGGAAGTCCGGGCAGTGCGGCGCGGGCCCAGCCGTGTTGTGAAGGCGACACGATTTCGAAAACCGGCCGCAATTCATCGAGAATCGACAGCACCAGCCTGCCTGCATTCCAGAAAAAGCCCTGCAGGGCGCGGCGCGGTGCTGGCTCAAAAACAACCTCAAAATGGCGGTCCCCGGCGAGGAATGCCGACAATGATATGCCGAGCACCGAGTCTGGCGCGAAGGTCTGCCCTCCCACCGACCACGCCGTGCGTAACTTCACGACGAACCAATCCTGATAGGCCTGCGTCCAGACGTCGGTCGGCAGATCGAGCTTCGTTCGTGCGCCGGTTTCGTCGCCGAGCCATAGCCGATAGTTGAAGAAATCAAGCCACTCTACGAACCACACCCTCAGGCTGGCACCTGTACGGTCGATGCTTGAGAATGCCGAAATGTTATCGGTCGCTGTCTCGAAGATCACCGGCGCCTGATTCACGTCGGTGCCGCGCCGCCACAGCCTCACCGTCCTGGCGTAGCCCGACGTGGTCGCCATGCCCTCGCCATAGGCGCTCGACAGCAAGAGGGTGTCGGCGTCAAGCCATTCGTCGCCGTCCATGGCGCCGCCCTTGGCTTCCGGCAGCGTGAAGCCATCGGATACGAATGCTCTGGTGCCGATATCGAACTCCCGCTTCACGGTGGCGTCGCCGCCGCCGCGTGAAAGGTCCAGAATTCGGGCATCGCTGCCTGATAGTGCCTGTACTCCAGCCAGGACCCAGTCTTCGGCTTCCTCGGCGGCAAGTTTGTCGAGGTCGAGGATGATGTCCCATTTCGGATTGGGACGGCGAAATTCATCAAGTGTCGTCCGCCGCCAGAGGCCACGTGGATTATTCGCGTCCTTCCAGATGTTATAGAGGAAGCCGCCGAGCCGGGTGACGTAAGGAATGTTGTCGGGCCGGTCGTAGATCGCCGCCAGCGTGTCGCGATCGGCCGCAAATGCTGGGCCGCCGAATTGTTGCAGCGTCAGCCGGTTTTGCCGTTCGACGAATTGCAGCGCGCGCTCGCCCTCGATCTCCTCCAGCCACAGATACGGATCGTCGTCGGGGGCGGCGATCGTCGGCCTGTCGTCGATGGGCATGGTTCGAGCTCCATGGCCGCGTTCCCGCGCACCCGGAAACAGCATGAATGGCCGGCCTCAGATTTACGCGGCGGCGCGCGTCCTGTCCAACGTGCAGGGCTCGCATGGCGCGCGCCCGTTTGCGTCGGTTGATCGGGCGGGCAGCAGCCTTCATAGTGACGGGAATCAACGGGGCCGATGGCAATCGGCCGCGCCCGGGCGGAAATGACCGATGATCGACCTGACTGCAGCTGACGAGATGGCCGACGATGTCCGCGTGCGCTCCAACGTGGCGCGGCTGGCGGCAGCGCAGGCGCTGACCGGCGCCAACTCGGCCGTGATCTTCGCCACCGGTTCGATCGTCGGCGCGACCTTGGCGCCGGACATGTCGCTCGCCACCGTGCCGCTGTCGATGTATGTGCTGGGCCTGGCAGCCGGTACCTTGCCGACCGGCGCCATTTCCCGCCGCTACGGCCGCCGCGTCGCCTTCATCATCGGCACCGGCTGCGGGGTCGTGACCGGCCTGCTCGGGGCCTACGCCATCCTGCATGCCTCGTTCGTGCTGTTCTGCTCTGCGACTTTCCTCGGCGGACTCTATGGCGCGGTGTCGCAATCCTACCGTTTCGCCGCCGCCGATGGCGCCAGTGCGGCGTACCGCCCCAAGGCGGTGTCCTGGGTGATGGCCGGCGGCGTGTTCGCCGGCGTGCTCGGTCCGCAGCTCGTGCAGTGGACGATGGATATCTGGCCGCCTTATCTGTTCGCCTTTTCCTTCGTGGTGCAGGCGGCCGTGGCACTGGTGGCGATGGTGATCCTGTCCGGCGTCGATGCGCCGAAGCCCGCGGCCTCGGACCTTCACGGCGGCCGGCCGCTGTCGGAAGTCGTGCGGCAGCCGCGCTTCATCGCGGCCGCGATCTGCGGCATCGTCTCCTATCCGATGATGAACCTGGTGATGACGTCGGCGCCGCTGGCGATGAAGATCTGCGGGCTGAGCGTCAGCGATTCCAATTTCGGCATCCAGTGGCACATCGTGGCGATGTACGGGCCGAGCTTCTTCACCGGCGCCCTGATCGCGCGCTTCGGCGCGCCGATCGTGGTGGCGACAGGCCTCTTGCTCGAAGCGACCGCCGCCACGATCGGGCTGACCGGCATCACCGCGATGCATTTCTGGAGCACGCTGATCGTGCTCGGGGTGGGGTGGAATTTCGGCTTCGTCGGCGCCTCGGCGCTGGTGCTGGAGACACACCGGCCGCAGGAGCGCAACAAGGTCCAGGCCTTCAACGATTTCCTGGTGTTCGGCATGATG
>Ga0182014_10005364_pt1 | contig 14256 bp, 19 predicted proteins | sample 612S2DmetaG_FD_120489 | JGI IMG/M metagenome (GOLD analysis project Ga0182014, IMG submission 120489) | Permafrost microbial communities from Stordalen Mire, Sweden - 612S2D metaG | ecosystem: Environmental > Terrestrial > Soil > Wetlands > Permafrost | place: Sweden: Stordalen | collected... | reverse complement strand
GCCGAGCTAACCCAGACCGCTTTCTGCCACCCTGAAACCGGTGCGCGATTGATCTACGAACTGGCCTGACAGACAGCCCAAATGTGCCAAATCATTTTCCGCCGAGATCACGAAGTCTGACCTCCTTCGGGTTAACTTCCCGCAGCAAATCGCCCAGGGCAATTACGTCATCAACGTGGGTCCCCAGGTCCAGGACCTTTCGGGCCAGCCCTTGTCACAGGTTTACACCGGTGCGTTTGCCATCGTCTGGAGCGTGGTTCAGGGTACGGTGACCGATACCAACGGCCTGCCGGTGTCAGACGTCGTTCTCCAGCCCGACAACGGAATTCCTCCAACCAAGACCGATATTAACGGCATCTACTCGCTGAGCCTGCCGCCAGGCGGGACCTTCCTGGTTACGCCGTCGGCCACCAGTCTGATGTTCGTGCCCGGCACTCGCACCTACGCGAACGTGATTGGCACCCTGTCGAACGATAACTACTTGGCGGTCGGCATGGTCATGCCTGCTTTGACTACCAGGGTTGAGTCAAACACTCAGGTACTAAGCTGGTTCGGCGTCCCTGGCGTGGCCTACCAGCCATTCTACTCCACCAACCTGGTGGATTGGCTGCCTTACGGCGGCGTCCTGCCGGGAACCAACGGCCCCATGCAATTGGCGGTGCCCATAAACGGGGACCCAATCCAGTTCTTCCGACTGGGAGTCAGCTATTGAGCCTCTTGATCTAAAGCACGCGACGAGTGCGCCACCGCTGACCAGGGCCAGGTATTCGAACAGTTGAAAACGTTCCTGATGGCTGGCCAGAGTGCCATCCTCTATGCGGAAGCCGCTGCCAAGCTGGGCTGGAGCAATGGCGCGGTTCGGGTAGCGGTCCACCGCCTGCGCATGCGTTACTGGGAATTACTGCGGGAGGAGATCACGCAGACGCTCTGCGACCCTGCGGATGTCGAAGCAGAGTTGCGCGCCATCTTCAGAGCACTTGCGGACTGAGGTGCCCCAAGCCCGGGAGGGCGAGCGTTCCCGCGAGCCCAAACTGGGCACGCAATCGGCGAAAATCAGAGCCCGCTGGGTCGCTCGCCCTCCCGAATCGGCAGTTCTTCGAGACAATCCCCTGCCCCGGACTACCTACTTGAGCCTCGCTAGCGTGGCCTTGACCTGGTCAAAATGCGGCAGGTCCTTCGGGCTGGGGGTTTGCTCGCTATATTGGACGACGCCAGCCTTATCGATAACGAAGGCGGCGCGCGCGGCGGTGTCTCCTACGCCGGCCAGCATCGGGAAGACGACATTGTATTTCTTGATCACTTCCTTGTTCAGGTCGCTGGCCAGCGTGATGCCGATCTTCTCCTTCTGCGCCCAGGCTTCCTGTGCGAACGGGGTATCAACGCTGATGCCGATGACCTCGGCGTTGAGGCCGGCATAAGCGTTGAGGCCGCTGGTGATGTCACACAGTTCTTGGGTGCAGACACTGGTGAAAGCGGCGGGGAAAAACAGCAGGACGGTGTTCTTCTTGCCGAAGTTGGCGCTAAGTTTCACATCCATTAGGCCGGATGCTTGCTTGGATTTCAGCGTAAAATCAGGTGCTTTTGAACCTATAGGTATTGCCATAATAGTTTTGGTTTAACGGTTAACTCGGCTTAACAGGTAAATCGGGTTGGGCCGGCTGTCAAATGGCGTTCGGAAGCAAGCCGATTCACAGCGCCGCCAGGATCTCCCGCGCGTGTTCAGCAGGCTTTACGGCGGACCAGACCTTCTTGATCTTGCCGTCTGGACCGATGAGGAACGTCACGCGAAAGGTGCCCTGGTATTTCCGGCCCAGGAAACTCTTCTCGCCCCATGCGCCATAAGCCTGGACAATATTCTTGTCCTCGTCCGAAACCAGGGTGAACGGGAGCTGGTACTTCTCGACGAACTTGTCATGGGACTTCGCCGAATCGGTGCTTATGCCGAGCACGACCGCCCCCTTTTTCTTAAAAGCGCCGAACTCATCGCGAAACGCGCAAGCCTCCTTGGTGCACCCTGGGGTGTTGTCCCGGGGATAGAAATACAGAATGACGTTCTTGCCTCTGAAATCGGACAGAGACAACTTCCCACCACCATTGGTGATCGCCGTAAAGTCCGGTGCCACGTCCCCTTCTTTCAGCCTTAACTCAACCTGTTTTCCCATAAGCGCATTCACTTTGATTGCTCGAATCAGCCGGCCGTTACCGGCTTTTGACTTTAGACTCTAGACTTTAGACTCCGGACTTTCAACGCTAGGCCCCGGACTGGACGACGGGTGCGCGCTCAACTGGCGGCTGCCGTCCCACACATAAAACAGTCCCGAAATGCCGGTGCAGATCGCCGTCCCAAGGCTCAGCGCCCGAAGCCAGCTCTGCCCCCACTTCAACATGATCCAGAGCACGACGACCATTTGCAGCACCGTAGCAACCTTGCCGATGATCCGCGCCCGCACCTTGACCTTGCCGACCATCAATTGAATGACCAGCATGCCAATCAGTATCAAAATGTCCCGCCCAATAATTGTGCCCGTGAGCCAAAGAGGCACGCTCTCAAGATACGGCGAATGATCAAAGCTCAGCACCACTACGCCCGAAACCAGCAACAGTTTGTCTGCCAGCGGGTCGAGAATCGCCCCAAGCTCGCTGCGCTGATTAAACCGCCGCGCGACGTAGCCGTCCACGCCATCGCAGATGGAGGCGAGTGCGAAACAAAGTATCGCCAGCAAACGATACACCTCATGGCCCTCCCGGACGTAGTAGAGTACCTCCACCACGAAAAACGGGATCAGCAGGATGCGCAGGATGGTGATCTTGTTAGCTGTTGTCATGGATGAACCGCGCTCTAATCTGCGCCCTGCTGGCTTCCTGTCAATCCTGCAGTGGCCTCCCGGCGATAGATAAACCACCAGAACCAGGCCGTGCCCAGTGCGCCACAGACGGCGGCCCCTAGGAAGTTCGCGCGGGGACTGATGCTCCACAGCCACGCGCCCAGGAAGGAGCCGGTGGTTACCACGCAATCCCGAATCAGATAATAAGCCCCATACGCGCGCGCCCGCAGGGCCGGAACGGCCTCTCCGATGATTAACGCCTTGCGGGCCGGCTCTCCGAACTCCTTCAATCCGCGCACGACGAAGGCCAGCGCCAGCCAGCCGAAGCTGTTCGCCCACACCAGCGTCAAGGGAAACAGGGTAAAGAAGAAGAAAGTCACCAGCACGAAGGGGCGCCGCCCATATTTGTCCGCCAGGTGCGCGACGGGGATGTAGCACACCATGGCGGTAACCATCTCGCACGCGACCAGCACGCCAAACTGCTGCGCGTTAAGGCCCGCATGGTTCATCGCCCACAGAATGATGAAAGCGTAGGGGATGCGCTCGCAGAAGCGGATCAGGATATCGCTGACGAGCAGCTCCCGCAGCGCCGGCGTAAAGGAGCGCGTCACGGCGAGGAAGTTCACCGCGCCAGATTCAATTGCCTCAGGTAACTCCCCTTTCACCGGCTCAAGCATGAACCATTGGAACGCCATCGTGACCAAACTCATCAAGAGACAAAGCAGCAGGGCGAACTGCACGCCCTGAGCCCAGCCAAAGCGGGTGATGAGCCAGCCACCACCCAGCGGCCCGAGCATCATCGGCACCCGGCGCACCATGGATTGGATGCCGATGCCCATGGTGTGCTGGCGGGCCTTCAGCGAAGTGGCGACCACGCTGAACGTCGTGGGCAACGACAAGGCGCTCCAGGCAAGAAAAAGGAAGGTGCCAAGCAGCAGCGCCAGCCAATGATGCCAAACCAATACCAGCGTATAGCCCGCCAGCGAAAGCGCGCTAAAGAGCATCAGTGAGCGGCGCTGGCCCCAGCGATCGGTCAGCCAGCCGCCGGGGTAGGCATAGATGGCCCCGAGAAAGGTTTGCAGCGCGTCGAACAAGCCAATGATGAGGATGCTCGCGCCGAGGGTCTGGAGATACTTGGGCGCGAAGCCGAGCCAGAGCCTTTCACCCGTGCCCGCCATGACCAGCGCCACCAGCAGCAGCGCCGTGTTGCGCTTCAGGGCCAGGAATTCGGCGATGGACTGGCCCCGGCCCACCACGGTCCGGCTTTCAGGTGGGATGCATTTCATGGTTGAAATCTGGGCGGCTAGAGTGAATGATAACCGCCATCAGGCCATCGCATTTATCGCCTGTGCTGTCAACGTCAATGTCAATCACCGTATGAGCATCAAGTCCACCCGCAAGCCCATGGTGGGAATTATCATGGGCAGCGACTCCGATTGGCCCACCATGAAGGCCGCGGCGGAAGCTTGCGCCGAATTCGGCGTCCCACACGAGGTTCAGGTCATTAGCGCCCACCGCACGCCGCGGGACCTGGAGCGCTACGCCAGCAGTGCCCAGAAGCGCGGGTTGCGCGTCATCATCGCCGCCGCCGGTGGCGCGGCGCATTTGCCCGGCGTGACCGCCGCCTTTACTACCCTGCCCGTGATCGGCGTTCCGATGGAGAGCAAGGCCTTGAAAGGATTGGACTCGCTCCTTTCCATCGTCCAAATGCCGAGCGGCATTCCCGTTGCGACCGTTGCGATTGGCGGCGCGCGAAACGCCGGCCTGCTTGCCGTGCAGATACTCGCGGTGGCTGATGCCGCCCTCCAAAAGAAGGTCTTGGCGTTCAAGGCGCGCCTGGCCCAGGAGTCGCGTGCCAAGAACCGCAACCTCACCTAATGCAGGTGATCCGCTAATTGCGAGAATTGACGCGAATTAAGCACATCTGGAATCAGGGACAACGCGTCGTCCGCCTCTCGGCAGAATCAATTAGCGTCAATTAGCGTAACTCGCGGTTACCCTCACCCCATCCGCCCCAGCGCCCGGTCGATCCGATGCAAGGCGCGCTCTTTGCCGAGAATCGCCAGCAGATGATATAGGCTCGGCCCCGCAGCATTGCCGCAGCAAGCCAGGCGGGTCGGATGCACCAGCACGCCAGCCTTTACCCCCAGCTCCTGTGCCACCGCTTTCAGCGTAACTCCAATCGAGTCGGCATCGAACGGCTCCAGCTTCGCCAATGCCTCGCGAAGCCTGGCCAGACGCGGCTTATTTTCGGGCGTTAAGTCCTTCTGCGCGGCGACCGGATCGTACTCGACCTCCTCCTTGAAGTAGAAGCCGGCGTAGGCGGGCAGCTCCCCAAATAGTTTAAACTTCCCCTTGCACGTCTCCAACGCGGCTTTCACGTACCCGGCAGGGTATGCGTTGAGGTCCAGCCCGGCCCGTGTGAGAGCTTCCGCGGAAAGCTCGTATAGCCGGTCGTCGCCCAGCTCGCGCACGTATTCGCCGTTCAGCCAAATCAGCTTGGTCAGATCAAACCGCGCATTGTGCCGCAGAATCTGCGGCAGATCGAAAGCCTCCACCACTTCCGCCAGTGCCATCTTCTCGCGGTTCTTCTTTGGCGACCAGCCCAGCAGGCACAGGTAGTTCACCAGCGCCGCCGGGAGGTATCCTTCCTCAACGTAAGTCATCAGCGAAGCCCCTTTATCCCGCTTGCTCATCTTCGTGCCGTCGATGTTGAGAATGAGTGGGATGTGAGCGTACTTCGGCGGCTCGACGCCAAACGCCCGGAACAGCGCGATATGCTTGGCGGTGTTGGTCAGGTGATCCTCCCCGCGAATGACGTGCGTGATGTTCATCTCCAAGTCATCCACCACGTTGACCAGGTGAAACACCGGCTGCCCGTCGGACCGTACGATCACGAAGTCCGGGTCAACCTGCTCGCGGTCGGTCAGCTCGCGCCGCACGTCGCCGACGACGAGGTCTGGTATCAGGATCGGCTCGCGGCCCATCTTGAACTTGACCGCCCCCTCCTGCTCGTAGGCCAGCCCCTTGGAGAGCAGATTCTCGACCCGCCGCCGATAGTTCTCCTTGCGTTGACTCTGGAAATATGGCCCGCAATCGCCCTTGCTGGGACCGTTGGCATCGCCGCTGACCGGGCCCTCGTCCCAATCCAGGCCCAGCCAGCGCAGCCCATTGAGGATGACATTGACGGCCTCCTGCGTGTTCCGGGCGGCATCGGTGTCCTCGATGCGCAGAATGAAGGTGCCTCCGGTATGCCGGGCATAGAGCCAGTTGAACAAAGCAGTGCGGGCCCCGCCGATATGCAGGAACCCCGTCGGACTTGGCGCAAAGCGCACGCGTGGTTTCATAAACGGGGGTAAAAGTAGCTGTTTTCCTAAGAAATATGCATAGTGAACACCCTTGAACAATAAAGACTTGCTTGTACTCTGCTTGTAGCATATATTTCGGCTGTTATGGCATGGCTATACAAACAGAGACGATCAATCAACTGGTTCATGGGTTGGCGCGTCGGCAAAAAACTGTTCAACCGGAGTACAGGGACCAGCGACCGCAAGCAAGCTGAAAAGCGAATCAAGCTTTACAAGCTCATGGCCGAGGCCAACCGCGAGAAACGGTTGACCGAGGATTTCTATTGCTCCCTGACCAAGACGGAAGCGAAGCGAGTGCCGCTCTGCGAGGTTGCCCGGGCGTTCCTAACAAAGTGCAAGGGAACACTCGCACCGGGTAGCTTTACCCGTTACAAGCTGGTGACCGATTCACTTCGCGAGTACTTGCATGCCGACGAGTCCACCCCGATCGCGGCAGAAGTTAGCGCAGAAACCATCCAGCAATTTCTAAACGACGCGCGGGTCCGCACCAGCTCCGGCACCGCGAACTATTACCGGGCCGTATTGCGGGCGATGTTCAACCATGCTCTCGAAGGGGACAAGATCAGCACGAGCCCGATAGCCAACATTGACAGGTTCAAGGCCAATAAAGAGGAAGCCGAGAACCGCCGCCGCCCATTCGAGCTTGCCGAGATTCAGGCAGCCTACAATGCCGCCCCCAATGGTTTCTGGCGCTTTGCCATCGTGTGCGGGCTTTATACCGGGCTCCGCCTTGGCAACGTGGCCACGCTACGCTGGCGCGACGTGGACTTGGACAGACAGATCATCACGGTCGTGGACATCAAATCCCCCGACGAGTTGAAAATCCCGATTTGCTCCGGCTTCCTGTTCAACCTGTTCACCGAGCTTCGCAGGAAGTCCCCCAGGGCGAAGCCCGAGGATTATATCTTCCCCGAGTATGCGACCATGTATCTGCCGAAATCAGGCGACGAAGAGAACGATAGCGGCGCTCTAAGTGCCGAGTTTCGGAAGGTGCTAGTTGCGGCCAAGCTCTGCGGAGATTACGAGCGCAAGGATCAGGGGACGGGCAGGTCGTGCCGGCGCAAGACGAGCCCGCTGAGCTTCCATTCATTGAGGCACAATTTTATTACCATGCTCCAAGAGCGCGGCGCGTCCCAAATGGTTGCCCGGCAGCTTGTGGGCCACAATTCAGACGCGGTGAACCAGCTCTACACGCACGTATCACCAGAGGCGCTGAGAAAATCACTCAAGAGACTTCCGGAGGTGTTCAAGTGAACTCCACCAGCATTAACCGCCCGAGTTACACCTCCCTTGAGCTTCCCGCCGCCCTAAAGGCCAAATGGCGCGGCTGGCACCTGAGCGAGAAAGCCGACGGGGTTTGTGTCCGCCGGGAATTCGCAGGCTGTGCCGTGTGGGGTGATTCAATGCGGGACGGTCGGCTTATGGTTTGGGAAATTGATTGCGCGTTCGGTTGCGATGTTCGCCGCTTGCCGTGGACTGAGCGCGCGCGGGCATTGACCGAGCTTTTCGGGCAGCTAAATCCGAAACTCAACTGGAACCGCTGCCCCGCTGGACATGGCGCGGAGTTTATCGAGGCCATCATTCGAGCCGGCGGGGAGGGAATTGTGGCCAAACATCTTGATGCCCCTTTTGGTGTTGGCTTGTGGAAGGTGAAGCGCGCAGAGAGCTTTGATCTTGTTTGCGCTGAACGTAACGAATCGCGCGGCTCAATTCGGTTATCAGGCCCGGGCGGCGAAGATTTTGGCTGGTGCCCATGCCGGGCGCAATTCGACCGCGTACGCCTGGGCGACGTAGTAGAGATTGAAGCCTATGGTCGGCACGCCAGCGGCAAATTGCGCGAGGCAAGGTTTAAGAGAATTCGACGGGATAAAACGGAGGTGACAGCATGAAAAACACAAAAGAAAACGCAGAAATAAACGCCGCCTTTGGAGTTAGAAGCATCCAGCATTTCCATAAAGGAATTGAGCCGCGCAAGTTTTCAGGGGCAATGCCATCGCCGATGGAACTGGCGACGCTTGCCGCCACGCTCGCCAGCGGGCCAGACGATAACCCGGTGAAACTTTGCGCGTCGGCTCTAAAGTTGTGGTTCGCCTCGCATGAGGCCATAACCCTACAGCAGCAATGCAACGAAGATCATCAGCAGCTTGAAGCCGATCGGAAGGCCCGGCTTGAACCGCCAGAGGATCAGGAATGGCCAATTACACTACAAGACTATTGCAGAATCGCTTGGCCAGACAGAGACACTGGTGAGCGCGCCGCGATAATCAGGCAATGGCTGAAAGACGATTCGGGGGCGACGGGGGGCATTTCTTACGCGAAGATGAACAGCTGGCAGATTGACAAAGGCCGTTTTGATTTCTTGGGGATTACACTTATACCGTGGTACCAGCGATGGAAACTGAAGGCCAACTCCGCAGAGCATAGCGAAGCCGCCAAAATATCCTGGCAGGACTGCAACGCCGAAATCCAAAAGACGCCAGAATATCAGGAGTACAAGACCGAATGCGAAAAGCTCGGAAGAAAGACCAGCAAGCGCGGTTTCACAAAATGGCTGAAGGACAAAAAGAAAACGCCATTTAAAAAGCTGGCTGCGCTGGTTAACAAGAAAATCATTTTACCCTCTTGACATAAGCAACGCCGGCAAAAATCCGGCTTTTGCATCCGCCGCCGTGCTTTCTGCATCGCGGCGGATTCTTTTTGCATCCGAAAGCCCCGGATTTGCATCGCCTCTGCCCGTTTCTCTACTCGCCCCCGCCAGCCGGGCCAATTAGCCGCCTGTTAAGTTGACCACGCAACAAAACAGAACAATGAACGCTAATACGCAAAACAGCGAAGCGCCGGTAAAAACCAGCGCAAATCTCAGACGAGGCCGGATAGTCCAAGCCAGAGCGCAAGAGCCATTCGAGCTATTCCGGCTGTCCAAGAGCAAACAATCGGTGGACGTATGCCCGAACACGATCCGGAGTTACTTCAAGCAGGGGCTGCCCTGCTACAAGCGCGGCAAAGCTGTTTTCGTGAGCCGCTCAGAACTGGTTCAGTTCATCATGAGCTGAAGGAGCATCCTATGGCCAAATCACATTTAAGATGGTCCGCCGCGAGTGGCAGCGCCAAGCAAAAGGTTTTACGCATCCTGGCGCGCGGTTGGGAGCCGGGGCTTGCCATAGGCAAAGTCCTGGCAGACCGCAGCCGAGCCAAGCGCCAGGCACGGAGCACGGAAGGGGGTTGCCATGACCAGTGACCAATCCGCCCCGTCAAGTGCCGATCGTTTGCCGCCGCATGATGCTCAAGCCTTCAAACGGGAGCACCGGATAGAGCAGCACATAGAATCCCTGGGGGCCAAGATCGTCGGCACTGGCAGCGAGCGCACAACGAACCGCTGCGCCATGACCGAACACAAGCCGGGGCACCTCTGCGTAACGGTGAACGTGGAAAAACAAGTCTGGCACTGCAACGACTGCAAACAGGGCGGCGACATCATCACATGGATTGCGATCCAGACCGGGAATCCCGTTGGCGAGGTGCTCAAGGGACTCGGGGGAAACGGAGCATCGAAACCACTGCCTGCCCGCGAGATTGTTGCGACCTACGATTACCGGAGCGCAACGGGCGACCTGGCGTATCAGGTTGTCCGCCTCGCACCCAAATCTTTCCGCCAACGACAGCCAGACCGGAGCAGGCCCGGGGAATGGGTCTGGAATATGGAGGGAGTAGAGCGCGTGCTTTATCGCCTGCCCGAACTGGCCCGGGACATAGAGCGCGGCCTGCCCGTGTTCATCGTGGAGGGCGAGAAGGACGTTGCCGCTTTGATTCACCAGGGATTAACAGCGACGTGCAACAGTGGGGGCGCTGGGAAGTGGCAGGCCAGCTACAGCGAAGCTTTGAGGGGGGCAGATGTCATCATCATCCCTGACAAAGACGAGCCCGGGCGCAAGCACGGTGAGACCATCGCAGTCGGTCTGCAAGGCATCGCCCGCCGCGTGCGCGTACTCGAGCTGCCGGAGGTGGCCGGAAAGACCGTCAAAGATGTTCACGACTTCTTTGCTGCCGGGGGCGACGTGGGCCAGTTGCAGGACTTGGTTGACCATACGTCGGACTGGAAGGAACACGCCAACGTCAACCGCCTGACGATCCGGAGCCCGGATGAAATTCTCGCCCAGCCCCAGGACCCACATGACAACATTCTGGGGGATCGTCTGTTAGCCAAAGGCCAGAGCGTCACCTTGCTAGGTCCAGGAGGCATCGGCAAATCGCGGATGTTGCTTCAGTGGGCAGCGGTCAGCATCGCGGGCCAGCCGTTTATCGGAATCGAAACCCATGGCGCTGGCTTGCGCTGGCTCGTGTTCCAAGTCGAGAATGCCAACCGCCGGCTGCAATCCGATTTGAACCACCTACGTGCAGCGTATCGCGACGACTGGGCCACGATCAATGAACGGCTGCTAATTCATACCCTCGAAACCGACCGCGACGGCTGGCTAAGTCTGGACGCCGAAGAGAATCAGTTTGCTATCGCTCAGGCCATCGAGACACACGCGCCGGACATAGTTGTCTTTGACCCGCTGAACCAGTTTGCCATTGGCGACCCGAACAAAGATCAGGACATGGCAGCCACCTGCCAGATCATCACCCGCTTGTGTCGCAAGGGCAATCCGCAGCGGGCCATCACCATCTTGCATCACACCATCACCGGGCGGGCCGGCGCTGCCAAGTCATTCGGCGTGGAGCGGGCCGGGTACGGCCGCAACTCCAAAGTCTTGCAGGCATGGACCCGAGGCCAAATCAATCTCGCGCCAATCTCTGAGGACAGCAGCGACCTGCTAGCCGTGCTCTGCGGCAAATGCAGCAACGGAAAGGAGTTTGCGCCGTTCGCTGTCCGCCTGAATCCCGAGACGATGCTTTACGAAGTCGCGCCGGACGTGGACATGGACGCATGGCGGGCCGACATGGCGGGCAAGTCGAGCGGGCCGCTTATGACGCCATCCAAGGTGCGCGAACTGTGCCACGTCGGCGGCATGGAGAAGTCCGAACTTGCCAGGGCCATCATCGCCGATTGCGGTTGCGCCCGGGGCACCGCTTACCGCCAGATTAACGGTGCTGAAAAGGCAAAACTAATCACCCCCAGGAAATCCGATGGACTCTACTTCCGGAAGTGAATTTGTCTCACCCTTGTCTCATGAGACAAAGCGAGACGAGCCTGAGACGTGTCTCATGTCTCACCACCCTATAAGGGGTGAGACAGAGACAACAGGCGGGCAAAGAGAACGGAAACCGCAGATACAGTATTCCATCGTCCTGACACCCAAGCCGGGCAACTGGCTGACACCTCCAGAGCAGCGACTCCGGGCCGCTCTGAAGCGGTTGCTTCGATCGTACGGACTTCGCTGCGTTCGATGCCAGCCGACAGCGCCAGCGAAAGGAGAACCATGACAACTCTCGCCTCAGCCAATCCAGCGAGCGCACAGGGGCAGCGCAGGGGCAGGCACCCCCCCCGTTGTGAAGGCTACCGCGACCGGGGGGGGCCAGCGTGCGGGTTTCCGAACCCCTTTTCCTGCCCATGCGTGCCTGGCAAATCGCAAGATACACGCCACTTTAACGTTAACGTTGCACGCCATGCAACACCCTCCCTACCATGAAATTGACCCGGCACCAGTTGAATCGCGCTTCCGCCAAGTTGACCCGCCGCGCTATGTGATGTCTAGACAGATGCCTGAGCATGTAGCCTTTGATCTTGCTGACCCCGCGCACAGCGCAGCCATTGGCACAGTGGATTTCCCGATGGACGAACTATTTGACCGCTTGGACGGCCCACAGCGCCCCACCGACCCCGCGCAGCCACCGCCAATGGCCCTCGCCGCCGATGGGCTGCATGAAATTCTTTTCTGGGTCTGGCGGTGCGGCCGTACGCAGCGCGCCACCCCCATTTCTGCGTATCGGAAATTCTTGGCGCTGTCCGCTACCCTGAGGCCAGAGTTGTTCGACGATATGACCCTTGAGCAACTCGGCAGTGAGGTTGGTTGCACGAAAGCCAGTCTCAGCAAGTCCGCGCTGCAATTCACAAAGCACTTTGGCGGTCTGCAATTCCGCCGGCAACACAACGGGCGGGATCACATGCGGTCCGCGATGCTGCAAAGCCATAGAAAGAGAAAACACAATGAAAGCAGAAATCCCCCATAGCCCGCCTGAAATCACCGTCCCACAGGGCGATGAAGCATCCAATCTGATTCGCCTTCTCTGTGATGAGAGGGCCGTGCTCTACCTGGGGAGAAGCTACGCTCTACGGCTCGAAGTCCTCGCACAGTTGCGGACCGGCTCGCGTAGCCTTGCCGCAATCGGCAGGGAGTATCGGGTGAGCAAGCAAGCGGTGAGCAAGATTGCGAAAAAGGCGCGGGCCATCTATGGAGAGACAACCCGCAGTTGACTTTAATCCTTTCACGACATGCTAAGTGATGCTCTGAAAACATTATCGGCCTCGCCATCGGCGGGGGAAAAGAAACTGGCGCTCGCGGAAGTAAATTCCAAGATCACCATGCTGGAATCTCAACTTGGCATCAGCCCAAAGCTTTTGCCTTTGTTCAATCCAGCCAAAGCCGCCGCCCGCTTGGCCGAATTGCAGCGCCAGCTCGCGGCCAAGGGAGTCACGTCGGCACCCGCCGCCGCCTCTCCCACTGCGCCCGAACCAAAAGACGAGCCAAGCGGCAGCGAGATCGTGGACGCCATAGTCAAGGCGACTGGAAGCCACAGCCTCGCCGAATTCCAGCGTAAGGCTGAGCGCCGCCGGCTTTCCGCCACGGTGGCCGCTACGCACCCGGGCACACTGAGTCGCGCCTGTGCCGAACGCAATTTGAGCAACTCCCATTAACATCATGACTGCTATCTTCCCGACCGGCGAAACTGAAACCGACCGCGTTCAGCGCGAGCAGGAACTTGAAACCCCCGTCGCCCTGGCAGAAGTCGCAGCGCCCGACGTTCCGTTTGCATTTGCTTCTTTACGCGCCGAATTGGCAGCGCGTGAACGCGAGGACTCGTTTGCCGGTGAAGTGGCGGCAGCAGCGGAGGGAATGAAACTGCCGGCCACGCTGGGCGATGCTTTGGCGCGCCTCCGTGAAATCACCGCTTCCCGTCCCGCCGATAAATCGGGCCAGAAGGCAAAGGCCATCCAGAGCGAAAAACTCCGGGCGCACATCCACGCTCTCAGCCAAGGGCCGACCGCTCCGCCCATAAACTACTCGGCCTTCTTGAAACGAGAGCCCAGCCCGGAGGCTGTAGCCAGAATTCGGAGCCTCTATCCCAACGCCAAGAAATCCTGATAAATCTCAACTTATGTCACCTAATCTCAAACAGACGATCATGGAGCGCGTGCGGCGCGAATCTGGAGCCGAGCTAAAATCCTGCCTCGCGGCCTTTGCGAGCCATGCTTCGCTCATGCAGGAACTCTCCGCACGGAGCTTACTCCCGGGAACCGCGAAATTGGTGTTGGAAAAAATGCGCGCTGAGCCCCTCCCCGATGCGAGCCCCGAGAAACTCCTATGCCATGCTAAGATACTCGCGGACCTGCAAGCTGTGGCCGACAACAAAACTGTTCAGAACGAAGCTCGAAGGACAGCCAACAAGAAATTCTTGGAAGTGGAGCCGGCCGTAAATGCGTTAGAGCTGGCCGTAACATCATCGCTCGAGCGGCAGACCGCGGAAGCCGTCCAGGCTGAACGCGAGTTTTTTGAGGGCCACGGCTTGCCTTGGGAGCCGACAAGCCTTAGCAAACTGCCGCAGTCTTTGGCCGTTCAGAGCGCCAGCTTCCGGTCTGGCAAAGCCCAAATTCTCGCGCTCGGAGGAACCGGCTATGTGCCTCGTCTTTCAATGTCCGATTTTGGAGCGCTGGTCGCGGACCACTAAGCCAGCGAGAAAACTTTTCCGACCCGACCGTAGCGCGGCGGGGGCGGTTGCGCCGGGCAGTGCGTTCATGTCATAGCGCGCTGCCCGGCTTCTGATTTTCACGCTGCGATAGTCTGGGCAGTGTGTCATAGAGCGGAGCGCGGTCTTAAATTTTCATCCGCGCTCCGTTCCTTTTT
>Ga0182014_10005363_pt1 | contig 14257 bp, 21 predicted proteins | sample 612S2DmetaG_FD_120489 | JGI IMG/M metagenome (GOLD analysis project Ga0182014, IMG submission 120489) | Permafrost microbial communities from Stordalen Mire, Sweden - 612S2D metaG | ecosystem: Environmental > Terrestrial > Soil > Wetlands > Permafrost | place: Sweden: Stordalen | collected... | reverse complement strand
ATCTTCCGATGATGTGGACTTCTACGCTACCGGCTGGACAAGTTGTTCCAACCATGAGCTTGATAACGTGATTCACATTCGAACAGGCCCAATAGTAAACACCATTAGCCGGAGCAATCGTCTTCGGAGTGGATGTGGCGCTTGCAGCACCTATTCCGCCGAAAGTCGCCAATAGAGCAACAACGACTGCCATCTTGATCATTCTTGCTTTCATTGTGGAATGTTCCTTTCTGTAGTTTGGTAGGTGGGAAAGCTGGGTGACCTTTCGCCAACGAAGATGATGGCTTAGTAAACACTTCAAGATTGGTCGAACTTGGATATGCAAAGTGCAGGCCACCCATCGAGAGTGGATACCCCCGATCGCTTTCCGGGGACCATAATACATCATCCATAGCGTAAATGCAACTCTTCTTCAAATGCCACCATATCAGGTAAATCATCTTTGCTGTCATATCGAAGAGCACCGAGATATAAAGTGGGCCAGGGGTCGATGAAACTTGGTTTCCGCAACTGGATTGTCTTTGCTTCTGCTGCCCATTTGCGTGCGACCTTAGATCGGCCTAACACCGTCTGACGCAATGCATGCTCTGAGATGTGATGCGGACAACGGATTATGAGATAGTCAGGATCACGAAGATATGTCGAGATTAGCCACCATCGAAAGGTGTACCAGGACGGTTTGGCTGTACGACGACAGTTTCGAGCCTGGCAAACGTACATCACTTGCAGCTCGGCATTCGGATGATCGACTCGCATGACTTCTCCCAGGTTTTTAGACAAAAAAATGGACCGGATTGCAAGCTGGCTGGTCCGCCCACGGACATCCCCAACTCACAACCCGGCCCATCCTTCCGTTCCTACCACAGAACGACATTGCACGGTGGAGTGGGTCGTTTCCGTCATCCCACTCCACCGTGACTCACATTGTACTAGCCGAGCAACGCCTCGATGATGGCGTCCTTGTCGGCTCCCGGCTTGATCTTGATCGCCGTCTCACGAGCGATCTTCTTGAGTTCCCCGAGCGACTTCTCCTGAAGCTCGTCTTCGCTCCAGTACTCCGAGTCGTCTTCGTCTTCCTCGGCTTCCTCGTCCGGCTCTTCGTCGTCTTCCTCTTCCCCGTCTTCCTCATCCTCAACAGGGGCGGCGTGACGACGAGCTGTTGCTTTCGCTACCGGCTTAGCTGCCTTCTTCGGCTTGGTAGCTTCCTTCTGCGCTTCGAGGATCTGGTCAACGAGCGTGTCCGTGCGTGGACGTGGGCCGTGCTCAACCTCGAACTGATCTGCACACTCGATCAGCTCTTCACGGTCCAACTTCCGCAGCTTCAGGGAAGTCCACTTCTCAGCGGTGTAATCCCGGTCTTCTGCTTCCTCGTCTTCTGGCTCCTCTTCGTCTTCCTCTTCTTCGACAGGCGCACGACGCTTGGGTGCTGCCTTCTTCACTGCACCAGCAGACTTGCGAGCACGAGGCTTCTCTTCCTCTTCCTCGCCAACCTGCGCCAGAACCTCTTCGAGAACCGCTGCCTTGATCTCGTCGATGATGGTGTTGAAAGCGTCTTCGATTGAGTACTTCTTCGTGGGTGACATTACCAGGGTTCTCTTTTCTCTTCGATTGCTTCGATAAGGGCACTTCGTTTTCCAGTGTGGAGTTTGACGCCGATGCTTACGGCGTATTCGTTAAGCTCTTTCCAATCCATCTCCTTCATTTCTTTGGTTGTTGGACCTTCGTCGTCGTCTTCCGACTCTTCGTCGTCCTCATCCGGAGCAACTCGCCCCGTTGTTGGACTACGACGCACCCGACGTGGTGCGGTTCTTGTTGAGGTGCCGCTAGAACTGCTTGTGCGACGTTGCGGACGATCGTCTTCAGCTCCGCTCTCTGTCGGGAATGCAGCTTCTAGGGACTGTCTGAGGATGTCTTCCAGATCAAGCAGCTCGTACTTCCGAAGATTACGTGACTGCTTCGCTTCCGACATGACATCGTAAGTGGTGTCGAGCCCTGCTCCGTAACGAGAAATCTCGTAGTCTCGGTCCATCAAAGTCCCGATCTTTTCGAAACGGATAATCAAAGTATTCATGATCGACTGCTTCAATTGCAGGGGAATCACTTTGTCGGTATCAATGTCGAGTGCATTCGCCAAGAAAACCGTGCTGGCTCGATCGAAGTCTTTGCCTTCTTCCATTCCCTCTACGAACGGGAATGAACGGCGTAACTTCCCATCCCAGCAGTCTTGGTACATCACAAACTCTTCAGGCTCTTGTAAGAACCGAACAACAAGTGGCTTGTCTTTCGGCACCCACTTGATAAGTCCCGCTCCCGAACCTTTCTTGAGTTGAGTCTTGATTGCTTTCAGACTCCCCGGCGTACTGCCGATTCTTGCTTGTTGTGCCATACTTCCTTCCTTCTGTGGTAGAGGGTTCTCACCCATTGGATAAATCTTCCAGCACATCGGATTATGCGGACCCCGTGAGATATTCAAGGTAGCATATTCTCGACGTTTCTGCATCTTTTTCACTCAGCCGCTATTTTGGCGACTTCTGACTCCAACATCTCGACTACGAAGTCCACAAGGCGTGTTTTCGCTTGACTTGTAGTTTCCATCGGTCGAATAGTTGTTGTCGCTCCCGCTTTCACCCAAGTCGATGCGCCCTTGGGAATTGGAAGTTCTTGTGACACGGAAAACTCAATCGAATCTCCCGGATACAAAACTCTTGCCATGTTTTCCTTTCTCTAGGTGATCAGGATGTAAGACGCTTTCGGAATCACTTCCGAACAATCGGCCACATCTTGCGGGTCGATAAATCCCGCTGCGATGTTGGCTTCAAGGAGTTTCTTGTCGATCACTACTTTTGTGATCCGGTTGTAGTTGCGGACGCCGATCTTCTTTTTCAGCGCCTCTTGATCAGTCTCCAAAGTTGTCGGATCGACTCGTGTTGCTGTCCCGCCATCGAAGACAAAGGTTTTCGACTTCATCAAGGGAAGAGCTTCAGCTGTCAACTCTTTCTCGTCTAAGTCGGCATCTTTCTTGACCTTCTTGGTGAGTTTGAGCTCTCCGAGAAGATACTCAAGATGCGCTTCCAGGGCATCCAGGGACCGACCTGAGAGGGCCGCTTCAGGACTACGTTTAGCCACCCCGCGAGTGCGTTCGGCTACCCGCAGCGCATCGTGGAATGAACGACGTAACTTGTCCTCACTGTATGGATTAGCCATCTTCGTTCTCCTTTTCTTGATCGTAGAAATATGCCGGAGCCGGTGTGTTGGTTACACCTTTCGGGATGATGATCCCCGTTTCACCAGGAAACTTGCCCAACTCTTCACTTACTTGGTTGAACTTTTCTTGCGTGTCGATTGGGCCATTCATCTCCATCCACTCTTTCACCGTGAAATGTTGGTGAGGAATGAACGGACTAACTTTGCGTCGATGCCACACTGCGGTTAGTGGATCGTCATTGCACAATCCCAAGCGATGCCAGTAATGCGCCACAATGTCAGCCCACGCTATCGCCAGGACAAGTCCGACGATGACACCATTGACTTGAGTCCACACCACTCCGATCAGGAATGTGGCACATCCGATGAGAAGCGCACCGCAAACTACAACCAACCAAAACAGGCGTTTCATGACTTCACCTTTCCAAGTCGGACGGCCAATGATCGGCACAAAATGGATACCACGGATATCCTTTCTCGGAGGCTTCTTCTCTAGTCGCACCGATGGGTTCCCAGTGAATCCGTGTTGTAGCAGATGTCTTTTTGCATCCTCGAACAGAACAACGAGTCATCTTGGTTTCCTCAACCTTCTCTGTGGTAGGGGCCAACGTTCGCCATCCGGACAAACGTGGTACTTCGGTTTCTTCAACCGCCGAATCTGGCGGTGTTTATCGGGTGCTGCTTTGTTGCAATCACACGGCGTCACTCTGCCCTTCACAGGGCACAAGTCACAATGTCCGGTGTAGCAGTCGATGCACACAAACCGAATCGGATTGCCTTTCTTGTCTTGGAAGACGTGTGTGATGTAGGCCCGATTACCTTTGATCCTTTCGACTTCTTTTATGATCATGTTGGTCTGTGGGCTGTACTTCACTTCTTCTCTTTCGGTTTCTGCTCAGGATGCTGTCCAAGTTCACGCTCCAAGAATCCACGCTCAGGACGACTCTTGTGATAGAGGTCGGGATTCTTCAGGATCGCACTGAGTTGATCTTGTGCTCCCGTGAGAGTTTCGATCAGCTTCACTTGGAAGTTGTCCACTTCTGGAGGCCAGAGATGGGCTGCATCACTAACCAAATCTTTCAGCCATCCGATCTCAGGCTCTTCCAGAGTGATGAATACTCGTTTCGGTTGCGACGTGAAGATGAGGATTTTCATCAGTTCCCCAGCCTCTCTTCGTAGCCCATCGCACGCTGATCGGTCCAGTATTCGCTTATCCGATCCTCCTCTCGTTCGGGCGGTGTTCTCTCATCCAGAAGATCAGAGACGACCCGCAAGTCTTCTTCTTGCTCAAGCAGGCTTTTTGGTGGGTCGAACAAGTCGTCGTGCTGGAGTACGAGTGGTTCGAGTTGCAACGGCACGGGTGCGAACCCCTGCCGGATTAGCATGGCGTTGGTTTGCATCTCCAGTTTGATTTGCTCTCGTGTTTGCATTAGGTTTCCGTACCCTTCTCACTGTGGTAGTTGCCGGGACTTTCTTCGCCACACGGCGAACCTTCGGTGTTAGCAGTTCCTTCTCCCTGGCTTTGACATCTGCCAGAATCAGTTTGTTTATCTTGGCTTGCTCTTCCGGCTTCGGATAGGGCTTTGAGCCCCATTCTGTGACGATCTCAGCCGCATTACCGTCATGGACTTGCAGAAGGCTTTTGTTGTCCTCTGAGCGCAACCCATGACGTGTCACAAGCTTCGCTGCTTCCATCTTGAGCATCATCAGATCGACCTTGATCTGTGTAGTAGGCGTTGCTCGATCAGCCATGATGTTGAGATGCCATCGGGCAAACGATGCTTTCATGATGTCCGCTAGTTGCTTGTCGTACCGCCCCTTTTGCAGATCACGCAGGAATGTTTGGACGTTGATCTCCGGTGATCGGGGTTTCTGTAACCTTCGCACGTTCCTCCTCTCTTTCTTGCATCCAATCGGGGAACGGGACAAAAAACCCGATCTCCACGCACAAACACTGGCAGTCTGCACATTTTCGTGCGCTAGGTGACCTTCGCTTTATGTTGAGCACGAAAATCCACCGACACTGCGGACATCTCATCAGGACATATTCCATCAGACTCTCGTTATCTGTTGCATGATGTTGCGTACGACTTTCCGAATCAAGTCCACCATTTCCATTGGATCATGAATGTCCTTGCCGACTTGGCATTCGTGAAGTTCCAACGGCTGCGCATTCGACCTCGGCATCATGTTGAAGATCATCGTGTGGATTCCCTGTTTGTTCATTGAGCCGATGACCATGCCACACTCCGGGCCATTACCCCACAACCCGTCCGTGATTGCGATGAACAGTTTATTGCTCGCCTGCGAGTTGACGAGCACGTGATGCGCTCGCTTGCACGATTCTTCCGGATTTGTACAGGACCAAATGTTGAAATACTTCATCTGACAGCCTCGCAGCTTGTCAGTCGGCCTGTACAAGATGACGTTCCAATCCGAAAAACCGAGAACGGTCGTCGGGATGTTGCACTGATCGAACGCCGACTTGAGAATCCAGAGGGCTTGCGATGTTTGGCTGATGTTGCTACTCATTGACGATGACAGATCGACAATGATCACGACTTCCGTTGTTGCAGCATCTTCATGGCCTTCATCAAACCGTTGAAACACGTCGGTGACGTTTTCATCCGCAATGTTCCGAATCACTCGGGACACGTCGATACGTCCGTGAGCCTCATCTTTCAAGTGCATCGCATCCAAATCAGTGTGAAGCTCGCCCATCTCTCGGACGATTCGCTTGCTAATCTTGACGCACTCTTCCGGTGCAGTACCGAGGCGATAGTTCTTGTACTCTTGCCCAACATCCGCACCATCCATACGAGCGGAAATAGCTTTCACCGTTTCCTCAACGTCCTTGATGAACTTCTCGTCAACGATGATCGCTTGGTACTCGCCTTCGAGCAGCTTCTTCAGGCTTTCTTCGAGGCTGCTCCAACCTTCGCCGGATGTTGGGAAGTTGTCGGGCGATCCATCGGCTTGACCACCACCAGGTCCGTCGTTGTCTTCGGCGTGTCCACCACCCATACCATCATCGTCATCGGTATCTCCACCTCCGGCAGACCCGCTTCCGTCAGACGACGATTCAGTTCCATCATCTGAGTCACTGCCTCCTTCACCCTGTTCCGAGTCCGATTCACTTGAAGCTGAATCTTCAACTTCTGACTCGCTGTCATCGCCGTCATCTTCATTCTCCTCGCTGTCTATTTGGTCTTGGATTTTCTCGGTTGTCTTTCCGGCAGGCTGAGCGTGCCCATCCAAACAACGATGGTTCTTGCTGTGTGCTGCGCTTGTACAACCATATCCGGACGACAAAGTGTTACTCAGGTTCATTGCAATGAAGGCTTTGTAGAACTCGTCCACAATCGCTATCGCTTTGGCAGGCTCTTGGTTCGGATCACAAACGATGTAACGATCCATGAACTGCTCCAGCTCCCTGATTTCAGCTTCATTGAATAATGCAGCATTCTTGGCAAAAAGCTTCCGGAATCTGCGCCGAATCTTGAGTGGAAGATACTTGCGGCCCATCAAGAATGGATAGAGGCGAGAGTATGTTGCCGCATCCATCAGCAGCCATTTGAGGATCGCCATCTCGAAGTAGTACCGAACCGCACGATATTTCGTCGTGTAGATCGTTTCGATCCGGCAATCCTCCATCATGTTCCAACAGCGGAAATATGATGGGCCGAAAGATTGACATCTTGCTTCGATCAGTCCGAAGAACGGGCTTTGCTTTCTAGGGGTGAAGAGAATGTGAGCAAGTTCGTGATAGTTCGTACCACCGAAGAGCACTGCAAAGTCTTGCAAGTCTCGCCCTTTGTCGTACATATCATCCATCATTCCCTTGTTGAGATGGATTGTGGTTCCATCCGTCCAGGCCGGAACGTCGTTGAAATCGCCCCAGTCCCCTTCGCCTCTCTGTGATCTCATACCAGGGGTGACTAACTTGACATTCACCGCTTCGCCGGAGAGGATTCTGTCGGTCAACTGCATAACGGACCGAATGGCTCCCATCATGGCATCACGACGAGCATCGAGCATGTCTTGCTGCATCGAAGCGTAAGGCCCAGTTTTTACTCCACGGGGGACTTTGGCCGTCCGTTCGATATGATCTTTGTGAACCAACGACCTCTTCGCTGCAATCTTCGGTTTTGCGACTTTCTTCGGCTTGGCGACTTTCCGCACTGCCGCTGGTTTCTTTGGGCTAAGCATCTTCATCCTCCTCCGGGATAATGTCATCGCCGCCGCACGCATCGTTGCGCTCTTCGGAAATACGATCTCTCAGGTGCTCCACGTGCTTCTGAACCGCTGCCCGCTCGTGCTCAGCAAACGCATTCACGAAGATCATCTCCGCTACTGCGGCACCAAGGTCGATAGCGTGATCTTGAAACTCCACAAGCATGTTGGTCGCCACCGGCGTTTCAACATCGCCTGATTCGTAAGCACCACGCAGACGATCAGCAATCTCTAGCAGAACCGGCATCTTGTTCACGAGGCGCTCTTCGACTTCACGTGAGTAGTCGAAAAATAATTTCGTAGCGAACCGATTCTTGAATGCAGGGTTGAGTGGGCGAGTGCCCTCATAGCCAGGATTGTAAGTTGCGATGATCTGGCAGGTGGGATGAAGATCGAAACTCATGTTGCCGAGATCCTGGATCGTCACTTGCCGCCTTGCATCTGCGACTGACTGCCAGACTGCATTGATGCGAGCGGGAGTGAAGTTCACTTCATCCCAATAGAGGACGCCACCGTAACGCATGACTTTGGTGATCTCCGACTCTTCGAAACTGCTTGTGCCATTTACAATCTTCGATAGGCCGAACAACACATTCGGGTCGATACCACCGTGGCATTGCACAACCACCAACGGAAGTTGATCCTCAGCGCAGTACGCTTCGACGCACATCGTCTTGCCAGTCCCGGTCGGGCCGAAGATGATCGTGTTTTCCTGCGTTTCCATCGCATACCGCAGAATGTTCACGTCGTCAATCCCGCCGACTTGGCGCTTGATGTATCGCTCGCTCCAAAACATCGGAGGAACTTTGTGAGCCAAAGGATGCTTCTCCAATGGTACTGCGGGTGTAACATGCTTCGCTACTTTGCGAACAGGGGCTTTCTTTGCAACTGGCGCAACTTTCTTCGCCACTGTTCTGCGGACTGCTGCTGTTTTGATGGGGGTGCGCACTGTCATGATTGCCTCCTGGCGATCTTCGCAGGCTTCCTAGCCACACGAACTGGGTTGTTGCAAATGATGCACTTCCCGAGTCTCACGACCGGGTGAACACAAACTGCCTTCGCAGGCACCTTGATCTTGTCTCCGTATTTCTCTTCCGGCTTGCCGACCTTCACCGGTCGTGTTCCGAAGCTTCCCTCTTCCATCTGTGCTATCTCGTCAACGAAAACCGCACTTGGAGTGGCTCCGGCAATCTCGTTCGCTTTCGCCTCTCCGCAGACGTAGCAAGTATAAGGTGCTTCTGTACCATCAGGCTTGCTTGTGTGAACCACAATGTAGTTGCTGGCACACGAGCGCATGGACGTACCACCACAAGCTTCAGGCCAAACTTCCTTCAAGAAAGGAACCTGAACTGCTGGAACAACGTATTCCGTTGCCTCGGCTGATGGCAACCAATTGGTATTTGTTGCTATCTTGCGGAGATGCCAACTGCCACCTTTGCCGCGACTCTGCGCCTCGAACACATACTGGCGCAACTTTCTGGGCGCTTGATCCCATCGGTAGAAATGCCCCCACGTCGGAGTTGTTGGTTCAGCAACAACCGGCTTTGGAGGCGGTGCTTGCACTGGCAGCGGGAATGATCGTCCCGTTGTCATGTACATCCGATTGTTCAACGCTTGCAACAACCTCGGAATATGATCATCGAAAACACCTTCGGTAATCTCTTTCTCCATCTCTCCAACCCATTCAGTCACCGGAGGCAATGGCTTTTCTTGTGGTGCTTTTAGTATTCGTCGGGCACTTGGGGTTGTAGTTGCGTTTCTCACTTCTGCTCCTTCGTAGGAGTTATCTTTGTGGATTGCACCATCGGGGGACCGACCGTACGCTTTCGCACTCTTGTACTCGGACGCTTGGTCCCGTACTTGATATCTACCGGATGAGAGGTTTCAACCAATTCGGCGGCTTTCTTGGTTTCTTTCTCCGATAACTTGATCAGACGTTGCGTGTGCCGATGTTGCACGACATCAGGCAACTTCTTGCGCCAATACTTCGTGATGATCTCGATGGCGTTTTTGTTGGTGATCAGCAGATAACCATGCCCATCAGAGGCCATGACATCGTGAGCAAACACAAGTCGTGCTGCTTCATGCTTCACCATTTCCAACGCCCTGTGCAACTTCTCAAACTGTGATGGCCGACTGTTCTTGTACTCGGACAGAAACCGTTCGAGCGATTCTGTTGCAATCCTTCCGATGTAGAGGTCGTACACCCCTTCATGAACGTCATGCACAAATACGTCCGCCCATTGGTCCGTGTCATACTCGGCAAGCTTCACCAGCCATTCCAATGTTCCTGGATCGAACTGGCTCAACCTCGCAAGTAGTCGTTGTTTTTTGCGAAGTTGCGTCGGCGTCAACTTTCGTACTCTTCGTTCCTCCATCGGAACCTTTCTATGTGGTAGGAATGTTGTGTGGGAGTGAGCGACTTGACGATGACCGCTCACTCCCACGATCTTGTGCTAGGCCGAAAGGTACTTAACCCACGGACTGCCCCACATGATGCGGGATGAACCACCGGAGTAACCAACTTGCAGGGTTTCGTCTGACGTTGCTTTGAGAAGAGCAATGTCATGGCGAATGTCTTCGACATCGAAATCCGGCTTGTCAGGCATACGAGGAACTTCGACGTAGTACAACGTGGTGTGGGCTCGTGAGTAGTTGCCAGTGTCTACTTCGCCGCCGTCCTTGATCCGAAGGGATTCAAGAGCAAGTGCTGTTGCTGCATTGATTCGCCACGCTTGCATTGCCGTTTCGTACTCCGAAGACTCTTGAGCGAACTTCGTTTCGCTCTCTTGCAAAATGCGTTGTGCGTTGGAAAGAAGTGTGGAAACAGGAACATTGACCATTGCGTTTGTAGATGGACGACGTGTAGCCATTTCTTTGAATCTCCGTTCTTGGTAGGTGTTTACACGAGGCGGACAAGCGGGGGAACAAGTCCCCCCGCCGCATCCGTTTACTACTTGGCCGCTGGCCTTCCGGCAGGGGCTTTCTTCGCAGCAGCGGCAACCTTCGCCGGTGCCTTCTTTGTAGCAGCAGCACGAGGCGCTGCCTTCTTCGCTGAATGAACCGGCGTGAGAACGACTTCGTAGCCGATAACTTCGCCGCCCTCTGTCTGGTCTTCTTGCCATGCCCAGTTCTTCACATACAACGGGCCGATTACTTCTTCGCCCTGAGGCGCATCTTCTTGCAACCGCATGGTTCCGGGCGTCATCTTGTTAACGCTGAAGGTAAGTTTGCGACTTGCCATTTCACTGTCTCTCTTTCGTTGGTGGATTGTGGATCATTGTACTACGAGGAAATCTTCTCTGCTTGTTAGTGACCGATGACCAAGTTGCCGACTCTGATATCTGACCAGGCAGCTTCGTGGTACACCGTATTGATGAACTTCTTCTCATTGAATTTCTCGTTATCAGCTTTGAGATTCCGAACGAACAAATCGACGAGGCGATCGAAGTCATCAGCGTTGTCGAAGTCGAAACTAGCTTCTGTCAACATCGCCGCAATGGCGCTGAAATGCCGAGTAGTGAACATCATGCGCTCCAACTTCTTGTGATGATAGGTGCTGAGATACAACGCTCTTGCTATTTGCTGCTCTTCTTTCGTCTTGCGTACTGGGGGCATCTCTTTCTCTTTCTGTGGTAGGGGTGATGTTCTCGTGAACATCCGGTGATGCACCGATCCGAAGACCGATGCACCACAAGTTGCTCAGGAAATCAGATGACCCACTCGTACTCGTAGTGCTGCACTGCATCGGCCAACTTGCCGAAGACGCTGTACGTCCAGGGATCGTTGATCTCTTCGTACCGTTCGACGAACTCTACTTCGCCCATCTTGAAAAGTTCGTTCGTTGCCAAACGCTTGTTCTCGTTGTGCCGATTCATAAACGGGATGAACTCAGGATCGTTGGAGTTGCCGCCGCCACAATCTGCAAATGCGATCATGCCGACCATGCTCCACGGTGACGGAGGGAAAATTTTCTTCGGAAGGTGCATCGGTGAGTAATCGCAGACGACCGTTGCCAAACGGTACTGCATATCATCACCAACATACGCCCGATAAACGAGATCGAGGAGTTCATACTTCTTCTCGATGTTGCCGATTGCTTCGACTATCAACGTCATCGCATCGGCATCTTCCGTAATGCGAAACTTCATTGTTGCGGTCATAACTGATTACCTTTCTTTGCTGTGGTAGGGGATTGTTTGATGTTCTCGTGAACATCCCACGCCGTACCGATCCGAAGGACCGATACGACGTAAGTCATCACGAGACTGACTTGTTCTCTTTCGTGGTAGGAATTTTGCTTGCAGACTTGCGCACTGCGATTCCGTGGATCATCTCTTGCAGATGAATCGAAGCCCAGTGTTGACGGGAGGAAATCATGACTTGAAACTCTCTTCTGTCATCTCTGACATCGGATCGAACACCCGGAAACCATTCCGAGTGATTGTGCGTGAGGAAACTGCTTTGTGATACGACCGTTCGGCTTGTGCTGCCATCTTGTGATAAGACGACTTCGTAGCTTTCGGTACGATTGGTCGAGTAGATGCACGGAACAACCGGTCATCTCTTTCGCTCAGGCTGGGATCGCTTAAACGCTTAGCGATGCTTTCGTTAGCATCTGCTTGCCATTGCTTAGCTTGACGCTGCCGATTCGCTGACATTTCATGCTCGCATTCTCGGCATCTTCGTAGACACCGGTTGTTTATTGGGTTGTCTTGGTGACACGAGCAACCCCATATGTTCATTGGGTTGTCTGTACTTGCGCCATACACTTGCAACTTGTGCCGAAACGCAACGTGTCAAGACAATTGTATCACAAGTACGAAATCGCATCGTTTTGTCTGTGGATAACTTTTGGCGAGAAAGACCATATAAAATATGGGTTTTCTCGGTTTTCCACCGGTTATGCACACCCCATGTGGATAACGATAAAAACTGTTGCCAAACTGTAACACAAAATTTCATACAAAAAACGGCCATTTCATACAATTAAAGATGGTCGATACGGCGTTTTTGGTGAAATTTCATACATAAAAGCCCAGCTCGGCGTACTTGAATTGGCAGCAAAAATATGGGCTTTCTCGGCTCTTGAAATGCAACAAACAACCCAATTGCCAAAGAGAGATGCGGAATAAATGGGCCAAGTGTCATTGCGAACGTGCCATTGATGCGTTGGGCCGATCACACTTGACGACCGCCCGGAACTTGTGCGATCATAGTTAGACTCGAAAAGACGCCCCGGCCCTGTCGACAGTCACCCGTTACTTGATACTGATCATAGCGGAGAAAAACGAAGTTTTTCGTAGCGACTTGATCCTGTATACAGAAGCTTAATTAAATTACCGAAATTTTTTTTAAAATTACACTCCTCACATAGAAAGGACTCGACAAATTCCTACTCATCCCGAGGCACTTTTGATAAGTTCGATTATCAACAACGGAGAACCTACAGCGCACAGTCACGCAGGAATTACAAAAGATCATTTCCATATCTATCAGGCCGAATATAAGTGGTTAGAGAAGTTCATGATGGAGAAAGGTAGAACTCCTTCCCGAACCTTGTGGAGAATCAAGTTCCCAGATTTCCCGTTCAACAACCGGATAGAAGATGTTGACATCATGGCTGAGGATGTTCGGAGAGAACATGCTCGTTTCGTGTTCAACGATGCGATGGACCGAACACTTGACTTCGTAGATGGTGATGACATCGAGGGAGCTATCAAGGTCTGGAGAGCGGGACTACATCAAGTCGAAGCAAGTATGGAGGGACAGAGCCAGTCTTTCTCACTTCTCTCCGATGGAGACTTGGTTTATGCCGACGTAAAGCACCGGGTAGAACTAGCAAGTGAACGAGGACAATCAGGTGTACCGACTGGTTTCCAGACACTTGACCTGCTCACTGGAGGCTTGCAGGAAGGTGAGTACGCTGTCGTAGCCGCCAGAGTCGGAATGGGCAAAACCTGGACGCTCACAGCCGCCACTCTGGCAGCCATGCAAGCTGGTGTCCCGACGTTGTTCGTGACTCTGGAGATGACCAAGCTTCAAATGGCTCATCGCTTTCACAATCTCCTATCTTCCAGATACGGAAGACGAATCTTCTCCAACTCCGACTTGATGGCAGGACGGAACTTCAATCTGCTTGAGTACAAGTCTTTTCTGGAGAATCTGAAAAAGCAAACTGGCCTCGGAGATATTCACATCGTAGATGGTACACGGGGAAAGATTTCTCCGGCTGTATTGCAGGCGCAGATAGAAACTGTTCATCCTGGGCTTGTTCTAATCGACTACATCACCCTATTGGACAACAGAGAAAAGGATTGGCAAACAGTTGCCAAGTTATCGAACGACATTCAAGCACTCGCCATGCGCTATGAGACACCGATCATTTGTGCGGCGCAGATCAACAGACAGGGAGTGGGAAAAGAACCTCCACGAGTTGACCAACTTGGGCTCTCAGATGCCATCGGACAGGACGCAGACATTGTGGTCACGTTGGCGCAGCAATCGGAACACGTTATCAAGTTCCGGCTGGCTAAGTTCCGCAACGGAAAGGATCAAGGGATATGGTTTGCTGAATTCAACCCCGCTCTCGGAGTCTACGGAGAGATCAGTGGAAACAAAGCCCGAAAATTAGAAGAAAGTGATGGAGAGGTGGACTGATGATACAGACATTCAAAGTGTACCGAGAAACACCGCCAGCGGACTATATGGAAACTGGAGCAGCAAAACCACCTGACGAAGTACAGATGGAAGGAATCATCTTCAGTGACGGCACAGTCGTAGTTAGGTGGCAAACAATGGATCATTCAACTGCGATCTT